>Ga0182024_10000456_pt1 | contig 104760 bp, 93 predicted proteins | sample P32metaG_FD_120480 | JGI IMG/M metagenome (GOLD analysis project Ga0182024, IMG submission 120480) | Permafrost microbial communities from Stordalen Mire, Sweden - P3-2 metaG (Illumina Assembly) | ecosystem: Environmental > Terrestrial > Soil > Wetlands > Permafrost | place: Sweden: Stordalen... | reverse complement strand
GACTTTAGCCGGCGCCACCGAGGCAAACTCCGACCAGAAACGTATTCAGATGGTCGTCGCGCACTTTTGGGCCAACCGAGACCTCAGCCGAATCGTCATGGCCGGCCCAACGCGCCCCCTCATGTCGCGGATACTCTCAAAATTGATTGAAGAACGCCTCACCAAACGAGCGCGCAATCCCCGAGGCAAGAAGCCGGTGATTTCGATCAACTTGATCGCCGCGCATCTGGCCGAGGCGCAGTTAGGCCTCCTGACTGCGTGGCTCTCCGAAACATCCGCATGTGACGCGAGTTCCCTCGCCGACGCGCTTCACGCGAGCACCAATTCGGCGGCGTCGGCACTTCTCTAGCCAAGCGCATAATGCAGAAGGCCGCACCATCCAGATGCGGCCTTCGCTGGGGCAAGTCGGTTTGGGGACCGCCGCTACGAACACTTCCCGACGTAGCCGCAATCCTGGAGGCACTGGATGCAGCCGCCTTGCGAGATCAGGTTGCCGCCGCACTTCGGGCACATCCCGACGCCGGCGAGCATCTTCTTGCGGACCTCCTGAGAGGGCAGCGTCTTCAACGTGGCGAGCGACGGAAGCGCGTCACCGTTGCCATTGCGATTCCCGTTATCACCGCCGCCGTAGGAAGAGATGAGGTCGATCGACTTGGCGTTTGCGACGTCCTCGGCGCGTTCGATCGCGTTCAGCGGTACCTGCGGCTCGGCAACCGGGATGACGTGCGCCTCAGCACGCGGGTAGACGTCTGTGACGGCAAATGTCAAGGTCAACGCCTTCGCGAGCCCTTGTGAGATGCCGTCGGCGCAAGAAAGCGTTGTTGGGCCGCTCGCGTCGCGCATCTTGGGATTGGGGCAACGCATCCCCTCGAATTTCTCGATGAACTTCTGAGGATCGGCGCCATAGCGCAGACCGACCGAAATCGCGACGCCGAGCGCCTCGAGATACGACTGCTGGCACGAACCGCTCTTGCCCAGTTTAAAGAAAACCTCGAACGGTTTTCCGGTCTCGTCTTCGTTGAGCGTGATGTACAGCGGCCCGCAGCCGACATTCGACATCACGGTGCGCCCACGCATCACCGGCGGACGTTTGCGATAGTCGCTCTCGGGCATGCCGACCGGGCGATGTTCCTGCACCTGGGCCTGCAGATGCTCGACCCTCGTGACGAGCTTGGTCATCGCTTGCGCGCAAGCAGTGTTCTTGGCGCGAAGGTCGTCGTTCTCTGCCTGCAGGCGTTCAGCTTTCTCGATCAGTGCGGCGAGCGTGGCTTTGACGTTTGGGTTTTCCATGGCTATCAGGCCTCCAGAAGCGCGTTCGCTTTGGCGAGCAGCGCCTCGATGTCGAGTTCTTCGAGCGACTCAGCGTCCGCAGCGGCCGTTGTCGTTGCCGGCGCCTGTTTGCTTGCGCCGACGTCCCGGTTCGCGCCCTTGATATCGCCTGCTCGGGTGAACGTTACGACCTGTTCGGTCCGCGAGCCGTCGCGATAGTAGGTGAAGCCCTTGCAGCCGGCCTTGTAGGCGCGCAGGATCGAACGCGCGACGTTTTCTTTAGTATCATCGTTCGGGGCATTGATGGTTTTCGAAACCGCGTTGCACGTGTGTTTTTGGAACGCCGCAAGCATGTCGATGTGCTGATCGACGGTGACATCGGCCGACGTCGTGAAGACATCTTGCCAATGCTGCGGCACTTCGGGGAGGCTCTTGAGCGAGCCGCGATTCTCCTCGATGCGACTGAGAAGCGCTTCGGAGTAGAAGCCCTCGTCCGTCGCGATCTCCTCGAAGAGCGGGACGACGTAATAGAGGTGCTGCGGCCGACCTTCGGCGTCTTTCATGACGTGCTTGGTGTAGGCCATGCCGAAATACGGCTCGCAGCCGAACGAGCAGCCGGCGATCATCGAGATCGTCCCGGTCGGTGCGATCGAGAGCAACGCGGCATTCCGTCGCGGGCGCGGATCGTCGGCCCACTTCGAGAGGTGCTTATTGGGGAAGTCGCCGCGCTCCCTGGCTAGCGTTTCGCTCGTTTCCTCGGCTCGTTGCTGCATGAACTTCATCAGCTTTTCAGCGAACACGATCGCTTCCCGGGACCCGTACGCTACTTCCATTTGAATGAGCAGATCGGCGAAGCCCATGATGCCGAGGCCGACGCGGCGATTGCCCTGCACCATCTTCGAGATTTCTTCGAGCGGATAAATATTCGCGTCGATCACGTTGTCGAGGAAGCGAATGGAGAGCGCGACGGATTGCGCCAGGCGTTCCCAATCGACGTCCTTGGAGCGTGCGTCATAAAAGTGGCCGACATTGATCGAACCTAAGTTGCAAGAATCGTATCCGTGCAAGGATTGCTCACCGCATGGATTTGTGGCTTCGATCGGGCCCAAACCAGGCAGCGGATTCCACTCGGGATGATCGAGGAAGAGCACGCCGGGTTCGCCGTTCTGCCAGGCGCCCTCGACGATCGCGTCCCAAATCTCGCGCGCCGGCACGGTGCGGACGACGGATTTCGTGCGCGGATCGATCAAAGCAAAATCGGTGCTGTTCTCGACGGCCTGCATGAACGCGTCGGTGACGCCGACCGAGATGTTGAAGTTGTTCATCTGCGTCTGCAGCAGCTCTTGTTTGATGTGCGCGAGTTCTTCTGCCGTGTACGCGCCCGTGTCGGAGAAGCGGTTCCAGAGCGCGCGGTTCTCGGAGTCGAGCTCTTTCTTGCAGCGCATGAAATCGAAGATATCGGGATGGTCGACGCGCAGGACCGCCATGTTGGCGCCGCGCCGCACGCCGCCTTGCTTGATCGAATCCGTAGCGGCGTTGAAGACTTTCATAAACGAAACCGGGCCCGACGCATCGCGTCCCGTACTTGCTACTAGAGAGCCGCCAGGTCGCAACTGCGAGAACGCAAAACCGGTGTTGTGGATCATCATCATGCCGTGATTGCCGGCGGCGTAAGTGTTCCACTCATCGACGGTCAGGTCGTAGAAGGGCTTCGCTTCGTCCGCGCGCTCGACCGAAACGATCTCCTGACCCGAGTTCGCGACGCGGCGGAGCAACGCGGAGATGCGTGGCTCGAACCGCTCGATCACGTCGGCAAACGCACGAAGATCGGACCTTCTCGTCCGCCCGGCGTAGTTGCAAGCCCATCGACTCATGACGGCGGCTAGCGGGCCGGCGCCCTTATGATCTCCGATGAGCCCGTGACCCCTTAGGACGTCGCGCCACACCCGGAACGGCATCTTCAGTTGGCGCATGTCGAGTGCGTTGTCGCCACGCAAGCGCTGCTTGCGCAGTTCACATGACATGTACGGGGCTATGCACTCCGCCAATTCGTCTACGCGAGAGCGCCGAGCCAGCAATACGGTGTAGGTTGCGTTCTTGCCCCGGCCGTGCGGTTGCTTAACCTTGACGGTCGGCTGATAACCAAGCAAACTCACCAACGCGGCCAGGTCCTCTGCCATATCCTTGCTCGCCGTCGTGTAGGACGGGCTGCCATCTTTGTCGACGCAGCCGTCGCTGTCGAGCAGTCCCGCGATGAATGCGTGGATGACCGACAGCGGCGATTTTCCAATCAACTCCGGAATCCGTATCGTCAAGTCTTTCGGCCCGTTCGACTGGATGCCGCACGCCGCGCGTAGGAGGTGCGCGAACCACTGGGTCGCGGTCGTTACGTAGAGCCCATTGCCGCGCGAATCACGCGTTATGCGCACGTCGATGCCGTAACGCGTCAGGATGCCGCGAACCCGATGAAGGACGTCCTCGCTCCCAGAGAACCAGCGAACTCGATCGTGCCCTAGCGCCTTGTTTCGGCCGAAGGATCCGTCGCCGAGCGTGAAGCCGATCAGCCAGGCGAATTCATTGTCCAGCGGCACGTGGTCGATCATCTTGAACTCGGTCCACGGCCAGTAAGCCTCCGGATCCTCGGGCCCAAGAATGATGTCGCCGGCCTCAAGATGATCAGCTCGCACTTCGACGAGCGACGTGCCGCGCAACACCATAAACGGGTGCCAAGAACTCGTCTGGACCTTCGTGCCTTCACGGGTCCGCACCGCGACCTGATCGTTTGCGGCGACATCGAACTTCCAGACGTGCGAAACCGGCCGGAGCCCGAGTTCGCCGGTCTGCGGATGCATCGACAACGTCCTGACGTTCAGGTCTCGAACATCGTAGGCGACGCCGCTCCCGTGCAGGATGCCGGGCCGACCGTCCGCCGTCGTTCGGGAGAAGAGGACTTCGATCGGCTCGATACCGCAGAAGGTCGACCACACGCGAGCGTCTCCCGAAATGCAGCCTCCCCCTCCCTGCTGCACTCTTGCCATCGCCTTCAAATTGTAGAAAATTCCCTCGATCGAGTCGGGGACGGGCAGCACAAAGCAAGCCGAGAGCATCGAGAGCGGTCTCCCGGCGTTGACGAGGCACGGCGTGTTCGGCATGAAATCGCGCCGCGCCATCATGTCATAAAACGCGTGGCCGACCCCGTCGACGACCGCCCCGGGATCGCGGCCGAGTTTTTCGGCGTATGGACGTTCCGATTGCGCGATCGCCGAGGCGACCCGCCACAAGAATTCCTTGGGCGTCTCTTGCGTGCCGTCGTCTTTTTTCGCGAGGTAGCGCTCCGTGAGGACGCGCATCGCGTTCGAGTCGAAGGAGGGTTCGGTTAACCCACGCAGCGTGGCTGCGTCGGAGGATGCTGAAGCGTCGGACATCTTAGGAATCTCCATCGCCGAAGTTCTGGGGCAGCGAATCGAACACCTGTTCGAGAAAGAACAGCGGTCCGACGCTCGGTACCGTCTATAGTACTCCTCCGATATAAGAGACACAATATCTAGTGGTCGGATCACAGCAGTCCTTGAGCACGACCGGTGGACAACTTGTCAGAAATCGCACATTCTCGTGCAGAAGAGAGGAGGCAAGCGAGTCCGTTTCGCCCGGCCGTGTGCACAAATCCGGGGATAGCGGGGATTGCCGCGGAACGGACGGCGGGTGCTCCGACCCGACGCCTTTGCCGACCGCCTGAGCAAAGTATCGCTGGACGAGCTGGCCTCCCGGGGGATCACCGGGATCATCGTCGACCTCGACAACACGCTGGTCGGCTACGGGGAGGACGAACTGGCAGCCGAGAGCACGGCCTGGATTGCGGCCGCCCGAGGCCGCGGCTTCGGGGTCGTTTTGCTCTCGAATAATTTCACTGGTCGCGTTGGCCGGATCAGCGAGCAACTGGGGGTTCCGGCGATCTCCTCGGCGCTCAAACCGCTCCCTTGGGCGTTCGCGCGCGCCCTGCGCGTCCTCGAGACCCCGAAGCACAAGACGGTCGTCGTCGGCGATCAACTCTTCACCGACGTTCTCGGCGCTAAGTTACTCGGTTTGCGCAGCATCTTGACGAAGCCGCTCGTTGCGAACGATTGGTACGGGACCCGCATCCTGCGTTTTCTCGAGCGGCTCGTGCTCGGCCGGCGCAACGAACGCGGTCGCGAGTCTCCGCCATGACGGCCGGCGTCTTTCTGAAGCTAGCGCTGATCGGCGATCCGGTCGCACACAGTGCGAGCCCGGCGTTCCATCGTGGTTTCTTGGACGAAGCCGGCGTCGCCGGCTCCTACGAAGCGATTCGCGTAGCGGCCGGGGACGGCGCGCGCGCCATCTCCGACCTTCGCGCGCGGGGATACCGTGGTCTCAACGTGACGACGCCGTTAAAGGAAGAAGCGCTCGTCGCGTGCGAGCGCGTCCCCGATCCGCTCGCAATGCTCGCCGACTCCGTCAATGTGGTGCTGTTCCAGGACGACGGCGTCTACGGCTTCAACACGGACGGCTTTGGCGCGCTGCACAGCGTGTGCGACGCTCTCGGCGTCGCTGCCGAGCCTGGGTCCGGCTCCGAAGTCGCCGGCGTTCGGATCGTTGTGCTCGGCGTTGGCCCCACGGCGCGCGCCGCGCTGGCGCATCTGAAATCGCACGGCGCGAACGTCTCGCTGTGGAATCGAACCCGCGAACGCGCGGAGGCCGCCGCGGAACGCTTCGATGTCGGATTGTGGAACGGTTCGCCGGTCGATGTCGTGTTTTCGACGCTCCCTCCGAAGGCGGAAATTGCAGAAGCCGTCGCCGACGTGGTCCGCAATGCGTCGATCGTGATCGATGCGAACTACGGACCGCGCACGACGCTCGCCGATCGCCTCGATCGCTCCGTCATCGATGGCCTGGGGATGCTCAGGCACAGCGCGCTCGCGTCGTTTCGTCTGTTTTCGATTCCGCGACAGGAGCGAATCGCCGAAGCGGAACACGACGTTTCGCCCTGGCTTACGCCTTGATGCGGCGTCACGCGAACGTCGGGCTGACGTTCGTCATCGCCGCGACGATTGCCGCCGGGATCACGTCGGTGCATGGTGCGGATCAGACGCCCGTCGTCATCCCGTTACATCTCGATCGCGGAACCTTCGGCGAAAACCGTCTCGGGATCGACGTCACGCTCGGTTCGAAGACCCAGCGCGTCCTGTTCGACACCGGTTCGACCGGCTTGCGCGTCATGGCGAGCGCGCTCCCGGCGGGCGCTTTTCGTCGAACCGGACGCGAAGCGAAGTACGAGTACGGCTCAGGGACGGTGCTAGAAGGAGACGAGGCGAGCGCCTCGATGACGATCGGCTCGGTTCACGGCAACGTTCCGATGCAGGTCGTCGACAAGCTCGACTGCAGCCCCGACGTTCCGAATTGTCCCGACCAGGATGCGTTCCAACTCGAAATGTTCGGTGAATTGTATCCGGGAATTCTCGGCGCATATCCCCGGCCGCCGGCCCTCGAAGGGTGCTGCGACAATCCGCTCGGCGCGCTCGACGGGAGGATCGGGCGAACGTTCATCCTTCACGCAAACTTTGACGCGCCGGCGGTGACGCTGGATCCCGCGCCGGCGACGGTCGCCGGGTTCACCATAGTCTCCATCAGCGCGCTCGGCGCGCCGCGCGGCTGCATTCGCGTCTACGAGGTCCAACACGAAACGTGTGGCCCGGTTCTCTTCGACACCGGCTCGGGGGCGATTTTCGTCGAGACGATGGGGACGGTTCCGGGACCGCCGTGGACGCACGCGCTGCTGAGGCTCGGCTCGTGGTCGCACGATTTCTCCCTCGGCCCGCGCGCGCCGAACGTTCCGATCTCGATCCGCCGGGGCGACGCCACGCGCATCGTGATCGGTCTCGCCGCGCTGCAGACGTTTGACGTCTACTTCGATCTTGACGGTCGCCGCATCGGCATGTCCAAGTAGACAAAGCGCGTAGGTGCGCGCCGGTCGGCTCGCGCCATCCATGGCTACGCCGACACTAGCGCATCCGTGCGCGTCGGAGAGGGGGAGATTCGAACTCCCGAGACCTTTAACAGTCTGCTCGCTTTCCAAGCGAGTGCATTCAACCGCTCTGCCACCTCTCCAGGGCCCGCGTCATCTTCGGGTTCTCGGCAGCCCGTCCTATACCTGAGCGAATCGATCGCGCCGGCCCGCGAGCCGCTGCGCCCGGGCCGCCTCGCTGAGGGCGAAGGCGAACAATGCGACGAGCGGCGACATCCCGATCAGCCAGGCGGCAGCCGGCGGCAAGGCGTTGGGGTCCGTCACGCGTATCGGAAGCTCTGCCGACTCCGAGTGTCCGTTCTGAAGGCCGATCGTCAGCCGCAATATCCAAAACCCGCGCTCCGGGAAGACGCCGACCGCCGTGTAGTGGTGCAAGTCGTCGGCGCGCGCGCGCACGGGTACGCTGCGTTGCGTTTGCGCGAGCGGCGAGCGCTCCAGGGCGTCGATCGCGAGCGAGACGTCGTCCGCGTCGGCGTGAGGCGCGACCGTTACGTCGAGGTGCAGGGGTTGCCCGCGATCGACGATCCTCTCGGTTCGCTGAACGAGGATGTCGAACGACGGCGTCCTCAGCAAGCGCGACGCGCCGGGGTCGCGCGGCGCCGCGCCGAGCAGTACCGCGCCGGCGACCAGCGCCGCCGTAAGCACGGTAACCCGGCGGCGAACGATCAGAGTCCGGCCGCCGTCAGTTCCGCGATGAACGCCTGCGTCCGCGAATCGAGATACCAACGCTCGAGCGTCGCAACCAGATTCTGCCATTGGCTGAGGTGCTGGACGTGTTCGTGTATTTTCTGTGGATTTGGCCGCTCGCGCGTAAGCTCGGTGCGCAGCGCGTCGATCGTTTCGTGCGCTTCGGTGTTCGCCGGCGCGCTCGCGCGCAGTTCGTCTTCGGGAAACGGTGGATACTGCATTATATGCGCGCCGGATGCCAAATCGTCTTGGTCTCGACGAAGCCCGTCACGTACGAGAGATCCTGCGCCTTGCCGTCATACCAGTCGGCCGCATCGAGCGCGGGATAGATCTTCGTACGCTTCAGGTTGTCGGCGGCGAGCCGTTCGAGTTCGGTGGCGAACGCTGGATCGAGCGAGTGCATCGCGAGGCCGTTGACGTCCATGTGGCGCGCTAGGTGCGGCGCGACCTCACTGTGCTGGCCCGTCAGAATGTTGAGCGCACCTTTGGGGAGGTCGCAAGTCGCGACGCACTCGGCGAAGACGATCGCAGTCCGCGGATCTTTCTCCGACGCGAGCGCGACGACGCTGTTTCCCGAGACGAGCGGCGGGATGACGCTTGAGACCAGGCCGAGCAGCGACGGCTCGGCCGGCGCGAGGACGGCGACGACGCCGACCGGTTCGGTCGCGGAGTAGTTGAAGAAGGGGCCGGCGACCGGGTTGCGCGACGACACGAGCGCCGCGTACTTGTCGCACCAGCCGGCATACCAGAGCGCGCGGTCGATCGTGCACGTCACCTCGCGTAGCGCCTCGGCTTCGTCAAGGTTCATTCCGATCTGCAGCTGATCAACGAACTGCGCTCTGCGAGCGTCCATCATCTCGGCGAGGCGGTAGAGGACAAGACCCCGATTGGTTGCGGTCGTCGCACCCCAGCTCGACTGCGCCGCGCGCGCCGCAACGACCGCATCGCGCGCGTCCTTGCGAGAGGCCCGAGCGACGTTCGCCGAGTGCGGGGTTCCGGCGTCGACGACGTCGGCCCGGCCGGATTCAGACCGAACGAACTCTCCGTTCAAGTAAATTTTGTAGGTCTTGCGGACGTCGAGCCGGAGGTCTTTCGTTTTGGACACCCGTGGGGTCTACGGCCCTGCCGCGAAGCCGCCCTTTCCGATACCGCCGCATCGCACGACAATACACATGTATGTGCGAACCCAGCAGTAGACTCGAAAGAGCGAAGACAAATCGCATGCGCAGCAGGAAGAAAAATATGCCTTGCTGGAAGGGCGGTCGAGCAAGCCCAGTCTGATATATTGTATGCCAGCGCCCACCGGGACGCTGCTCTTTTACGTGTGAGGCCGCTACATGGCAACTGCCGTCTCGACCGACCAACCGCGCGGACCCTTAGCGAACCCGTGGCTCCAGCTCGTCGCCGGCATCATCTGTATGGCGGCTGTCGCGAATTACCAATACGGCTGGACCTATTTTGTTCCCGCGATGCAGGACGCCAATGGCTGGAGCAACGCGAACATCCAATGGGCGTTCACGTTCTTCGTCACGCTCGAAGTCTGGATCGTTCCGATCGAAGGTCCACTCGTCGACAAGTACGGCCCGAAGCTCCTCGTACTTTTCGGGGGAATCATCGCGGGCCTCGGATGGATCATCAACGCGCACGCTGGCTCGGTCCAAATGCTCTGGGTCGGCAACGCGGTCGCCGGCATCGGCGCCGGGATGGTCTACGGCACGTGCATCGGCAACGCGGTCAAATGGTTCGGCGCACGGCGCGGCTTGGCTGCGGGCCTCACCTCGATGGGGTTCGGTATCGGCGCTGCGTTTACGGTCGCGCCGATCCTCCACATGATCAAGGTCAGCGGCTACGCGTACACGTTTCAGTTTTTCGGAATCGCACAAGCGATCATCGTCGTCATCGTATCCCTCGTGCTCGTCATGCCGCCCCGGACACTGAAGGCCGCGGAAATGTTGTGGGCCGGGCGGAGTGCGCAGGCATACACTCCGCCGAAACCCACGGTCCTCCAAGGGACTCGTGACTATTCGCCCGGCGAGGTCATCGTGTCGCCGGTGTTCTGGGTCATGTTCGTCATGTTCACGCTCGTCGCGGCGGGCGGCCTCACGGCGGTGGCGCAACTTGCTTCGATCGCCAAGGATTTTTACATCGACCAAATCCCCGTCACGATTCTCGTTTGGACGCAGGCCACGCTCGCCTGGACCGGCCAACTCAACAATATCGTCAACGGCCTGACCCGGCCGCTCTTGGGCGGACTGTCCGACCGTTTAGGCCGCGAGAACACGATGTTCGTAGCCTTCCTCTTAGAAGGCGTCGGCATTTTCTTGCTGTGGAAATTCGGGACGACCCCGCTGGCATTCGTGCTGCTCGCCGGACTCGTGTTCTTTGCCTGGGGCGAGATCTTCAGCATCTTTCCTGCGACGATGCGCGATCACTTCGGGCAGAAATTTGCGACCACGAACTACGGCATGCTCTACATGGCGAAGTGGGTCGGATCGTTCGGCGCCCCGATTGCAGGTTATATCACCGCCGCTACCCACGGGTGGAGCATGGTGCTCATCATCGCGGCGATCATGAATATCGTCGCTGCCCTGATGTCCATACTCGTTTTGAAACCGCTCAGAATCTGGGACGTCCGCCGCTCCGAGACGGGGATGCCTCGGGCACCGAGCGCTGCGCCTGCTTCTTAGTCACACTCACCGCTATTTTAAGGAAAAAGAGTATGAAATCGAAACGTTTTGCCAGCGCGGTTGCGACCGCGGTTTTCGCGCTGATGGCGCTCGGCGTAGGCCTCTCACAGGCCGCGGACAAGGTCACCTTGACGGCGCTCGTCGTCTCGAGCGCCAAGGCGCCGTACGACGAACTCGCCGCGATGTTCGAGAAGAGCCATCCCGGCGTCACGATCGAAGCGCAATATCTCGGCGGGGGCCAGATCGCAACCGCGCTCGACAACGACACGCCGGCGGACATCGTCATCATCGGAAGCGGGCCGCTCGCCAAGGTAAAAGCAAAAGCTGTGCCGGCGACGACCGTCTACGACACGAAAGACATCATCATCACGCCGAAAAACAATCCGGCGAAGATCAAAAAATTCGAAGATCTGGCCAACCCGGGCGTCAAGATCGCGATGGGCACTTCGACCTCTGCCGTCGGCGCGATCTCGTCGACGATCATACAAAACGGGGGGAAGAAGTACGGCTTTGATTTCGTGCAAAAGGTCCTCGGGAACAAATCGTACGAGAGCGAGAAGGGAAGCGACGTCGTCGACGCGGTTTCGACGGGGAAGGCCGACGCAGCGATCGTCTTCATCTCCGACGGCGATCCGAAGAAGTTCAACGTCATTCAGATCTCCGACGAGTTCAACGTGCTCTCGCACTATCAAGGCACGGTTGCCAAGAACGCCAAGAATCCGAAGCTCGGTGCGGACTTCATCGCGTTCTTGGTGAGCAAGCAGGGGCAGGGTGTTTTCCGTAACGACCACTATCTGCCGCCGACCGACCCGACGCCGCCGCCAAAGTAACGGCGGATCGCAGGCTCGAAAAAGCATGGAGGGGCGCCGCAGCTGCGGCGCCTTTCCGCGTGCGTGGCCCCCGTCGCATGCTAGGCCGGCAAGGCTGCCCAGCGAAGAGCGAGCCTAAGCAGCATGAGCCTCAGGTGCTTCCGAGGCTCTCCGGCGATAATCTCGGTAACGACTTTCCGTGGAGACCCTCATGAAACGACCTTTCCTTACCTTGGCGACGACGCTTGTCTCGCTCGCATTCCTGACCTCGGCCTGCACGCACTCGTCGGATTCGACGACGACCGACACGAGCGGCGCCGGCGCAGCTGCCACGTCGACTGCCGGTGCACAAAGCGCCGCAGGCCCTCAGAGCAGCGGCGGAGCGATGGGCGGAGCCATGAGTGGCGGCGCCATGAGCGGGGGCGGTTCCGGCCGTGGCGGCGCCGGTCGGATGATGGGTAAGATCCTCATGGGCCTTGGGCTGAGCGACGATCAGAAGGCGCAGATCAAAACGCTCAGGGCCGATTTTCAGGCGAAGAACAAAGGCCTACAGCGCGGTGACCCCGCTCGGCTCGCGAACATGAAGGACTATTACGCGAAAATCGACGCCGTCTTGACGCCGGCGCAGCGTGACGCGTTCCACGCCAAGATGAAGGCGATGCGTGCCAAGTACCAGCAACAGCAAGGCCAGACGCAGCAACAACCGCAGCAGCCATCCCAGTAGAGATCCGTCTCTCGGGGTGCTGTCGGAGGCAGTACGCTAGGTGAATCCAGGACGCGCGATCGCCCTGACCCTCGTCGCAGCCGCTCTTTTGAGCGGCTGCTCGCCGGGTGGTGGCGCCCGTGCCAAAGGCGGCGGGCGCCAGATGGCCTCGCCGAATCCGATTCCGACGGCCGCGGCAAAGCTGACGACGGTTCGCGCGACCTCGACGATCTCGGGGATCATCGCGCCCTTTCAGAACGTCGCACTCTCGAGTTCGCTGTCCGAGCCGGCCGACGCCGTCAACGTCAACGAAGGCGATCCAGTCAGCGCGGGCGCGGTCTTGGCCGTCCTCGATACGGCCGACCTTCGTGCGCAACTCGCACAGGCGCAAGCCACCGTCGTGAGCGACCAGCGCGTGGCCGAATCCGACGATGCCAAAGTCACGCAGATGCGCTACACCGCGCGACTCAACATCGGGACCGCCAACGATCAGGTCAAGTCGGCGCAGGCCGCGCTTGCTCAAGCTCAGCATACGCTCGCGCTCGACACGGCCAACCTAAAACGCGACCAAAGTCTGTTGACCGGCGGCTACATCGCCCAGCAGGCGCTCGATCAGCAACAGACGCTGGTCAACAACGACCAAGCCGCAGTGCGAACCGCGCAGGCGAATCTGCAGACGACGATGACCCAGCAGCAAGTGAACGGGAACGACTCAGCGGGTCTGCAGGCAGCCTCGATCGCGTCGGCAATTGCCGACGCGCGTGCCGCGCATTCGGTGGTCGATCAAGCGCGCGCCCAAGTCCAGCAGCTTCAAACGACGATCTCGAAAGCGACGATCGTCTCGCCGGTCGACGGCGTCGTCGTCAATCGCAATCTCAACCCGGGCGAGTATCCCGGGTCGCGCACCATCTTCACGCTTCAGGAGCTGGACCGCGTTTACGCCGAACTCAATGCCTCGAGTTCCGACACATTTGCGATCCCGGTTGGGGCGCCGGTAAGCCTGTCGGTTTCCGGCGGCGGGAACAACGCCTATCAGGGGCGGGTCGTCGCCGTGTTGGGCCAGGTAACGCCGGGTTCGACGGACTTCACCGTCAAGGTGCTCGTGCAGAACGTCGGCCGCAGGCTGCATTCGGGTTTGCCGGTTTCGGCGACGATCAGTCTGCCGCCGGTACGCGGCGTCGGGATCCCGACGACCGCTTTTCTCGACGACACCCACACGACGGTCATGGTCGCCGATGACGAACTGACCGACGTCGTCGCGAAAACGACGAAGGTCCGCGAGGTAGCCTCCGACGGAACGATCTCGATCGTCACCGGAGTCAAAGCGGGGCAGGCCGTCGTCGCGAACGGGCAACTGGGTGTGACGGACGGGCAGTCGCTCGTTCAAAACTAAGGTTCCCTAATGCGACGCATCACCCAACTCTTCGTTAACCGGCCGCCGCTGGTATTTGTGTTGATCGCACTGATCACGCTCGGCGGAGCCTTCGCCCTCGCGACGATCGTCCAACAGGAATTTCCGAACATCGACTTCCCGACGATCAACGTCGCGGTGTCGTATCCCGGCGCGTCGCCGTCGGAGTTGCGCGACGCGGTCGTGCGCCCCGTCGAGGACGCGATCGCGGGGGCGCCGGACCTCGATCACATCAACACGTCGATCCAGCAGAATCAGGCGAATATCTCGGCGACGTTTACGCTCGATTCGAACGAGACGACGGATCTCACCGAGATTCAGGACCGCGTGCAGATCGCGCGCGCCGCGTTGCCCGCAGATTTGCCGGCGCCTTCGATCCGCACGTTCGATCCCTCGCAATCCACCGTCGTCACGCTATCGCTGACGTCGCGTTCGCTCAACATTGCCGCACTCTCGGCGATCGTCACCAATAACATCGTCCCGGCGATCGAGCAAGTGCCGGGCATCTCGAACGTCGGTGCGAACGGGACCGTCACGCCCGCGCTCGAGGTGACGGTCGACCCGAATAAGCTCGCCGCGCGGCGCTTCACGACGACCGACGTCGTCACCGCGATTCAGTCGAACAACGTCCGCGCCCCCGGGGGCATCGCCTATCTCGGCAATCACGAGACCTCGATCGACGTGCGAGGCGACGTTCAGACGCCGCTTTCGATCGCGAATCTTTTCCTCACCGGGTCGAGTTCAGTGCTCTTGGGCGCGACGTCGCCGTCGGGGACGCTGACCCAAAAGTATTCGCCGATCAGCGGCTCGACCAACCAAGCCCTCAACTTGAGCAACGGGGTGGCGACCTCGGGAGCGGCCGGCTCGGACTTGAACGCGTTCTCGGCCGAACGCGTGTCGACGCGGATCGGCGACGTCGCGACGGTCACCGATTGGTACGAACCTAAGCGGGTCTACTCGTACGTCGACGGCCGCCCGGCGATTGCGCTCAACGTGCAGAAGTCGAACGGCGCAAGCGAGGTAACCTCGGCCGAAGCGGTGCTCGCGGCGCTCCCCGCGATCGAGGCGCAATTCCCCGACGTCGCTTTCCGGGTCCTCAACGTCCAGGCCGACGACACGAAGGCGCAGTTGTGGGGCGTCCTCCAAACGCTGCTCGAAGCGATCTTCTTTACCGGGATCGCGATGCTGTTCTTCCTGAAATCGTGGCGCAGCGCGCTCGTCGTGATGATCGCGATCCCGATGTCGCTCTTCGTTACGCTGTTCGTCATGAAGGTTGTCGGCTTCACCATCGACACCGTTTCGCTGCTCGCGATGACGCTCATCATCGGTATTCTCGTCGACGACTCGATCGTGATCCTCGAGAACGTCGAACGACACTTCGAACGCGGAGAGGCGCCGCGTATCGCCGCGATCCTCGGCCGATCGGAGATCGGCATTGCCGCTATCGTCATCACGCTGGTCGACGTCGTCGTCTTTCTTCCGATCGGATTCTTGCCGGGACAGACCGGCCGGTTTCTGAGCGAGTTCGGGGTCGTCGTCACGATCGCCACGTTGACCTCGTTGTTCGTTTCGTTCACGATCACTCCGGCGCTCGCCGGCAATTGGTCGATGCTTTCCAAGTGGCGGCCGCCGCGGCCGATCCAGGCCTTCAGCCGCGGTTTCGATTGGCTGCGTACGCTCTATAGCGAACGGATACTGGCGGGAGCGTTACGCTTCTCGATCCCGCTCGTCGTCGCTTCGGCGTTGTTGACGGCCGGCGCGATCGCGCTCATTCCGCTCGGCTACATCGGCTTCGAATTCATCCCGTCTGTGGACCGCGGCCAGATCTTCGTACAGGTGCAATTTCCGACGGGGACGCCGCTTACCACGACCGACGCGGCGATCAGAGGCCTGACGAACCTCTATCTCGACCAGATCCCCGAGGTGCAACGGATCACGTCGACGTCCGGGACCTTTCAAGCCGGTTTCGGCGGCGGGGTCAACCAAGGCTCGGTCGGCCAACTCCGCGTCTTTCTCAACCCGGATCGAAAGCGCACGACCGATGCCGTCGCGAAGGTGATGACCGGGATCGGCCATCGCCTCGTTCCCGACGCCCGAGTCGTCGCGATTCCGGCGACCGGGACGCGGGGCGGAAACGCGCAGCCGCTCGACTTCACGGTGACGACGACGCGCGGCGAACCCGACGCTTACGCGCCGAAAGTATTGGCGGCACTCGAGGATACGCCCGGCACGAGCAACGTCAACAGTTCGTCGCTCCAACTCGCGCCGCAGGTCGACATTCAGTTCGACCGCGAGCGCGCGCGCACGCTCGACGTCGATATCGGGCTCGCCTCGCAGGCCATTCGCGGCGCGTTCGGCGGGACGCTCGCGACGCAGTTCGACACCAACCGCGGCATCAAGTACGTCCAAGTGCTCCTGCCTCAGTTCGACCAGACGAGTCTCGCGATGCTGCGCGCGGTTCCGGTGCGAACGCGCAACGGGAATCTCATCCACCTCGGCGACATCGCGATTCTGCAGAACAATCCGACGCAGGCGCTCATGACGCGCGTCAACCGCCAAACGGTCGTCCACATCAGCGGAAATATCGTGCCCGGCGCGGCCCTGTCGCTCGTGCAGAAATCGTTCGTGCAGCACGTGGCGGCGCTCGGTCTGCCGAACATCGTGAAGGTCGGGCAGAGCGCCGGCGGTCAGCAGCAAAACCTTGCGCAGACGGTCGGCGGCCTCGGTGTGACCCTCGCGCTCTCGTTCGTGCTCGTCTACCTCCTGATGGTCGGACTGTACGACGCCTATCGCGTTCCGCTGGTCGTGATGTTCTCGGTTCCCGTCGCAGCGATCGGCGCGTTCGGGGCCCTCGCGCTCACCGCGCAGAGCTTGAACCTGTTTTCGCTGATCGGCGTCGTGATGCTGGTCGGCCTCGTCTGCAAGAACGGCATCTTGCTCGTCGACTTCGCCATCCTCAAGGTTCATGCCGGAATGGACAAAGTCTCGGCGATCAAGGAGGCCGCGCGCCAACGCTTCCGGCCGATCATCATGACGACGTTCTCGATGATTTGCGGGATGGCGCCGCTCGCGCTCGCGCTCGACCCCGCCTCGACCGCGAAGCGGTCGCTCGGAACGGTCGTCATCGGGGGCCTGACGAGTTCGCTCGTCTTGACGCTCGTCTTGGTTCCGATCATCTACGTTTGGCTTGCGCCGGGTCCGCCGGCGAAGGCTCCCGCCCCGTTGCTCGAAGATGATGCATCCGCGACGCAGTTAGCGCTGGGAACGCCATGATTTCGCTGACCAAACTCTTCGTCGACCGCCCCACGCTCGTCACCGTCTTTCTTTCGCTCGTCATTCTAGCCGGATCGGTCAGCGCCGTTGGCCTGGTTCAGCAACAGTTCCCGAGCACCGACGTCCCGTCGATTCAGGTGCTCCTGAGCTATCCCGGCGCGTCGACCACGGAGATGCGCGACGCGATCGTGCGGCCGCTCGAAGATCAGCTCGCCGGCGCGCCGAGCCTCGATCATCTGGAAACGTCGATCCAGCCGGGTCAGGCCTCGGTCGTCGCCGTCTTCAACCTGACGTCGGATCAGAACAATGACCTCGTGCAGGTGCAGGGGCGCGTCCAGAACTCGCAGCGCCAACTGCCGAACGACCTCACGACCCCGCAGATATCCGTCTACAACCCGAGTGAAGCGGTCGTCGTCTCGCTTGTGGTCCGCTCGCGCACGCTGACCCCGGGCGATCTCTCTTCGCTTACGATCAACAAGATCGTCCCGACGCTCGAGCAAATTCCGGGCGTCTCGTTCGTCCAAGAGAACGGGACGGTCACGCCGTCGATTCAGGTCGCCGTCAACCCGAAGGCGCTCTCCGCCTCGGGCTACACGCTGACCGATATCGTCAGCACGATCACGAGCAACAACATTCGCGCGCCCGGCGGGATCGTCTACGCACCCAATCGCGAGACGAACCTCGACGTGCGCGGCGACATTCAGAACGTTCCGACCGTCGCGGGGCTGCTGTTGAGCGCGGGCGGCTCGTCAGCGAGTTCAGCCGCCTCCAACGACTGGACGACGCAGCCGCGGCTCTACAGGATCTCCGACGTCGCGAGCGTCAAGGACACCTACGAGACGCAACGCGTCTTTGCATACTCCGGCGGCGTGCCGTGCGTGACGCTCGACATTCAGAAATCGGCCGGAACGAGCGAGGTCGAAACCTCGAAGAGCGTCCTAGCAGCGCTCCCCGATCTGCGGCGCACGTATCCCGACGTGCAGTTCGACGTCCTCAACGTCCAGTCGACCTACACCCAGCAACAGTTGACCGGCGTATTGCGCACGTTGCTCGAGGCGATCATCTTCACCGGCGTCGTGATGCTGTTCTTCCTACGCTCGTGGCGCAACGCGATCGTCGTTATGATCGCGATTCCGGCGTCGCTCCTCGTGACCCTGGCGGCGATGAAGCTCGCGCACTTCACCCTCGATACCGTTTCCCTGCTGGCAATGACGCTCATCATCGGCATCCTGGTCGATGACTCGATCGTCATCTTGGAAAACGTCGAACGGCATTTTGCGCGCGGCGAGACGCCGACCGAAGCCGCGGTCCGCGGGCGGAGCGAGATCGGCGTGGCGGCGATCGTCATCACGCTCGTCGATGTCGTCGTCTTTCTCCCGATCTCGTTTCTACCGGGTTCGGTCGGTCTGTTCTTGCGTGAGTTCGGGCTCGTCGTAACGGTCGCGACGCTCACGTCGCTCTGGGTTTCCTTTACCGTGACGCCATCATTGGCCGGACGCTGGGCGCTCATCTCGCAGTGGCGCCCCTGGCCGATCATCGAGCGGTTCACCGAAAAATTCGAACAAGCACGCAGCACCTACGTCGAACGTGTGCTGCACTGGGCGTTCGAAAACGGCAGAACGGTCGTCGTGGTCTCGTTCGTCTCGCTCATCGTTGCGTTCGCCCTGATTCCGCTTGGTCTGGTCGGTTTTGAATACATCCCGCCGGTCGACCGGGGGCAACTCTACATCACGCTGACATACCCGAGCGGAACGCCGCTCGAGACGACGCGTCGCGGTGTTCTCGCGGTCGAACGAATCGTCGACGGCATCCCCGACCTGCAAGCCGAGTCGTCGGTGGCGGGCGCTTACCTCGGGCAGTTGACCGGTTACATCGACAACGCGGCGATCGGCCAGATTCAGATATATCTCAAAGATAAGCGTTCCCATTCGACCGCGGATTGGGCCGAGCAACTCCAGAGCGAGGCGCAGCGCGCGGTGCCGACCGCGACCGTCGTCGCCGTCCCCGCGACCGACATCAGCGGCGGGAATTCGCAGCCGATCGACGAGGTCGTCACCGACAACGGCGGCCAGCCTGAAAAATACGCCGCGCAGGTCGTCGCGATGCTGAAGAAGATTCCCGGTGCGATCGACGTTACGACCTCGGCCGCCGCGAATGCGCCGCAAGTCGAGGTGCAGTTCGATCGCGATCGCGCGCGCGCTCTCTCCGCGAGCATCGGGACGGCATCGACCGCGATCCGCTCGGCCTTCGGCGGTGACCTCGCGACCCAGTTCACGGGCCCCGACGGGCTCAAGGACGTCCTGGTCACCTATCCGCCGTCGGCGCTCACCTCGCTTGCGAACATCGAATCGATCCCGATTCGCGCCGCCGACGGTTCGATCGTTCACGTCGGCGACATCGCGCATCTCGTTCAGGCGCCGGCGCCGCCGATGATCACGCGCATCAACCGGCAGAGCGTCGTCTACGTCGGCGCGAACCTCGCGCCCGGCAGGCTGCTTTCGAACGTCCAGCGGTCCTTTTCGAAGGGGCTCAACGCGCTCGATCTGCCGGCGACCGTCAGCGTCACACCGACCGCTGGTGGGAACGAGCAAGAAGTCGGCGCGACGGTCAGGGGGATGAGCGTCGCGCTGCTGCTCTCGATAATCCTGGTTTACCTGCTGATGGTCGCGCTCTACAACAGCTACCGAACGCCGTTTATCATCATGTTCGCGGTCCCGGTCGCCGCGGTCGGCGCGCTCGGCTCGCTCGCGCTGACCCATCAGACGCTCAACCTATTCTCGCTGATCGGTTCGGTGTTGCTGATCGGCCTCGTCACAAAGAACGGGATCCTGCTCGTCGATTTCGCCGACATGCGCCGCGCCGAAGGGCACGACCGCATCACAGCGATGCGTCTCGCTGCGCGCGAGCGGTTCCGCCCGATCATCATGACGACCGTCGCGATGGTCGCCGGGATGACACCGCTCGCGCTCGACCTCGACCCCGGAGCGCAGGCAGCCGCGTCGCTCGGAACGGTTGTCATCGGCGGGCTCGTCAGCTCGTTACTTCTGACCTTGGTGCTCGTCCCGGTCGTGTACGTCGCGCTTGCGGGAGAGTTCGCACGCGCCCCGGAGCCGCTGCCGAGATCGGGGCACGATCCCGTCGGAGAACTCTCGCTCCGCGCTTAGGGGCGATCGGTCGACGTCGACTGTCGCGGACGAATGCACGATGGGCACCTTGGGATTCGCGATGGGATAGGAGACAGAGCGCTTCAAGACGAGGCCCCCCTGGGCTGGGCGGCGCAGGTTCGAGGCGCTTAGATCGTCGACGGCGGCCGGCTTGTGATCCTCTAAGATAATACAAGGCCAGGCGCTACGGGAACGTCGCTACGGCGAAAGCCAGACTCTCACAAGACACGTCGACGCGGAGCTGCCGGTGGTAAAGTTCTGACCCTCAGGGACTGTCGTGTTGACGGCGACCACCCCGTGGGGATCGACCTGCGTGACCTTCCAGAACCTCGGATCGCAGTCCACCTTGTTGGCGAATGGCGCGAGCCCGCCGGGGCCGGAGCCTGCGCCCGGAAAGAATTGCACGGTGTAATACGTCGGATAATTGTACTGACAGCCGCTGACGAGCATGACGCCATTTTCACCCGCGCAGACGGACGCGTTCGTGACGTATCCGTCGGTGAAGGAAGCCCACCCCCCACACTGGCAGAGCGTGGTCGATGCCGGATAATAGAGGCAAATCGTCGCCTGCGCCGCGTTGCAAAACGCTTGCATGTCGAGCCCGCCCGCCGCATAGCCCGATGCAGGCTCGATCAACGGCGTGCGCAATGAGGCAATGATCGCCACGTTACTCAGACCCGCTACGTGCAGCGCGCGAACGACCACAAACTGTTCACTGTTGAGCGCCGAGCCCGCGCGCTTGCCGAGCGACGATGCGCCTGCAAAATGCGCGTGCAAGCGCATGTGCTCGGCACGCAGCGTTCCAAGCGTTGTAACGACCTTTCCGAGCGTCACCTTCGTGCCGTCCGGAAGGTGCGCTCGCTCGCGCGCACTCAATGACGAGAACGCACGAACGGAATCCGCGAGAGCTACGTTCCACTGCTGCTGCAATACGAGCGTCGCAAGCACGAGAATTACCGCTACGCTGACAAGCCGTAACTTCATGGCGCCTCCTTTAGTTGCAAGTCTGGCTTTAGGTAGGACGGATGTAGGCTAAGGCCCTTTTAACTAAGTTGGCAGCCCCGCGAGCGCGGTGCGGCGCGCGGTTCGTCCCGCCAGCGAGTGTGCTAGATTGCTTTCTCGTAGAATCAGTATACGGCATTAACTGCAGGAGTTCGTGAAATCAGCGCGCTCTTAGAGAGAAACTGGGGCTCATAAAGCCGCTTATAGGTTGGCGCGAATGAAAGTTTCGAGGCGAATGCATGAAAGAAGAGAAATCGATTGGAGATATCCTGCGGAGATTCCCCACTGCGAATCTGACACTTGCTCCTACCGCTATTCAGCGCCTTGAGCGCCTTTCTTCCCGTCTTGGACATAATATTTATATAAAGAGAGATGACCTCACTGGATTTTGTCTTGGCGGAAATAAAGTTCGAAAGCTCGATTATCTTTTAGCTGACGCCAAGTTAACAAATGCCGATACACTGGTTACGAAGCGTGCCACCAACTTCAGCAGAAACACAGCCGCGGCGGGAAGGGCATTAGGCTTTGATGTGCACGTATTTATTTTAGGCGAGGAATCCACTCAAAATCAGGCGAGTCAAGCGCTGTTCAAAAGACTGGCTGCAAACCTTCATTTTGTGTCTGGTGAGCAAAATGATTTAGACACCAATTACCAAAAATACGTCGAGTGGTTGAAGGAACGCGGCCGATCTGTCTATGAGCTTCACCCGGGCGGCAGTGACGCTATCGGCACGTTGAGCTATGTGAAAGCGTTTGCGGAAATTCGGGATTATTCGAAGAACTCGGGGATCCACTTTGACAAGATCTTTCATGCAACTGGTTCTGCTGCCACACAGGCAGGTCTTGTTTTGGGTCAGTGTATCTCGGGTTATGAAACAAGTGTCATCGGTATCGCAATATCGCAAAAGACAGAGATTCAGAAAAATAGAGTTCTAGAACTTGCCTGGGCTACGGCGCAAATGCTTGAAGTGGGCCTTGATGATAGCAAAGTCATTGTCGATGACAATTACATAGGGCCCGGCTACCCGGATCCTTCCGAAGCGGGAATGAAGGCAACGGAGATGTTTGCTCAACTGGAAGGGATCTTGTTAGACCAAGTCTACGGCGGCAAGGCCGCAGCGGGCCTCATTGACTATGCCACTACTGGACGCTTTTCAAAAGACGACAATATCCTGTTCATTCACACTGGCGGCAATTCTGATTTGTACTATTGATTGGAAGAATTGACCTGAGGTGGCGATTCGGCACGGTTATCGCCGCTGGCGATAGCCTTTGGTTCGAGTTAGAATAGGGATACTTGGCGAGTATCCGATGGAGGCCCGATTTGTAAGAGTCGGGCCTCCTGGCTTTTGCGATGACTTTACCTAGATCAATCCGGCGCCGCGCGCCCACTTGTACTTCGCCCCGAGCACCGCGACCGGCGTCTCGCAGTTATACGGATAGGCCGGGATGCCGTGATCGAAGAGATACTCGCTCGCCTCTTCGACCTCGACGTCGCCGGCGAGCGACGCCACGACGGGCTTATTGATGCCCTTCTTGCGGAGCTCCTCGATCACTTCGACCATCCTGTGTGCGAAAACCATCGGCGGCGTGACGATCGTATGCCAGTAGCCGAGGATGAGCGCGTGGATCCGATCGTCCTCGAGACCGAGGCGGACCGTGTTCTGGTAGGTCTTGGGCGGCTCACCGCCGGTGATATCTACCGGATTCCCCGAGGCACCGAACGGCGGGATGAACTTCTTGAACGCTTCGTCGAGGTCGGCGGGAAACTTCATGAGCGCAAGGCCCGCATCGACGACTGAATCCGAGAGAAGGACCCCCGAACCGCCGGCGCCCGTGATGATGACGACGTTCTCGCCCTTGGGTGTCGGGAGAACCGGAACGGCGCGTGCGAACTCGAGCAACTCACGTAACCCGCGCGCACGGATGACGCCGCTCTCGCGCAGGATGTCTTCATAGACCTTGTCGTTGCCGGCGAGCGCGCCCGTATGGGATGACGCCGCTTTCGCGCCGAGCGCCGTGCGGCCGGCCTTGAGGACCATGACCGGCTTGCGCTTCGAGACGCGTTTCGCGACCTCGGCGAATGAGCGGCCGTCCTTGAGGTCTTCCATGTGCATCGCGATCGCTTGCGTGGCGTCGTCTTGTTCGAAGAACGTCAGCAAATCGTCTTCATCGATGTCGGCCTTGTTGCCGAGGCCGACGATCGCCGAGACGCCCATCTTCGCCGAGCGGCTGAAACCGATGATCGCCATCCCGACGCCGCCGCTCTGCGAACTGAGCGCGACCGAGCCTTTGTAGTCGTAGGCCGTGCAGAACGTCGCGCACAGGTTCTTCGGCGTGTAATAGAAGCCGTAGATGTTCGGGCCCATGAGCCGGATGTTGTACTCGCGCCCGATCTTCTGGATCTCGAGTTGCCCCTCGACGTTGCCCGTTTCCGCGAAGCCCGAAGGGATCAAAACTGCACCGGGAATTTTCTTCTCGCCGCACTCAATGAGCGCGGCTGCGACGAACTTCGCCGGGATCGCGAAGACGGCGACGTCGATCTCGCCGGGGATGTCCTTGACGGATTTATACGCTTTGTGACCGAGGATCTCGTCGGCGCTCGGATTGACCGGGTAGATCTTTCCTTGGTATCCGCCGTTGATGAGGTTTTTCATCACGGAGTTGCCGATCTTGCCTTCCTCGCTCGAGGCGCCGATCACGGCGACGGAGTCGGGCCGCATGATGCGGTTCATCGCGCGCACGATGTCGTCTTGAGAGGGCCGATAGCGCGGTTCCGGCGGATTCCAGTCGACCAGGATACGAACGTCGACGGCCGTGGCGCCGTCCTTCCGAGCGAAGACAGGGTTGAGATCGACTTCGCTGATCTCGGGGAAATCGGTGACCAGCGCCGATACGTTTTCGATGATCGACGCAAGCGCCTCGCGATCGACCGGATCGCCGCCGCGAACGCCCTTGAGGATCTCGGCCGCGGCGATGCCGTCGAGCATCGATAGAGCTTCGCTCCGCGACGCCGGCGCAAGGCGGAACGTGACGTCCTTGAGGACCTCGACGAGAATGCCGCCCAAGCCGAACGCCACGAGTTTTCCGAAACTTTGATCGGTGAGCGCGCCGACGATCACCTCTTGAGCGGCCGAAAGCTGTTGCTGTACCTGGATGCCGAGGATCGTTGCGTCGGCTTTGTATTTCTTGGCATTCGCGACGATCTGCTCGTACGCGCGGCGCGCGGCATCGCCGCTGCCGACCCCGACGACGACCCCACCGGCCTCGGTCTTATGGAGAATGTCCGGCGAGACGATCTTCATCACGACCGGGAAGCCCATGCCTTCGGCGAGTTTGACCGCCTCGTTGGCCGACGTGGCGAGTCCCTCTTGCGGGACCGGGATCCCGTATGCGTCGCAGACCTGTTTGGCCTCGGGCGCCGTCAGTGAGTCGCGGTTCTCCGTTTTGACGCGGTCGAGAACCGAACGCACAGCAGCCTTATCCCGCGTGCCGCGCTCTAGTAACATCAGACGACTCCTGCAGCTTGAAGTTCGCTTAGGGGTTTGGCGTCGTAGCCGATTTCGCGAAGAATTTCCTCGCTGTGCTCGCCGAGCAGCGGCGACCGCTCGATCGAGACCGGCGAGTCGGAGAGTTGAAGCGGGCAACCCACGGTCTTGAATGTGCCGCGCTCCGGATGCTCGACATCGATGATCATCCGCCCAACGAGCGATTCGTCTTCGATCAAGTCCTTCGTGCTCAGGATCGGTCCGCACGGGACGTCGATCTCATTGAGCTTGTCGAGAACCTCGAACTTCGTGAAGTTCTTCGTCCACTCTTCGACGATGCCGAAGACCTCATCGATGTGCGGCAAGCGCGCTTCCGGCGTCGCATAGGCGGGATCGACCGCCAGTTCCGGCCGGCCCATCAGTTTGGTGAGCGGCTCCCAAACTTGGGGCTGGATGATCACGTAGACGTAGTCGTTAGCCCCGCCCGGCTTACATCTGACCGCGGCGCCCGGCTGTCCGCCGCCCGAGGCGTTGCCTGAGCGCGGGACGTAGTCCCTAAATTCTTTGTTCGGATACTCGCTGAGCGGGCCGTGCGCGAGACGCTGCTGATCGCGGAATTTGACGCGGCAGAGATTCATGACCGCGTCTTGCATCGCGACCTGGACTCGCTGGCCGCGTCCGGAATGCCCGCGCTGGATCAGCGCCGCCAGGATCGCCGCCACGCAGTGTATTCCGGTCCCCGAGTCACCGATCTGCGCCCCGGTGCTGGTCGGCGGACCGTCTTCCCAGCCCGTCGTGCTCATCGAGCCGCCCATCGCTTGCGCGACGGTTTCGTACGCTTTGAAATCGACGAATCTGCCGGGGCCGAAGCCTTTGATCGAAGCGTAAATGATCCGCGGATTGACGGCCTGGATTTTTTCCCACGGGAACCCCTGGCGATCGAGGACGCCTGGGCCGAAGTTCTCGACCACGACGTCGCAGTGGCGCAGGAGACGCGTGAAGATTTCCTTCCCCTCCGGCGTCTTGGTATTGAGCGTGATGCTCCGCTTGTTGCAGTTGAGCATCGTGAAGTAGAGGCTGTCGACCTTCGGCAGATCGCGCAACTGGCCGCGCGTGACGTCGCCGCGACCCGGCAGCTCGACCTTTATGACGTCGGCGCCGAGCCACGCGAGGATCTGGGTTGCCGAGGGTCCGGCCTGGACGTGAGTCATGTCCAAGATGCGGATTCCATCAAGGGCTTTGCGCGGCGCCGACCCCTCGGCCCCATTCTTGCTCATCGTTGTCATTGGGCCGGGCTCCTACTTGTACATCGTTTGGTTCATCGTGCCGGGCGCAAACGCGTTCTGATCGATCCAGACGTTGATCAGCGAGGCCTTGCCGGATTCGCGCGCGCGCTCGAGCGCCGGGCGGATCTCGCGCGGGTCGCGCACTTCCTCACCGTAACCGTCTAGCATCTTGGCGAACAGATCGTACTTGACGTCGCCGAGGTAGTTGCCTACGTCGCCGCGCTCCTTGCCGTACTTTTGAATCTGGCCGAAGCGGATCTGGTTCATGTACGAGTTGTTGCCGACGACGCCGATGAACGGCAGATTGAAGCGCACGCACGTTTGAAAATCCCAGCCCGTGAGACTGAACGATCCGTCGCCGAAGAGGCAGACGACCTCTTTCTCCGGCTGCGCGAACTTCGAGGCCATCGCAAACGGAACGCCGACGCCGAGCGTGCCGAGCGGCCCCGGGTCCATCCAATGCCCTGGGCGCTTGGGCTGCACGACGCCGCCGGCCGAGGTAACGACGTCGCCGCCGTCGCCGATGAAAACGGTGTTCTCGGTCAGGAACTCGTTGATCTCGTAGGCGAGCCGCAACGGATGGATCGGAACCGTGTCGTTTTTGATCTTCGGTAGCCGCGCTTCGATCAGCTTGTGTTCCTCGGCCCGTAATTCGTCGAGCCAACCCTTGCGGCGTGAAGCCCCATTGCTCACCCGGCCCGACGACGCTTGCGTCACAGCCGCGAGGATCGCGCCGACGTCGCCGACGAGGCCGAGCGAGACGTCGCGATTTTTTCCGACCGTCGAGTAGGACATATCGATCTGCACGACCGTGGGCGCCTTGAGCCGCTTGCCGTACCCCATGCGGAAGTCGAACGGCGTTCCGACGATGACGATGACGTCGGCCTTATCGAACGCATACGAACGCGTCAGCTGGAAGTGATGCGGATCGCCGGGCGGCAGCGTCCCCCGGCCGGCGCCGTTCATGAACGCCGGGATATTGAGCTTGCGGCAGAACTCGATCGCGGAGTCGGTTCCGCGCGTCGTCCAGACTTGCGTTCCGAGCAGGACGCAAGGGCGCTCGGCTTTCGCGAGGATGTCGGCGAGCTTTTCGATCGCGGCCGGATCGCCGATCGACTTGGTCGAGGCGCGATAATGTCCGGGTTTCGGAATCACCGCTTTCGCAAGATCGACCTTTCCGTCGAGGATGTCGCGGCCGATCTCGAGGTACGAGGGGCCGTATGCGCCGGCGAAGCACTCGCGAAACGCCATCGCGCACATGTCGGCGACGCGTTCGGTCGTGAGGACGCTCGCCGCAAACTTCGTAATCGGCTTCAGCATCTCGACGTGCGGAAGATCTTGCAGCGAGCCCATCTTGTGCTGGTTGAGCGCGCCCTGTCCGCCGATCAAGAGCATCGGGCTCTCCGCGCGGAAAGCGTTCGCGACGCCGGTGATGGCGTCGGTCGTTCCGGGGCCGGCCGTAACTACGGCGCAGCCGGGCTTTCCGGTAACGCGGGCGTAGCCGTCGGCGGCGTGCGCCGCGACCTGCTCGTGCCGAACGTCGATGATTTTGATCCCCTCGTCGATGCAGCCGTCGTAGATGTCGATAATGTGGCCGCCGCAGAGGGTGAAGATGACGTCGATCCCCTCGTTCTTGAGCGCCTTTGCGACCAGATGGCCGCCGGAGATCTTTTCAGGAACCGGCTGATCGAGCGCAGGGAGTTCGCTGATTCCGGGCACTGTCTGAGCCATGATTACTCCTCGTTCGGTTCGGGCGCGCGTGCTTATGGTATAAGGTATACCAGGTCAAGCGGGCGTTCCTGGGTCGTGCGGACCGGAGCCTTCAGCGGCTTCTACCTGAGGTAGTGCGCCTGGCCGCGAACGTGCTCGGCCAGGTTAAGCGCGTGATCGCGGACGAGGCGTTCGGCGAGCTCGGTGTCGCGGGCCTCGAGCGCTTCGATGATGTGCATGTGATCGATGATGGAACGTTCGAAGCGGTGGTCCTCGGTGATCGTGCGGTGCCTGATCGCCCGCATGTGGACGAAGAGGTTCTCGGCGAGGCGGTTGAGGACTTCGGAGCGGGACATTTCGAGAATCGCCTGGTGGAATTTCAGGTTCGCTTCCGAGTATTCGTCGATGTGCGCCGCGAGCTGACCGTCCTGGAACGTCGAAAACATCGTGCGCAACGATGAGATTTCTTGGTCGCTTGCGTTGAGGGTGATGAGCCGCGCGGCCATCGATTCGAGGGCCGCCCAGACGTGGATGATCTCGATGATCTGATCGCGCGTTTTGCGAACGACAAAAATTCCGCGCCGCGGGACGGTCCGAACGAGCCCCTCGTTCTCGAGCCGAGCCATCGCTTCCCGAATCGGAGTCCGGCTGACGCCAAGGTCCTGAGCGAGCTGGCGTTCATCGAGCCGGATCTCGTCGTCGACGTCGTAGATGTTCATCCGCGCGATCGCTTCGCGCAGCGCCGTATACGCCTTCGCCTTGAACGAGAAATCGCTCTCGAGCGGCTGCACGACGACCTCGGGAGTCATGAATGTGCGGGTTCGGCGCTCGGGCACATGCTCCCGGCCCCTACGCGCCGGCAGCGGCGCCTCAGGGGTTCCCCAAGGAGGCGGCCGGGATTGCGCGCATCTCGCTCTCCCGAGGGCATCGGAGGGAGACGGTATTGCGGGCCATTCAAGCGCGGCTAGAAGACGCTCTTCGAGTCCTTGGGTCGTCAAGCCAAGAGCAAACTGATGCCGGCTCGCGCACGTGGACCTGCGGCTGCATCGTAACCGCGCGCCTCGGGAACGAAGCGCTCTGCGACTGGCAGATGTGCGCCCGCCACGCGTCGCTCGCTCCGCAGATGGAAATCGGCGGTGGCTAGTGTTTTGTCGTCCTCGGGGTCCCCGGCGTCAATGACGACGCTTCGCGTCGGCATCGACGTTGGAGGAACCTTCACCGACCTCGTCGCGCTCGACGAAGCTACCGGCGATCTGATCCGCTTCAAGGTTCCGTCGACGCCGCTCGCGCCCGAGCAGGGCGTGATCGATGCGCTCGCGCTGCTTTTGAGCGAGGTCAAACCAAGCGAGATCGCGTTTCTGTCGCATTCGAGCACGATCGCGACGAACGCATTGCTCGGCCAAATGAACCTGGAGTTGCCGCGCACCGCTCTCCTGACGACGGAAGGTTTTCGCGACGTCCTCGAGATCGGGCGGCAGAATCGTAGCGAAGTCTACAACCTCTTCGTGCAACGGCCGAAACCGCTCGTCGAGCGCCGCTTCCGTTTCGGAGTTCGCGAGCGGATGGATCCGTTCGGCAACGAGATCGCCGCGCTCGACCGCGCATCGCTCGACGCCGCGCTCGATGCGATCGCGCGCAGCGATGCGAAAGCGGTCGCGGTCTGCTACCTGCATGCCTACGCGAATGATGCCCACGAACGTGCGACGCGCGCCGCGCTGCACGACCGCTTTCCCGACCTTCCCGTCTCCCTCTCGAGCGACGTCGATCCCGAGTATCGGGAGTACGAGCGGACGAGCACGACGGTCGTCAACGCGGTCCTCGGGCCCCTCGTCCGCGGGTACCTCGAGCGCTTGGCGACGCGGGCGCGTGATTTGGCGGTGACCGCGCCGTTCTACGTGATGCAATCGAACGGTGGGATGGCTGCGCTCGAAACCGTCGCGGAGCGGCCCGCGACGATGATCGAAAGCGGGCCGGCGTCGGGCGTAATCGGCGCGGCATATCTCGGGCGCGAACTCGGGCTCGACAACGTGCTCTCGTTCGACATGGGCGGAACGACCGCGAAGGCCGGAACGATCACCGGCAGCGAGCCGCAACTGACGAGCGAATTCGAAGCCGCCGGGCGCACGCATTCGGGTCGCGCGGTTAAAGGCTCCGGCTACCCGGTGCGCTTTCCGTTCATCGATCTCGCCGAAGTGAGCGCCGGCGGTGGAACGATTGCGGCGGTCGACGGAGGGACGCTCAGCGTCGGACCACTTTCGGCCGGCGCCGATCCGGGTCCGGCGGCATACGGTCGCGGGATGCAGCCGACCGTCACCGATGCGAACATCGTGCTGGGACGTTTGAATCCGCGCGCGCTGCTCGGCGGCGCGATGAAGATCGACGCGGCGCGCTCGCGCGCCTCGCTCGAAGCGCTTCTGCCGGGGCTCCCCGAGCTCGATCTCGACGGCCTCGCCGCCGGGATCATCAAACTGGTCGACACCGAAATGGCGAAGATCCTGCGCATCGTCACCGTCGAGCGCGGCCTCGATCCGCGCGAGTTCACCTTGATGGCCTTCGGCGGCGGCGGACCGCTGCACGCCTGCGCGCTCGCCGATGAGCTCTCGATTCCGCGTATCGTCATTCCGCCGAATCCGGGACTTTTTTCGGCGTACGGCTTGCTCGCCGCCGACGTGCGGACGACCGCGGTGCATTCGTTCGTGGCGCTAGCGAGCGAGCTCGACCCGCCCTCGATCGAGCGCGCCTTCGGCGAGATGGAAGCGCGCGGCCGTGCCGATCTGCGCCGTCAAGGCGTCGGGGAGAAGGAGGTCGGCTTCCTGCGCGAGCTCGACGTTCGCTATTTCGGACAGAGTTTCGAGCTGACGATCGCGGCCGAGGCGCCGTTTGAGGCGGCCGCCTACGAGCGCGCGCATCGGCGCTTTCACGAGCGGCATCTGAAAACGTATGGATACGAGTCGCCGAGCGAACCGCTCGAAATCGTTGCCGCCCGCGTCACCGCGATCGGTATCGTCGGCAAGCCGCCGCTCGTGGCACGGAAAGAGCGCGCCGAATCGGTGCCTTCGACCGACGCCTTGCTCGAGACGCGCCACGTCTATTTTCAGGGTGGGCGCGTCGAAACGCCGGTGTACGATCGCACGCGGCTCGAGCCCGGTACGTGCTGGAACGGTCCGGCGCTCGTCGAACAGTACGATTCGTGCACCCTCGTTGCACCAGGCTGGCGCGCGAGGGTCGACGGGTTGGGTGATTTCATCTTGGAGAAGGCTCATGCTTGAGACGCAGCCGATGTCACGCTCCGGCGTCGACCCGATCACGGCCGAGGTCATCAAGTCGTCGCTCATCTACGCGAGCGAAGAGATGGGGATCGCGGTTCGGAACGCCGCCTACTCGCCCAACATCAAGGAACGGCTCGATCATTCGTGCGCGATCTTCGATCGCCAAGGTCGATTGATCGCGCAGGCCGAGCACATCCCGGTTCACCTCGGTTCGTTGCCCTGGGGCATACGCCAAACGCTACGAGCGCTCGAAGCGCGTGAGCGAACGATGGAACCCGGTGAGATGTGGATCCTCAACGATCCGTATATCTCCGGAACGCATCTCAACGACATCACCGTCATTCGCCCGATCTTCGTTCGTGAAGGCGTTCCGCTGCCGCTGCATATCGGCTACGCCGCGAGCAAGGCGCACCACACCGACGTCGGCGGCAGCGTCCCCGGCTCGATGTCGGCGACGGCTCCCGAACTCTTCGCCGAGGGCTTGATCATCGCGCCGATGCGGCTGATGATCGACGATCGCGTGAACGAGGAAACGGTCGCGCTGATTCGCGGAAACTCACGCACCCCCGAGGCGCGGAGCGGCGATCTCAAGGCGCAGATCGCCGGAAACGTCACGGGGGAGCGGCGCGTCCTCGAATTGATCGCGCGTTACGGCGTCGCCACGTTCGATGCCGCGATCGAGCGGATCCTCGACGAAAGCGAACGACGGATGCGGGCGGCGCTGCGCGCGTTCGGCGACCGGGAAGTTTTCGTCGAGGACGTGCTCGAACCGCCGGAGACCGACGGCGAGCTGCTGCACCTGCGCGCACGCGTTCGCACGCGCGACGGTACGATCGACGTCGATTTCGACGGAACCGATCCGCAAGTGCCCTTTCCGATCAATGCCGTCCTCGGGGTCACGCTTTCCGGCGTGCACTACGTGATCCGTGCCGCGACCGATCCGACGATACCGATGAATGAAGGTTGCTTCCGGCCGGTCGAAGCGAGGGCGCCGCTGGGTTCGTTGCTCAATCCACGCCGGCCGGCACCCGTCGCCGGGGGCAACGTTGAAACGGCGCAGCGCATCTGTGACGTCATGTTGCGCGCGTTCGCGCAATTGGCCCCCGCGAAGATGCCGGCCCTTTCGAACGGGACGATGTCGAACGTGATGTGCGGTGGGCAAACGAACGATGGGCCCGCCTGGGCGTTTTACGAGACCAACGGCGGCGGCATGGGCGCCCGGCCGAACGCGGACGGCATCGACGGGATCCATACGCACATGACCAACACGCTCAACACGCCTATCGAGGCGATGGAGCGCTACCTGCCGATCCGCATGACGCGGTACGAGTTCGAACCCGATACCGGCGGAAATGGAACGTTTCGCGGCGGCTCGGCACTTGTACGCAGCTTCGAATTGCTCGAGGGGAGCGCGCGACTCTCATTGTTAGCGGAGCGTCAGCGTGTGGCGCCGAGCGGCGTGCAAGGCGGCGCCGACGGCGCCTGCGGTAAGCACACGTTGCGCCGGGCCGACGGAACGGAGCGCGTGTTGCCTGCAAAGACGACGGTCGACCTGCGTCCCGGAGACGAGGTCATCGTTCAAACGCCGGGCGGCGGCGGCTACGGCGACCCGTCGAAACGCGATCCACGCGCCCGCGACCGCGATCGCCGCAATGGATTGGTCACCGAGCCGTTCCAGATGCCTGAAGCGGTCGCGGACTGACCTGAGCGTTCGGACCGGCCAAAGCCCCTCCAGGTTTGTGCACCATATTAACGACAGGCGAAGCAGTTTGTCGCCTGGAGCGAGGAGAACCTGGGGACGGGCTCACCTCTAAGTAAGAAGGAGAAACTGCGTGAAAAGAACGCTCGCCATCAGCTCGATCCTCGCTTGTGCGCTCGCGCTGGTCGGAGGTTCAGCGATGCCGACGCGAGCCGACGCACCCGAGATCGTCATCGGTTCGATTCTCCCGCTGACCGGCGGGCTCGCAACGACCGGACAGGGACTCAAGATCGCGCAAGAACTAGCCCGCGATCTGATCAACGGGCGCGTCTATTACCCGGTGACGATGGCCGGAAGCAATGGGCTGCCCAATCTCGGTCACGCGAAATTGAAGATCATTTTTGCCGACTCGCAAGGCAACCCCGAACAAGCGAAGACGGTCGCAGAGCAACTCATCACGCAAGATCACGTCGTCGCGTTGCTGGGAACGTATGCGAGTTCAACGACGGCGACGGCGAGTCAAGTCGCCGAGCGCTATGGAATCCCGTTCGTCAATCCCGACTCGTCGAATCCGACTTTGACGACGCGCGGGTTCAAGACGTTCTTCCGGACGACGCCGCACGACGGCACGTTCTCGCAAAACCTGTTCGAGTTTCTCGGCGATCTGCTGAAGAAGCAGAAGACCGCGAAGGTTCAAAAGATCGCGATCGTCTACGAGAACACGCTGTTCGGAACGGGCGCCGCCGATGCGGAGGAAGCGATCGCGAAGAAAGACGGGTACGAGGTCGTGTTGCGCCTACCGTACGCAGCCAATGCGAGCGAAGTGCAATCCGAAGTTCAGAAGGTCAAGGCGGCCGGCGCCGACGCGATCTTCCAGAGTTCATACCTGAACGATGCGCTGTTATTCATGAAAACCTACAAACAGCAAAACGTCACGACGCAGGGCATCGTCGCGCAGGATGCGGGGTTCATCGATCCCGGCTTCGTCAAGAATCTCGGGAAGGACGCCGATTACATCCTGACGCGCGACGTCTTCTCGCTGAACGTCAAGTTCAAGAACAAAGGTGTGCCTTATGTCAACGAACTCTTCAAGCTGCGCTCGCCGAGCCACAACAATCTCGATGGGAACACGGCTCGCGATTTCACGGCGGTGACGGTTCTAGCGGAGGCGATAAATCGAGCGAAATCGACGAAGCCGGGCGATATCATCAAGGCGCTGCAGGCGACGAATATCCCGGGCAAGCAGACGATCATGCCGTGGCGCGGGATCAAGTTCGACGAAACCGGTCAGAACGTGCTCGGCAACGGGCTCGTGGAGCAGATTCAGAACGGCGCTTACGAAACGGTTTGGCCGTTCGACGTCGCGACGAAGGCCGCGGTTTGGCCGATGCCAGCGTGGGATAAGCGGTGATGTTCTAAGGGAACGTCTGAAGAACGTGCGGAGCGGGATGTCTGACGAGGGGCCGAAGCGCTTGGAGCGCGAGAGGCTCCGAGCAGTCAAGCGACGATTTTTCCGTGAGGGAAAAATCGTCAGCGGTCCCGCGAGCACGTTCTTCAGAGGTTCCTTAGCTCTTTCGTCATGGCCGTAGATTTCGGGCCGCTGCCGCAGCTGATCGTCAGTGGGATCCTGACGGGACTCCTGTTCGCTCTGATCAGCGTCGGCTTGACCTTGATTTTCGGCGTGATGGACGTCGTCAATTTCGCGCACGGCGAGTTCCTGATGCTCGCGATGTATGCGACCTTCGGCGCCGGACTGATCGGCCTCAACCCGATCCTGGCGTTGCCGGTCGTCGCGCTCCTGATGTTTCTCGTCGGCGCGATCGTCTATCGCGTCCTGATTCGCCGGCTCTTGGCCGGGCCGCCGTCGGCGGTCGTGTTCGGAACCTTCGGGTTGCTCGTTTTCCTGCAAGGCGCAGCGCAGTTTCTCTTCACGAGTGACTATCGCAGCGTTCCCAACCCTCCGTTCCAGGGGACGCTCCATCTGGGCTCGATCAATCTCGGTGAAGCGCAAATCGTTGCGGGGCTTGGTGCGCTCGTCCTGACGGCGTTCGTCTTCGCCTTCGTCGAGTACACGGAACCCGGTCGAGCGCTGCGCGCGCTGTCGGAAGATCGCGTTGCGGCCCAATTGATGGGGATCGACGTCCAGCGGATGAACGCGTTCGCTTTTGGCCTCGGGATCGCGTGCGCGGGCGCCGCCGGCGCGCTCCTGATGCTGACGTATCAGGCGTATCCGCGCGTCGGCACCGAGTTTGCCTTGACGGCGTTCGTCGTCGTCGCGCTCGGGGGCTTCGGGAGCGTTCAGGGTGCACTCGTCGGCGCGGTGCTCGTCGGGTTAGTCGAGGTGCTCGGCGGCTTCTACATCTCTCCGGCGTTGAAGATGATCCCAGTCTACGTCTTATATCTGCTGGTCGTGCTCGTGCGGCCGCAGGGCCTGCTCGGCCGCCGGTGAGCGTTTGAGCGTTCGCTCGCACGTCGCCGCCCTCGCCGCCGTCTCGGCGGCGTTGATCGCGCTCGCGCTCGGGTATCACAACCCGTTCATCCTCGATCTCGTCTTCACGGGACTGATTTTCGCGGTGCTCGGGCAATCGTGGAACTGGATCAGCGGCTACGCCGGGCAGATCTCCTTCGGACACGCGCTCTTCTTCGGGTGCGGGGCCTATGCGGCGGCGCTGTTCGCGGTCCATCACGGTTCGCCATGGTTGGCGCTCGTCGGCGGTGCGGTGGTCGCGGCGGTGCTCGCCGTGCTCGTCGGCTTTCCATGCTTTGCCTTGCGCGGACACTACTTCTCGATCGCGACGATCGCGGTCGCGGCAATCGCGGAGATCACGGCGAGCAACGCCGACGTGCTCGGGAAAGCCAACGGCTTCGAGATGCCGATCTTGGCGCCGAGCCTCGCGGCGCTGCAATTCACCGACAAGGGGCAGTACGTGCTCGTCGCACTAGGGCTCTTCGTCATCGCGCAGCTCGCGACCGTCGGGCTCGAACGCTCGCGGCTCGGGTATTATCTGCGTGCCATCCGCCAGAACCAAGAGGCCGCTGCGAGCGTCGGGATCGACGCGCGGCTTGCGAAACTCGTGACGTACGCGGGCTGCGGCGCGCTCGCCGCGCTGGCCGGCGCGCTGTATGCGCAGCAGACGCTGTACGTCGGTCCCGAGGACACACTCGGTCTCCCGATCTCGATCTCGATAGCCCTCGTCGGCGTCGTCGGTGGACTGTCGACCGTCTGGGGTCCGGCGCTCGGCGCGTTTGTCTACGTCGTTCTCGCGCGGTACGGCGGAGCGATGCTCGGCGGGAGCGGACGTGGCCTCGATCTCGTGCTGTACGGCGCGTTGATCCTGCTGATCGTTTCGTTGCAGCCGGACGGATTGGCCGGGTTCGCTCGTTTCGTGCGCCGCCGCGGGACGGCAGCATCGTCGTGAGCCCGGCGAACGGAGCGCCTTTGCTTGTGGTTCGTGGTTTATCGAAGCGGTTCGGTTCGTTGCGCGCGCTCGACGGGCTCGACCTGGACGTGCCGCCGGGTCGCTTGACGGCGCTGATCGGTCCGAACGGTGCCGGGAAGACGACGGCGTTCGCATGCATCTCGGGCGCGCTCAGGCCGAGCACCGGCAGCGTTCGATTCGAGAACCACGAGATTTCCGGGACGCCGTATCATCGCGTCGCGCGGCTCGGCATCGCGCGGACGTACCAGATCGTGCAGACCTTCGGGGAGATGAGCGTCCTCGATGCGGTGATAGTCGGGGCACTCTTACGGCATCGGCGGGTCGCCGACGCGCGCGCGTTCGCGCTGAAGACGATCGAGGCGCTGGGCCTCGGGCCAAAGCGCGACGCGCTCTGCCGCTCGCTGACCATTGCCGACAAGAAGCGGCTCGAAGTCGCGCGCGCCCTCGCGACGGAACCGCGCCTGCTCTTGCTGGACGAAGTCATGGCCGGCCTGACACCTGCGGAGGGGGCTGCGGCGGTTGAGTTGCTGCGCGCCATCATCGCAACGGGCGTGGCGATTCTGATGGTGGAGCACGTGATGGAGGTCGTGATGCCGCTCGCCGAACATGTCGTCGTGCTCGCGGCGGGGAAGCCGATCTTCGCCGGCGATCCGCGCGCAGCCGTCAACGATCCGGTCGTGATTGAAGCGTACTTGGGGCGGCCGTGACGCAAGCCGACGTGGAGAGGATCGTCGAGGTTCGCGACCTCGAAGTCGACTACGAGGGCGTACGCGCGCTGCAAGGTGTGAGCGTGACGGTGCGGCGTGGTGAGATCGTCACGCTCGTCGGCGCAAATGGCGCGGGAAAGTCGACGCTCTTGCGCGCGATCAGCGGGATCGTTCGGCCGCGTTCGGGTTCGATCGCGCTCGGCGGTGCTCCGATCACGTTCGAACCTCCGCATCGCATCGTTCGTCTCGGCGTCGCGCACGTTCCGGAAGGCCGGCGGGTCTTCACGACGGCGACGGTGCGCGACAACCTGCTGCTCGGTGCGTACGTCTTGCGCGACCGTAACGAGAAGGCCCGCCGGCTCGAAGCGGCCCTCGAGATGTTTCCGCGCTTACGCGAGCGGCGCGACCAGCGAGCGAGCACCCTTTCAGGTGGGGAACAGCAGATGCTCGCGATCGCGCGCGGCACGATGAGCGCGCCGAAGCTGCTGATGCTGGACGAGCCGAGCCTTGGGCTCGCCCCGAATTTGATCCCGACGATTTATGCCGGCATTCGCCGGGTCGCCGCCGCCGGAACGTCCGTGTTGCTGGTCGAACAGAACGTCCGTGATGCGCTGCAATTAGCCGATCGCGCGTACGTATTGCAGACCGGCCGCGTCGTCATCGAAGGGGAAGCGAAGAATCTGCTCGGCGATCCGCTCGTACAGAAGGCGTTCCTGGGTCTCTGAGATCGTCGAAACTAAGCCTTGACTTCCGCGCGTGCCGCGCGGGCGGCCTTTTGGAGGAGCGCCGTGTCGGCGGAGTAGCCGACGAACTGATAACCGAAGCGCAAGCAATCGGCGGCGAAAGCGGGTTCGTAGGCCAAGACGCCGGCGAACTTACCGTGGGCCTTTGCGATGCGCGGCGCGCTCGCGATCGCTTCTTTGTAGCGTTCGCTCGCCTTGGCCCAATTGAGCGGCCACTCGCCCATCGATAGCGCGAGGTCGGCGGGGCCGACGAAGAGCAGATCGACGCCGTCGACGCTTGCAATCTGCTCGGCTGCTTCGAATGCTTCCACGGTCTCGAGTTGTACCATCAGCATCGTTTCTTCGTTGGCGCGCGGCCCATAGGTCCCCATCTCGGTGCCGAAAACGACGGGCGCGCGGCTGCCGCCGCGGCTGCGGCGTCCGAGCGGCGGGTATTTTGCGTCGGCGGCGGCGGCTTGCGCGTCGGCACGCGAGTTCACCATCGGAACCAACACCCCGTAAGCGCCGAAGTCGAGCGCCTGCTGGATCAGCGCAGGTTCGTTCCAGACCACACGCACGAACGGCACCGCGCCGGCGGCGCGCGTCGCGTTGATGAGATGGATCACCGTCTCGCCGGTGATCGGACCGTGCTCGCCATCGATCATCAACCACTCGAATCCGGCCATCGCCATGATTTCGGTGGAAAGCGGGCTTTCGAAGCCGACCCACGAGCCGACGCTCGTTCCGCCGTCGCGCATCTTTCGCAAAATCGTATTTTCTCGCATCAGGCGCCGTTCGGTACGCCCTCGGAAGGCACCCGGCTTCGCGCGGCGCAACAACGGCGCCATGACGGCGCCGCCGGGTCTTTCGTGAAGCTCGCCTACATGATGACGACCCCCGAGGCGGGGACGATGCCGCTCTGCTGGGGCGGCGCTCCGCCCGAGCAGATCCTGGAGCGGGTCGCTGCGATCGGGTACGAGGGCATCGAGTTGCAAGTGCGTGACCCAAGCGCCGTCGACGGCGCCGCATTCGCTCGCATGGCTCGCGACGCCGGGCTTACGATTACGGCGGTCAGCACGGGTCCGGCCGGTACCGTCGACGGTTTGTATCTCATGTCCGCCGATCCGGCCATCCGCGAACGCGCGATCGAACGCTTCACGGCGGCACTCCGATTGGCGGCCGAGTACGGCGTCCACGCCACGATCGGCAACATTCGCGGTTTCGCGAAGTGGGCGCCGGATCGTGCGACCGGACTGGGCTGGTTTCGCGCCGCCATCGAGCGGCTGCTCGAGATCTCCGAGCGCCTCGGCGCGCCGGTGCTCTTGGAACCTCAAAACCGCTATCAAACCGACATTCTGAACACGATCGGCGAGACGCTCGCGTTCATCGACGGGCTCGGTGCACCGTCGAGATTGATCATCGAGGGCGATCTCTATCACATGGCGCTGGAGGAGAAGAGTCTGCTCGCCGCGCTCGTCGCCGGTCGCGCGAGCGGGCGAATGAATTATTTGCAGCTCGGCGATTCCAACCGGCTGGCGCCCGGCTGGGGCTCGTTCAACTGGGTCGATATTATCGAGACGCTCAAAGCCACGCACTACGACGGATGGCTCGCGATGGAATTTACGCAGAAGCCCGATAGCGAAACGTGCGCGCGCCAGGCGCACGCGTTCGTTCGTCCGTTGCTCGAGGGCAACAAAGGAACTTCAAGATGACGAAGGCGCCGCTCAGTGCCGAAGAGCTTGCCGCGATCAAGCGCTACGATGCGCCGACGATCGCCAACGCGATCGAAGCCTTCGATGTCCGGCCGTGGACCGAAGGGTTCATGTCGCCCGAAATCCGTTGCGTCTTCCCCGAGATGGGGACGATGGTCGGGTACGCGGTCACCGGTCGCATTCGCGCCTCCGGGCGCGGCGAGGGTTCGTACTCGCGTCACGGCTGGTGGGAAGCGATTCTGCAAGCTCCGGCGCCGCGCGTCATCGTGCTCGAAGACGTCGATGATCCGCCCGTCGGCGCGTTCTGGGGCGAGGTGCAGACCAATATCCATAAGGCACTACGCTGCGCGGGGACGGTCACGAACGGCGGCGTTCGCGACCTCACCGAGGTGCGAACGGCGGCCTTCCATTATTTCGCGGCGTCGATCATGGTCTCGCACGCGTACGTTCACCTTTTGGACTTCGGAGAACCGGTACGTGTCGGCGGGCTCACGGTCAAGACCGGTGACCTCGTTCACGCCGACCAGCATGGCGTGCAGCTCGTTCCGATCGAGATCGCGAGCCGGCTCCCTGCCGCTTGCGAGGAAATCATCGCGAAGGAGCGGCGCGTCATCTCGTACTGTCAATCCGAAGACTTCACGCTCGACGGTCTCAAGAAACTCATCCCTTAGGGGCCGGTTGCGCGCTTCACGGCGCTTCGCCACGCGCTCATGATCTGAGCTCGGTCGTTTGCGTCGATCCGCGGCGAGAAGCGCCGGGCGACGCACCAGTGCCGCGCGACTTCATCGAAATCGTTCCAAACTCCGGCCTGTACGCCGGCGAGATACGCAACGCCGAGAGCGGTCGTTTCCAGGTTCGCCGGCCGCACGACGTCGATTCCCAGTACGTCCGCTTGGAGCCGCAGCAGGAGATCGTTCGCGGCGCCCCCTCCGTCGACGCGCAGCTCGCCGATGTCGATCGCGGCATCGCGTTGCATCGCATCGATGACGTCGGCAGATTGAGCGGCGATCGCGTCGAGGGCCGCGCGAGCGAGGTGCGCGCGCGTCGTACCGCGGGTGATTCCGGAAATCGTCCCGCGTGCGTCGGGCGTCCAATAAGGGGCGCCGAGACCAGTGAAGGCCGGGACGAAGACGACGCCCGCGCTGTCCGGGACTTGCGCGGCGAGCGCCTCCACCTCCGCGGCGTCGGCGATGATCCCAAGACCGTCACGGAGCCACTGCACCGCGGCGCCCGTGATGAAAATCGAGCCTTCGAGCGCGTACGTCGCTCGGCCGGGTGCCAAGCCGAGCGCCACCGTTGCGAGTAGACCGCGAGCGCTGCGAACGATGCGTTCGCCCGTGTTCAGGACGACGAAGGATCCGGTACCGTACGTGTTCTTCGCAATCCCGGGGAGGAAGCCGGCCTGCCCGGCGAGCGCCGCTTGTTGATCGCCGGCGACGCCGGCGATCGGGATCGCGCATCCGAAGAGTTCGGGGTCGGTCGAACCGAAATTCGCAAGCGACGGCAATGCCTGTGGCAGCAGCGTCTTCGGAACCGCGAAGATGTCAAGCAGTTCGTCCCTCCATTCGAGACGCTCGATATCGAACAGCAGCGTGCGCGACGCGTTCGTATAGTCGGTAGCGTGAACGCGTCCGCCGGTCAGCTTCCAGAGTAGCCACGAGTCGACGGTTCCAAAGGCGATTTCGCCCCGCTCGGCGCGTGCGCGTAAACCGTCGGTATGATCGAGCAGCCACGCGATCTTCGTCGCAGAGAAATACGGGTCGAGCCGAAGGCCGGTCCGCTGGGCGATGAGCGGCCCGAGCCCGGCGGCTTCGAGGTGAGTGCACGCGTCGGTAGTGCGCCGGTCTTGCCAAACGATTGCGCGACCGATCGGACGGCCGCCGGCACGGTCCCATAGAATCGTAGTCTCGCGTTGGTTGGCTATCCCAATCGCGGCGACGGCGCTCGGCGCGATGCCGGCGTTGCGCAGGGCGGCGCGCGCGGTTTCGAGTTGCGTCGTCCAGATCTCGTCGGGCTCGTGTTCGACCCAACCCGGCTGGGGATAGTGCTGGGTCAGCTCGCGCTGGTCGAATCCGCAGGCGATTCCGTTCCGGTCGAAAACGATCGCGCGTGAGCTCGTCGTTCCTTGATCGAGCGCGAGGATGTACGGACCATTCATTTCCGGTACTTTTCTAACCCCTGATGCCTCCGCGGAGAAATGACTGCACGAAATAGCGCTGTAAAAAGAAGAACAACAAGAGCATCGGCGCCGCTACGAAGAGAGACGCCGCCATCAGAAGGTTCCAATCGGTCGTCACTTCCTGACCGATGAACATTCCCAGGCCAATCGGCAGCGTGCGAACCGAGTTGTTGCTGGTCACGATCAACGGCCAGAAGTAGTCGTTCCAGTGCGTGACGACGGCGACGAGCGCGAACGCCAGGAGTGTCGGGCGCGAGAGCGGGAGCAGGATGTGCCAGAGAAAGGGAAGGCCGCTGCAACCGTCGAGGCGTGCGGCATCCTCGAGTTGGCGCGGGACGGCAAGGAACGCCTGTCGCAGCAAAAACGTCCCGAAGGCGCTCGCCGCATAGGGTGCGATCAGGCCGGCGTAGGTGTTGAGCCAGCCCAGGTGCGCGAGCGTAATGAAGTTGGCGATGAACGTCACCTGCACCGGCACGATCAAAGCCGCCATGATGACCCAGAAGAACGCGCGCCGTCCCCGAAACTCGAAACGCGCCAGCGCGAACGCAGCGAGCGCACCTAAGACGATCTGCAAGCCGACGATCGCCACCGTAACGACGACGCTGTTCACGAAGAACCGCGCGAACGGCTCCGCGTTCCACGCGGTCGCGAAGTTATCCCAAGCTGGATGCGCCGGGAGCCATTCGGGGGTCGACGTGAAAACTTCGCGCTTGGGCTTCAGCGACGTTACGATCATCCAATAGAATGGGAAGGCGAGTGGGAGGAGGCCGAGCAGCAGGATCGCATAGGTCGCGACGCGGCGGCTCATCGGTTGAGCGCCCACGAGACAAAACCTAAGAGCGTCAGGACGAGGGCAAACATCACCAGGCTTACGGCCGCCGCCATCCCGAGCTGAAGGTACGAGAAGCCCTGCTGATAGGCAAAATAGACGAGGACGTTGCTGGCGTTGCTCGGCCCGCCTTGCGTCATCAGATTGACGAAATCGAAAACCTGAAACGAGGCGATCAGGGCGACGACGCTCAAGAAAAACGTCGTCGGGCGTAGCAACGGCAGCGTGATCGAGAAGAAGCGCGCAATGGGTCCCGCGCCGTCGAGCCGAGCTGCGTCGAAAAGCGGGAGCGGGAGAGCCTGCAGCGCGGCGAGGTAGATCAGCATGTAATAGCCCAGATTCTTCCAGATCGAGACCAAGATGAGCGTCGGAAGAACCCACGTCGTGCTGACGAGCCACGGAACCGGAGAAACGCCGAGGCGTGCCAAGAAATAATTGACGATTCCGCCGTTTGAGTTGAACAGCCAGAGTGCGAGTGCCGCGACGGCGACCGTCGGCATGACGACCGGGGTGTAGTAGAGCGTCCGAAAGACGCCGAGCCCGCGAAGCGGCTGGTTGAGAAGAAGGGCGAGTCCAAGCGCGAGCGCCATCGTGAGCGGAACGCTGATGAAGACGTATGTGCACGTCTGGCCGAGTGCGCGCCAAAAGAGCGGGTTGTGGAACAGCGTCGCGTAGGTCCCGAGTCCCGTCCACGCTCCAAGCGACGTCCCGAGCCCAGGAGCGCGCAGCGACATCTCGACGAGTCGCGCGATCGGAAGATAGGTGAACGCCCCCAGCACGACGAGGGTCGGCGCGAGGTACAGGTACGGTCGCCCGCGTCCGAGCGCGGTCACGCGCAGGCCCTCATCTGCCCATCATGCCGAGACGAAGTGTCCCAGCGCATCGCCGCCGCCGCGATCGAAGAGGTGGACGGTGCAGCCGGCAGCCTCGATCGCGAACGACGTCGGTTGTGCCGGGACGGCGTCCGCCGGCGTGCACGTGACCAACTGATCGTCCCCGCTGTGTGAAAAGAGCAGCACCTGCGATCCGAGCAACTCGACGAGCTCGACCGGAAATTGAGAAACTCCGGCGTTCGACGCGAACGCGACCTTGATTTCTTCGGGTCGTAGTCCGACGCGAACGCTCGCGCCGGCCGGAGGGGCGCCGAGCCCCGGCGCCGCCCAGCGAAAGACGCCGATCGCCGTGCGCACCAAGAGATGGCCGGAATCGCGTTCGATCGCGCCGTCGAAAACGTTGAGCCTCGGCGTCGCGAGAAAGCGGGCGACGAATTCATTTGCCGGTTTGCGATAGATTTCGATCGGCGGGCCGATTTGTTGCACGACGCCCTCGTGCAGCACGGCCATCCGGTCGGCGAGGGTCATCGCTTCGAGCTGATCGTGCGTGACGTAGAGCGTCGTCACGCCCAAGCGGCGTTGCAGCTCCTTGATCTCGGTGCGCACGGTCGACCGCACTTGCGCATCGAGGTTACTGAGCGGCTCGTCCATCAGGTAGAGCGAGGGGTCGCGAACGATCGCGCGGCCGAGCGCGACGCGCTGCTGCTGACCGCCGCTCAATTGATGCGGTCGGCGCGCAAGAAGATGCTCGATCGCGAGCATCCCCGCCGTTTTTCGGATCCGCGCGTCGGCCTCGACGTGCGGCACGCCGTGCCGGCGCAATCCAAATGCCATGTTCTTGTAGACCGTCATGTGCGGGTAGAGCGCATAATCTTGAAAGACCATCGCGATGTCGCGCCTCTCCGGCGGCGTCCGCGAGATCGGCTCGCCGCGCAGGAATATCTCGCCCGCGCTCAGAGATTCGAGCCCTGCCGTCATCCGCAGGATCGTCGTCTTCCCGCAACCGGACGGTCCGAGCAGGACGAAAAACTCGCCCTCGGCGATCTCGAGAGAAAAATCCTCGAGCACACGAGTATTCCCGAAACGCTTCCCGACCCCGGCGAACCGGAGCGCAGGCGGCGTCACGGGTTGGTAGCGAGGATCGCGTTCCCCTTACTGTTCACCGCCGTGAGCCCGTCGCGCACCGAGATTTTATTTGCCAAGATGTCCTGCGTCGCGTCGTGCAGCGCGTCGCGAATCTGCGTGTAATTCGGTGCGCTCGGTTCGTAGTATGCGTTCTCGAGCTGCTTCACGGTGTCGAGAACCTCAGGATGCTCTTGGACGACCTTTTTGAGATCCTGAAGATCCCACGCCGACTTGACCGACGCGATGTAACCGCTGTGCGCACTCCAATACGCCTGCCGCGCCGGATCGACCATCCACGAGAGGAATTTCCAAGCTGCTTGCTCTTCAGCGGCCGACTTCTTGAACATCACGATGTTCCCACCGCCGGGTGCAACGCCGTACCGCTTGCCCTCCGGCATACGAACGAGGCCCCACTCGAACTTTGCGGACTGTCGAAAGAGAGCCTGAGCGCCCGACGAGTATACGACCATCGCGGTCTTCTCGGCCAGGAAATCTTGCGGGCCTTGTGGCCAGGGCGTGAACGCCGGCATCACCTTTTCTTTATTGACGAGATCCGACCAATATTGCATGGCGGCAACGGCTTGTGGCCGGTCGAGGTAGAGATGCTTGAGGTCCGGGCTCATGATCTCGCCGCCCGCCTGATAGACGAGCGCGTAGAAGATCCAGTTGTACGCTTCGAGCGGAAATTCGGCGCCCCAGCGCGCGACATCGTTCCCGTTGCGGACGGTCAGCTTTCGAGCGTCGGCGACGAACTCGGTCCAGGTCTTGGGCGGTTCGGCGATCCCGGCTTTCGCGAGCGCCGCCTTGTTGTAGTACAGGACGGGGACGCTGCGCTGGAACGGAAGCGAATAGAGCTTTCCGCCGGAGTAGCTGTTCAACAGCAGGCTCGGGAAGAAGCGGTTGATATAGCTTCTGCCGCCTTCGCCTTTCACGAAGCCGTCGAGGCTCTCGAGCGCGCCGGTCGGTGCGAGCACTTGCGTGTGATCGTTGACGACGACGGCGACGTCGGGAAGGCTACCGGCCAGCGCCGCCGCTTGAATCTTCTGCAGCGTGAGGTCGTAATTACCCGTGTAGCTTGCGGCCACGTGCACGTCGGGATGGCTTGCGTTGAACTCCGCGACGAGCGTGTCCATGACGTTCGCGAGCCCGCCTCCGAGATCGACGGGGAACCAGTAGGTGACTTGCGTCGGTTCCGCGGCCCGGAATGCGGCCCCGGGCCACAGCGATGCGATGAGCACGAGGGCCGAAACGAGTACTAAGGCGCGTCTCTTTAGCATGGAGGGTCCTATTCCGCGCGTCAAGGTCGCTCCTTCGATGTGCGCGCAACCCGGGCGGCGGCTTCGTTCCACCCGCCGGAGAATAACGTGAGGTGACCGGATTCGAGGCGCGTCGGCTGGTTCGCACCAAGCAGCATCGCGGGCCGACTGCCGAGCTCGCGCCGGGCTTCGTGCAGGCCAATTTGGTCGCCGTCCCGGCCGCCGATGCCGGCGATTTTCGCCTCCTGTGCGCGCGCAATCCGGTGCCCTGTCCGTTGCTCGACGAAACGGCGCCGGGCACTGTTACGTCGTCGTTGGCCAGCGGAAGCGACTTGCGCACCGACCTTCCCGCCTATCGCTTGTGGCGAGACGGCGACCTCGTCGACCGGCTTGATGATGCGCGCGAGATCTGGCGCGACGACCTCGTCGCATTTCTGATCGGCTGCTCGTACACGTTCGAGTGGGCGCTGACGGAGGCGGGATTGCCCTCGCGGCATGCGCGCTGCGGCCTCAACGTCCCGATGTACCGAACGAACGTGCCGCTCGCGCCGGCCGGACGGCTCCACGGGCACATGGTCGTCAGCATGCGGCCTTACCCTGAATCGGAGATCGACCGCGTTCGCGCGGTTACGCGGCCGTTCGTCGAGGCGCACGGCGAGCCGTTCGCCTGGGGCGATCCTGGCCAACTGGGAATTCGAGACCTATCACAACCCGAAGAGGGAGACGCGGTCCCTTTCGAACCGGGTGAAGTTGCGGTCTTTTGGGGGTGCGGCGTGACGCCCCAGGTCGTCGCGGTCGAGAGCCGCCTCCCATATGTGATCACCCATGAGCCGGGGCACATGTTCGTCACCGACCGGCGCCACGAGGATTTACGCCGCGCCGAACTGGATTGATTGGGCCCGAGACGGGTAAGGAGGCATACATGAGCGGTAATTCTGCGACCCAGCCTTTTTTAACCGACGTCCAGGAGCTGCGCCGTCGAGCGCGCGAGCATATCGAGAAGGGCGCCGTCACCCAAAACTACGAGGGAAGTGTTCACCAGACGCTTGAGATTCTGCAAAGCGTTCTAGCGACGGAGATCGTCTGCGTGTTGCGCTATACGGCGCACGCCGTCTCGGCGACCGGCATCGACAGCGAGAGCGTCAAAGGCGAGTTCCTGCAGCACGCCAAGGAAGAGCAGGGGCACATGATGGCGGTCGCCGAGCGCATCAACCAGCTCGGTGGGACGCCGAACTTCAATCCCGAGGGCATCGTGACGCGCAGCGCCTCCGAGTACGGCAACGCCAAGCAGCTGATCGATATGATTCAAGAGAATCTCATCGCCGAGCGCATCGCGGTCGAGCACTATCGCGAGCTCGTACGATTCTTCGGCGACAAAGATCCGACGACGCGCCACTTGATGCAAGAAATCCTGGAGGTCGAAGAAGAGCACGCGAACGACATGCATGATTTGCTTGTCGCGCGCGAAGGCCGCCCAATGCTTCCTTCTAACTGACGAGACGCCGAACGCGTTTGCCGAACCACTTAGGCCAGGGGATTTCGGAAAGGACGGATGCCATGAACGAAGCTCGTAAAGTCGTCGACTGTCGTACGATGCCGAGCGATAAGAATTGCTCCTTAACCATAGCCGGACGTGAGGAAGAAGTCTTGAAGGCGGCCGTGGAGCACGCGGTTTCTTCGCACGGACATGCCGATACGCCCGAACTCCGGGACGGCATCCGGCAGATGCTTACGGACGAGGCCGGCTAGTACTCAGGTTTCGGCGCTGCGTTCGCAGCGACCAGCAGACCAAGCCCGCGAACAGGGCGGCCGGCAAAACGACGATCAGCAGAACGTCGAGCGCGCGCGCCCGGGGCGGCGCGACGGCGATGCGGTGAACTTTCCCCACGTTCGGGGTATCGGACGCCGGAGTGGTGCGTCTGAAGTGATCCTCGTCAGCGAACGGCGAGTGCGTCGGTGAGCGCGGCGCCGTAGGGATCGCCGTGGATCGCGCTCGCGAAGAGTTCCGCGGTGTCGACTAGGCGCGGCCCGGGCCGATTCACGTAGGCATTGCCGTCGACGAGGCGGGCGCGTTCTTCGCGAACGGCGCGCAGAGAACTCCACGTCGGCTGTTGCGCCGCCAGTTCGGCGACGGCCGCCTGCGTTTTCGCGAGGTCGAAACCGCAGGGCGCTACGATGATGACATCCGGATCCGCCGCAGCGATCGCCTCCCATTCGAGCACCTGCGAGTTCGCGCCGGGATGCGCGAGGATCGGTTCCCCGCCGGCGAGTTCGATGAGTCCCGGCGTCCAGTGTCCGCCGCTCATCGGCGGGTCCGTCCACTCGAGGACGAGCGTTCGCGGGCGCGCGCGCCCGGCGACGTGTCGCGCCAGATTATCGGTGCGCTCGCGTAATCTGCCGACGACCCGCGCCGCGGCGGGCTGGGTCGCCGTCAATTCGCCGACCGTTTCGATGTTCGCGTAAACATCTTCGAGACTCGACGGTTCGAGCGAGACGATCCGCGGGTCGCTGCTCAGCCGCTTGGCGGCGCGCGCGACGATCTGGTATGAGACGGCGCAGACGGCGCACAGCTCCTGCGTCAGAATCAGATCCGGCTGCAGGCGTTCGAGCAATTGCGAATCGAGCGCGTAGAGCGAGGAGCCCTGGTGCAGCGAACGCCGCACGTGACGGTCGATCTCGGCGGAGGCCGCTGCATGGGGGAGTGCACTCGCGGTGAGGGCCGGCTTCGTCTTTGCTTCGGGCGGGAAGTCGCACTCGTGCGTCACGCCGACGAGCTGCTCGCCCAGCCCGAGCGCGTAGATGATCTCGGTCGCGCTCGGCAAGAGGCTGACGATCCGCTCGCAGCGCCCCCTCGATCCCTCGCTCATTGCGTCGTCCAATGCCCCGGCGTGTGGATGGAAACCTGGCCCGGCGGTCTAACCCAGAGGCCGTGCAGAAGATCAAAGTAGCGAAGCCGATCGTCGAGCTCGACGGCGACGAGATGACCCGCATCATTTGGGCCATGATCAAAGAGAAATTGATCCTGCCCTACCTCGAGGTCGACCTCAAGTATTACGATCTCGGGATCCGGCATCGCGACGAGACCAACGACCAGGTGACGCTCGACGCCGCCCGAGCGATCAAGCAGTATGGCGTCGGCGTCAAGTGCGCGACGATCACCCCCGACGAGGCGCGCGTTAAAGAGTTCGGCCTCAAGCAGATGTGGCGCTCGCCGAACGGGACGATTCGTAACGAGTTGGACGGCACGGTCTTTCGCGAGCCGATCATCTGCCGCAACGTTCCGCGACTCGTGCCGACGTGGACCGAACCCGTCGTGATCGGCCGTCATGCCTTCGGCGACCAATACCGTGCCTCGGAGATGGCGATCCCCGGAGCGGGGAAATTGAAACTGACTTTCCAGCCGGCCGACGGAGGCGCTGCGATCGAGCGCGACGTTTTCACTTTCGAAAAGCCGGGCGTTGCGCTTGCGATGTACAACCTCGACGAGTCGATTCGCGGGTTCGCGCGCGCGTGCATGAATTACGGACTGCAGCGCAAGTGGCCCGTCTATCTCTCGACCAAGAATACGATCCTCAAGACCTACGACGGCCGCTTCATGCAGATATTCCAAGCGGTGTACGATGAGGAGTTCAAAGCGCGCTTCGAAGCTGTCGGGACGTTCTACGAGCACCGCCTGATCGACGACATGGTCGCCGCGTGCCTCAAGTGGAACGGCCGTTACGTCTGGGCGTGTAAGAACTACGACGGCGACGTGCAGTCGGACACGGTCGCGCAGGGTTACGGTTCGCTCGGGCTGATGACCTCGGTGTTGATGACGCCCGATGGAAAGACGATCGAAGCTGAAGCCGCGCACGGAACGGTGACGCGGCACTATCGCTTACATCAGCAAGGGAAGCCGACGTCGACGAATCCGATCGCTTCGATCTTTGCCTGGACGCGCGGGCTCGCGCATCGTGGCCGCATGGACGGGACGCCCGAGGTTACACGTTTCGCCGAGGCGCTCGAACGCGTCTGCATCGACACGGTTGAGGGCGGCAAGATGACGAAGGACCTTGCGATCCTGATCGGCCCCGATCAGCCGTGGCTGACGACCGAGGCCTTCTTGGACGCGCTCGACGCCGAGCTGAAGAAGCGCATGTCGAGTGCCGAGGCCGCGCCCGCCGGGTAATCGCGGTTTAGGTGGAGCGGCGGGCCTCGCCGGCGCGATAGCGATAGACGATCCGGCCTTTGGTCAGATCGTACGGCGAGATCTCGAGATCGACGCGGTCGCCGGGAAGAATCTTGATGCGATGGCGGCGCAGGCGGCCTGCGATGTGCGCCAGGATCACTTGCTCGTTCTCAAGTTCGACCGCGAAGGTCGTACTCGGAAAGACTTGTTTGATCGTCCCGAAGAGCTCGAGCGGCGCTTCTTTGTTGGAGGTATCGGTCGACGGAGGGCGCGGGCTCCGTTGCCGAGCCGGACGGCGGCCGGCTATGGTCGGTCCCCTTGATGAAATGTCATATGCAGGATAGACCGTACCCCGAGCTCGGGGGTTTCGTCAAGTGGATTTCCGCCGCGAAGCCGTCTTGCGCTTGGTCCGCGAGGTCGGTTTGCGCTTTGTTTTGGCCCCCTTGCGGGGAGCTGCGGCCGATCGCTTCGCCGCCTGTTTGGCGGGTTTGCGCACGGCTTTCTTGGGGCCGGGTGCGAGATCGTGCCACGACTTCTCGGTCACTCTGACGCCGTAGTAGGTCGCAGCCTTCTTGATATTGGCGAACGCGAGTTCCCGGTCGGCGTCCGAGACGTCGATGACTTGGTCGAAGCGCGCGATCGCATTGCGGACGTGGCGGGCGTCGGTCAGGGGTTCTTTGCGTTGTTTCGGAAAGGCATAGACGCTGTCGGGGAGATCGCTCTGCGCGCTCAGCTTGCCGTGCTTTTCATGCGGTTTCCAAGTTGCTTTCATGGGCTGTATTCTACCACGTATTTACCGCGTCGGTACTGCCGCCGCCGAACGGGGTCGATTGCTGACGAACGCTTCGATGGCGCGATCGAACGAGGCTTGGTTGGCGCGCGAGAGCGTTTGGTATAGCCCAATCGCGGAGAGATTCGCGAGCACGTCGTTCTTGAACCACGCGAAACTCGAGTACTGCCGTGCCGCACTCGTCGTTGCCGATGCCGGGCTGACGTAACGAGGCGAAAGACGCCGTAACTCCGGCAGAACTTCGCGGACGGCGTGGATCGAGAGGACGTAATCGTGGTCGCTCAGGTAGCTGACGAAAGCTTCGATCGGGACGTATGCCGGCGCCAGGACGAATTGCGAGCCGTCCTTTCGGAGGAGCCCGTAGTCGACCGGATCGACGCCGGCAACGATCGCGGCGGCGCGGCACCACGTCGCGACCTTCGTCTCGTCGCCGAGCGAGGGCGCCGCGTGGGCCGAGAGCAGCGTGATGACGAAGCGCGCCGAGCGCCCGCGCGCGATCGCTTCGGCGCCGGAGAGAACGTGGTGGCCGCCGGTCGCTGCGATCGGCGTCTCATCGAAGATCGTCCCGTCGTCATTCCACTGGAAGACGACGGTCTTCATGATGTCGTGGTAGAGCGCAGCGGCGACGACGGTGTCGCGGTCGACCGTCGCTTTTCCGTCGAAGTAGATCCGGTCGTAGGTTGAGGCGAACTGGGCCGCGAGCGATGCGTTGAAACACTCGTGAACCGCAAGGCCGCCGGGATATGAATGGTGCGAGTTTGCATCTGAGCCGGCCGCCGTCCAAAACGGTTGGGCTGCGTGCGTCGCGCCGGCCTCGGTCCCTGACGGAAAGATTGCGCCGAGCGGAGCGTCCGCAGCGAGGAAGCCTTCGCGCACGAGAGACTGGCGCAGCGCTTCGCGGGAGTCCGGCGTCGGGTATCGCTTGGCGTAGAACGGTTTGGGGTCGCGCAGCATCGCGAGGACGCTCTCGCGCAGCGCTGCGTCGCCGATCGAGTGAGCCAAACCGAGCGTCGCCGCGTAAGTTCTCGTGACGAAAGGCGACGATGCGGCGATGCGGGCCGCGCGCATGTTGCCGACGCGAAGATTCTCGGGGACCGTCAACGGGAGGCTCGACGCGGTCCCAGTCGCCGCCGCCGCAGGCTCAATGACGCTCGCTGCCGCAAAGACGGGCGAAGCAGCCGCCGCGACGGCGGCAAGAAACTCCGCCCGACCGAACAGCCGGGAGCGTGACGCGTCGACGCACATGCGCGCCGACTTACCCGCCCGTTGCGCCGAGGCCTCGGTGGCGAGATAATCCGGCAAGGGACGACTTGAACAGCAGCAACGCGAGCATCGCCTACTTTTCGATGGAGATCGCCCTCGAGTCCGCGATTCCGACATACAGCGGCGGCCTCGGCGTCCTTGCCGGCGACACCGTGCGTTCCGCCGCCGATCTCGGCTTGCCGATGGTCGCCATCACCTTCGTCCATCGCGCCGGCTATTTTCGCCAGCGCTTGGACGAGCACGGCAATCAAACCGAAGAGCCCGACCGGTGGAGTCCGCAAGAGCGTCTCGAGCGGGTCGACGTCACGGCGGAAATCGAAATCGAGCGGCGGCGGGTCACGATTTGCGCCTGGCGCTATCGCGTGAAGGGCGTCGGCGGCGCCGAAGTACCGGTCTATTTGCTCGACACCGACGTCCCGCAAAATGACGAGCGAGATCGAGGCCTCACCGATTCCCTCTACGGCGGCGATCCGCGGTATCGGCTCGCGCAGGAAGCGGTCCTCGGAATCGGCGGCCTCACGTTCCTTCGAAATCTGCGCGACTACGACATCGCAACCTATCATCTCAACGAGGGACACTCGGCGTTGCTCATCGTGTCCTTGTTGGGTGAGCGCCTCTACGAACGCCTCGATCCGACGCCGACCGAAGGAGACGTCCAGGCGGTGCGCCAGCGCTGCGTTTTCACGACGCATACGCCCATTCCGGCAGGGCACGATCGCTTTCCTTACGATCTCGTCCGCGAAGTGCTCGGCGAGCGGCGCAGGACACTGCTCGAAAGCATCGGCGCTCTGGACGGCGGCGAACTCAACATGACCCACCTGGCGCTGCGCGGCGCACGATACGTCAACGGCGTTGCGAAGCGGCACAGTCAGATCTCGCAAGAACTGTTTCCGAACTACCCGATTAAAGCCGTGACCAACGGTGTTCACGCGACGACCTGGACGTCGCCGCCGTTCGCCGAGCTATACGACCGCCACATCAGCGAATGGCGCCGCGACAACCTGTACCTCCGCTATGCGGAGACGATTCCGCTGCACGAGATCGACGACGCGCACCGGCACGCAAAGCAAGGCTTGCTCGACGAGATCGGGCGCCGCACCGGCCGGGCGTTCGAGCTCGGACCGCTGACGATCGGTTTTGCGCGCCGGGCGGCAGCCTACAAGCGCGCCGATTTGCTCTTTGCGGACATCGCCTGGCTCAAGGCGATCGCCGAACGTGCCGGTCCGCTGCAAATCGTCTACGCCGGCAAGGCACACCCGCAAGATATGGAAGGGCGCGCCGTGATTCAGCGAGTCTTTGCGGCGCAAGCGGCGCTCGGCGATTCGGTTCGCGCCGTGTACCTGGAGAATTACGACATGACGCTCGCCTCGCAGACCGTCGCCGGCGTCGATCTCTGGCTGAACACGCCGGTTCGCCCGATGGAAGCCTCGGGGACGAGCGGAATGAAAGCCGCGCTCAACGGCGTGCCGAGCCTGAGCATCCTGGACGGCTGGTGGATCGAAGGATGCGTCGAGGGCGTCACCGGTTGGGCGATCGGGCGCGATCCGACGGGCGGCGACGGCGCAAACGACGTGCAAGCACTCTACGAAGCGCTGGAACAGGTCGCCGTGCTTTTTTATAGCTATCCGGAACTGTACGCGCGCGTTCGCCGGAGCGCCATATCGCTCAACGGTTCGTTTTTCAACACGCAACGGATGCTCGCGCAGTACGCGCTCAACGCATATCACGCTGAAGGAAACGTCGCCTCGGCTCGTTGACGCACGCTCAAGGGGCGCTCGCTCGTCTTGCTCGAAAGAAGCGTGATGGATGCCCTCCCGGAAGCCTTCCGCTGGCTCCTGGCCGCGCCGATTTACGCGTGCGCCTACGGCGCGGCGATTCTGATCTTTCGATGGATGGCGCGACGGCGCGGCCTCGATACGTCGGGCGTGCGCACCCTGATGTGCGCGGGCTTGTTCGGCGGATTGCTCGGGGCAAATCTCGCCCAACTGATCCTCGCGGGCGCGCCCGGCAAGACGATCGAAGGCGGCATGGTCGGCGGATTCATCGCGGTCGTCTTGATGAAGCAACGGCTCGGCATCACGCGCCCGGTCGGAGATCTCTTCGCACCGGCGATCGCGCTCGGTGAGGCGATCGGCCGGATCGGATGCTTTGTAGGGGGATGCTGTTACGGAAAGGTCGCGAGCGTCGCGTGGGCGGTTCACGATCACGACGAACTTCGGCATCCGGCGCAGCTCTATACGAGCGCCGGCGCTGCGCTCACGTTCGCCGTGCTCATCGCGCTCGAACGCAAACGGGTCTTGCCCGAGAACGGCCTGTTCTACGTGCAAATCGCGCTCTTCTGTGCGATGCGCTTCGCCGTCGAATTCGTTCGCGCGGGTGACGTGCTGGCCGCCGGACTGACCTTGGCGCAACTCGCATGCATCGCCGGGATCGCCTTCGCGCTCTGGAAACTGTGGCCGCTGTTCGGACGGCCTCTTGCCGTCGCGGCATGACTTGCCGGAAATGCGGTACGTCCAACGCATCAGATGCGACGCACTGCGCGCATTGCGGAGAAGAATTCCCGACCAACCCCATCCCCGGCACGTCCTCTTGGGTGATGCTTGGCGCCTTTTTCGGCGGCGCTCTTGCGGGGCTCGTGCTCACCGTGCTTGTCTTGATGATTCCCGCATCGCTCCTTGGCAATCTGAATACGAGCCACGCCTCCGGAAAATGGATCATCTCGAGCTACCTGGTGGAACTGCTCCTGATAGCCGCGTCACTCGTATATCTGTTCGTGGCGCCGGCTGCGCGAAGATTGCCGGCGACCCTGCGCCTGTTCTTGCTCACAGTCGCTTGGGTCATGCTCGGCGGTGTGGCCTTATGCAACATCGTCATGAGTTCGGCGATCTTTGCTTCGGGTGGATTCGGGAGCTAGGCCGATGATGCCGGCGACGCGCGACTACACGATTCTCAAGAGCGTCCGTGCGGTCTGTCCGCGCTGCTTCGCCGAGATCCCCGATTTCGACCCGGAATATCCGACCGACATCTGCGACGGCAATCTCGTCCGGCGCGACGGCGCGGTCTACTTGCGGCGTTTCTGCCGGCGCGGCCACGGCGAAGTCTGGTCCCTGTACGAAGAGGATGCGGAGCTCTGGCAATATCTGCAGCAGTGGCGCGTCCCGACCAGGGCGATCAATCCCGACACCCAGACGCTCTATCCGATCCCGATGGGGTACGAGTACGGGCTCGGTCCGACCCACTTGCAACACTCGTGCATCTACCTGCTCGACGTAACGGCCCAGTGCAACCTCGCGTGTCCCGCCTGCTTCACGAGCTCGAGCCCAAAGGCGTCGCAGTACCTGCCGGTCGACCACATCGTGCATGCGGTTCAGACCGCGATCGGGCGAGAAGGCGGGCACCTCGACGTCGTCATGCTTAGCGGCGGCGAACCGACCGTCCATCCGGCGATCCGGGAGGTCATCAAACGTCTCGCGCCGCTGCCGATCACGCGCATCCTCCTGAACACGAACGGCATACGCATCGCGAACGAAGACGCGCTGCTCGACTTCCTCCAGGCTTATCGCGATCGCGTCGAGATCTATCTGCAGTACGACGGCCAAGACGCCGAAATCCATCGCGAGCTTCGCGGCGTCGATCTGCGCGACGTCAAGACGCGCGCGGTGGATCGCCTCTCGCAAGCAAAGGTCTTCACGACGCTCGTCATGACGGTCTCGCCGGTCAACGCCGGATCGGTCGGCGAGGTGCTCGATACGATGTTCGAGACGCCCTATATCGGCGGAACGATGTTCCAGCCGATCTTCGGCTCCGGACGAGCGCCTTCGATCGATCCCATGCACCGCATCACCACGACCGGAGTCTTGCGGCGCATCGCCGAGCAATCGCGCCACGGCGTCCGAACGCACGACATGATAGCCTTACCGTGCAGTCATCCGGATTGCTGTTCGATCGGCTACTTCCTTCGCCGATCGGGCGGCGCGTTCGCGGGGCTCGCTTCGTTGATTGGCGAGGACGCGCTCAAAGCTAACCTGAGCGTCGTCGGCAACTCGATCGCGTTCGGCGAGGGTCTTAGTGAGATTCGGCGCGCCCTGACCGGCGTGATGTCTGAATCGATGACGCTTTCTCGTCCCGAGCTGCTCGGAGCGCTGAGGACTCTCTGCGACGCATGCGATTTTGGCGGGCTAGGGGCTTTGCTGAAGATGGCGGTTACAAAGGAAGCCGGGGCGGATTTCGTCGGCCGGAACGTCAAGCGGGTCACGGTCAAGCACTTTATGGACGCCGAGATGTTGATCACCGAACGCCTCGAGCAGTGCTGCGTTCACGTCGCCGGCGCCGGCAACGATCCGGTGCGGATGCCGTTTTGCGCGGCGCGCCTGTTCCCGAAGGTCCGCGCTCGAGCCCTCGAGGGAACCGTCAAGCGGGAGGCAATCGCATGAATCTCGAGCCGCTGCCGACGCCGCGCGAGACGCGCGGCCAAGAGATCGAGGGTTGGGCATTCACGTTCTGCAAGGCCGCGTTCTTGGCACTGCTGTTTTCGAAATATACCTTGCTCGTGACCGCCGGTGCGGCGGTCGTACTCTATCTCGTCGCCGCGGCGTACGGCGTGCGTGATTGGCGCTGTTTTGTCAAACCGCCGTGGGTCGTCGCCTTCCTCGCGCTCGTCGCGGCCGCGCAGGCGTATTTCCTGTTCTTCCACGTCCCGTCGCTCATCTTATAGAACGACGGTTCGGCCGCGGCCGAACGAAGCGGGACGACCCGTAAAGCGACCGGAAACACAGCGTCGTTATGTCGGCGCCCCAAAGGAGACAGCCGTTGGCGATCACCGTCTTTATCCGCTATCAAATCGACCCATTCCAACGAGACGCGTTCGAAGAGTATGCTCGCCGCTGGCTGACGATCATCCCGAAATGCGGCGGCGACGTGCTAGGATACTGGATGCCGTACGAAGGTACGAACAACATCGCCTTCGCGCTCATTTCGTTCGAGAACCTGGCGGCCTATGAGGCCTACCGCGCGCGCCTACGAGCCGACCCGGGCGGAGCGGCCAATTTCGCTTTTGCCGAAGAACGGCACCTCATCCTCGCCGAAGAGCGGACGTTCTTGCGCCCGGTCGCGGCCAGCGAACACAAACACCGCTAGGAGGCGCAAGGAGGAACCGTTTCAAGAAAACCATTCCGCTGGCAGCCGTCATTTTCGTCGCGGCCTTGAGCGGCGCGCTTGTCAGCGCCCTCATGGAGCGCGCGGCCGTCGCCGCGAACGGACCGTCCGCGCAAGATCCGCAGCTCACGACGCTCTTGAAGTACGTCTCCGTCGACCCCTCAGGAAACGTCGCGATCAAGGGCGGAAATATCACAATTCAGAGTAGTGGAAACATCGACATTGCGACCACCAGCGGGAACAGCAACATCAAGGGTCAGGCCGTCAATATCAACACGCTCAGCGGCAAGACGACCTGCTGTCCGTGGCATTAACGGGCGCTCAGTCGTACACGACGCGGAAGTTCGCGTAGACGTACGGATACTCCGGGCGGTACCAGTTGCGGAACGAACGCCGGATCAAGTCGCGCGAGGTGACCGGTGAGGCGCCTTTGACGACGAAGTGCGCGTCGTCGAAAAAGTCGGCCGAGTACCGCGGGTAGGACGGAAGCGGCGTGAAGCCCGGGAACGGCGCGAATTTCGTCGAGGTCCATTCCCAGCCGTTTCCGATCAGATCGTGCACGCCGAACGCGCTCGCGCCGCGCGGCGAGCTGCCGATCGGTTCGGGATCGTAGCGCCGGAAATCGAAGTTACCGTGGATTCGCGCGTCGGGTTGGGCGTCGCCCCACGGCAGGGCGCGCTCTTCGCCGCCCGGGGTGCCGAATGCCGCTCGGTGATACTCGGCCTCCGTCATGACGCGTCCGCCGCGCCAGGCGGCGAACGCCGCGGCCTCCTCATGCGTGACATAGACCGGCCAGGTTTGCGGGAGCGGCAACTCCTCGAACATCGCGAGCAACTTGAACTCGCCATCGCGTTCGCGCCAGAACGACGGCACGGGGCCGCCGGCGCGGACGAATGCCAGCCAATCGCCGTTGGTGACATTGTGCGTGTCGATCTCGAAGCGCGGGACGTCGACCGGCGTCTCGCCGTATTCGTTGTCCCACGCGAAGTCGATCGCGCCCCGGCGCACGCCGAGCGTCGTTCGACCCGCCGGGATCTCGACGCGCCAGCGGTGTTCCGGTTCGCGGTCGAAGTGCGCCTCTTGACGGCCGCGGACGCGTTTACGTTCGAGTGGAAGCCGGTGCAACATGTAGAGGAAGGTTTCGTGATGCATCGGTTCGTGCTCGATGATGGTGTAAGCAGCCTGCGCGCGCTCGAGCAACGGCGATGTCGCCGGATCATCAAGGTTCGCGTGGGCTAGGGCTCGGAGGATCGCCGTGTCGACCGCGGCGCCGAACGCCTGAACGCGGACGCGGTCGGGCCACTTGTCGCGTTCGTGCTGCTGCGCGTCCTGCAGGCTCGCCGGGTCGATGCCGCGCTCGAAGAGCCGTTGCAGATCGGCGTCGACCGGCGGCTGGCCGAGCGCTGCGACGCAGAGCGTGTTGTGGCTGAACGCCGGGATGTGTCCCTCGTAGAAAACGAGCGGATGGCGCAGCGGGATCGGCCGCTCGTAATACGCGCTCGGTTCGAAGATCGAGAAGATCTCGAACGTCCGAATCCGGTTGAGAAGGTAGCGTTGCCGCAAGGTCGCGCGGTCGAGGATGAAGTGAGGTTGGGTCGCGGTCAGCATGTGAGGATCGCTCTCGTAACTCAGCCTACTTGAGATAGTCGCGCAGGCCGGCGAGGCCGCCTTCACGACCGAAGCCCGATTCCTTGTACCCGCCGAAGGGCGAACTCGGGTCGAACTGGTTGAACGTGTTGCACCACACGACGCCGGCCTGCATCTGCGCGGCGGTGTACATCCCGAGTTGTCCGTTCGAGGTCCAGATGCCGGCACTCAATCCGTAGGGCAAGTTGTTGGCGCGTTCGATCGCTTCGTCGGGGGTCCGGAAGGTCATGATCGAGAGCACCGGGCCGAAGATTTCCTCGCGCGCGATGCGATGCGTCGGCTGCACGTTGGTGAAGAAGGAGGCCGGATACCAGTAACCGCGTTCGGGGAGCGAGCACGAGGCTTGCACCAATTCGGCACCCTCGGCGACGCCGCTCGCGACCAATTCGACGATGCGGTCGCGCTGCATCCGGGAGTTGATCGCGCCGACGTCCGTGTTCTTGTCGAGCGGATCGCCGTGGCGAAGCGTCTCGATCCGGTGGCGCAGGCGCTCGATGACGTCCTGGTAGACGTTTTCTTGCAAGAGCAGGCGCGAACCGGCGCAACAGACGTGACCCTGGTTGAAGTAGATCGCGCTGACGATGCCTTCGATCACCTGATCGAGCGGCGCGTCTTCGTAAACGATGAACGCAGCTTTGCCGCCGAGTTCGAGCGCGATCTTTTTCCCGGTGCCGGCGGTCGTGCGGCGGATCATCTTCCCGACTTCGGTCGAGCCCGTGAAGGAGATCTTGTCAAAACCGGGATGCTGCACGATCGCGGAGCCCGTCCGCCCGTCGCCCGTCACGATGTTCACGACCCCGGGCGGCAGATCGGCTTCCTGGATGACTTCGGCCAGGTGTAAAGCGGTTAGAGGCGTCGTTTCGGCCGGTTTCAAGACGATAGTGTTCCCGCACGCGAGCGCCGGCGCGATCTTCCAGGTCGCGATCAAGAGCGGGAAATTCCACGGCACGATCGCGCCGACGACACCGAGCGGCCGCACCTGCTCGGGCGAGCGGACCGCCCATTCCAACTTGTCGGCCCAACCCGCATGGTAGAAGTAGTGCGCCGACGCCTGCGGGAGGTCGAAATCGCGCGACTCGCGGATCGGCTTCCCGCCGTCCATCGACTCCAGGACCGCGAACTCGCGCGAACGTTCGGTCAGGGCGCGTCCGATGCGGTAGACGTATTTCGCGCGTTCCGAGGGCTTGAGCTTGCGCCAGTATTTGTCGTAGGCGTGACGCGCCGCCTCGAAGGCGCGATCGACGTCTTTCGCATCGGCGAACGAAATGTCGGCGAGTTTTTCTTCGGTCGCCGGGTTGATCGTCGGGAACGTTTCGCCCGAATTGGGCGCGACCCATTCGCCGCCGATGAACAGATTGTATCGATCGCGGATCTTGGGCCGCGTCGATTCGATCGAAGGTGCGTAATCGAACCCTGGGACGATCGGCGCGCGGATCGGAGTCGGTGCGATCAACATCTTAAGCCTGTGCCACGTAAGCGAGGCCCGAATACGAGCCGGTGAGTTCTTTCTCGCGCTGCATCAAGAGATCGTCGAGCAACGCTGAGGCGCCGATGCGGAAGAGGTCGGGGTGCAACCATGCATCGCCGAGCGTCTCCTTGACGAGCGAGAGGTAGCCGAGCGCGGTCTTCGTGTTTCGGATTCCGCCGGCGAGTTTCAGGCCGACCATGCGTCCGGTCTTGCGGTGGTGATCGCGGATCGCCTCGCTCATGAGCAGAGCGACGCCGGGCGTGGTTGAAATGGGAAGTTTGCCGGTCGACGTCTTGATGAAGTCGGCGCCGGCGGCGAGTGCGATCTCGCAGGCGCGGCGCACCAGGACGTAGGAGCCGAGTTCGCCCGTTTCGAGGATCACTTTGAGGTGTGCGTTGCCGCACGCTTCCTTCACTGCGACGATCTCGGCGAAAACTTCGGTCTCGCGTCCGGCCAGGAGCGCGCCGCGATCGATCACCATGTCGATCTCGTGCGCGCCCATCGCGACGACCTCGCGCGTCTCGCGCAACTTGACGTCGAGCGGTGAGAGCCCGCTTGGGAACGCGGTCGCGACAGAGGCGACTTTGACGTTCGAGCCGGCGAGCGCGCGCAGACATTCGGGGACGAGATTCGGATAGACGCAGACGGCGGCGACGCTACGGACGCCCGGCGCGGGAGAAATCGCGCGCGCGCAGACGGAGCGGACCTTACCCGGAGAGTCCTTGCCTTCCAAGGTGGTGAGGTCCATGCAGGCGATCGCGATGTCGATCCCCGCAAGCTTCGTGCTTTTCTTGATCGAGCGTTTGGTGAGGACGGTTGCCCGGGCTTCGAGCATCACGGCCTCGACGGAGGGGCCTCTGGTCATCTTGAGGGCAAGATTCGGCCAGGGCCGGGAGCCACCCCGCCGAACGTCGCCGGGCCTTGGTATTGACGGACCGGCCGGTGATTCGTGTGACCGGCGTCGGCAAGCGTTTTCCCGGCGGCTATGAGGCGCTACGCGACCTTGCGTTTAGCGTGGAGGGTGGGCGCTTCGTCGCCCTCGTCGGCCCGTCGGGTTGCGGAAAATCAACGGTCCTCTCGCTCATCGCGGGGCTCGATGCGCCGAGCGCGGGCTCGATCTCGGTTCGCGAGCAGCCTGTGACCGGCGTCGGTGACGGGGTCGGTTTCTTATTCCAACGTGACGCGCTCATGCCGTGGAAAACGGTCTTCGACAACGTCGCGATGCCGCTGCGCCTGCGCCGCCGGCCGGCTGCCGAGATCGCCCGGCGAACCGACGACTGGATCGCTCGAGTCGGATTGCGCGGCTTCGAGCGGCATTACCCGCACCAACTCTCGGGCGGGATGCGCAAACGCGTCGCACTCGCTCAGACCTTGGTCTACGAGCCCGAGATCATCTTGATGGACGAGCCGTTTTCGGCGCTCGACGTCCAGACGCGCGACCTGATGGAAGACGAACTGCTGCAACTCTGGCAAGGTTCGGGTAAGACGATCGTCTTCGTCACGCACGATTTGGAAGAAGCGATCGCGCTCGCCGACGAGGTCATCGTCATGACCGCAGCGCCCGGCCGCGTGAAAGCGCGCTACGACGTGACCTTGCCGCGGCCGCGCGTCATCGAGGAAGTTCGCGCCGATCCACGCTTCGGCGAACTCTATCGCGCGATGTGGAACGATCTACGGAGCGAGGTTTTGGAGAGCTATGCGCGAGCAAACGCAGTCGTTTAACCGCTGGAACGTCATCGCGATGCAGGTCGCGGTGACCGTCGGCGTCCTCGCGCTCTGGGAGATCGGCGGGCGCAGCGGTTTCATCGACAAGCTGTTCTTTTCAAAACCGAGCGACATCGCCGCGCAAATCGGGGACTGGTATAGGCACGGGTATATTCTCGGCGACGTCGTGACGACGATGTCGGAGACCCTCGCGGGCTTGGTCGTCGGCTCGCTCGTCGGGATCGTCCTCGGCGTTCTGCTCGCCTCGAACCGGTTTCTGGGTGCGGTCTTCGAGCCGCTCCTGGTGCTGCTGAACTCGATCCCGCGCGTAACGCTCGTTCCGCTGTTCATCTTGTGGTTCGGCTTTCGTTTCGAAGCCAAGATGATGAGCGCGATCGTCCTCGTTCTCTTCGTCGTGTTCTTCGCAACGTACGCCGGAATCAAAGACGTCGACCCAACGCTGGTTGCCAGCGCGCGCATCTTGGGAGCGAGCCGAGCCGACATCGTGCGACATGTCTTGATGCCCTCGGCGCTGACGTGGATTTTCTCGTCGTTGCGCTCGGCAGTCGGCTTCGCGCTAATCGGCGCCGTCGTGGCGGAATATTTCGGCGCAAATGCGGGAGTCGGCTATCGCATTCAGTATTCGGAATCGAACTTCAATACGGCGGGCGTCTTCGCGGGTTTGGCCATCCTTATGACGCTCGTCACCTTCGTCGACCTGTTCATCCGCTGGGTCCAGTCGCGCCTGATCGTTTGGAAACCGACCGCCATCTAGGTTCCCTAAAAAGCAAAGGAGCGTCCCTCATGTCCGTCAATCGCCGTACGTTCATCGCCACGACCGCCGCGGCGTCGGCCGCGTTCGCCGCCCCGACGATCGCGATCGCCGCGCTGCCGAAAGACAGATTTACCGTCGCCGTCGGCGCCGAGCACGCGCTCGTGTATTTGCCCTGGGACGTCGCCAAAGCGCTCGGCTACTTCGACGACGAAGGGCTCGATGTCACCCTGACCTACACCAAGGGCGGTACGGAGGCCGGCCTCGCGCTGCTTTCCGCGAACGTCGATTACAGCGGCAACGCGATCGATCACGCGATCGCGGCGGCGCAGCAGGGGAAGAACTTGGTGATGATCTCCGACTTCATGGACCAGCCGGGGATCACGCTGCTGTGCAAGCCCGAGAACAAGGGCAAGTTCCCGAACGGGGCCTCGCTCAAGGGAAAGACGATCGGCATTACTTCGGTCGGCTCGGCGACCGACGTGCTCGCACACTGGATCGCCCATCGCAACGGCGTCGCGCGCGACGACATCAAGACCGTCGGCGTCGGCGGCGGAGCGACGGTCATGGCAGCATTGCAGAGCGGCCAAGTCGATGTCGTGTTTGCTCTCGATCCGTATGCGACGCTCCTACTGCGCAGCGGGCGCGCGGTTGCTATCGCGGACATGTTCAGCGCGAAGGTGACTCGTGAGTGGCTCGGTTTCTCGCAGGACACCTTCACCGGCGCGCTGACGCGCGCCGACGTGATTGCGAAGAACCCCGAACGGACGCAAAAAGTCGTGAACGCGCTCACGCGCGCTATGAAGCTGATGGCGACCGTCTCTGCCCAAAAGCTCGCCTCGATGCTCTCCGACGAGTTCCGCGGCGGCGCCTCGGTCGACGATTGGGCCGCGTCTTATGCGCATTCGCGACCGGCGTACGGTCCGCTCGGCCGGACCAACATCGATGGAGTCCGCGCGGTCATCGAGATGAATGATTTCTTCCTCGGCAAGCAATCGACCGCCGACCCGAGCAAGCTCTTCGACAACTCATTCGTCGAAAAAGCGATCAAGACGGTCCGAGTCTAGCTAGGAACTTCTTCAGGGGCTTCCTGCGTCAACGCGAGTTGAGGGTGTCGTCGTACCAGCGGGCGAGATCGGATTTGAACGGACCGATCGCGGCGGGGTTGAGGTAGACCATGTGACCGGAGGGATAGAAGCCGAAGCTGATGTGGTTCTGCAGCGGCGCCGCGAGGCCGAGGTGCGTCAGCGTGTAGACCGTTGCGAGGTACGGCGTTGCGAAATCGTACCGGCCGTTCGCCGAGAAGGCGCGCAGGTGCGGATTCTTCGTGAGCGCTTCGGCGAGGTCGGGCGCGACGTTTGCCGGTGGCTCGTCGCTGCCGTGGTGCATGTCCCAGGGAGCGCCGAGTTCACCACCGTACGCGACCGGGCGGTATTGCAGGTCGCTGGAGTAGTGGAGGCTCTCTCGCACGTAGCGATTGAACGCCGAGACGAAGCCGCCTGCGATGCCGACATCCGAGGGATCCCAGGGCGCGCGCTCGGCGGTATTGTCGAGATCGAACGTGGTGAAGCGCGAGTCGTAGCGCCCGGTGATGGTGTTTTCGTCGCGCAAGAGCTCCTGCTGGAAACGCGGGTAGGGAACGCGCAGGTTCGAGGAACGAATGTACTCCTCGGAGAGCCCGAGATAGTCGTGCAGCTTTCGCACGACGTCGTCGTACTGCGCGCGCGGAAGGTCGGCGCCTTGCGCGAGCGCATGCGCGTACTGACCGAGCGCGAACCGCTCGACTCCGGCCAGGAATTGCTCGAGGTCAAGACCGTGGGCACTCGCCTTACGGTGATACCAGGCGGTCGCCGCCTCGGTCGGTAGATAGAAGACGAAAGACCAATCGCCCGTCGCAATCGCTGGGCCGCGGCCGCCGCCCCCCAATCCGAAATTTAGGATCGACGAGAGCAGGACGACGCCGTTCATCTGAACGCCGGCTTCTTGCAGCATGTTCACGAGAACGCAGTCGCGCGTCGTTCCATAGCTTTCGCCGAACAGAAACTTCGGCGAATTCCAGCGACCGAACGCCGTGATGTAGCGTTGAATGAACTGCGTATACGCACGCGCGTCCTGATCGACGCCCATGAAATCTTTCGGTTGCCCGGCGCCGAGGACGCGGCTGTAGCCGGTATTCGGAGCGTCGACGAAGACGAGGTCGGTTTTGTCGATCAGGCTATAGTCGTTGGGAACCAGACGGAACGGCGGTCCGCCGGTCGGCGCGCCGTTCGCCGTCATGACGCGCACCGGTCCGAACGAGCCCATGTGCAGCCACACCGTCGAACTTCCGGGGCCGCCGTTATAGAAGAAGGTGACGGGACGGTGATTCCGGTCGGCGCCGTTCTTGGTGTAGGCGACGTAGAAGATGCGCGCGGAGAGCTGTTCCTTCGCGTTGTGCAGCGAGATCGTTCCGGCGCGTGCGGTGTAAGCGATGGAGACTCCGCCGACGCGCGCGACGCTGTGCGTGATCGCGTCGAGGGCCGCCGGCGCGATAGTCGGGGTCGGACTTGGGCTCGGGCTCGGCGTCGCCGCCAGCAGGGCGAGCGCGAGCAACGGCGCCGGCCACCGCGTCACGTCCGGGCTAGCGCGCAAGAGCCGCATCGTACCATCCTGCGAGATCGTGTTTGAACTGCGCGAGCGCCGGCTCATCGAGATAGACCATGTGTCCGCTCTGATAGAAGCCGAAGGAAATGTTCTTCTGAAGCGCGGGCGCGAGGCTCAAATGCTTGAGCGTGTAGACCGTGGCGAAGTACGGCGTCGCAAAATCGTAGTACCCGTTTGCCGAGAAGACTCGCAGCGCCGGGTTCTGGGTCATCGCCTCGGCGAGATCGGGCGCGACGTTGGCCGGTTGGCGCCTGTTGTGCGACTCGTCCCAGAGCGATCGACCCGGGGTACCGCCGGTACCGGGCACGTAGAACATCCGATAGATATTGGCGCGGTAGTCGAGCGGGGTATCGTAGTTCAGGTCGACGCGCAGATACTGGTTGATCGCGGTCGTGTACGGCGCGTCGATCGACGACTCGGTCGGATCCCAGGGGCTCTCTTGCGCGGAGCGGTCGAGGGCGAAGGTTTGATAACGCCCGTCGAGGCGCCCGATGACGATGCCGTCGGCCCGAAGCAACTCTTGTTGAAAGCGTCCGTAGTTGACTCTCAGGTTCGAGTTGCGGATGTAGCGTTCCGTAAGCCCGAGGAAACCCGAGAGGCGACCGGCGACGGCGTTGCGCCGGGCCGCGCTCAAGCGATCGCCTTGCGCGAGCGCGTCGAAATAGTCCGTCATGGCGAATTGCTCGACGCGCGAGAGGAACGAGGCGAGGTCGGCGGCCTTGTTCGGGATCTTATTGTGATACCACGCGACCGCCGCTTCGCTCGGCAGATAAAAGACGTACGGCCAGTCACCGGCCGCAATCGGATCGCCGTTCCCATAGTCGAGCCCGAAGTTCAAGATCGACGACAGGAGGATGACGCCGTCGACCGCGACGCCGCGTTGCATCAAGAGGTTGGCGAGCGCGGCCGAGCGCGTCGTCCCGTAGCTTTCCCCGAAGAGAAACTTCGGCGAGTTCCAGCGCTTGAACGCGGTGATGTAGCGCTCGATGAATTGCTCGAACGCGGCCGCGTCCTGGTCGACGCCGAAAAACGTCTTGGGGTTGCCGGCCCCGAAGATGCGGCCGAACCCGCTCGCCGGCATGTCGATGAAGACGAGGTCGCTCTTGTCGAGCAGGCTGTATTTGTTTTCGACGATCTTGTAGGGAGGGGGCCCCGACGGCGTTCCGTCGCCGGCGATGACGCGGACCGGCCCGAACGAGCCCATCCGCAGCCACATCGTCGAGCTTCCCGGTCCTCCATTATAGATGAAGGTGACGGGGCGGGCCATCGCGTCGCTAGCATCGATCGTGTACGCGGTATAGAAGACGCGCGCCGTCGGTTGGTCTTGGTCGTTGCGCAGCGTGATCGTTCCGGCGCGCGCCGTATAATCGTACGCACGCCCCTCGATGCTGAGCGAATGATGCGTGACGGCATCGGGGGTTTGCGGCGGGACCGGCTCGAGCGATGCGCTCGGGTCGGGCGTCGGCCGCTGCGCTCGCGTCTGCGCGCCGGCTGGGCCGAGCTCGGCGAACATTCCAACCAGCGCGACCAGGGCCGCGGCGGCAAACCGGCGATCCACGCGGGAGTACATCGCCCTTTTGTGGTGCGTCTTCCTGTTCGCGGAGAACCGGTCGCTTTGGGCGAACCAGTGAGTTCTCAAATGTTTCGTTATCTGACCGCCGGCGAATCGCATGGGCCCGCGCTCGTCGGCATCCTCGATGGGCTTCCGGCCAACCTGCAGCTCGACTTCGATGCGCTCGATGCGACCGTACGCTCGCGTCAGGGCGGATACGGTCGCGGCGGGCGCATGAAGATCGAGACCGATAGCATCGAGTTCTTGGCCGGCGTCCGCGGCAGCAAGACGCTCGGCTCACCGATCGCGATCCTCGTTCGGAACCGCGACTACGACAACAACCGCGAGCTGATGGATCCCCGCACGGGCGCCGGAAAGCCGCTGACGAATCCGCGCCCGGGCCATACCGACTACGCCGGCGCGATGAAGTATCGCCACCGCGACCTGCGCAACGTCCTCGAGCGCGCGAGCGCGCGTGAAACGGCGATGCGCGTCGCGGCCGGTGCGATCTGCGCGCAGTTCTTGGAGGCGCTCGGGATCCGCACGTCCGCCTACGTCTCGCAGATCGGCGACATCGTCGCTCCCGCGCTCGATCACATCGATTCCGCGGCACTCGCTGCCAGCGAAGTTCGCTGCCCGCATCGCGAAACCGAGCACGCGATGATCGCCGCGATCGATGCGGCGAAGGCTGCCGGAGATACGCTGGGCGGTGCGTTCACGATCGTTATTACCGGAGTTCCCGTTGGAATCGGTTCAAACCGGCAGCCTGATACGCGGCTCGACGGCGTCCTGGCCGGTGCGCTGATGGGAATGCAGACCGTCCGTGCAGTGGAGGTCGGCGCCGGTCGCGACGTCGCAAGCAAGCCCGGCTCGCAAGCGCACGACACCTTCGCGATGGAAGGCGGCGCCGTCGTGCGCGGCTCCAATCGGGCCGGTGGGATCGAGGGCGGAATCTCCAACGGCCAGGACATCGTCTTGAGGATCAGCGTCAAGCCGATCCCGACCCTCATGAAAGCGCTGCCGAGCGTCAACCTGCATGAAGGGACGGCCGCCCCGGCAAGCATCGTGCGCAGCGACGTCTGCGTCGTTCCGGCGGCGTCGATCGTCGGCGAAGCGATGGCGCGCCTCGCGCTGACCGGCCCCGTGCTCGAGAAATTCGGCGGCGACTCGATCGACGAAACCCGCGACAATTTTGAGCGCGCCGTCGCGATCGCTGGGGAGCTCTTTGGTGGCGTCAAGCCCTGACCATCCGCACGTCGCGTTGATCGGTTTCATGGCGGCGGGGAAATCGACGATCGGTCGACGCGTTGCGCGCGAACTCGGCGTCGCGTTCGTCGACACCGACGCCTCGATCGTGGATCGCTACGGACCGATCCCGGAGATTTTCGCGAAGGTCGGCGATGCTGGATTTCGGCTGAAGGAGTTCGAGCTGGTGCAAGCCGCGCTCGAGGGGCCGCCCGCGGTCATCGCCCTGGGGGGCGGCGCTGTGACCCACGAGCCGACGAGGCGGCTGCTCGCGGAGCGTACCGTGCGCGTGTTCATCGACGTCCCCGTGCAAACGCTGCTTGCGCGGTTGAGGCGTTCGCGGGTTGCGCGGCCGATGCTCGGCGAGCGCGTCGATCCCGAACGCATGCAGAAGCTGTGGGATTCCCGTGCGCCGCTCTACCGCGAAGCGGAAATCACGGTCGCCGCAGCGCGCGGTTCACAGGCCGCACTTGCGCGGGAGATCGCGACGCGGGTCAAGGCGTTTTCATCATGACGCGACTTGACGACCTCGCCTACCCGATCGTCGTTGCGAACGACGCCGCACCGGAGCTTGCGCGCTTCGTCCGCGAAGGTGGATATCGGAGCGCGATCGTTCTCGCCGACGGCAACGTCGCGTCTCGGGCTCGAGCGATGGCAAGGGCGCTGCGCAATCGCACGCCGGTCGTAGCGTTCGCGCTCGGCGAGCGGCGCAAGACCCTGCGGACCCTCGAGCGGGTCCTCGACGCGCTGGCCAAAGAGGGCGCCGAGCGGACGACGCTCGTGATTGGGGTCGGCGGCGGGGTCGCGACGGATATTTTCGGCTTCGCCGCCGCTGCCTACATGCGCGGCGTCCCGTACGTCGCGGTCGCAACCTCGCTCGTCGCGATGGTCGATGCGGCGGTCGGCGGCAAGACCGGCGTCAACCTGCGTGCCGGAAAAAACCTGGCAGGCGTCTTCAAGGATCCGGTCGGCGTGTTCTGCGACGTCGCCGCGCTGCGAACGCTTTCCGATCGTCATTTGCGCGAAGGCCTCGCTGAAGTCGTCAAACATGGGATCATTGAAGGCGACGAGACCTTCGAGCGGCTCGAGGTACTCTCGGCGCATCCGTTTCAAAAGTGGCCGTGGGAGAGCGTGATCGTAGACTCGCTGCGCGTGAAGGCGATGTTCGTCGCGGACGACCGGCTCGAGGCGGGCGCGCGCGAGGTTCTCAACCTCGGGCACACCTTCGGCCACGCGATCGAACGCGCGAGCGATTATCGGATCTCGCACGGGGCCGCGATCTCCATCGGCCTGCGCGCGGCGGGGCTGCTCGCGCTCCGCACGGGACGTTTCTCACGTTCGGAACACATGCGCGTTCTCGCCCTGCTCGCGCTCTTGCGCTTGCCTCTCGTAGCAGCGGCACACGACGCGGATGGCGTCATGTCGGCGATGAAAATCGACAAGAAGGCTCGTGACGGCTCCCTGCGCTTCGTCTTGCCGCGCTCGATCGGCGACGTCGAATTCGGCGTCAAAGCTCCGCCGCGCTTGGTGCGCGCCGTCGTCGATCGCCTTGGCGCGCTTCCGAGCGCGGCGGAGTTTCGCTGAGCCTCTCCGTGCCTGTCGGTGCATCCGTACGTGTCGCTGACGTGCTGGTGCAGCAGCGCACCTCGCGCGTCGAACATCCCTTGACCTATCTCGTTCCGGACGGAATGATGCTGCAGGTCGGTGATGTCGTGCGCGTCCCGCTCGCGGCGCGCGAACTGTACGGTTTCGTTGTTCGCGCGCCGTATGAGGCCGGCGCGGCAGCCGCCCTTCGCCTCGTCGCCGCCAAGGCAGCGGACGAGCGGGCGTTCGATGAAACGGGACTCGCGCTCGCGACATGGATGGCCGAGCATTACTGTTGCACGCTCGCTGAGGCGCTTGGCCCGATCGTCTACGCCGCCGCGATCCCGCGGGTCGTCGACCGCTTCGTTCCCAAAGGAACGTTCGACGGCAAGCGATTCCCGTCGCTGCCGCCGCGGCTGCTCCGGCTCCTGGCCGAAGATCTGCGCGACGGGTTCGCGCTCGATGCGCTGCTGCGTCACCCGGAGGCGCGTCGCGCCGGCGATCGACGCACGCTGCTGCGCGCGCTAGGTGCGCTGACGCGGAGCGGAGGGCTCGAACGCCGCCGCGAGTTCGTCGGAGCGAGGATCGCCGGCGCGAGCGAAAAGATACTCGAAGCGACCGAGGCGCCGATCCGCGGACCGCGAGTCGAAGCGCTGGTCGAGTTGGTGAAGAAGGAGGGGTCGCTGCGCCGCCGCGACGCCGTACTCGCCGGCTTCTCGCAAGCGATCGTCGCGCGCGCGCTTCGCGCCGGCGCGTTGCGCGAAACCCCGAGGCCGATTCACCCGGCACGAGCTCGCGGCCCGAGCGAAGCGCAAGACTTCACGCCGACAGGCGAACAGGCGCTGGTGATCGACGCGATCGTCGCGCGCGTCGAACGTGCGGCGTTCGCCGAAATGCTCCTGCAAGGTATCACCGGAAGCGGAAAGACGTTCGTGTACATCCGAGCGATCGCGCGCGTCCTAGCGCTCGGCGGCCGCGCGATCGTCCTGGTGCCGGAGATCTCGCTGACGCCGCAGACGGCGCGCCGTTTCGAGGGCGTTTTTGGCGAGCGAGTCGCCGTCCTCCACTCAGGTCTCTCCGAGCGCGAGCGTTTCGAGACATGGCAAGCCGCGGCGCGCGCCGAGATCGACGTCGTCGTCGGCCCGCGAAGTGCGCTCTTCGCGCCGCTCCCGAACCTGCGGCTGATCGTCATCGACGAGGCGCACGAGCGCACCTACAAGCAAGACAACGTGCCTCGGTACAACGCCGTGGACGTCGCGCGCGAACGGATGCGCTTGGCGGGCGGCGTGCTCGTCCTCGGCAGCGCGACCCCGCCACTCGAAGCGTACGCCGCGGCCAAAGCTGGGCGGATCGAGCATCTGCGGTTACATGCGCGCGCCGCTTCTCCGGGTTTGCCCGAGACGCAGGTCATCGACATGGCGGCGGAGTTCGAGCGGGGAAACCGGCGCATATTCTCGACGCGCTTGGTCGAAGCTCTCGGACAGCGCCTCGAGTGCGGCGAGAAATCGATCCTTTTCGTCAATCGCCGGGGCAGCGCGAATTTCATGTTGTGCCGCGCCTGCGGTTCGGTCCCGGGTTGTCCGAATTGCAGCGTCTCGCTGACGGTGCACCGCGCGGAAGCGCTGCTGCGTTGCCACCAGTGCGACTTCCAACGGCCCCTTCCGGTCCAATGTCCGAAGTGCGGCGCCGGACCGATCCGCGAGTTCGGGATCGGAACGCAGCGCGTCGTCGAGGTCGTCGAGGGGTTGTTCCCGACGGCGCGCGTCGTGCGCATGGACAGCGACACGACGACGCGGGTCGGCGACCATGCGAGGTTGCTCGACGAGTTCGGCGCTCGCGCCGACATCTTGGTCGGTACCCAGATGATCGCCAAGGGGCTCGATTTTTCGACGCTCACCCTCGTCGGCGTCGTCGCAGCCGATGTCGGCTTGCACATTCCCGATTTCCGCGCGACCGAACGAACCTTCGACGTCCTCATGCAAGTTGCCGGGCGGAGCGGACGCGCCGGCCGGGGCGAAGCGATCGTGCAGACGTACAGCCCGGATCATCCCGCGATCCGGTTTGCGGCCGTTCACGACTACGACGGCTTCGCGGCCTACGAACTCGAGCAGCGTCGAGAGCTCGCCTATCCGCCGTGCGGCGAGCTGACCTACTTAGGGATATTCGGCCGTAGACGCGAGCAAGCGTTGGAGGCGGCGCGGCGTTACGCAGATCTCGTTCGCATGCACGCCGATGCCGAAGTGCTCGGGCCGGCGCCGTACGCGATCGCGCGCGCGAGCGCCGAATGGCGCTTTCGCATCGCGCTCAAGACGCGGGACGGCGGCTCGCTCCGCCGCTACCTGCGCGAGGGGCTCATCCCGCTCGCGCGCGCGGACCAAACGACGCGCCTCGCCATCAACGTCGATCCGTAGCACCCCGCGGCGCTCGGAGGGTGCAGGTCGATTGGGTGCCAAATGCATCTATCTAATGTATGCCGACGAACGCGAGTCGCGCGACCTGGCGAGCAACGGGGCGACTAGCGAAGATCAAGGGGCCGAGGCGGAGCGCGCGGAGGCCGAACTCGAGGCCCTGACGGAGCAGATCGACGAGGCGTTGCCCTCAATGGCCGGGGTGCCGAGCACGAGCGTCTCCGGGGGTGCGAGCGTCCCGTCCGGGCCCGCGACCCCGACGAACCCCTTCGATCCCCTCGGCATCGGGAAGTCGTCGTTCGACGTCATGCAAGCGATGTTCGCAAATCCGCAAGCGCTCGTCGAGACTCAGATGCAATTCGCAAACGCCTGGCTTGAAACGACGAAACGCTCGATGATGCCGTCGGCGGAGCGCGGAAAACCGATCATCGAACCGGCGGCGAACGACTCGCGCTTCAAACATCCGGCGTGGACCGAGAACCCGGTCTTCGAGGCGATCAAAGAAGGTTATCTGCTCGCGACCAAGGCGATGCTCGATGGGATCGAAGCCGCCGAGATCGACGCCGAAACGAAAGCGCGCGTCAAGTTCTTCGCCAAGCAGTTCTGCGATATGCTGAGCCCGACGAACTTCGCGTACCTCAATCCGGCCGTGATCGAGGAAACGATGAAGACGGGCGGCGACAACCTGCAACGCGGTGCTGCAAACGTGCTCGAGGATCTGCGCGAGAACCAAGGCCGACCCGCGCTCGTCGACAAGAAGGCATTCACCGTCGGAAAGAACGTCGCGACGACGCCGGGCGCCGTCGTCTATCGCAACGATCTGATCGAGCTGATCGAATACAACGCGACGACGGAGACGGTCTACCAGAAGCCGCTCGTCATCGTGCCGCCGTGGATCAATAAGTACTATATCCTCGACTTACAGCCGGCCAACAGCATCATCAAGTTCGCGGTCGATTCAGGGGTGCGCACGTTCGTCGTCTCGTGGCGCAACCCCAACGCGTCGATGGCCGACGTCGGCTGGGAGGACTATCTCGAGCGTGGCCCGTTGACGGCGACGCGCGTCGCTTCGGCGATCTCGAAGTCGCAAGACGTCAACCTCGTCGGATATTGCATCGGAGGAACGCTGACCGCAGAGATGCTCGCCTACTTGGGCCGCAGCGAAGAGGTACTGATCAACGCCGTGACGTTCTTCGCCGCGCTCACCGATTTTGCGGAAGCAGGAGAATTGCGGGCGTTCTTGAGCCGCGAAGCGATCGAGAGCATCGAACGGAAGATGGAAGAGAAGGGCGTGCTCGATTCGAGCGAGATGGCCGACACCTTCAACATGCTGCGGGCGAACGACTTGATTTGGAACGTTGCGGTCAACCGCTACCTGTTGGGCAAGGACGCGCCGGCGTTCGATCTGCTGTATTGGAACAGCGACGCGACGCGGTTGCCGCGCGCGATGCACCGCTACTATCTGCGCAACATGTACCTCGAGAACAACCTCGCAAAGGCGGACGCGCTGACCTATCGAGGGGTGCCGATCGACTTGCGCCGCGTACGCAACGACGTCTACTCGCTTGCGACGATCGACGATCACATCGCGCCGTGGCGCGCCGTCTATAGGATGACGCAGCTCTTTTCAGGCGACGTGCGCTTCCGTCTCGGACATTCCGGTCACATCGCCGGCATCATCAACCCGCCCGCATCTGGGAAGGGAAACTATTGGAGCGCGTCTTCGAATCCGCCGAATCCCGACGATTGGCTCGCGCAGGCGCAGAAGACGCCGGGCTCCTGGTGGCCCGACTGGATGGCTTGGCTCGGCGAGCGCTCGGGCGAACGCGTCCCCGCCAATGAAGAACCGGGAAGCAAGCACTTCAAGCCCAAGTCGCCGGCGCCGGGCAAGTACGTTCTGGAAAAGTCCTAGCCGGATTTCTTGATGCGGCTCAGGAGGCTGCGCTTCGGCGCGGGCTTCGCGACGACTTCAGCCTGCGGCGCAGCCTTGGCAGCCTTGACGGCTTTGGCGGGCTTGGGCGCCTCTTGCGGCGTTTTGACGTTCAGAGCTTTGGCGAGGCGCGATTTCTTGCGCGCGGCCTTGTTCGGGTGGATGATCCCTTTTTGCGCGGCCTTGTCGAATTGGCTCTCGACGCTCGGGGACGCCGCAGCGTCGCCGGCTCCGACGGCCTTCTTATATAGCGTCTTTAAGCGCGTCTTGACGTCGCGATTGCGCAGCGTGCGCTTCTCCGAGTGGCGGACCCATTTTTCGGCGGCTTTGATATTTGGCACGCGCGGCATTGTAACACAGCCCTCGGGGCCGGTCTAGCCTGCATGCCGGTCAAATATGCCGATCTCCGGGCCGGCCACGTCCCGCTTCCAGGCCCGGAGCCCGGCTACGACCCGGCGGGTGACGCGCGGCAATTGATTCGTGCCGGCACGCATTCCCCGGCGCCGAGTCCGATCGCCGGTTGGCAGGTCCTCGACTCGCTCGGTGACGGCGACCGCTTCGTCGTTCGCGTTCCGGAGCAGTGGAACGGCGATCTCGTGGTCTGCGGGACCCCCGCGACGCGGAGCGAGTTCGCCAACGACGCGATCTTCGGCGATTATCTGCTTGCTCGAGGTTTCGCATTCGCATCCGGAAACAAGGGGATCCGGTTCAACGGAATCGCCGAGCCGTCATCGACGACGCCCGATCCTACGGTGGCCTATCCGGTCCCGTTCGACGTCGAGCGACTCCGTCAAAACGGATACGTGATTCGTCCGGGAGCGCTTTGGCCGCATCTTGTCTCGGTCGAATCGTGGCATGAGGGCTACGCAGCGTTGGTCCGCGCCGCAAAGGATCACGTCGCCGAGATCGGCGGCACACGACCGAAGCGAACGTACGCCGTCGGGCTCTCGATCGGCGGTGGTCAAGTCCGCTGGCTCCTCGAGCGCGCCCCCGAATTGGTCGACGGCGGACTCGAGTGGGCCGCGGTCTACTGGTCCCCCGACGAAAACATCCTGACCTATCTGCCGGCGTTCTTGCGCGCGATGCCCGAATACGTGCGCAGCTCGTATCGTGACGGCGCCGCGCACGACGCAATCGTCGCCGCCGGCTTCCCGCCCGATCGCGTGCAAGACGATCCGCAACACCGATCGCTATGGGACGAACACTATTCGAATAGCGCACCGTTCTACAACGACTTGACGGTCTATCTGTTCGGGAAGTTGCTCGATCCGGCGCTCGAGTCGTGGTGCGGCGTTCCGCCGAACGTTCCAAATCCGATAACCGGTGAGCGTCAACCGGGGGCGGTCGGCGCAAGCGGGCATGCGTTGCCGGAAATGCGCGCGGCTTACGTTCCATCGGAGACGGTTCAGCGCGCGATCGCTGCATTTCAGCACACGGGTTCGATCGAACGCCCGCTGATCGGCATCGCCGGCGACGCGGACGTCTTCGTAACGCCGCAGCGCAATTTCGAGCCGTATCGAAACGCCGTTCTCCGGGCGAAGCGGGGCGATCGCTACTGGCAGTATCTCGTCGAAGGCGGCCCGCACGTCGATTCCTACGCGGCACTCGGATACGGTCTGCGCGCTCAGCTTCCGTTCGTTTGGCGCGGCTTCGAGCAATTGATCCGCATCGTCGCCAACGGCGAGAAACCGTCCGGCACAGGCACGGTCCGGAAGGTGCAGTCCCCCGACGAAATGGACTAGGTTCTCTAGGGCCGGCGGCTCACGATGGCGATGTAGCTCTCGAAGCGCGATCGAGCGATTCGGCCTGCATCGACGGCCGCGCGGATCGCGCAGCCGGGCTCGCGACGGTGCGAGCAGTCGGTGAAGCGGCACGATCCGAGTAAGGGTACGAATTCGACGAAACCGTTGGCGACGTCGGCGGCTGTCATACCGTCTAATTCGAATTCGCTGACGCCGGGGCTGTCGATCACGAACCCGTCGTCGAAGTGATGCAGCCGCCCTGCCGACGTGGTCTGACGGCCGCGTCCGCCCTTCGAAACATCGCCGACCGTGGCGCTGCCGCCGAAGGCTCGAAAGAGCGAGCTCTTGCCGACGCCCGATTGCCCGATCAGCAGCGTGCGATGCCCACGCAGCACCGCTTCGATCGCGTCGACGCCCTCGCGCGCTTTGGGGTTTGCCGTTAAAACGAGATAGCCGAGCGAGCGATACAAGGTGACGATCGCATCGGCGGCCTCGGATTCCGCCAGGTCGGGTTTCGTCAATATCAGATGGGCCGTGATCTGGTGGATCGCGGCGAACGCGAGCAACTCGTCGACCATCGCGGGGTGGAGCGGCGGCTGAGCGAGCGCGGCGACGATCGCAATCCCGTCGATATTGGCCGCCATCGTTTTGAGACGGCCACCGCCGGTTCGTCGCTCGAGCGCAAAGGTTCGCGGCTCCCGCCGCTCGACGATGACGCGTTCGGCATCGAGCACGGCGGCATGCACGAGGTCGCCGGGAACGAGCGACAAGCGTTCGAGACGCTTGGGGAACGAGGCCAGCTGCAGCTCGTCCGAACCTTCGAAAGCGATCCACGCCGAGTTGCGCCCGACGCTGACGACGCGCGCCGCCCGGGTTGCGTCGGGCGTCCCGCCCGCGGGGTTCACATCGTGCGGCGTGTAAAGATGCCTGAGTCGTCGGAGATCGTAAGTACCTCTTGGAAAACTTGGCCACGGCGCGATTCGATCGCGTCCTCACAAATAGCGAACGCGCCACAGCCGTTCGGGCCTTGGATTCGGCTGGTGCGAAGGTCGCATCCTGGGCGACCTCCCGGAGCGGCCGGACGTACGCCTCGCTTCGGATCGCCGACGACGGCGCCCTCGACTTGGTCCGCGGCGCGGTGCAAGCGCACGTCGCCGCGCCGCCCGCGCTCGTCCTCGACGTCGTTCCACGCGACGCGCAATACGTCGACAGGCTGGTCCGAGCGCTGGCCGGCAGCGGTGGCCCGGCCGGGGTCGGCGACGTGAGATCGTCGGGAGACGCGCTGACCCTCGAACTCGACGAGCGCGTAACGCCTTTGCGGCTCGTCGTCGACGTGATCGACGCCGAGCTCGAGCGCTCGCCGGGGCGGCAGATCGTCCCGCTGTTCCCGCTGAGCGACGATTCGGCGACCGCATTCGCGGCCGCAACGTTACGCGCACCGGAACTCGACGTCTCTCGTTTGCTCGAAACCTATTCCGAGCCGATGCTGAAAAGCGGGAGCTGACGGCGATGGTCTGGCCGCTACCCGACGTGGCCTTCAGCGCTGCCGATCTGATCGACATTCTCGCGACGGCGACGTTGGTCTATTATCTGTTGTTGCTGATCCGCGGAACGCGAGCCGTGCCGATCATGCTCGGCATCTTCGTGCTGGTCATCGTCCTCGCCGCGGCCAACTCGTTTCATCTGTTGCTGCTCGCCACAGTAATGCAAGTCGCGCTCTACGGCAGCGCCGTGGTGTTGGCGATCGTCTTTCAGCCGGAGATCCGGCGCTTCCTCGAGCACCTCGGGCGCGGCGGGATGCTGACGCGGCGCGAAGCGGCTGAAGAGACGGCGCTTCTGGAAGAATCGGTTTCCGTGTTGGCCAAGACCGCCGTGCTGCTCTCGCGCAACCGCACGGGCGCTTTGATCGCCGTCGAAGGCGCGACGGGCCTGCGCGAATTCGTCGAGAGCGGGACGCGGCTCGACGCGAAGATTTCGGTCGAACTGCTGATGTCGATCTTCACGCCGCGTTCGCCGCTGCACGACGGCGCGGTGATCGTCAAAGGGGCTCTGGTCGAAGCGGCTGGCTGTTTTCTCCCGCTTTCGGACAACGTGATGGCCGAATCCCATCTGGGGACGCGCCATCGCGCCGCGATCGGCTTGACCGAGCAGACGGACGCGGTCGTACTCGTGATCTCGGAGCAGAGCGGCGCGATCTCGGTCGCGCGGACGGGAAAACTCTCACGCGAACTCGACGACGAGACCCGCTTGCGCAGCGTCTTGCTCGCTTGTTGCCGCGCCGCGCGGGGGAGCCGACCGCAAGGAGCGGGGCCGCGCTTGCGTTTCGGACGCCGCACGAAAGTCGCCGGTGCTTGAGCGTCTTACGAACAATCTCGGATTAAAGCTCATTTCGTTGGCGCTCGCAGCCTCCGCCTGGGCATATCTGCGCTTCGCTCCGAACCCGATCGTCGCGGCGCACTTCGTGCAGCAACTGAGCGTCCCGATCACGACGACGGGGTTGAGACCGGGCAGCTTCGCGCGCTTCACCGAAAAGCAGGCCGTCGTCGGCGTCGACGTGCCGCGAAATGGGCCGGCGGTGCGTCCGGACGACCTGCGCGCCGTTCTGGACCTCGAAGGGCGGGGCACCGGAGTCTACAACCTCCCGATTCAAGTCATCGCGCCGAAGCTCGAGATTCGCTCGCTCTCCCCGGCGTCGGTCACCCTTTCGATCGAGAGCGTCGAGACTCGCAGTTTTCCCGTCACCGTGCGCTACGTCGGTGATGCGCACCGAATCGTCGTCGATCACATGACGATCGTGCCCGCGAATGCAATGCTCCGCGCGCCGAGCGGAGATTTGTCTCGCGTGCTATTCGTCAGGGTCGACCTGCAACTTCCGAACAGCCCTGCGACGTTCGACGGCATGCTGCAGCCGGTCGCGGTCGGCGAAGGCGGAGGCGAACTGCGGAACCTCGTCGTCTCGCCGAACTTGGTGCGCGTGCGCGCCGCCTTCCGCGCGACGCAAGGGACGGCGAAGTAGTGGGGCGCGTCTTCGGCACCGACGGCGTTCGCGGCATCGCCAACCTCGATCTGACGCCGGAGTTGGCATTTCGAATCGGCCGAGCGGGCGCCTTCGTGCTATCGCGCGAGCGCGATCCCATGCTGCCGTTCGTCATTGGGCGGGACACTCGGCTCTCGGGGACGATGCTCGAGGCTGCGATCGTGGCGGGGATCACGTCGATCGGCCGGGATACGATCTCGGTGGGAATCGTGCCGGCGCCGGCGATTCCGCGGATCGTCAACTCGATCGGAGCGAGCGGCGGCGTAATGATCAGCGCATCACATAATCCGATCGAAGACAACGGGATCAAGTTTTTCGGCGCCGACGGCTTCAAGCTCGACGACCTCACCGAGGCGGAGATCGAACGGATCATCGCCGACGATGGCGAGATACCGAGGGCGACGCACGAATCCGTCGGTTTGGCGAAGATGTCGCACGGCCTGACGGATCGCTACTTCGCCACGTTACTCGAAGCCGGAGGCGACCTCTCGGGGCTGACCATTGCGGTCGATGCGGCGTTCGGCGCCGCATACCTGATCGGGCCGCGGGTGCTCGCTGAGCTGGGCGCGACAGTCGTTCCGCTCAACGCCGAAGATGACGGTTCTCGAATCAACGTCGACTGCGGCTCGACGAATCTCGCGCCCTTGGCGGCGCGCGTTCGCGAACTCGCTGCAGCCGATCCGGTGGCGCACGTCGTCGGCGTCGCCTTCGATGGCGACGCCGATCGCGCGCTGTTCGTCGACGAGTCGGGGACGCCGCTCTCGGGCGATCACGTGATGCTCGCGCTCGCCGTCGACAAGAAAAAGCGCGGCGAACTCGCGCAGGACACCGTCGTCGCGACGGTGATGAGCAACGTCGGCCTCGAGCGCGCGCTGCACGCGCAAGGGATCGCGCTCCTGCGCGCGGCGGTCGGAGATCGCTACGTGCTCGAGATGCTGCGCGCCGGCGGCTACACGCTCGGAGGCGAGCAGTCGGGGCACATCATCGATCTCACTCGCAATACGACGGGCGACGGCCCGTTGACGGCGGTCATGCTATTCTCGCTGATGGCGCGAGAAAGGACGACGTTGCGCGAACTCACCGCCGGAATGCACGTCTACCCCCAAATCTTGCTAAACGTCCGTACGAGCCGCAAGGAGGTCCTTGAAAGCCCCCCGGTGCGAGCCGCGATCGCTGCGGCGACGGCCGCGCTGGGCGACGAGGGGCGGGTCCTGGTGCGCGCCTCGGGAACCGAACCGCTGGTCCGGGTGATGATCGAGGGCGACGACCGTGGCCGGATCGAGCGTCTGGCCGCCGACCTCGCAGCGACCCTCGAGGAAGCCGCCCGGGCCTGACCCTCCTGTCGGAATGGGTCTTTTTTCCTTAACCGAGGGTCGGAAGGGATGCCCATTCGGGCACCCAAAAGGCGCCTCCAGCAGTCCCTATGACTGCTCGCGTCGGTTCATGACCCGCGCGGAATCGTCAGATCGCTAAATCGCTGAATCCGGGTGCGAGCCCGGAGCGGGGGATTCCCAGGTGGGGTGAATGCGCCGGTCGGCGCTAGGGCAGCACTTTCAGCCCGAACCCGTCAACTAACCTCGTAGGCGTTGAAAGAGGAGCACTTGGTTCGATTCTTTGGAACGGCGTTGGCCGCCGTTTTGCTCGCCGGGATTCCGCTTGTGCCGGTGGCTGCGAAAACGAAGGCGCCTGTTCATCATGCCGCGGCGGCCGCCCAAGCGCCCGAGGATGCACTGCCGGTAACCGAATTTCATCTGATCGCGCCCGACACGCGTGTCGAGCTAAGCGATCAGCAAGCAGCCGAAGCCGCCGGTTCGAACGCCGATTTGAAGATGTGGCTGGGCGACGGAAAGCCGACCAAAGACGGGGCTATCCGCCGATTCGCCCGCCGAATCATCAATCGCACGTCGTCGATCGTCGCTCGGCTCACGCGCAACGCGATGCGCTTTATCGGCACGCCGTACGTTTTCGGCGGCACAACCTCGTCGGGCTTCGACTGCTCGGGCTACGTCCAGCACGTCTTCGCGATGCAGGGGATTCGAGTGCCCCGTACGGCGGATGCGCAGTTCTACGCTGCGCACAAAATCCGCAACGGCGGGCGCGCGGGAGATCTGGTTTTCTTCCAAACCTACCTACCCGGTCCGTCGCACGTCGGCATCTATCTCGGGAAGGGCAAATTCATCAGTAGCTCGGGTCACGGCGTCATGATCAGCAATCTCTCCGACCGCTACTGGGCCGCGCGTTATCTGGGAATGAAGCGGGTCGTCAACTAGGCGACGGCTCGCGCATCCTCGAAGCTGAGAGCCTCGCTCCACGAGCGGGGCCCTTCTCTGTGAAAACCGCTCGAAAGTAGGAGAATCATGCGCGCACGCGCCCTTCTCACCTTGTTGGCTCTTCTCGTGCTCTGCACGTTGCCAGTTCGCGCGCAGGATGCCCAACGCGACGCGACGCGTGAACAGCTTCGCGCGACACTCGCGGGCTATGGTCCGAAAATAGGCGTCGTTTTTCACCAAAGCACGCAAAACCCGTACAATTTCGCCGGATCCCTCAGGTCGGGCCTGAAGAATTCCGATTCCCTCGAAATCGTCGTCAGCGTCACATCAAAGCAGACGGTCCACGTGAGCGTTTACCCGCACTACAAGAGTCACTACATCAACGTTCTGAAGGCGAAAGATTCGGCCGGCTTGGCCAAGCAACTCTTGCGGTTCACCGATACGAACTTCTTGTATTGGGCTGCCGACGATAGTTGGGATGTGTTCTCAGGTTTTACGTTTACGCTCGAATCAGGCTACCCCGACGCCGCGATCCGCACCGTGCTCGCGAGCATTCCCGGGCTCGACGAATTTGTCGGACAGCTTCGGCCGTTCATTGACTGACGCAGCGGCCGCAGGCCGCTTGGCGGAAGCTCGACCGGCAAGGCTCGGCGGCCCGTATGCAGAACGCGCCGCCCTGACATCGCGGTGGGGCGTCGCCAAGCGGTAAGGCAGGGGACTTTGAATCCCCCATGCGTTGGTTCGAATCCAGCCGCCCCAGCAAAGTTTCGGATGACCGCTCGCGAGTCGCTTGAAGGCTTACTCGAGGCGTGGCGTGCCGGCGATGCCCTTCGAGCGGCCGCGCATTTTGCAGAAGACGGAGTCTACCGCGAAGCTCGCCGCGGACCGATTCGCGGCCGCGCGGCGATCGTCGCGCATTTCACGCGTTTCTTTCGCGACGGCCCGGTTTGGCAGCTGTACGTCGACGAGATCATCGTCGAGGGCGAGCGCGCGGCGGTCGCCTATCGCTTCGCAGTCAAGGCAGATGACGGCGGGTGGCGGGAGAAGGGTGGCTGCGCGGTCGTTCGATTCAGCGACGGGAGCGTCGCCGAGTGGCGCGAATACGAGGAAGAGGTTCCCAGCTTTGATGAATCCTGACTCGCTCAATATAGATCTTGCCGCCCTCGACGATGGCGCCGTTCAAGTCTTCAAACTGAGCGGCAGCCTGGATGTCGCCACATCGCCGACGCTGCGTGCCGCGCTCCTCGAGGGCGCCGAGCACGAAGGCCACGCAATCATCGTCGACTTGACTCACGTCGAGTTTCTCGACTCGACCGGTTTGGGAGCGATGATTGGCGCCCACCGCCGGGCCGGCGAGCGCAACGGCTCGCTGCGGCTCGTCGCGGAAGAGGGACAAATTCTCCGGCTGCTGCGGATTACCGGATTGCTTGACGTCCTGGGTGTCTATCCGAACGTTGAGGCCGCACTCAAGGACGAGGCGCGCTTCAAAGGGTTATAGGCGTCGTACGATTCGTCGAGCAACTCGACGACGTGTTTGACGGAGATCCTTCGTCCCGCATCGCGTAAACCGGCCGCGACCTGCAGCGCGCAGCCTGGATTCGCCGTCGCGACGATCTCGGGTTCGGCCGCAAGCACGTTAGCGATCTTGCGGCGTTTGAGGCGCTCGGACATCTCCGGCTGGGTCAGGTTGTAGATCCCGGCGCTGCCGCAGCAGACCGCGGGTTCCTCGATTTCGCGAAGCACGAGGCCGGGAATCTTCGCGAGGAGCCGGCGCGGCGCGGAGGTGATGCGCTGCGCGTTGACGAGGTGACACGGATCTTGGTAGACGACGACGGCGTCGATGCGACCGAGGTCCGGCGAGATGCCGATCGCATCGAGAAACTCGGTGACGTCGCGGACCTTCGAGGAGAATGCCGCGGCCCGTTCGGCCCAGTCAGCGTCGCCGGCGAAGAGTTCGCCGTACTCCTTGAGCGCGGAGCCGCATCCCGCGGCATTGATCACATAGACGTCGGCGTCGGACTCTTCGAACGCGACGATGTTCGCCTTGGCGAGTCGGCGGCCGCGTTTCATGTCGCCGGCGTGAATCGAGATCGCCCCGCAGCAGCCTTGGCCGCTCGGGACCACGACGTCGCAGCCCGCGCGATTGAGCACGCGTACGGTCGCGTCGTCGACGCCGGCGAACGCAACGTGCATGACGCAGCCGGCGTGAACGAAAGCCGTCGCCTTGGCCAGCGCAGCGTGCGTGCGAAGCCGGCGGTCGTCGGCAATGAAGAAGCGATCGGAGATGCGCGGCGCCTGCGCTTCCATCCCGTCGAGCCGGAGCAGCCGCAGGATTCCGCTCGCTCTCGTGAGGTGCTGTAAGCCGCTTCGTTGATAGAAGCGCAACAGGCTCGCGACGAAGCGCATGAGTCGCATGTTCGAGAACATCGCATCGAGCGCGAGTGCCCGGACGAGGCGCTCGAAAAGCGGACGGCGCGCACCGATGACGCGCTCGATCTGCGTGCGCGCCGGCTCGAGTAACTGCCCGTAGAGGACGCCGGAAGGGCAAACGGCTTCGCACGCGCGGCAATCGAGGCACTCGGACATCTGATGAACGAAGCCCGGACTCGTGAGATCGAGGCGCCCTTCGTCGACCGCTTTGATTAGTGCGATGCGCCCGCGCGGGCTCGACGTTTCGACGAGCGTCACGAGATAGGTCGGGCACGCCGGCAGGCACAGGCCGCAGCGCACGCAGCGGCTGTAGACGTCCTCCGGCGGGACGTCGGGCGCGGCAAAACCATGAAGGGCGGGTATAATGGACACTCCTCGTCTCGACGAGCGACGATCGGGGTGTGCCGCGTTCGCCGCCACGATGGTTGCGGCCCTCGCCTAAGGGCCGCGAGCCGCCGGCTAGATAAACGAGAAGGCAAAGCGCGCTCGACGATCGCTTCGCCCAGCTAAAGGGAAAACGCGTCGGGGCCGCCGGGGTCGGGGAAAATCTTGCCTGGGTTCATGATCCCGAGTGGGTCGATCGCGTCTTTGAGGCGATGCATGATCGCGATCGCCTCCGGGCCTAAGTCGAGTTCGAGAAACTGCTTCTTGAGCAAGCCGATGCCGTGTTCGCCCGAGAGCGTTCCGCCGAGGGCAATTGCGGCCTCGAAAATTTCGCGCGCCGCGCGCGTGACGCGCTTCATCTCTTCGGGATCGCGGCGATCGCAGAGGATGTTGGGATGAAGATTGCCGTCGCCGGCGTGACCGAAGAGCGGAATAGGAAGAGCGTTGCGCGCGGCAATCTCACGAACCGCCCTAACCATCGCAACGATCTGGGAACGCGGGACCGAGATGTCCTCGCCGAGTTTGTGGGGACGCTTCCGCGCGAGCGACGGCGAAACGGCCCGCCGCCCCTCCCAGAGTTTTGCGCTCTCGCTTTCGGTCGCGGCGACGCGGGTCGCAGTGGCCCCGTGCTCGCGTGCGAGTGTAGCCATCGCTTCCAGTTCTTCCTCGACGATCGACTCGTGGTTTCCGTCGGCGGCAAAGAGCAACATCGCATCCGCATCGACCGGCAAGCCCTCGAAACCGTTCTCGGCGACGCAACGCATCGTCAACTGATCCATCAGCTCGATCGACGTCGGGAGCAGCCCGCTCGACATGATCGCGGTGACCGTCGCTGCTGCGTCTTCGATCTTCGCGAAGGCCGCGGTCGCCGTGCGCGTGAACTTTGGCTTGGGCAAGAGGCGCAGCGTGATCTCGGTGATCGTGCCGAGGGTCCCCTCGGCGCCGGTGAAGAGCGCGCGCAAGTTGTAGCCGGTGACGTTCTTGAGCATCTTGCCGCCGGTTCGCAAGATGTCGCCGCTCGGCAGCACGACCTCGAGCGCCATCACGTAATCGCCGGTCACGCCGTACTTCAGACAACGTGCGCCGCCGGCATTCTCGGAGACGTTCCCGCCGATCGCCGATTGCTTGAGGCTCGACGGATCGGGCGGGTAGAACAGGCCGCGCGCTTCGACGGCGCGCTGTAGGTCGGCGTTGACGACTCCGGGCCCGACGACGGCAACCGAATTGACGTCGTCGATCTCGAGGATGCGATTCATGCGCATCACGCCGAGGACGAGGCTGCCCTGCAGCGGGACCGCGCCGCCGGAAAGCCCGCTGCCCATGGCACGCGGCGTTATCCCGATGCGCTCGCGCGTCGCCAGGCGATGGATCGCGCCGATCTCACCCGTGGCACCGGGGAGCACGACCGCCAGCGGCCGATGCTCGTACCACGTGCCGTCGTAACCGTACGCGAGCAGATCTTCGTCCGAGGTGAGTACGTTTGCCGCGCCGACGATCGATTGCAACTCCGCGACGAATGCTGAGGCGATCATTCCACTGTGGATTCAGGCCGGCGCAGAACTTATCCCATGCAAGTGGGCGGGCTACTCCCCGTGTACGGGCGAAGAGCGAGCCGGTGAGACCGCCCGAGTTGACGACGCCGCAGCGGCGCTGGGCGATGAGCACGATGATGGTCGTCGCCTTCATGGCGGTGCTCGACGGCACGATTGCGAACGTCGCGCTTCCCACGATCGCGCGTGAACTGACGATCACTCCGGCCGCTTCGATCTGGATCATCAATGCGTTTCAGATCGCCGTGACCGCGACCTTGGTTGCTTTCGCATCGATTGGTGGACTGGTCGGTTATGCGCGAATCTATCGTGTCGGAGCCGTCGTGTTTACCGCCGGCTCCCTGTTCTGCGCCCTCTCACATACCCTGGGATTGTTGGTTGTCGCACGCATCGTTCAAGGGTTTGGGGCGTCGATGCTCATGTCGATCCAGCCGGCGCTGATCCGTTCGATCTATCCTCCGGATCGTTTGGGTCGCGGAACCGGCGCGATGGCAACGATGGTCGCGGGGACGGCGGCGGCGGGCCCGACGATCGGCGGAGCGATTCTCGCCATCGCACCCTGGCCGTGGCTTTTCATGATCAACGTGCCCGTGGGGATCGTCGACACGCTCTTGATGAGCAGAACGCTCCCGAATATCCCGGGTACCGGACGGCTTCGGGATTTCGACTGGGTTGGTGCATTGCTTTCCGGCATGGCCCTTACGGCGCTGACGCTCGGAGTGGAAGCGGTGGCGCATGGCGCGGACCGTCTTGCTGCGTTCTGTTTGGCCGCATCGGTCGTTTCGGTCGCTTTCTTCATTCGCCACGAAGCGACGAGCCCGAAACCGCTCCTACCTTTAGAGGTCTTCGCGCGCGCCAGGTTCAGCCTTTCCACCCTCACGTCGGTGTGCTCGTACACCGGCCAAGGTTTGGCGCTCGTCTCTTTGCCGTTTTATTTTCAGACCTCGCTCGGCCGGACACCGTTGGAAGCAGGATTGCTCTTGACGCCCTGGCCCATTTCGGTCGCTTTGGTCGCACGCCTCGCCGGCCGGCTCGCCGATCGTTTCCCCGCCGCCATCTTGGGAACCGCCGGTCTTTCCGTTATGGCGCTCGGGGCGGCAACGCTCGCGCTCTTACCCGAGCATCCAACGATCCCCGACATCGTATGGCGCGAAATGCTCTGCGGCCTCGGCTTCGGTTTCTTTCAAGCGCCGAACAACCGCGAGATCATGTCGAGCCTGCCGTTCACGTTCACAAGCGTCGCCGCCGGGATGCTGGCCACCGCCCGCGTCTTGGGGCAATCGCTGGGCGCCGCGCTCGTTGCCGTCATCTTCGCGCTGTTCGGCACCGAGATCGTCACGCTCGGTGCGGAGCACGTCGACGCGATCCGAAACGCCACGCCGATCGCGCTATGGACCGCTGCAGCGATTGCGGTAACCGGCGCCATCGTCAGCGCCTTTCGGCTCAGAGATGAAGCGCGACCAGACGCCGGCGAAACCGGCTGACGGCGAAGCCGATGACGGCGAGCGGGACGAGCCAGTACGGCCCAAACGCGATGAAGTAGAAGGAGCGCGCGACCAGCGCGACCGCCGCGTCGCGTGAGCCCTGCCAAGCGCCGCGCCACGCGTTCCCGAGTGTGGTCCCTACGCTCGGCTCGGCGAGCGTAGCGGTAACGGCGTCCTCGAAGTGCACCTCGATGGTGGAGGTTGCGACGCGAGCCGCGAGCGCGTGCGTTTCGGCGTCGAGCTTCTCGATCTGATCGCGGACGTCGCTCAACTGATTCTCGACGGCGAGCACTTCGCCGACCCGTCCCGAGCGATCCATAATCTTCAGGGTGTCCGACTCGGTGCGTCGGAGATTTCGCAAACGTGCCTCGTTATCGACCAGTTGATCGGTAACGTCGTCGGCCGAGATCGTCTGCGAGCGCAGGTCGCCGAGCCGCACAATTTGTTTGAGGATCGAGTCGAGCCGCTCTTGCGGGACGATCGCGGTCGCATCGGCTGCATGTTGCTCGTTTGGCGAAGCGGGTCGCTCGTCGTCGAGTTTGACAATGTCGCCGCCGGAAGTGCGCGTCAACGCGCTGAGCGCCGCGAGCGCGTGCTCGACATCGGCGACGATCAGGCTGACGGAAGCCTTGCGGGCGATTTGGCGGTTTTCGAGCACACTGCGCACGACGATCCGTCCGCGGGCCTCCGTCGCAGGTGCCGGACCTCCGGCTTGCTCCGCGGCGTTCACCTGCAGCGGCGCCGCTTTCGCCACAGCACCACTCGCGGAGATGGCGGCGTCCGCACTTCGTGCTTGGACTCTCGTCTTCTTGGTGAGCGCAACGCGCTCGATGTCAGTGTTGGGCGTCACCTTGACTTGCGAACCGATTGTGAAAACGAGGGCCGCGACGATCGCCGCCGCCGTCCACCAATTCCAGGATGCCCGTACCAGGCGTATCATGTCCGAACCAACGCCGTTTGCCCGGGGAGCGTGACCGTAAGCCGCGCCTGACCCGCAGCCGATAACCCGGGTGAGATGGCACCGGCCTCGCCCTGGGTCTCCTAATGGTCGGGATCGTCACCGACCGCACACCCCCGCCCCCGCTCTTTCAGCGGCTCTTCGCCGAGGGGTTCGCTTTGCTGCGCGAGCGGATGTTCGCGTACGGCCTACTCGCCGCGGCCTGTGCTGTGACGGCTGCGGCCGTCTTCCGAAAGATCGATCTGCTGCGCGTCTTCGCGAGCGGCGATCCCATCGCGGCGATGCGCACGCCGCCGATCAACGTGATCCTGCTGACGTCGTTGATCGCGATCTTCTTCGTATTGCCGTCGGCGTTGCGTAGAATTGCGCCGTCCTTCAAGATGACGCTTTGGCGGGCCACGATTACCGGGGTGACGCTGTTCTGCGTAGGGGCCGCGACCGAGGTCGGGTATGCGGCAGCGATCATCCCGGGGATCGTCCTCGGCGTGTTGCTCTCGCAAACCCTGATCAACGCGCTGCTCAGCGGCGGCGAACGCGCTTCGGCACGCGAGGCCGTCGTGACGATCGCGAGCTCGGCACGCGGCTCTTTCAACCTCACGCGCGAGCACTTTGCGACGACGTTCGGGATCCTCGCGATCTCGCTCGCGATGCTCGGGTTTCCGTTCCTGGTTGGCCTCATCGCTCTCGTCGTCGGCGATGCGCTCAATCCGGTTTCGCTCATCGTGACGGCGCCCGCGCTCTTTCTGACCTTCATCTACTGCGAGTGCATGCGTTACGTCCTGATCGTCCGCTGGTACCGCCGGCTGGAAATCGCCGAACTCGCCAAGAGCTGCGCAACGAGCGAGGCATCGCCGAGCGAAGCCATCGCGCCGCGCGCGGCCGACGCCGGGCGCCGCATAGCCTAAAGACTCCCCCAGCAGGTTCGGCGGCCATTCCGCGCGGACTACGTGCGATGGCATACGACATCAAAGCGAACAGCGCGGTCATCACGAACGGCCGCGATCGCGCGGCGGCGCGGGCGATGCTCAAGGCCGTCGGCTACACCGACGAAGATCTCGCGAAGCCGATCGTCGGGATCGCAAACACGTGGATCGAAACGATGCCGTGCAATTTGAACTTGCGCGCGCTGGCCGAGCACGTCAAACGGGGCGTGCGCGAGGCCGGCGGGACGCCGATGGAGTTCAACACGATCGCCATCTCCGACGGGGTCACGATGGGCACCGAAGGGATGAAGATGTCCCTCGTGAGCCGCGAAGTGATCGCAGATTCGATCGAACTCGTCGGACGCGGGCACATGTTCGACGCGATCGTCGCGCTCGTCGCCTGCGACAAGACGATTCCCGGCGCAGCGATGGCGATGATACGATTGAACGTTCCGGCGGTCTTGCTGTACGGCGGCTCGATCGCACCGGGCCACTGGAAGGATCGCGACCTGACGGTCGTCGACGTTTTCGAGGCGATCGGCGCGCACGCCGCCGGCAAGATCGACGACGCCGAATTGAAGCAGATCGAGGATCGCGCGTGCCCCGGCGCGGGCGCATGCGGTGGGCAGTTCACGGCCAACACGATGGCGACGGTGATGGAATTCATCGGCTTGTCGCCGGTTGGAAGCGCTTCGCCGGGCGCAACCGATCCGCGCAAGGAGAAGAAGGGTTACGAAGCCGGCGTCCTCGTGATGGATCTCTTGCGGCGGGGTGTCCGTCCGCGCGATCTGTTGACGCGCGATGCTTTTGAAAATGCGATCGCCGCCGCTACGGGGACCGGAGGTTCGACCAACAGCGTTCTCCACTTACTTGCGCTCGCGAGGGAAGCCGGCGTTCCGCTGACGATCGACGATTTCGATGCGATTTCGCGGCGTACGCCGATCATCGCCGACCTGCGGCCGAGCGGGACCTACGTCGCGCTCGACGTCGATCGCGCCGGTGGGATCGCATTGATCGCGAAGCGGATGGTCGAGGCGAACCTCGTCCATGCCGGAGCGCAAACCGTCACCGGCAAAACGCTCGGCGAGGCCTCTGCGACGGCAACCGAAACGCCCGGGCAGCGGGTGATCGCGACGGCCGACCGTCCATTCAAAGCGACCGGCGGGCTCGTCATCTTGCGCGGGAACCTCGCGCCGGAGGGTGCGGTCGTAAAGATCGCCGGACACGAACGCTCGCACCATACTGGTCCGGCGCGCGTCTTCGATCGAGAAGAGGATGCGATGGCCGCGATCGAGTCGGGGCGAATCGTCGCGGGCGACGTCGTCGTGATTCGCTACGAAGGACCGAAGGGCGGCCCGGGTATGCGCGAGATGCTCGGCGTTACGAGCGCGATCGTCGGTGCAGGGCTCGGCGAGACCGTCGCGCTCGTGACGGATGGGCGCTTCTCCGGAGGGACGCGCGGGCTGATGCTCGGCCACGTCGCCCCGGAGGCGGCGGTTGGCGGGCCGCTCGCGATGCTTCGGGACGGCGACGTCATCGCGATCGACATCGACGCGCGGCGACTCGATTGCGACCTTGCGCCAAGTGAGATCGCAAACCGTTTGGCGGCGTGGAAGCCGCCGGCGCCCCGCTACACGAGCGGCGTCATGGCGAAGTACGCGGCACTGGTCTCATCCGCCGCCGACGGAGCGATCACGCGCCCCCCGGAGGCAAAATGAAAATGAACGTTCGCTCGTGGTCCGCCCTCGGGGTCGCCGCCGTCGCCGCGATTCTGCTCTCTGCGCTCGGCAGTGCGGGCCGTCTTGCAGCGAGCGGGGTGGTTCTGCCGTCGCCGCCGCCTGCTGCTCCCGTGCGGCCGGTGACCGACAATTACTTCGGCACGAAGGTCGTCGACCGGTACCGCTACATGGAGAACATGAAATCGCCAGTGGTGCAAGCGTTCTTCAAGAACCAAAACGGCTACGCGCGGCGGATACTGGCGCTCCTCGGCGCGCCGCGGCAGCGGTTACTCAAGCGGATCACGCAGCTCGATAACGCCGGGACCAGCGTGTCGGATGTGACGCTCGACGGCGATCGCTACTTCTATTTGAAGCTCGAACCCGGCGCAAACAATGAGAAGCTGTACATGCGCGGCGTCGCCGCCGGTTCTCCGGAAAAACTTCTAGTCGACCCTTCGGCGCTTGTAAAGTCGCCGCAAGAGCACTACACGATCAACTACTTCGTGCCGTCGCTCGACGGCCGCTACGTCGCCTACGGCATCTCCGAAGGCGGCTCTGAGAACGCCGTCATCCACGTCATCGAGTCGGCGACGGGGAACGTCCTGCCGGATGCGATCGACCGCTGCAAGTTCGTCGGCGTGACGAGCTGGCTGCCGGACAACTCGTTCTATTACGTCCGTTTTCCGAAGCCGGCGCCGAACGCCGACCCGACGACCTCTGAGCTGAAGTCCGTCGCGTATCTGCACGTTCTGGGACGGAATCCGGACTCTGATCCGGCAATCTTCGGCTACGGCGTCAACCCCGACGTGAAGTTTGCCCCGATCGACTTCCCGATCGTCGCGAGAACGCCGGCCTCGCCGTACGTCATCGGCTTGGTCGCGCACGGCGTCCAAAACGAAGGGACGCTGTACGTCGCGGCCGCGGATGCGGTGACTACGCCGTCGACGCCGTGGAAGAAGCTGCTCGACGTCGACAGTGCGGTGACGCAGTTCGACATGAAGGGTTCGACGATCTATCTGTTGACCCATAAAGACGCGCTCTCGTACAAGGTGACGAGCATGCGACTCGACGATCCGACGAAGACGCAGACGCTCGTCCCCGGAAGCCGGGACGTCGTCGAACAGATCTCCGTCGCGAGCGACGGCCTGTACGTCCGGGCGCGCAACGGCGGGTTCGGGAAAATCCTTCGCATCGGGATCGGGACCGACGGAACCGCCGATACGTCATCGGCGGCGAACGTCGCATTGCCCTATCAAGGCGCGGTCGACACGATGGTGACGGATCCTCGGGTCGACGGCGTGATCTTCGGGTTGAGCGCCTGGACCAAGTCGCTGCTCTACTACGTCGGAGTGCCGGGCGCCGTGCCGGTCGATACCAAGCTAAAGCCGCTCTCGCCGGTCGACGAATCGGGATACGAATCGCGCGAGGTGCAGGCGCGCAGCGCCGACGGCACGATGGTCCCGCTTTCGCTCGTCCTCAAGCGCGGGCTGAAGCTCGACGGCTCGCATCCGACGTATCTCGAAGCGTACGGCGCGTACGGGGTTACGGACCTCCCGTACTTCTCGACGACGCGGCTCGCCTGGATGGAACGCGGCGGTGTGTACGCCGATTGCCACGTTCGCGGCGGCGGTTGGTTCGGCGAAGGGTGGCATCGGGCCGGTATGCTTGCGACGAAGCCTCATTCGATTCAAGATTTCGCGGCGTGCGCGCAGTATCTGAGCGCTCGGCACTACACCTCCCCGGCGCACCTCGGCGGGTCGGGGACGAGCGCCGGAGGGATCGTCATCGGCGGAGCGATCACACAATATTCGAATCTGCTCGCTGCAGCGATCGACGAGGTCGGCGCGAGCAATGCTCTCCGTCAGGAGTTTTCCGAGAACGGTCCGCCCAACATTCCCGAATTCGGCAGCGTGAAAACGAAGGCGGGCTTCGACGCGCTGCGCGCCCAGGACGCGTATCAGCACGTGCGTGACGGCGCTCAATATCCGGGGGTCATGTTGGTCACGGGGATCAACGATCCGCGCGTCGCGCCGTGGGAGTTGGCGAAGTTCGCGGCGCGCCTGCAGGCTGCGAGCGCGAGCGGCCGTCCGGCCCTGCTCCGCGTCGATTACGATTCGGGGCATGGCTTCCTCGCGGCCTCTCGCGCGCAGACCGACCTGCTGCTGACCGACGAGTACTCGTTCTTGCTCTGGCAACTTGGGGACCGGGAGTTCCAAACGGTTCCGATGCGGCTGCGCTAGAGACTCGGACGCTAGCGGAGGTCGGCGCCCGGCGGGGGAAACCACTATAGATGCGACCCGCCTGTAGCGAGTGCGGCGTTTCGGCCGCGCCCGAAGCGCTCTTTTGTTCCGCGTGCGGCGGACTACTCGAGTTTCGTCTCGACGGGTCCGAGATCGACGTGCGTGCGCTCCGGGTCGCGCTCAAAGAACGCCGCTCGTCGAATGACCCGCTCGATTCGAGCGGCGTGTGGCGCTATCGCGAGTTGCTTCCGCCCCTCGCACCGGAGTCGGTCGTTACGCTGCATGAGAACGTCGTGCCGGTTTACCGCGGGCAAACCGGCGCCGCGTACGCCGACGCGACGTCCCTGAGTTATCTGCACCTCGGAATGAATCCGACGGGATCGTTCAAGGACGCGGGGATGACCGTCGCGATTTCGCATGCGCGCTCGCAGGGCGCGCGAGTTGCCATCTGCGCGAGCACCGGGAACACCGCGGCCTCGATGGCGGCCTACGCGGCCCGCGCGGGAATGACGGCGATCGTCCTCGTACCCGCCGGCGGCGTGAGCGAAGCGAAGATGGCGCAGACGCTCGATTACGGCGCGACCGTCGTCGCGATCGACGGGGACTTTGATCGCGCGCTCGAGATCGTGCGCAGCCTCGATCCGCAACGCGTCGCGATCGTCAACAGCGTCAACCCATATCGCATCGAAGGACAGAAGTGCGCCGCGTTCGCCCTGCTCGAAGCACGTTATTGGAACGCGCCGGCGTGGGTCGTCATTCCCGGCGGCAACCTCGGAAATACAAGCGCGTTCGGCAAGGGTTTCCGCGAGGCGTACGCGCTCGGCCTCATCGATCGAATCCCGCGACTTGCCGTCGTGCAGGCGCAGGGTGCTGCGCCATTTGCCAATCTGTTCCACGACGGCGGTGACCTCGTCCCGGTGAAAGCCGAAACGAGCGCGACGGCGATTCGCATCGGCGCTCCCGCATCGTGGCGTAAGGCGTTAGGTGAGGTGAAGGCGAGCGACGGCGTCGTGCTCGCGGTCACCGACGACGAGATCGCCGATGCGCGCGCGATCGTCGGCCGCGACGGGATCGGCTGCGAGCCGGCGTCGGCCGCGTCGCTCGCCGGGTTGCGCCGGTTGCGCGAAGCCGGGACGATCGAGCGCGACGAAGACGTCGTGCTCGTATTGACCGGGCATATGCTCAAAGACGGCGCGTATGCGGCGAAGTATCACGCGTCGCGCGCACGCTTCGCCAACCCGATCGCAAACGCGGTGGACGAGCCGGCGCTTCGCGCATTGATCGACCGGGCTGCGACCGTCTATGCCTGAAGCATTCAAAATAGCGGTGCCGGCGTCGAGTGCGAATCTCGGCCCTGGCTTCGACGCGATCGGGCTTGCCCTCGATCTTTGGGTTCGCGCGACGGTGCAGCCGGCGCTGCATTTCGCGATCTCCTTCAAAGCTGCGAAGTACGTCCCGACCAACGCGGGTTTCGAAAACGAAATCCTGCGCGGTTTCGATCGCGTCATGCGCGGCGCGCGCCCGAACGTTTCGATCGTTGTTGAAAACGACATTCCGCTCGGAAAGGGCCTCGGCGCGAGCGCCGCAGGCGCAGTCCTGGGCCTTGCGACCGGCGCCGAGCTGGCTCCGGTCAGACCGTCGATCGATGAGCTCGCGCGACACGCGACCGAACTCGAGGGGCATCCCGACAACGCGTTGCCGGCTCTTCTGGGAGGCGTCGTGATCGCTGCCCAAGTCGAAAATGCCGCGCCGGTCTACCTGCGCTTCGATCCCCCGGCGGGACTCTCGGCGGTCGTGGTGACGCCACACATCGTCTTGCCGACGGCGGCTGCTCGAGCGCTGTTACCGGCGCAATATGACCGCGCCGACGTCGTCTTCAACGTGCAGCGTGCGGCGCTGCTCGCGGCGTCGCTCGCCGCCGGAAAGACCGCGCCCTTGCGCGTCGCATCGGGCGATCGCCTCCATCAGCCTTATCGAGCACCACTCGTCCCCGGATTCGAGGAGATGCTCGGCTTTGAGATGCGCGGCTTGCTGTCGATCGCGCTCTCGGGCGCGGGACCGAGCGTCTTGGCCCTCGTCGACGGCAACGCAACGGCGATCGGCGAGGCGATGAAAGCCGCGTTTGCACGGGAAGGGATCGAAAGTGATGCCTTCGAGCTCGGCATCACGACGCAAGGAGCGACCGTGCGGCCGCTGGCCGACGCCATGGCGAGGACCGCGTCGGCCTGACGTGAAGTGAACGGCCTCCAAACCACCTCGTTCTCATCAGAGAGGATCCAGATAACTTGAAAGCGCCGCTCAGAGTCGCGGTTACCGGCGCCGCCGGCCAAATCGGTTATGCCTTAGTTTTTCGCATCGCGGCCGGCGATATGTTCGGGCCGAATCAACCTGTGGAGTTGCGCCTCATCGAGATCCCGCAGGCGCTCGAAGCCCTCAATGGGGTCGTCATGGAGCTGCAGGACGGTGCTTTCCCGCTGCTGCGCGGCATCGTTCCGACCGCCGACCTCGACGAAGGCTTTGACGGCGTCAACTGGGGATTACTCGTCGGAAGCGTTCCGCGCAAGGCTGGAATGGAACGCAAGGACCTGCTCGGCATCAACGGCAAGATTTTCGTCGGACAAGGTCAGGCGATCGCAAAGAAGGCGGCCGGCGACGTGCGCGTGCTCGTCGTCGGAAACCCGTGCAACACGAATTGCTGGATCGCGATGACGAGCGCGCCGTCGGTCCCGGCGGACCGGTGGTTTGCGATGACGCGGCTCGACGAAAACCGCGCCAAGAGCCAACTTGCGCTCAAGGCCGGGGTCGAAGTGAGCACGGTCACCAACATGACGATCTGGGGCAATCATTCCGCCACGCAATTTCCCGACTTCTACAACGCGAAGATCGGTGGGCGGAACGCGCCGGACGTGATCGGCGACGAGCGATGGCTTCAAGAGACGTTTATCGCGGCGGTTCAACAACGAGGTGCGGCGGTCATCAAGGCTCGCGGCGGTTCGTCGGTGGGCTCCGCCGCCAACGCGATCGTCGATTCCGTCGCCGCGTTGACGAAGCCGACCGCGGCGGGCGACTGGTTTAGCGTCGCTCGCGTCTCAAGCGGAGAGTACGGCATCGACGCCGGACTGATTTCGGGATTTCCGGTTCGCACTGACGGCACGCGCGCGGAGATCGTCGGCGGCGTCCCGATCAACGAGTTCGCCCGGAACAAGATCGACCTCAGCATCGCCGAACTGAAAGAAGAGAAGGGCCTGGTGACCGAACTGGTCCCAGCTTAACGGCGCAACGCGCTTTTCATAGGAGAGCAAATCGTGGCAACAGCAGCTGCCCCCAAAGTCACCGGTCTCGATGCTTCGTATTACTATGCGAAAGATCTCGACCGAGCGACGAAGTTTTATACCAACCTCCTAGGCATGGAGCCCTCGATGACGTTCCCGGGAATGGTGAGCGAATGGACGTTTCCAAACGGAGAGACGTTCGGACTTTATCACCCTCCGGAGGAATCGGGCTTCAAAACCTCCGGAGGCATCATGTTCGCGGTCGACGACGTCCACGCGGCGGTCGCCGCGCACAAGGCGCGAGGCGTGGAAATCGTCGATCATGTCGAGGAGACGCCCGTTTGCTTCATGGGGTTTGGGACCGACTCCGAGGGCAACACGTTCATCCTGCACAAACGCAAGTAAACGATATCGCTGTCGGCGGCGGACACTCGTCGGGCCGGGTCGAACCACCCGATTGATGGTCCACGTCAACGTCAGCTCACCGGCAGGTGCTCACAGCATCGGCGATCCGGCATTCTATCGCTGGGTCGTTCGGCTCAGCGACGCGGGCTTGGCGTTGCACCAAGCCGATCGCGAGGCGATCGACCTGCTCGGCGCAATCCCGAATGCGCTGGTCGACGAGGACGAAGTTTCGGGGAGCGGGTGGCGGGTCGTCCCCGCCTCATCGGGCGAGGATTGGCCGTTCCTCGAGGCGACGCCGCAAAGGCTCCGGCGCGCGCTCGAAACCGCTCGGCGGATACTCTGGGAGAACGCCGCACCGGTCGGGATCAGTGCGCGAGAGATCGTAACCGTCGACGAAGAGATCGAAAACGTGCTTGCGATCCTCCAGCGTGCCGAGGCCGGCGGCTTTAGCGTCAACGTCAGCTACGTAAGTTAGCGTCCCGCCTCGAGCGAGCGCTACCGGCCTATTGGCGCTGGCCGAAGAGCTGGTTCAAGACCCCGCCGACGTTGCTCTGTCCGCCCGTTTGGCTCGCCCCTTCATACGACGGCTCGTGATAGGTCATCGACTGCAGCCCGATGCGTCCCGGACCCGAGAAGCGGTTCAGCATGAGCGCCGCGCCGCCGACGAACGCTCCCAGCGCGCCCATGATCCCGCCGGCTCCTTGGGATTGCAGAACGGTCACGGTGTCCATGCGGACGTTGGCGTCTTTCCAGAGCCACGCGCCCGGTTCGACGTCGAGCGTTTCGCCCGCCGCGAGCGTCTTTTCGAAGACGTTTCCGTAGCCGTGCACGAGCAAGACCCCTTCGGCCTGGCTCGCCGTGAAGCGGTCGATGAAGAGCCCGGTGCGTGAGAAGAAGACGTTCGCGAGCCCGGTTTGCCAGTAGAAGTCGTAGTTGACATTGCTCGAGGCGAGCAAGAACTGGTGCTCGCGCACGTCGACTGCTTGACCGGGTTGCAGCCGCAGCGCAACGATCTGACCGGGCGCTTCGCGCGAAAACGCGATGTTCCCCGGACCCTGCGCGGTCGAAATGAAGATCTGCAACCCGGAGAAGATGCGTTTTGCGGCGTTCTTGATTCCCATGAAGCCGAGCGTCACATTCGGCTGCTTCCAGAGCAAGATGTGATGCTCGAAGTACACGGTTTGCTGCGAACCGAGTTCGACGTCGACGACCGGGACGAGCTCGCCCTCGACCTTGATCTTCATATCGCCGAGAAGGATCGGCGCCTTTGGATTGTCGGTCTCGCCGACGGGCTCGGTGTAGGACCCGACTTGCGTCGGTTGCGGCGCGGGCGCGCCACAGTTGGCGCAAAACTTCGCGTCGGCCGCGAGCGGAGCTTGACACGTCGGACAATTCATGCCCGCTCGCTTCTGATCGACGACGGCAAACCCTCGTCTCGCGCGTCGTTGGCGCAGCGCTTCGACGATGCGCTGGAACAGAACGGTACGGCAGTACGCTTCATGGGCATCGGCAGGCCGCTCCCCTAGGAGTTCCCGTACGAACCCGACTGAAGCTGCGGCACGGCGATCGCAAAGACGAGTGCGAACAGCACGGCGACGATTGCCCACCACTGCAGCGGGATCCAGAAGAGCGAATGTGTCGAGCGCAGCACGACCTTTTCGCCGGTCGCGGGATCGACGAGTAGACGACCCGGCCGACTATTGAGGCGCTCGCCGACCACCCAAACCGTTGCCGCGCCCGCCAAACCGAAAATAAAGACGACGATCCCCGTCACGGCCGCGTTCGATGGCGCCACGGCCTCGGCGACCATCATGCCGAGCCCGAGCGCGAGGATCGGGATCAGAAGGCCCAAGATTCCCCAACCACGCCAAATCAAGAGCATCCTTACGGTTTGCCGTCGCTTCCCCAATCCGCCTTTCCCGGCTCCACTCTCGCTCTGGCCGAACGCGAGAAGAAGCTTCGCGCCTGGTCCGCCGGCCTGTTTTGCCGCGCGTTTTCAGGCTCCACGAGGGATGCCGGCTTCTCTTCTCGAATATCATGAAACTGTTATTCCGTGATATTAGCGCTGAGGAGAAGGACCGTGGAAATATCGATGACGGCGTCTGCTCTAAACCGAGAGTTGATCGCGCTGCGGATTGTGGGCGCTGCGGAACCGACGGAAGTGTTTTGCCGCCTGTGTGGTACGCTCGTGCCACCGGAATGAAAAAGACTCTAAGGCAACGGGCCGACGGCATATCTGCCGATCCAGTCATAGCGGCTCATGCGATGCATCTGCAACTGGAATTGGGGCGAAGCCCGCTAACCGTCGAAGCGTACGCCAGCGACATTGAGCTATTTGGAGCCTTTCTGGCGGGGTTCGCATCGGGAAGGCGGCCTCGCTTGAGGCCGTGGCCCGAACTGCGGAAAGCGACAACGACGGATATCCGGCGCTTTGTGGTGGACCTCGCCGGTCGTCGCAAATACGACCCCATCGCAGTACGGCGCAAGCTCTCGGCCCTGCGCTCCTTCTATAAATTCTTAAGGACGGAGGGTCATCGAAAAGACGACCCGGCGGCCGACGTTCCGTCTCCAAAAATCGGCAAGAAGCTTCCAAGAGTCTTGCCGGAACACGACGTCAACAAACTATTGGCAACGAAAGTAGCTGGACGCAGTGACGCCCAGCGGTCGCGAGATCGGGCGATCATGGAGCTCTTGTACGCTAGTGGAATTCGCCGAGCCGAAGTTGCACGGATCGATCTCAACGACATGGACCTTCGCCGGCGGACGATCCGCATCACCGGAAAAGGCCGGAAACAACGACTGGTCCTCTTTAACAAGACGACCGCTAACGCGATCGGAGCATACTTACGCGTGCGACCGCGCACTGCCGATGAAGCGCTATTCGTGGGTCGTTCAGGGCGACGACTCAGCCCTCGGCATATCTGGCACATTTTTCGAACGATTTACAAGATCAGTGCCCTCAAACTACATGCGAGCCCCCACACCATGCGCCATTCTTTTGCGACGCATTTGCTCGAACACGGCGTCGATCTCGTTACCATCCAGGAGCTGCTCGGTCACGAAAGCCTGGCCACCACGCAGATCTACACAAACGTTTCCTTCGAGCACAAGAAGCGAGCCTACGACGAAGCTCATCCGCGCGATCGAACCAGCCACTGAGTTCGCACGAAAGCGCGGGTCCCAAGACCGATGTGACGCGAATCAACTTGGGGAATGCGGGCCGTCGGATTTACAGTGGGCTACGTCCCTGGGATCGGCACCGGCACGTCCTTGATCGTCGCGCCGTCGGCGGCCGCCTGAGTCCTGACGGTACCCGTTAGATTGTTGAGAACGTCGATGTCTTTGGGATCGAAGCTGCCATGCTTGAGCTTTTCGCCGATCGTACCGAGCGACGCCGTCAGCGTCGCCAGGCTGCCGTCGAGCTTTCGCAGCAGCGGATCGTTGCTCTTGTCGGCAATCTTCTTCGCTACGCCGACTTCGTGAACGGCGAACAATAAGGCGATGCCGCCCTTGACGATCGTGCTCACCCGGTGTGGGGCGCCGGGGGCGAATGCGCCCTGCTGATACGGTTTCCAGACCCAATGGTGGAAGCAGAAATACGCAACGCCCAAATGAGCGACGAAGCGCGTCTTGTCGAGGAACGCGTTTGACGAGCTGACCGAACCCGCCACGATTGCCACGGCTAGCGCGCTGATAAGGAAAATCTTCCTAAGAGAATAGGCAACGCTCATATGGGTCCTCCGCGGGAGCAATGCGTAGCCCTACCTTTCTCCCTGAAGTGACGGGTGCCCCGCGTCCGGTTTGCATGCTTCGGTACGTTCTTGACTGGGCCGCATCGCCGACTTGGCTAAGACGCTTTGAGCGAGTCGACGGTCTCTGAGTAGAACGAAGCGGTTCGCTTGCCTTCGCCGGCTTGGCGCGCAAAGGTAATCAGATGGTGACTGACGAGGCCGACGTTAATCATCGACTCGACGTCGCCGCGCTTAAGCGCTTTCTTCGCCATCGTCCAAAAAACGTCGCGGTAGTCGCTGAAGATTCCAACCCGCACGAGCAGATTCGCAAGAATCGAGAGCCCCTTGCGGATGTTCCGCCCGTTGACCCGTTGCTTGCTGTTGGGCGGCTTGATCCGTTTCGGAAAGACGTGGTCGACGTGATAGGCGAACCGCTTATAGATCGCCTCAGGCTGATAGGCTGTGGTGAACACGCGGCGCCACATCGCGATCATGTCGTCATAGGGTAACTTGAACTCGACATTCGACTCGCGCCCGGGCTGGTCGACCAGCCGGCCCTCGGCCTGCAGCCGCCGGTAGAGCGGCGTCCGCGGCAGCGCTTGGAGCAGGTTGATCGTCAAGAGCGGGATGTTGGAGGCCTCGATGAAGGCGATGATCGCGTCGGGAGTCTGCGGCGTGTCGGTGTCGAGGCCCATGATGATCCCCGAGACGACTTCCATGCCGTGGTCGTGGATGATCCGTAGCGCGTCCATGATCGGCATCATGTTGTTTTGATCTTTGGACATCGCTTTGAGGGCCGCGGGGTCCGGCGTCTCGATCCCACAGAAGATCGTGCAGAAATAGGCCTCGCGCATCATGTCGAGCAGATCCGGAGATTTCGCGATGTTGAGCGTCGCCTCGCAGGCGAGCTGAACCGCGAAGCCGTTCTTCTTCTGCCACTCGATCAGGTGCGGCAAGAGTTCTTTGGCAGCTTTCCGGTTGCCGACGAAGTTGTCGTCGACGAAATAGATCGCGCGCTCGCCGCCGGCCGCGAGGATCGCATCCAGCTCGGCGACGATCTGCTGCGGCGTCTTCAAGCGCGGGTTCTGGCCGTAGAGCTCGGGGATGTCGCAGAACTCGCAGCGATACGGGCAGCCGCTTGAAAACTGGACGCTGCCCAGGAAATACTTCGAGAGGTCCGTTTGGTGATACGCCGGGACCGGGAACTCCGATAGCGGCACCCGCTCTTTGGTTTCCAGCCGAATCTGCTGCGGAGGACGCCCGGTCGAGGCTTCGAGCCGGCGAATCAGTTCGTCGGTCGCGTCGCCAAGCTCGCCGACGTGCAGATAATCGAACTCGGGATAATACTCGGGGCAGCCCGAGACCGAGGGACCGCCGAGCGCGGTCACCTTGCCATGCTGATGGGCGCGGCGATTGATGTCGTCGATCTGGGCGCGCTGGATGTGCATCCCGCTGACGAAAACGGCGTCCGCCCAAAGAAAATCAGCCGCCGTTGCCCGCCGCAGGTTCTCGTCGATGAAACGGACCTGCCAGTTTTCCGGCAGATAGGCCGTGATGACCAAGATGCCTTGCGGCGGCATGAACGCTTTGACGCCGACGATAGGGTAAGCGTTCTCAAACGTGCCGAACGACGGACTGTAACGAGGAAAGACGCACAGGATGCGCCGGCTCCGCGCGGCGCTACCGCGGGTCATCGTGGGTGCGTGGGCTGCGGCATGAGCGCTGCTTCGCTGGAAGCGGCGGCGTTCCGGCCCGCCCTGGGGCCAAGCAACCCGCCAAGGCCCCGGAGGGCTCCTAGCCTCGGGCCGGCCGGGCACGCGCCTCGTGCCCTCCGTGAGGGAACGGGTCCTTCGAGCATGAACGAAAACCGAGCATGGGATTGAATGGTGCCGGCCGTCTGCGCGCGGCAACGGCCGAGCAGAGCGCGCTCGACTTTGCCCGCAACATCATCGGGCGTGTCTCACGAACCTTTGCGATCGGCATCGGGATTCTGCCCGGGGATCTCGGCAAAGCGGTCCTGACCGGCTATTTGCTGTGCCGTATAGCCGACACGATCGAGGACGACGGCGGCGCGCCGGCCGGGCGCCGTCAAGAGCTGCTGGCCCGCTTCGTCGCGTGCTTCGGCGATCGGTCGCTCGCCGCGCGCTTCGCTCAAGAGGCCGCCGACATTCGCGCCGAACCTCATTATCTGGAGCTGGTGCGCGGGACGGCCCTCGTCTTCGAATTGCTCGACGCCCTGCCGGATGAGAGCGCCGCTATCGTCACCCGCTGGACGTGCGAGCTCGCGCGCGGCATGAGCGAATTCGTCGGCCGCTATCCTGACGGAATTCGCATTCAAACGGTTCAGGAGTACCGCCGCTACTGCTATTACGTTGCGGGGACCGTCGGTCATATGTTGACCGAACTCTTCCGCCGCCACTGCAAGTACATCAAAGAGCGCGACTACGCTCGCTTGCTCACCAATTGTGAAGCCTTCGGCGAAGGCTTGCAGACGATCAACATCCTTAAGGATATCGCCTGGGACATCGAGCACGAAAACGCCGCCTACATTCCCGAAGATCTCTTACGCGAACGCGGCTCGAGCCATCAGATGATCTTGCACGGCGAGCGCATTGCGCAAAACCGCGAGGCGCTCGCCACCTTAGTCGAACTAGCCAAGGAAGACATCCGTAAGTCGCTCGACTACTTCAACGCCTTGCCGAAGATGGCGGTCCAGATCCGCCTCTTCTGCCTTCTGCCGATTCTGTTCGCCGTCGCCACCTTGCGCGAGATCGAGCGCTCGAGCGCGATGCTTCAGTCCGGAGGCGCGGTGAAGATCTCGCGCGGCGAGGTTCGTTCGCTCATCGTCGCAGGCGTCGTCTCGACCGTCAGCAACACGACGACGCGCTGGGTGGTTTCGAAAACTTCCCGCGAGCGCTTCAAACTCGGATTGACCGGTTAGCAGAGAATTTTCGACATAAGAGTTCCGTCTATCTCGAAGCTTGCCATAGGCTCGCCGGCGACGACGCTAGCGATATGGACGGCGATTTCGTTTGTCGGCTTGCTCTGCTTTTTCTCGCTCAAGCTGGCCCTGTTTCCGGACATCACGTTCCCGGTCGTCGTCGTGAACGCAGGGAGTCACCAGATCGATCCGTTGCTCAACGAGCAAAAGGTGACCGACCCTCTCGAGACGGCGCTCAAACGGATCCCGGGGCTGACCAACATCCACTCCCTCACCTATCCGCAGTTCATCATCATCGACATGAACTTCGATGTGGGGACCGATCTCGAAACGCGGGGCAAGCAGGTCGGCGCCGCGATCGGGAGCGTCAGACTTCCGGCGGGGACGTCGACGAACGTCACGCCCGTCAACCTGAACGAGACCGCCGTCGTGACCTATGCCCTGACGCAGCAGCGACGCTCGATGGTCGAGCTCGCGAGGCTCGCGAACAGCGCCGTCGCTCTCAAGTTGCGCGCGATCCCCGGCGTGCTCAAAGTTCAAGTCGTCGGCGGCCAGAGCACCGGCCCAAATGCGTCGTCCTATCGCTTCGACGGGCAGGCGGCGATCGGGGTCGCCGTCGTGAAGCGCGGCAACGCTAACGCGCTCGACGTCGCCGAGGCCTGCGACGACGCCGTCGCCGCGCTCGGGAATTCCCTACGTGGTGCCACGATCGCACGCACGAGTTCGCAAGCGACGTACATCCGCGAGGCGAGCCGTGCGACGCAGGAAGCACTCGGCCTGGCGATGGCGCTGGCGATTTTGGTGATCTTGCCGTTCCTGTGGAATATACGCGCGACGGCAATCTCGGCGCTGGCGATCCCGACCTCCTTGCTCGCGACCGCGATCGTGATGTGGATATTCCACTTCAACCTCGAGACGATCACGTTACTCGCGCTCGCCCTGGTCGTGGGCGTCATCGTCGACGACGCGATCGTCGCCGTTGAAAACATCGTGCGCCACATCGAAGACGGCGAATCTCCTCGCGATGCGGCGCTCAGTGCAAATACCGAGATCGGCCGGACGATGATCGCGACGACGCTGACGATCGTCGCCGTGTTCCTCCCGATCGGCCTGATGACCGGGACGCTCGGCCAGTTCTTCAAGCCGTTCGGGCTCACGGCGTCGGCGGCGGTGCTCTTCTCGTTGCTGGCGGCTCGAACCCTGACGCCGGCGCTCGCCGCGTCATGGCTGCGCGCGAAGAAGGCCACGGGCCGACGGACGAAGGGGACGCGCGTCCAACGCAATCAACGCTATCAGCGAGTCCTCAATTGGGCGCTCCGCCATCGCGCGGTCGTCGTCGCGATCGCGGTCGCCGCGTTCGCCGCGGGTTTGGCGTTGATCCCCTTCATCCCGAAAGGCTTCATCCCGCATCTCGATCGCGGCGAGTTCGTGGTGAGTTTCCAGGCCCCGCTCGGAACGAGCCTCTCCGAAGTCAATCGCGCGGCGAGCGAACTCGAATCGTCGATTCGAACCGACCCAAACGTCAGCCACGTCTACACGACGATCGGCGGGCGTCCCGGCCAATCGAGCGCGGGCTCGATCGATGTCGTCCTTCGCCCCGACCGGGACGGCCGCACGGTCGATGCTGAAAACGCGGTCCGCGCGCATCTTCCCGAACTCGACGGGATCACGACGAGCGTCGGGGACGTTCCACTGGTCGGAACCGAGACGACGAAGCCTCTGCAGTTCGCACTGCTCGGCTCGGATCTCGATCGTCTGCGAACGGTCGGACGTGCCTTCGAGCACCGGGTCGAACAGATCCCGGGGGTCGTCGACGTAACCGCGACCGGCCTCTCCGACGGAACGCCGTTCTCGGCGATCGAGCACGTCGGCGGCCGGCTCGCCACTCAAATCAGCGCTGACCTGGCCTCGAACTTGACGATCGGCAACGCCAACGACCGTGTGGCGAAGGAAGCCCGTAAGTTCTTGCCGCGCGACATCACGTTGAAATTCGCCGGTTCGTCGGCCGACGCGGCTACGACGTTTCGCGACTTCGGTATCACGCTCG
>Ga0182024_10000455_pt1 | contig 104883 bp, 109 predicted proteins | sample P32metaG_FD_120480 | JGI IMG/M metagenome (GOLD analysis project Ga0182024, IMG submission 120480) | Permafrost microbial communities from Stordalen Mire, Sweden - P3-2 metaG (Illumina Assembly) | ecosystem: Environmental > Terrestrial > Soil > Wetlands > Permafrost | place: Sweden: Stordalen... | reverse complement strand
ATCCCAAAGGCGTCAAAACCTCCGATGCCAAATTCGCCGCCCTCAATATCGCGCGCCACCCGTTCCACGGGGACTGGAACTATACCATTTCCCCATCGACACAATGAAGCGGTTATTTATGCACGAGTGTAAGGGCGCTGTCCAGCCCGCAGGACCCGCATTATGGATGTTCAATAGGGAGCGCGGCGGCCTCGACGAGTCGCTTCATTTCAGGTGGACTCGGTCCTTCTCGTTCTCGTTGCAGATGGACTCCAGAATGTCGCTGTCCGGAATCAGGAGCTCAGTGACCTCTATCGTGAACGGTCTCATGTACATCTTGTGGTCGTCGATTGTCACTTTTAAGTCCATATGGCCGAAATCACGGCGGTAGAAGCGTTCCTGAATTCGCAAGTCCTCGCTGTGGGGATGTCCCGCGGAATCCAGCCAGCTCCTGTCATTGAATCCCGCCGAATCTACCACCAGCACATCGCCTTCCCACTTGCCGACCGAGTAGCCCAGCCATGCCGGTTGAGGATCGACGGGAAGTTTGCGGCCATCCGTATATATCTGGCGGTGCGTATTATCCACCTCGTACAGCAGCGCGATTAACCCTGGGGTTTGGATGATCTTGAAGGGAGCATAAGAGAGAATATCGGCGCGCGGGATGCCCTGCGGCAGACACCGGGTTGATGGATTATCCGTTCCCCGCCTCTCCGCGTTCTTCCGAAACAATTCGGCGGTCGCCGGGCGCATGGGTGCTTCTTCGGGTTTGAAGTCCGCCAGAATGTTCAAGAAATACTTGGAAAAAGTGCGTGGGTCGTCTCCTGGCACGATGAAGTCGTTCACAGAGGCGCCGAGTAAGCGCTCGGCTTCGCCAGCCGGTGCAAACTCGGTCCGCCAGACTCCGGAAAGATCGGGTTTGCCGTTAGAGGAGCGTGGCGCCTTAGCAGAAAGGTTTGGTTTGCCGTCGGGCGTGCGGGGAGTCCCCGGCGCGGGATAGTTCAACCACTGGGCGTTGCACAACAGAGCTGCAGCAAGTAGGCCTCCGACTCTCCTGATTTGACCACTCATACTGACCTCCATATCGCCGGTGGGACAACCGCGGTGAATCTCTTAGCTTATCTTGCCATGGTTTCCCACGTTGTCCGACACGAGATGTGGGATGTGGATGGAAGGGACTGCCCCGGGCAATAGCTGGACCCCGGCGACAGCGGCTGTTATTATGTCTAAACATGTAAGCATTCCGTGAGACGCCGGCCGAATTTGATGGCCGAGACGTGAAGGAGGACCGATGCGCAAGCTCGCGATGATCCTGTGCGTGACCAGCGTTTCTGTGACAGCGCAGTGGCCGAATCGCCCAACCCCGGGAATGGCCCGAACGCCCGATGGTAAGCCCGACCTCACGGCCCCTGCCCCGCTATCCGCGGATGGCAAACCGGATCTGTCCGGGGTCTGGATGGTCAGGAATGGAAGTTTCTATCTCACGTCGGACCTCAAGCCGGAGGAGTTACGACCGTGGGCCGCAACCCTGTACAAACAGCGCGAGGATAATTTTCGTAGGGAGACGGACGGAATCGAGTGCCTCCCGCCGGGCCCGAAGGCCGGTATTGGCCTCGGCAACTTCCCGATTAAAATCGTTCAAACGGCGGACCTCGTTGTGGTCCTTTACGAGTATCAGACCATTTTCCGCCAGTTTTTTACCGACGGCCGTGCGCTGCCGGAAGATCCCAACCCGACCTGGATGGGCTACTCGGTTGGACGCTGGGACGGAGACACCTTAGTAGTCACCACGGCGGGTTACAATGACCGGACAACGATCGATCTGGCAGGGCATCCCCACACGGAAGCCTTGCGAATGACCGAGCGCTACCACCGCCGCGATGTTGGCCATCTCGAAGTTCAGGTGACGCTCGAGGACCCCAAGGCGTACACCAGGCCGTGGACGCTTCCTCTGGAGTTCACCCTGATCCCGGACGGGCAACTGATTGAATATGTCTGTGAAAACGAGCGCGACAAGCCACACCTGATCGGTACCAGTGGGGAGGAGTTTCGCGTTCCGGCCGAGGTTCTGGCTCAATACGCCGGTTCTTACCAAGGGCCCGCATCCGCCGCGGCAACTGTCTCCTTGGAAGGGAACCGCCTGATGGTCGATTTGGGAGGAGCGGGAAAAATCCCGCTCATCGCGCGCTCGGAAAACACCTTCACCATGGAAGGAACCTTTGTGGAGTTCGTCAAGGATGCAAAAGGCGCAGTCGTCTCCATGATTCAAAGCTGGGTGGAGGGCGATCGGAACTACGCCCGCAGGAAGTAACTTTCGGCGATAACCGGGATCTCACTTAATGCACGTTGCGCGAGGCTTCCTGAAAAAGCTCCGCTGCGCGATTGAGCTGTTCTTCGGTGTGCGCCGCGCACACTTGCGTTCGAATCCGAGCCTTGCCCATCGGCACCACCGGATAGGAGAAGCCGATCACGTAGACTCCGCGTTCGAGCAGGTATTCAGCCATGCGCCCGGTCTTAGCCGCGTCGCCGAGCATTACCGGGACAATGGGGTGCTCGCCCGGTAGAATGTCGAGGCGCAGCTCGGTCATACGGCGGCGAAAGAAGGCGGTGTTGCTCATCAGACGCCGAGGTAGATCGTGAGACGATCGCAGAATCTTCAACGTCTCGATCGATGCGGCAACGATGGCGGGCGCCAGTGAATTCGAAAATAAATACGGACGCGACCGCTGGCGCAGCAGATCGACGATGGGCTTGGCCGCGGCGATGTAGCCGCCGCTGGCTCCGCCCAGCGCTTTCCCGAGAGTGCCGGTGAGAATATCGACGCGGCCCATAACTCCGGAGTGCTCGTGCGTCCCGCGGCCGTTTGCGCCCATGAAGCCCACGGCGTGCGAATCGTCCACCATCACCAGGGCGTTGTATTTTTCGGCAAGATCGCAAATGCCGCCCAGAGGCGCAATGTAGCCGTCCATGGAGAAGACGCCGTCGGTGGCGATCAGGCGGAACCGCGTGGTTTGCGCGGCTTGCAGTTGCTTTTCCAGATCCGCCAGGTCGCAGTTCTTGTAGCGGTAGCGCTGGGCCTTGGACAACCGTACGCCGTCGATGATGGAGGCGTGGTTGAGCTCGTCGGAGATCACCGCGTCTTCGGCCCCGAGCAGCGTTTCGAACAGGCCGCCGTTGGCGTCGAAGCAGGACGAATACAGGATGCTATCGTCCATGCCAAGGAAGCTTGCGATTTCGTGTTCCAGTTCCTTATGCTGCTCCTGCGTGCCGCAGATGAAGCGCACCGAGGCCATGCCGTAACCCCAGCGGTCGAGCGCCGCGCGCGCTGCGGCGATCACGCGAGGATGGTCGGCCAGGCCCAGGTAATTGTTGGCGCACAGCACCACAACGTCCTGCCCGCTATACAGCCGGGCTTCGGGGCGCTGCGGAGAGTCGAGGATGCGCTCGGGCTTCCACAGTCCCGCACCGCGAATTTCCTGGAGTTGCGATTCGACGTGTTGTTGGTATCCGCCCAGCATTCTACTGAAGTTCCTCCCAGTTCAAAATCACCTTGCCGCTGTTGGCCGAGCGCATCACTTGAAAGGCCTGCTCATAATCCTTGTAGCTGAGGCGGTGCGTGATCACCGGCATGATGTCGAGACCGGATTGCAACAGCACGGTCATTTTATACCAGGTCTCGTACATCTCACGGCCGTAGATGCCTTTGATGTGGAGCATGTTAAAGATCACGTCGCGCCAGTTGATGGACATCTCCTGAGTGGGGATGCCCAACATGGCGATGCGGCCGCCGTGCGCCATGTTGGAGATCATTTCGCGGAAAGCCGACAGGTTACCCGACATTTCCAGGCCTACGTCGAAGCCTTCGCTCATACCCAATGCTTTCTGAGCGTCGGCGATCGAATCGCGTTTCACGTTGAGCGCCAGGTCCACTTTCACTTTCCGGGCGAGATCCAGACGGTAATCGTTGACATCCGTGATCACCACATAGCGTGCGCCTGCGTGGCGGACCACGGCGGCGGCCATGATGCCGATGGGACCCGCGCCGGTGATCAAGACGTCCTCCCCCAGCACACTAAACGAGAGCGCGGTGTGCACGGCGTTGCCGAAGGGATCGAAGATGGCGGCGGCGTCGCGGTCCACTCGTGGATCGTGGCGCCAAATATTGGTCATGGGTAAAGCGATGTACTCCGCGAAGCAACCGGGCCGGTTCACGCCGACGCCGGAGGTGTGCGCGCACAGGTGGCGAGCGCCGGCCATGCAGTTGCGGCAGCGCCCGCACACGACGTGGCCTTCGCCCGAGACCAGTTCGCCGGGATGAAAATCGATGACGTTGGAACCCACGGCCACGATCTCGCCGACGAATTCATGGCCGATCGCCATGGGCACGGGGATGGTCTGTTGGGCCCAGGAATCCCAGTCGTAGATGTGCACGTCAGTGCCGCAGATTCCGGTGCGGTGGACGCGTATCAGAACGTCATTGATGCCAAGGGTGGGCTCGGGAATGTCTTCGAGCCAAAGGCCCGGCTCGGCGTGCGCTTTGACGAGTGCTTTCACGGGATCTCCAGACTGTTATGGTAGCGGGCAGCCGGGCCGCGAATCTACACGTCCATGATCTCGATCGGCGCGGACGGCCGCATCACCACCCCAACGTGATTCCCTATCCCCCCTTTTCTTTCTTGTTTGGCTCCCCTTTACCTGTAGCAATCAAGCTCCGTAAACTACGGTTAATATAAAAGCCCCATGCGTTTGAACAGGCATTGAAGCACTCATATTCGGGAACTAAACCTACGTGAGTGAAGCGGACTTCTGTATTATCGCCATTTTTAGAGACTTCAAAAGTAATTTGTGTGTCCTTCCACTCGGTTTTGTCTTCAACAAAACCAAGGTAGCCGTCTAAAACAAGCCAAACGACTTTTTTGCCGGGAATTAATTGCGTTATCTTCTGTTTGGAATAATGGACGTCTTTGTACCGATACGTAAACTCGTCACCGAGTTTGTCGGTGCCACCTTCAATTTCTCCGGACCACCATCCGCGAACATTATTGATGGCAGCGAAGGCTTCTTCCGGAGTTTGGTCTACCGTAAAGGTAGCGGTGAAATTTTGATCGTTCATCGTTTCTCTTCTTGTTTCGGTCAACGTTTCTCCCCCGTCTTCGGGCTGATCTTGCGGCTCGCGCTTCGGGGCGCGGCCCGCTTCCACATCTTCCTGCAAGCGGAGCAGCTTGTCCGCCCAGAACCCTTCGTACCGGCTCACCCACCGCTCATAAATCTGGCGGATCGGGACGGCGTTCAACGAATTCACGCGCTGCCGCCCTGCTTCGCGCGTGTTGATTAAGCCGGCGTCGCGCAATACCTCGATGTGCTTCATCACGCCAAAGCGGCTCAAATGAGGAAACGCGTCGACGATCTCGGTGGTGCGTCGTGGACCCTGACGCACCAGGTCCAGAATGGCTCGACGGGTCGGGTCCGACAGCGCCTTCCAGACCGGGTCGAGGTCGTCCGGCATCAGGCTCGATGGCCCGCCGCGGTACTGGAACACATCTTGTTGATGCTGTCGAGATAGTGCTGCCAGCCTTTGCTCACGCCCTCCCGATGTGCCGGATCGATGGTTCCAATCGCACGGTGCCGCAGCGTGACCTTGGTTCCCCCGGCGATCCGATCCAGGCGCACCTCGACATGGTTCAAAGCCGGGTAGGACATGAACAAAGGACCGCTTAATTCAAGCAAGACCGGGGGCTTGATCACCTGTACGTGACCCCACAGGTGCCCGATCCCGTTGCCGCGATCGCGGAACCATCGTCCACCCGGCCACGGCTCGAGAATCATCTGCATCGATTCCCCGTTCGGGTTGGTGCTGCCTTCTCCAAACTGGCGTACAACGCCTTTGAACACGTCGCCAATATCGGCCTTCACCTCGACGTGCTGTTCAATGTCAAGCGTCATCTCTTCGAGTTTCATAAGTTTGTTCGTCTCCTAACGTGACTATATCATAACGTGACTATATGGTCACGTCAAGACCTAATCTGCCCTCGCGCCACTTCGTGCGGTACCTTTAACACGTCCCGCTTTTTTCGGCTCATCACCAACCTGTCCTCGCCCCTCCCGAATCTGTCAAGAGGACCTTTCTATTTCGCCGCCGCCGAACATTTCTACGTCGCTGCGACATAGTTGGTTTGGTTTCGTTTGGTTTCGTTCCCTTGCGGTGGCTACGTGATCGTGATAGAATCCATGCCGATGGCAATTTGTGGAGGTGCACGAATGGTTAAGCGAACTCTAGGATGTGTGGCCTTGTTGTCCGGATGGATGATGGCCACTAGCTCGTTGCAGGCTCATCATTCCCTGGCGGGCGTCTACGACATGAAAGCGGAAAAGGAGATCAGTGGGGCGGTCGAAAAAGTCCAGTTTGTAAATCCCCACGGGTCGCTGACGATCCTGGTCAAGAATCCGGATGCGTCGACAACCGAGTGGGTTTTCACGCTGGGCTCCGCCACGGCCCTCGCAGGGAAGCAGGTCGGGAAAATCGGACCGAATGCCCTCCACGTCGGGGACGAGATTAAGGTGAAGTGCATCCCGGCGAAGGATGGCCATCCATTGGGATTCCTCAAGTCGATAACCTACCCTGACGGACACGTCATCGTGGTTTCCGGCGGCGGCCCTAACGATTAACACAGGAAAGGGGACCATCATGACTTATCCACGAAGCATCAACTTCACACGTGTGTCTATCGGGATCGTTCTGACCATCGGCGCATTGTCGACGGCCAACGCCCAGGCCCCGGCGGGGGGCGGTGCCGGCCGCGGCGCTCAAGCGCCGGCTGGCGGCGGTGGTGGCGGACGCGCAGGCGGTGGCGGCGGACGCGGCGGTGGCGGACGTGGCGGCGGTGCGCCGCGGTATACCCCTGCGGCCGGCGCGAAGGACCTGAAATCAGTCCTTTTCAATTGGGCCTGGTACATGGGCATGCTCCGGAGCGATCAGGAGCAGGATCTAATGATGACGCTCGAATACACGGGCAAGGGCACCATGCAAGTGGACGGGCAACCCTGCAATGTCACGAAGTATCGAACCAGCATCACCTACCAGAACTCGGGTGAACGGATTCAGATCACCGGCACTCGGCCGAATGGCCAGAGTTGCTCCAATATTGAGAACCTCAGTGGAGCGTATGCCTGGAACGACGACATTCCCGGCGCCGAACTGGTCGCCGGTAAAGGCAAGGCCACGCCGATGCCGGCCACGGTTGAGGAACGGATGATTCGCCTGTGGGCAGGTCCGCAGGGTGCGTTCAAGGCCGCCATGGCCGGCACAAGCGACCCGCCCGAAATGGCCCCCAAGCCACAACTGGTACCGGAGAATGTGATGACGGCAGGAAAAACCTCCGTCGCGTGGGAAGGCAATAAGCCCACCGTCACGTTCCCGATCCCGGGCGTCCCCAATGCAACCGCGGCGGCCACGCTCGATGCAAAGTTCATGCCGGAACACATCGTGGTGAAAAATGGCGCGAACACGTACGACTTCACTTACAGCGATTATAGAGATTGGAACAATCCGCTCAACCCGGCCGAGGCGTTTTACGCCGGCAAGATGACGGAAAAGAAGAACGGCGCCGTCGTCCGCGACATTACGACGACGGGGACGGAAACGGGACAGATGTATGTCGTGGTGCCGGTTCCGGCAAGCATCAAGGCGGCCATCAAGCCAACCAATCAGCCTGCCAACTGGACTCTGAATGCCGCCAGACCGTTTGTGCCGGTCACGTTGGCTGCGGCAACCGGCGAAACCCCGCGGCTGGCTGACGGACATCCGGATATGACAGGAAGCTGGGGTGGCGGCGGCGGCGGGGGTCAATATGGGAGTCAAGGGAGCCGCCGGTGTGGTCCAACGCAGGTGAAGGGCGGCGGAATCAACCCCGAAGTCGGCTGCAGAGTCCCGATGGACAACTTCTGGGTGGATTATGAAATGATCTCGCCGTCGCGGTTTGGTTTGACAGGCTCCGCGAGTTTGAAGCCGAGTCATCCCATGTACAAACCCGAGTTTTGGGACAAGACTCAGGAACTCGATCAGTGGACCAACAAGTACGATCCAATCATGACCTGTCAGCCGATGGGACTGCCGCGGGAGGGTACACCGTCGCGTATTCTTCAGACCCCGACTGACATCATCATGTTCTATACAACCAGCGATTACGGCGGCGGAAATGTCGAATTCCGCGACGTCCCGATCGGCGCCGCACCGGCGCGCGCCACGGTCGAAGCCTATTACATGGGGCTTTCGAGCGGCAAATGGGACGGCGACACACTGGTGATCGATTCCACCAATTTCGTCGATACAACCTGGTTCGGACGCGGCGGCCTGCTCCATTCCCCCGAAATGCACATGATTGAGAAGCTGACGCGGAAGGGCGATGAAATTCTTTACCAGGTGACCATTGAGGACCCGGACCTGATCGAACCATGGGTGATGCCGGACAGGATTCTGCGGGTAAGCTCCGGCGCGCCACGAGTCATCCATGAGCGCGCGTTTTGCGAGGTGTACGAGGAGGGGAACGTCTCCACGCAGCTTCGACACTAAGTAGCGGGTGTTTGAGACCGGGTAGTGGGGCAGGTCTGCGACCTGCCCAAGTTCGTTGTAGCGGGCCAGCCCGCAGCAGCCCTGTCCCGCGGACACCTTCGCACCCCTTCGGGATTTTTCCCGGTCTCTTATGAATTGGGCACACGTACATCTCTTATTGAATCATTTCCCGACCATCGGCATGCTTGTGGGACTAGGCGTGTTCGTCGCGGCCATTGCAACCAAGAGCGACGATCTGAAACGCGCCAGCCTGGTAATCTTTTTCGCGATCGCCCTGCTGTCGATTCAGGCGTTTGTCACGGGCACCTCCGCGAAGTTGGCGTTGGAGAAAGCCCCTGAGGTCTCCAAGGCCATGATTAACACGCACGAAACCGCCGCGTTCGAGGGGCTGTGGGCGATGGAGCTGACGGGTGCCTTGGCGTGGCTGGGGCTGTGGCAGTACCGGCGGTTGTCCCGCTTGCCGCAGGGGACGCTGACGGCGGTCCTGCTGGCGGCGCTGGTGACCTTCGGCCTGATGAGCTGGGCGGCATTCATCGGCGGGGAGATCCGGCACCCGGAAGTTCGCACGGATCCAAACCCGACAGCGGCCGCTGAGGAAACCGCAGCGGCAAATCCGCCGCTGGCGAGAGCGCTCGGAGACGCCTTTGTGAACGCCACCTGGGGCTGGCCGGCCTGCGAGACGATTCATTTTGTCGGGCTCTCGCTCTTGTTTGGCGTGGTGCTGCTGGTAGACCTGCGAATGCTGGGTTTCCTGAAGAGCATCCCGTTTTCGACGCTGCACCGCCTGTTGCCTTGGGGAATATTAGGGTTTGGCGTGAACGTGGTAACCGGGATGCTTTTCTTTATCGGCGCTCCACCGACTTTCTACGTCACCAACGCGACCTTCTTCTGGAAACTGGCTCTGATCCTGGTGGCGGGCGCCAACGCCCTGTACTTTACCGTGTTCGACCAGCCCTGGACCCTGGGAGCTGGCGACACACCGCCCATGGCGGCGAAGGTGGCCGCGGCGTCTGGAATCGTCCTGTGGACGGGCGTAATCTTCTGCGGTCAAATGTTGCCGTTTCTTGGCCACTCATTCTGAGCAGATGTTACTTATAATTCTAATCGTGCCTCCCTTAGCGATTGCCTCCGTCGTGCTGATCGGGGTGTTGGGATATTTCATCGACAAGAACGCCGATCCCGCGGAGCACAAATGAACATCTTAGACAGCATCGAGCAACTCGGCTTCAGCACGTGGGTGAGCGAATCGAAATCTCTCCTGGCGTATCCCACGATTCTGTGGCTGCACGTCATGGGCATGGGCGTGGTGGCGGGCCTCAGCAGTGTGATCGGTCTGCGCCTTCTGGGAATTTCGCCAAAAATTCCGGTGCAACCGCTGGAGCGGTTGTATCCACTGATATGGGTGGGATTCTGGGTGAATGCGGTGACCGGCACCGCTCTGCTGATGGCGAGTGCGACCAAACGGATGGTCGATCCCACGTTCTACATCAAGATGGTTTTCATCTTCGCGGGTGTCGCCGTGCTCCAGCGCACGCGGAAAAAGGTGTTCCAGCATCTGGGGCCGGATGGTCAACTGCCGGAGAGCGCCAAGCCCCTGGCATGGGCGGGGCTGATCTGCTGGCTGGGAGCGGTGACGGCGGGGCGCTTGCTGGCATACATCTAGTCTCCGCGCTGGCACGGCCGTCATCCAGGCGCTATCCACTCTCCCGACCGAGTACACTTAGTAAATCGCCAATATGCCACTCTCCATCGGCGAAAAACTCGGTCACTACGAGATCCTCTCCTTGCTCGGCCAAGGCGGCATGGGCGAGGTGTACAAGGCCCACGATCCTCGTCTGCGGCGGGACGTGGCGATCAAGGTTTCGGCGGCGCGCTTCAGTGAACGATTCGAGCGGGAAGCTCGCGCCATCGCCGCGCTGAACCATCCCAATATCTGCACGCTGTACGACATCGGACCGGATTATCTGGTGATGGAATTGGTGGAAGGCTCATCACCAAAGGGTCCGCTGCCATTGGACGAAGCTCTGCGCATCGCCGGGCAAATCGCGGCGGCGCTCGAAGCGGCGCACGAGAAAGGGATCATCCATCGGGACTTGAAACCGGCCAACGTGAAGATCACGCCGGGCGGGCTCGTTAAAGTGCTGGATTTTGGACTCGCGAAGATCGTGCGCGAGGCGTCATCGGACGGATCCACCGTGACGATGGGGTTGACGGAAGTTGGAGCCACATTGGGCACCCCGGCCTACATGGCTCCGGAGCAGGCGCAAGGCAATGAAGTGGACAAGCGCGCGGATGTGTGGGCGTTTGGAGTGTTGCTCTACGAACTACTTACGGGGCGTCGGGCGTTTAAGGGCGATTCGGTGCAGGCGACGCTGGCGGCGGTGTTGACGAAGGAGCCGCCGCTGGACAAACTGCCCACGCGTGTGCGGCGGTTGTTGCGGGCGTGTTTGAAGAAAGACCCCCGGGAGCGTTTGGCGCACATCGGGGAGTGGCGGTTGTTGCTGGATGAGTTGCTGGATGAAGACGCTCCGGTGCAGGCAGCGCCCGCGCGCAGGTCCTGGTTCTCGAGGTGGGTCCCGTGGGCCATCGCCGTTGTGGGAGTGGCACTGGGCGCGTTCGGGTTGTACCGCTTCACGTCCGCCGGGACGGGCACGCCTTCCCTCATCAGCTTCAACGTGCCGATTCCTGGAGGCGCGGGGGCCGAGGCGATGTTCGCGCTGTCACCCGACGGACAGAACCTCGCCATCGCGTCGCCGGAGAAGGGACAAATTCACCTGTGGGTGCGGCCGCTGGACGGGCTGGAGGCCCGGTTGTTGCCGGGCGGGGAGGGCGCGCGCTATCCGTTCTGGTCCCCGGATGGCAAGCAGATTGGCTTCTTCGCGGATGGAAAGCTGAAGAAGGTCTCGCTGGCGGGCGGCGATCCCACGGTAGTGGCCGATGCTGGTATCGGCGTGGATGGCGGAACCTGGGGCACCCAAGGGGCCATCGTTTTTGCGGCCAATCAGGACCTCTACAAGGTGGAAGAAACGGGCGGCAACCCAGTCCCGCTGGCGCACGCGGCCAGTAGCGGGTTGTTTGCCAATCCGGAGTTCCTGCCGGATGGGCGGCATTTTCTCTATGTGAATGGAGGCATCCAGGTGGGCTCGCTGGATGGCGTCGCGCCAAAGCAGATCCTGCCGGATCTGTCCAGGGCGGTCTACGCCGACGGCAACTTGCTTTTCCGGCGGCAGGGCCGATTGATGGCGCAAGCGTTCGATGCCGCAACGCTGACCGCGAGCGGTGACGCCGTTCCCGTCACGAGGGAAACCGTAATCAATAGTCCGTCCATGGGAACCTCGGTGCTCTTCTCCGTGGCCGGTAGCCGCGCGCTGGCGTATCAGGCGCAGGCGCTGGAACAACTGGTGTGGGTGGACCGGACTGGAGCGATGAAGGAAAAAGTGGGCCCTCCCAACGAGTGGGACAACTTCCGCCTGTCGCCCGATCAGAACAAGATAGCCATGGACATCACGATATTTCAAGGTGGAAACTCCGGGCGCGACGTGGCTTTATTCGATTTGGTGCGCGGCACGCAAGAACGGCTGACCTCAGACCCGGATGCGGATCTGGTTCCCATCTTTTCGCCGCGTGGAGACCGCATCGTCTTTACCTCCCGCCGCATGGGACGGTTTAATCCGTTTATAACCAGCGCGCCCAATCAGGAGAAGTTGGTGGTGGATCTGGGAATGCCAAATGGATATCCACTGGATTGGTCTCCCGACGAGAAGCACATCTTGTGGTGGATGGATGGGGACTTGTGGATTGTCCCGGTATCGGGCAGTGAGAAACCTTACGCCTACGTACATACGCGATTTGATGAGCATGACGGCGTGTTCTCTCCGGATGGGCACTGGATCACATACGTTTCCAACGAATCGGGCCGCAATGAACTGTATCTGGAATCGTTCCCGGCCGACGCCGGCAAGCGCTACACGGTTTCGAGCCAGGGCGGCACGGGGCCCGCGTGGCGGCGCGACGGCAAAGAGCTGTTTTTCGTGGCTGGCGACGGCAGGTTGACCACCGTGCCGGTGACGATGAACGGCGCGGACGTGCAGCTTGGGCGCGCCGAGAGTCTGTTCTTGGTGAGCCCCAGCACGTTCTTCCACCGCTCGTATGAGGTTTCGAAGGACGGCCGGCAGTTTCTAATCGCGACGCCTGCACAGGCTGGTGGTGCGGCGATCACGGTAGTGTTGAACTGGCAGACGGGGTTGAAGAGATAAGATGTCAGCCTTCATACCCCTCCCAGTATGCGATGAGTCTTCCCATGGTAAACATGGCGGTCCAAAGGACCAACGAGAGAATCGCGGCGACCTTCGCTTTGGTTGGGATGACCGGGGATCGATCCAGCTCTTCGGTCTGGTTGTAAACAATTGGGCGGAAGATCAGGGCGTGCAGGCCAATCAAGCCCAAAATGACCATCTTGGTCCAGAAGTAGGGATTGGGCGCATACTTTTCCGCCTCAGAGGCTGCTAAGAGCAGGCCCGTGGTAATCATGATGACTCCTCCCCCACGTTTCCACGGACGAAAGCTGGTGACCATCTCCCTGATTGTCACGCTCCTGAAAGTGAGCCCAAGAAGGCGCAGGTTGGTCATGAGGATCATGCCCCCGAAGAGCGCGATGCATGTCAGATGAATCGACAGGACGATCGGGTACGCCAGAACCGATTCGCTGAACGCCGTGAGAGAGTCAATACTCTGGATGGAGTGAGCGATGCTCGAGTAAGCGATGGTCACGCGAGATAGCCTCTAGGCATAGCCTCTAAACCAGGAACCCGGTGAAAAGCCCGCCAAACACGACGGACACCCACAACAGCAGGGATTCGATCGCCACGAACTTGCTCAAGGCAGGGGGCGGATTCTCCATGGTCGCCACTTTTCTGTGGACTGTGAAATTGTAGACGATCGCCGCGAGGAGCGCGTACATCTTAAGCGGAAAGATCAGGTTGACCAGGTAAATGCTGGTCTGCGACGAAAATAGCGCCAGACCTGAGAACACGACGAATACCAGCGCGATCAGCGTCCACGGCTCTGTGTACCTCAAAATCCGCGCAGCTGTCTCATGCCGCAGTCCGAGGTTCAACATCCGAAAGTCCACCAGTACGATCGATCCAATACCTACGGCAAACCCGCCGATGTGAACACACTCCGCCAGCGGAAACGCCCATTCGGTGTTGTTGAGCGCATCCGCGATCGCGTTTTGAAGAAGCATCCTCTCTTAGATCCTCCCGCTCCTCCCCATCTGGGAGTGTATACCCTGCCGGTCTTGAACCCGCTTCCAAACAACCGCGAGCGAAACCCGCGGATCGTCAACTTCTCGATTGCCTTAAGGACAAAGCGTAGCACGTGCTTCCACCTAAGTTCCCGTCCTACAGAATGGCGTGCCGGATGGAGGTTTCAAGGCGGTCACCGGCGACGACAAGGACGTCGGCTGCGACCCACGGATTTCGCCAGTGAGGAAGTGGGCGATCTCGCCCAGGCCGACTTGAAGCACACAGCCTCAGTCTTGCGGACGGCCCGAGGCGAAATTCAGCCTCGTTGTCAGACGAAGAGCGTAACGCAGTGATTCTATTATGGCGGTGAGGGTGGGATTCGAACCCACGGAACCCGCAAAGGTTCAACGGTTTTCGAGACCGCCCGATTCAACCGCTCTCGCACCTCACCGTTGCTTCTACTTTACCATTTCCCTGCAAACTTCTTGAAAATTGTCTGAACAGAATCGCCGCTGCGGGGATATGTAAGTATGCATCCTGGTGGGAGCAGGCTCTGGCGCGAGCCGTGCACAGCTTTATGCACTCTGGCGACGCTCCTTTGCCCCGTCCTCTTACAGGGACAAACTCCCTCGGGAGAGATCGATATCGAGATCAAGGACCCGGCCGGAATGGCCATGCAGGCTTCGGGCAAGCTGGCGGGCGCCGCGGGAGGCGATCGCAACTTTCAGACCGATGCGCAGGGTATGTATACGCTTTCCAACCTGCCGTACGGGCGCTACCGTTTGGAAATCTCCAGAGATGGTTTCGCTACGCAGTCTGTCGCGATTGATGTGCAGTCCGGGACGCCGGTCGCGCGCACGATCACGCTGGCGCTCGCCACGCAGGCTTCCAGAATTGAGGTGGTGGCGACCACGCCGCTCCCCGGAACCGATCTGCCTCTGGACGAGATACCCGCTCCGGTCCAGACGGCGAGCGCGCGCGATCTCGAACAGAGCGGTGCGCTGGACCTCTCGGACTTGCTCAACAAGCGCCTGAGCGGCGTTCACATCAATGAGAATCAGGAGAACCCATACCAACCCGACGTGAACTACCGTGGATACACTGCCTCGCCGCTGATGGGAACCCCGGAGGGGATCTCGGTCTATATGGACGGCGTCCGGCAGAACCAGCCGTTTGGCGATATCGTGGCTTGGGACCTGATCCCCAAGATCGCGATCTCGGAAGTCGCGCTGATGCCGGGCTCGAATCCGTTATTCGGTCTCAACACCCTGGGCGGCGCGGTGTCGATAGAGACCAAGGACGGCCACAGTGCCCCTGGAGTCTCGCTCTCCGTGAACGGAGGCAGTTTCGGACGCAGAGCCGGCGAAGCTGAGTATGGCGGATCTAATTCCAAGGGACTGAACTGGTATCTCGCCGGCAACCTGTTCCGCGAGGACGGCTGGCGCGAACACTCGCCATCGGAAGTCCGCCAATCCTTCGGAAAGCTGGGATGGATTCATGGCAACACATCCATCAGCCTCAGCTTCGCCTACGCCGACAATTGGCTGACCGGGAACGGTCTCCAGGATTTCAGGTTTCTCGAACAAGACTACAGGAGCGTTTACAGCATTCCCGATATCACCTGGAATCGCTCGCCGTCTTTCAATCTCAGCGTGCGGCACAGCGTCACCAGCAACCTGATGTTCTCCGGGAACGCGTATTTTCGCTACATCCGCGCGGACACCACCAATGGCGACATCAACACTCAGTCTTTTGGCGAGGATCTGTATACTCTTGCTCCGGCGGACATCCAGGCGCTGACCGCCGCCGGCTACAGCGGATTCCCGGCCACGGGCAACGCCACCACCCAGCCATATCCCTACTGGAGCTGCATCGCGCAGGGCCTGGAGCTGAACCAGCCGATCAACACGTGTACCGGAATCATCACCGACACCTTCACCAAGCAGAACAATTACGGGCTTTCCGGACAGGCTAGCTGGCTGGTTGCGCACAACCACTTGACGATGGGCTCGGCATGGGACCGCAGCAGCATGACCTTCCAGCAGGGAACCCAGTTCGGTTACCTGAATCCCGACCGCATCACGATCTCTCCGATCAACGCGTTCGAAGACGGCAGCACCAACCAGGACAGCCTTCCCGTGGACAACCGCGTAAACTTGCATGGGCTCATCAATACGTTCAGCCTGTATGCGTCGGACACCCTGACGGTCGGCAAGAACTTGGCGTTCACCTTTTCCGGGCGTTACAACCGCACGCCCATCGACAACGTCGATCGCCTCCCTCCATCTCCGGTGGCAGGCGTGCGCGGCTCTCTCAACGGTCAATATGTTTTCGAGCGGTTCAATCCGGCCGCGGGCCTCACTTACAGCCTGAACCGCTTTGCCAGCGTGTATTTCAGTTACAGCGAAGCCAGCCGCGCGCCTACCGCCGTCGAACTGGGTTGCGCCGATCCCGCCGAGCCGTGCAATTTGCCGAACGCCCTGGTCAGCGATCCTCCGCTGAAGCAAGTCGTGACCAGGACGCTGGAAGCGGGAGTTCGTGGGACGTTTGAAAACAACCTGCGCTGGAGCGCGGGCTGGTTCCGCGGAGTGAACGATAACGATATTCTGTTCGTCGCATCGCAACAGACAGGCTTTGGATATTTCACCAACTTCGGCCAGACCCGACGGCAGGGTGCCGAAGCCAACGTCAGTCGTCGAGTGGGGAAGTTCACGCTCGGCGGCAACTACACGTTTGTCGCTGCGACGTACCAGAGCCCAGAGACCATCGACGGAGGGCACAACAGCAGCAACGACGGAGGACAGGGAATGGACGGCAACATCACGGTCCAGCCCGGCGATTACATTCCGCAAATTCCAAAGAACATTTTCAAGGCGTACGCCGAGTACGAACCCACAAAGAAAATCTCCGTGGATCTCGACTTCGATGCGGTGGGACGTTCTTTCGCCCGCGGAAACGAGAACAATCAGGATCACCCGGATGGCGTCTATTACCTCGGGCCGGGATTCTCGCCTGGCTACGGAGTGGTCGATCTCGGGGCGCACTATCAGGTGCAGAAGCGAGTGCAGCTTTTCGTGCAGATCGACAACCTGCTCGACCACCGCTACTACACCGCCGCGCAACTTGCTTCCACACCCTTTGACAACGCTGGAAACTTCGTCGCCCAGCCGTTTCCCGCGGTCGACGGGAACTATCCTATTCGAACCACTACCTACTTCGCTCCGGGTGCACCGATTGGCGCCTGGGGAGGGATTCGGTTCAAGTTTTGAGATTCTCGATCGCGGAAGATAGAGAGAGACGATGGACAGCACGACTCTGCACGTTCTGCTGGTGATGTTTCTTGCCACCTTGATTCGATCGACGTTCGGCTTTGGGGAAGCGCTGATTGCCGTCCCGCTGCTCGCCTTCAGCATTCCTATCCAGATTGCCGCTCCGGTCGCGGTTCTTCTATCCATCACGATCGCGGCTGTCGTCGTGGTGCAGGATTGGCGGAAGATCCACGTGCACAGCACTGCCTGGCTTCTGGCCCCCACTTTTCTGGGTATTCCTTTGGGTATCGCGCTGCTGACAAGCGTTCACCAGCACGTGGTCAAAGCTGCCTTGGCGATTGTTATCGTGGCATTTTCGGGATACTCTCTGGTGGGCAAGAGGCCGCCGGAGCTGCGCAGCGACAGCCGCCTATGGCTTTTGGGTTGTGGATTCTTCGCCGGCGTCCTGGGCGGGGCTTATGGAATGAACGGGCCTCCCTTGGTGATTTATGGGGCGATGCGGCGCTGGTCGCCTCAGCACTTTCGTGCAACGCTGCAAGGATATTTTTTGCCCGCGAGCGTCGTCGCGATGGCCGGATATTGGTCCGCGGGGTTATGGGTTCCGGCAGTAACGCACTATTGCCTGATTTCTCTGTCCGTGGTACTACCGACGATCTTTCTCGGCAGGTTTGTCAACCATCGCCTGCGCGGAGAGGCCTTTCTCAAATATGTTCATGGCGGCCTGGTTTGCGTTGGCGTGCTGCTGCTGATCCAAGCCGTACGCAAGGCGTAGGTGGTGCGAACGGGGAGGGTGGAATCTTGCCGTCAAGGGTCTCCGCTTCGCTCGGGCGACTGCAAGAACCCTCCTGTCTTCAGACGGGACAAGCTGGTTCTTGGGAACATGGACGACGATGACGCCGATCTGGAACTTCGAGATGTTCTGCTGAAATTCCATCCGGCTGTCGATGGTGATCAGCACGTCAAATTCCTTTTCGGCCAACGCAAGCAGAGGGCCGTCTTCGAGGGCGTCCGGCGAAGTCAAGCACGGTGAGGACTTGCTGGCGGGTGACAGAAGGGTAGAGCTTGAGAAAATCGTCGATAGATTCGCCGCCCTCGAGCAGGTCGATGAGGCTCTGAACCGGCACGCGTGAACCCCGGAAACAGGGCGTGCCGCTCAAGCGCTGGGAGCTAACTCAGATCGCTTCGTCAAGCCGGTTCTTTTGTTCCGCAGTCACAACCTTAAGTTAGGCCACAGACCGGCAATCTTGCAAGTCCGGACTAAGCCGTCGTTGTGCCTGCGTTCATCCCGCTTGCCTCATATGAGGATCAGGATTGAGAAGCCCCGTTAGTCAAGAGTAAAGTCGGGAGCGGGGCTTTCTTTTTTGTGGTGGCCCCGTCCGGGGTCGAACCGGAACCTCTTTCGAGACCAGATCCTAAGTCTGGCGCGTCTGCCAATTCCGCCACGGGGCCGGGTTACTTCTCGCATTATAACGAGTCAGCGTGCGTATGCGGCGGTGGCGCGAATCTCCTCGGTTTGCGCCTGGACTCCGATCCGAGGCGTGGTGCGGCCGCACCCGCACGGTCCGTTCTCGATGGACAATCCGGCTACATCCAGTTTGGGCGATTGTATATGCAAGCCGGCATGGGCCTCGCACTCGGCGGCGAGCAGCGCGCCATTCTCGCCGATGATCTGCTCAAAGACGGGAACGCGGAACGCACGCCAGAGTCCCTGCCGCTGTTCCAGCGTCAGGAGAGTATCCCCCGGACGCGCCAGGACAATCAAGGCATGGGTGAGCGACGGGATCCGGTGCGCGAGCAGTGCTTCCATCTGCGGCCACGTAGTGGCGATGGCCGAGGGCCGATATGCCGCCGCCTCCGCGTCCCATCCCCCGTGGAACACGCGAGCGCCATCGTGAGATCTAAACCATTGAGACTTAAACCAGGGCACCAGTATCGCCGTCGGCGGAGCGGGAGGAACCGGGTAAACAAACGCGGCTTTCCTGCGGATCAGAGGTAAAAGAGATTCCACTTACATGACGTTTTTCGAGGGCCCCAGAATTCTCAGGAAATTTTGGCTGAAGATGGCGCGGGCGTCCGCGGCGCTCACCCCGATCTCATACAACGCGCGAGCCTGTTCTTCGAAGATGGCCTCGTGCCATCCGCGCGGGAAGAAAGAGGAATCCGTGCCAAACAGCAGACGCTGAGGTCCGATCACGTCCAGAGCCCGGCGGAAAATGTGCCGCAGGCTGCCCCGCGGTTCCGCATGATGAGGTTCCTCGTAGCGCATCCAGCGATTGGAGCTGGACGTATCCAGAAACACGTTGGGGCAAAGATCGGCGAGCATCAGCGCCTCGCGAAAATACCCCGCGCCAAAGTGCGGAACGACGATAGGAACAGAGGGGTAGCGGAGCGCCACGGAGTGTAAGTCGATGGGATTCGAAAACCGCATGTCGAACAGCGACGGAAGGCCGAGCTTGGCGCGCACGCCTACGCTCAGCACGCCGCAATGGACAAAAACGGCGCGGTGGCGTCTGGAGGCCCATTGAAACACAGCCTGCGCCGGCTCATCGTGCACTGAGTAGCCGTGCATGGCGGGAAACAGGCAAGCGGCGTGAATCGCGGAAAATGTTTCGGGGGTCCACGGGCTCCGCGGATTCACCATCGCGAAAGCATAGAACCGCTCCGGAAACGCGCGCACGGCGGCGGTGACGGAGGCTTCGTCGCCGGGCAGGCTGGCGATGAGCGCCGCGGTTTGAACGTTGTGCCGGTCCAGCTCGGCGGCCCAAATCTCGGCAAGCTTTTCCGGCTGCTCCGGAGGCAGGCGCCAGCCCAGTTGCTCGCCCGCGGCCTCGATCGTCAGACCGGGCTTTTGCGCGGCCAGCGAAGCGAAAAAACGGTGAGAAAAGAAGTGCACGTGCGCGTCGGCGACCGCCAAAGGGCCCCAAGGCGAGTCCCGTTCGCGCGCCCGTTCGAATTTAGGCTCGGTCATGGACGGTCGCCGCAGCCTGCGTAAGACCTGTCGACAGCGCGAGCTGCGTGAGTCCGGCGACGTTGTTCACACCTAGCTTCCGCATCATGGTTTTGCGGTAGCTGCGCACGGTCTGCTCGCTCAGTTCGAGAAGGGTGGCAATCTCCTTGCTGGTCTTGCCGCCGGCCACCAGGCGCAGAACCTGCAATTCGCGGGGGCTCAGGACCCCCAGCGCCGAGTGAGCATGGCGCGATTCCAGATCGCCCTTCTGGATGCGGACCAAAAGACGGTCGGAAACCTGCGGGCTCAGATAAATCCCGCCGGCGGCCACCATGCGCAGGGCCTCCACCAGATCCATATCGGAGGCGCGCTTCAGGATGAAGGCTCGCGCGCCGGCGCGGATAGCGCCCATCACCGAGTTTTCGTCGTCGTACATGGAGAGAATCACGATCTTGCAGTCGCCGTGAAAGCGCAGGATCTCCTGCGTGGTTTCGACCCCGTTCAATCCGGGGAGGCCGATGTCCATGAGCACCAAATGAGGCCGAAGCCGCTTGCAGAGCTGGACCGCTTCGGGCCCGTTCTCAGCCTCGCCGACGACGCGAAATTCATTCCCGCGGCTCAAGATGGCCTTGATGCCGTCGCGCATGATCTTGTGATCATCCACGAGCAGGACGTCCAGGGGCATAATGGATCGAAACAATTGTACCCCGTTTCGTTGGCGCGTCCAAGACGATGCCGGCGGGACGGACTCGCCGGGCCAGGGCGGCCAGCTCCGCGCGAGGCCAGCGGGCCCGTCCGTTCGATTCAATCGCAACAATCAGGTTTCGCGCGCCGCGAACGGAAACCGCAAGGCGCGTGGCGGAGCGATCCGCGGCGGCGCGAGCAAGCGCGGCGGAAGCAGCTTCGTACACGGCCGCGGCCGCGTCGGGCGGCGGCGCGATCGAAGCCACGTAGGAAAAGCGGATCGCCCCGGCGAAGGAATCCCGTTGCGCCTCCACCAGACTGGAGAGCGCTTTCTTTAGCCCCAGACGGTCGGCGGGCGGCGGGTTCAAGCCGCGGCTCAACCCACGCACTCGTTCCATCGCTTGCTCCAGCGCGACCAGCGCGGGCTGCAAGGCGGGGGCGGTCTCCGGATGGTCGGCGCGCAGTAACTCCATGCGGATTCCCGCGGTGGAAAGCAGCGGGCCGACCTGATCGTGCAGCGCCCGGCCCGCGGCGCGAAGTTGGGATCGGGCTTCGAACAGCTCGTTGGCCAGGCGCTGCGATTCGTCGGCTTTTGAAGAACTCGCCCGCACAACGGAGCTTGGCTTTGCGGCAATGCGCTCGGCGGAAGCTCTCCGATCTCGAGACGATTTGGAAGGCCGAGCCGGCCCTGTGCGGGCGCGCATGCTCAGCGTTTGCGCTGGACCACGCGGCGTGCCGCGGCGGCAACGTCGCGCGCCATCAGACCGTACTTGTCGAGCAGCTCCTCCGGCGTCGCCGACTCGGCGTAGGTATTCTGGATGCCGACGAATTCCATGGGCACGGGACACGTTTCGGCGGCCGCTTGCGCCACGCGCACTCCCAGTCCCCCGTCCACCAGGTGCTCCTCCGCCACCACGATGGCGCCGGTTTCCCGCGCCGCGCGCGCGATGGCCTCGCGGTCCAGCGGGCGGACGGTGTGCATGTCGATCACCCGGGCGGAAATGCCCTCGGCCTCCAGAGTCTCCCCCGCGCGAATCGATTCCGCCACCAGCAGTCCGGTGGCGATCAGAGTCACGTCGCTGCCTTCCACTAGTTCGATGGCTTTGCCAATCGTGAAATCCCGACCGGCCTCGTAGATCACCGGAACCTTGAGGCGTCCGGTGCGGATGAACACCGGCCCCACATGCTCGGCCGCGGCCTTAACCAGCTTAAGGGTCGCGACTTCGTCGGCCGGGGAGATCACCGTAAATCCGGGCAGGGAGCAGGCCAGGCTCAGATCCTCGATGCTCATCTGCGACGGGCCGTCCTCGCCGATGGAAATCCCGCTATGCGTGCCCACCACCTTCAGGTTCACATTGGGAAACGCAGCGGTGACGCGAAGCTGCTCGAATCCCTTGTTCATCGCGAACACCGAGAAGCTGGAGGCGAAGGGAATTTTCCCGCCCGAAGCCAGGCCCGCACCGATGGCCATCATGTTGGCTTCGGCGATGCCGCATTCGACGAAGCGATCCGGAAACTCTTTGGCGAAACCGGCGGTGTAGGTGGATTTGGAGAGATCCGCGTCCAGCACCACCACCGACGGATTGGATCGCCCCAGCTCCACCAGCGCTTTGCCAAACGCTTCTCGCGTGGCCGCGCCCAGTTTCAACTCATATTTGGTTTTCGCGGGCATTACGCCAGCTCCTGAAGCGCCTTCGCGCACTCATCTCGCGTGGGCGCGGTACCGTGAAACTTGGGGTTGTTCTCCATGAACGAGACGCCTTTCCCCTTAATGGTATGGGCGATGATGCAGGTGGGTTTTCCCTTTACCGAGGCGGCTTCGCCGAAGGCGTTTTGGAGCGAGCCGATGTCGTGCCCATAAACCTCGATCGCGTGCCAGCCGAAGCTGCGCCATTTCTCCGCCAGAGGCTCCAGCGCCATGATGTCCTTGACGAAACCGTCGAGCTGGATCTGGTTGTAATCCACGATGGCCACCACGTTCTCGATCTTGTGGAACCCTCCGAACATGGCCGATTCCCAGATCTGGCCTTCCTGGCTTTCGCCGTCGCCCAGCAGCACGTACGTGCGGGATTTGCGGCCGTCCAGCCGCGCGGCGATGCCCATGCCCAAGCCCAGCGACAAGCCTTCCCCCAGCGAGCCCGTGGACGCTTCGAGCGAAGGCAGAAAACGCACGTCGGGATGGCCCTGATAAATAGATCCCAGCTTGCGCAGCGTGTTGAGCTTATCCTTGGGGCAATAGCCGCACTCCGCCATCACCGCGTACAGGATCGGGCAGCAGTGCCCCTTGGAGAGAATGAAACGGTCGCGATCCGGCCACTTGGGGTTGGCGGGATCGTGCCGCATCACGTCGAAAAACAGCGTGACCACGATCTCGGCCGCCGAAAGCGATCCGCCGGGATGGCCGGATTTCGCCTCCGTGATCATCTCGATCACTTCACGCCGCATCTGCTTCGTGATGGCCGCCAGCTCGGCCACGTCGTGAGTGGTTCGCATGACTTCTCCAATGTAGCATTCCGACGCCCCTTCCCACGCTACACTTGAGCGAATGCGGACGCCGAATGAGCCAACGCTGGATGCATTAGGAGAGTGTAAGGGTCAGTTCGGCCGCGCCGCCGCCCGCAGGACCAAGGCGCTCCTGGAGCGGCTCCTGCCGGCCAAACTGCGCGAGCCCGCCGATCTCGTCCGCCTGCATGAGACCGCGTTGTTTCTGCGCGCTTTTCCCCACAGCGCTGGAGTTGCGCGTCTGGCCGATGAGATTCTCTTTTCGTTCTCCCAGCGAATGCGCGGCGTCGATCCCGTGCCCTTCGACGACCCCTCCGTATCCGGCATCGCAGGCACGGCGGTGTCCACCAACTTCAGCTACGAGTTCGCCCGAAGCTTGGCAGCCCGCCATGGCCGCTCGATCGCGATCGACTGGGAGAATTTCCCTCGCCCCGACCGGCTCGGTAGTGTGCTCGGGCGTCTGATTCCGCTCGCTTACGAGGATTATGCGGTCGAGCCGCATGTGGATTGGCGGGCCTGGCTAGAGAAGAAAGCTCGGGGACGAGCCAAGAGCGGCGTAAGCCGCCTGATCCACCGCGTGGATGCGGCCACCTACGATCTGCTGGAAATCCCGCTGCGCTGGGACCTGGCCGGCTCGCCGGCTTCACGATCCGCCCTGCGCTTTCCGGGAGGGAAGATCTTCTACCACTCCGGACGATTCCTGAAGCGTAGCGACGTTTCCATCGACGCCGAATTGGCCGCGCCGTCTATTCCGATCCGGCGCCTTCCGGCACGCCAAGCCCACAGGGTGCTCGGCATCGCCGTTGACGCCTCCGCGGCCCGGTATCGCGAGCTGTACGGCTTTCAGCATCCCGACCAGGATCACGTCTACCATGCCGATCTCGGACGCGGAGTGGATCTGTACTTTTTCGGCGTGCTTCGCGAACGCCGCCTGCCGCCGCGCGCCTATCACTCCGGCATGTACTTCAAGAACGGCGTGCCGATGGGTTATGTGGAGACGCTGTCCCTGTTTGAACGCTGCGAGGTCGGTTTCAACCTGTATTACACCTTTCGGGAAGGCGAGACGGCGTGGCTCTACGCGCGGATTCTGAAGCTGCTGCACCAGCAGTTGGGCGTCACCTGCTTCTCCATCGATCCCTACCAGCTGGGGCACGAGAATGAAGAGGCCATCGCTTCCGGCGCATTCTGGTTTTACTACAAGCTGGGCTTCCGGCCCGCGGCGCAAGAAGTCGCGCGGCTGGCGGAGCGGGAACAAGCCAAGGCCGCCGCGCATCCCGGCTATCGCACGCCTGCGGCGATGCTGCGGCGGCTCGCGGCTGCGCCTCTGTTTTACGGTGGCAGCGGACCGGATTGGGATGGTTTCTCCCTGCACCGTCTCGGGTCCACCGTTCCCGACCTGGGCGAAGATGTTGCCCGCGCCAAGCGCGCCGCCGAAGAAACGCGCTATCTCCGGCTGCTCCAGCGGCGCCCCGATCTTCGCCGAAGGCTGCTCCGGAAGGCAGGTCGGAGACCTGCCCCACTTGCAGGCAGCTAGAATTGCGCCAGCGCAAGGCGGATGCCCTGCTGATACAGCTCCGCCAGCCGGGGGTCGCGAGAACGAATGGCCGGAATATCGTTGTCGAGCGCGCGGCGCAGGCCGGCCTCGGTCTGGCGGTTCCACGCCTTGGCGCCAGACTTGGAATACTTCCGGAGCGCCCGAATGCCCAGGATCTCTCCCACCTTGGCAGCCTCGGATCGCGAGAATCCCGCCGCGCGCAGGCTCGCCATGCCGGTGGCGAACCAGGGCAGCAGGAGCGCCGCGCCGGCGTGAATGCCGGCGAAAAAGAGCGGCTTGGTCCCGGGCTTCAGCCGGATGACTTTGCGCCGGCTCTCCGCGAAAAGCGTGCGCAAGTAGCGGACCGTGTCGGGGTGCCCCTCGGTGACGAAGATATGTTCTCGGGAATCTGGAATCAGGTTCAGGGAGGCGATGCGGGCGCCGGTGCCGTGCAGCGGGCCGGGCGCCAGACTGTCGCGCACGCACCCGCACAGCACCACCATGTTCTTCGAAAACGGCGCCTTGCGGATGGGCGTCCGCGCTACCATCTCCCGCAGGATGCGCTCCAGCCTCGCCTCCGGCACCGCGACCAGGATGAGCCGGCAGGGTTCCAGCGCCGAATAGTGAGAAGCGGCGTATCCGGCTCGCAAGGAATTTGCGGTTTGCCGCGAAACGCGGAACGATGAGGTTTTGATGGGTCCCAGATGCTGGAGCAACGCCGGCATCCGGGCCAGAAACGACTGGGTTACGCCGCCGGCGCACACCAGCCCCATCGCGTCTTCGGACTGCATTCCGGATTATGGAGGACCTCCATCGAGGACGACCCGGCTCCTGATTTCGCGCAGGCGATCGCGATAGTTTGCGGCCTGCTTGAAATCGAACCGCCGCGCGGCTTCCCGCATCTTCTCCTCCATCTCCGCCAAGTACGCCTCCATCTTCTCGGGCGGTACTTCCGATTCGGGCCCCGGCTCCTCAATCGGCACCGTCACGTAATCTCCTTCCGCCACCGCCACCAGCATCGAGTCAATCGGCTTTCTGATCGACTGTGGAGTAATGTTGTGGGTTTCATTATACGCACGCTGCACGGTGCGGCGTCGCATGGTTTCGTCGATGGCCCGCCGCATCGAGTCCGTCATCACATCCGCGTACAGGATCACCCGGCCGTTGATATTGCGCGCCGCGCGCCCCATGGTCTGGATCAGAGAGCCGGCCGAACGCAGGAATCCTTCCTTGTCCGCGTCGAGCACCGCCACCAGCGACACCTCCGGCAAGTCCAGCCCCTCGCGCAGCAGATTGACGCCGATCAGCACGTCGTAGACGCCGCGGCGCAGATCGCGCAGAATTTTTACGCGGTCGAGCGTCGAAACTTCCGAGTGCAGATACGCACACTTGATGCCGGCTTCCGTATAGTGCTCCGACAGATCCTCGGACATGCGCTTGGTCAGCGTCGTCACCAGAACGCGTTCGTCCACTTTGGTGCGCTCGCGGATGTGCTGGAGCAAATCGTCCACCTGGCCGCGAATGGGACGCACCTCTACCTCCGGATCGACCAGGCCGGTGGGACGGATAATCTGCTCGATCACGGCCCCGGAAGTCTTGGTCAACTCGTATGGTCCCGGCGTCGCCGAGACGAAGATCGCCTGATGCACGCGGTTCTCGAACTCTTCGAAAGTCAGCGGGCGATTATCCAGCGCGCTGGGCAGCCGGAAGCCGTACTTGACCAGGTTTTCCTTGCGGGAGCGGTCGCCATGATACATGCCCCTGAGCTGCGGGACGGTCTGATGGCTTTCGTCGATAAACAGCAGGGCGTCGGCGGGCAAATAGTCCAGCAGCGTCGGCGGCGCTTGGCCCGGCAACCGCCCGGAAAAGTGCCTGGAATAATTCTCGATGCCGTGGCAGTACCCAATTTGGCGGATCATCTCCAGATCGAACATGGTGCGCTGCCAGATGCGTTGCGCTTCAATCCGCTTGCCTTGTTTGTCGAGCTCTTCCTTCCACCAGTGCAGCTCGTTCTCTATGCTGCGCAAAGCATTGCCGCGCGTCTCCTCGCTCATGACGTAATGCGTCTTGGGATACACCGGCAGGCGCAAATAGGTCTGCTTCACCTGCCCGGTCAAAGGGTCGATTTGTTCCAGCGATTCGATTTCATCGCCCCACAAACCGACGCGGTAGGCGAAATCGTCATAGGTGGGGTAGATCTCGATGACGTCGCCGCGCACGCGGAAGGTGCCGCGCTTGAAATCGCCTTCGTGGCGTTCGTAAAGGATGTGCACCAGGCGCGAAGTGATCTCCTCGCGCGCGATCTTCTGTCCTTTTTCGAGCATCAGCAGCATGCCATAGTAGGCTTCGGGCGACCCCAGGCCATAGATGCAGCTCACGCTGGCCACGATGACGCAATCGCGGCGCTCAAACAGACTCCGCGTGGCCGAGAGCCGCAGCTTGTCCAGCTCTTCGTTAATGGTGGCTTCTTTTTCGATGTACACGTCGCCGGAAGGAATGTAGGCCTCCGGCTGATAGTAATCGTAGTAGCTGACGAAGTACTCCACCGCGTTGGACGGGAAGAAGGTGGTGAATTCCTGATATAACTGCGCGGCCAGCGTCTTATTGTGCGCCAGGACCAGCGCGGGCAACCCCATCCGCTCGATCACCTTGGCCATGGTGAAGGTCTTGCCCGAGCCGGTCACGCCCAGCAGCACCTGGTGCGGCTCGCCTTCCCTCAAGCCCCGCGTCAGCGCATCGATGGCCGCCTGCTGATCGCCGCGCGGCTGGTAGTCGATCCCGAGGCGGAAAGAGGACATGGCGGTCTCTTCATCATAAAGCGTTGCCGGTGTGGTGTCGCGCGTGGCCTGGCTGACGGCGCGTGGCGGGCTGGGAATGGTCCGATTTCCGCCTTCCGTGTTTTCAATTACTTGCGGGGTTCGTTCCGCAGTGGAGTTTTTGAGAATGCCCTCTTTGCCGGGATGACGAGACGCGTTGTGTGAAGAGATTCGTGCGCCTTCCGGGGTGATGGGTCCGGTGGATTTCGCAGCGTTGGCGCGATTCGCGTTTATTTGAAACTCGGTTACCATCCTGACTCAAGATAGACGGCAGCGGCCGCTCCAGGGGTCGAGGAAAAACGGGAAAGGGTTCAGAGGAAAGGAGATGTTATTGGGCGGGAGCGGGAATGGTGTTGTCGGAGTCCCTGTTTCTGTCGGCGACTGACGCTGGGAGACGTGCAATATCTGGCCGGGCACTCCAGCCCCACCACCACGCGCGTGTACGATCAACGCCGGCGCAAGGTCACCCGGAATATGTGGAGCGGATTTCGATCTGATAGCCTCGGGCACCGCCGCTCAGATGAAGCGCCACCATGTGGCGCTTTCAGGATCGCTAATCGTTAACTGGGTTGTGTTGTCATGTCGTCCCTCTTCGAGGGTTGTCATGATCTGGTTTCCTTGTGGCGACCCGACATCATAGGCTTCGTACACGATGCCATCCGGCGTTCGTTCGAAGCGGGCCACAGGCCGAACGAAGTCCCTCATCTCTGGAATTTCCAGTTTTATCGTGTTGCGGGTTCCCCTGGCAGATGCCTGAATAATGCGGTGAGCCTCGCCGGAATGTGCGCTCCGAACCCTAGTGGCATTTCCGAAGAATGTATCTACAACCCGGAATGGTATCTGTGTCTGGGTGGGACGATCCGTTACAGAAGCCTTTCGTAGGCGCATCAAAAGAGCCGCCCCAGTTGGTGGTCGCGCTGCGGCGAGAGGCCGCTCAGGCAGCGTTGTTCGACGACGGGCTGGAGCGGGGCGAGTGACGACGCCGGGAGCCGGAGGCGCAAATCGTCTCGATGCGAATAATGGTGGGGTCTGGCGGCTGGAGCGGGTCGTTCTCTCTCGACGTAATTCGTCCCGAGCCGCTGCCTCGTCGGGAACATAACCTTCCTTGCTCAAGCGTGCCAAAAATTCCCGATCCAGCCGCATAGCAAGCCTGCCGGTGGTGTCTTTCCATGACGAGAGGGCGTCTAGCGTTTGCGCTACAACTGGCGCATTGATGCTAGTATCTACCTGCAGACCGGCTTCAACGTTTACGTAGAGGCCGGACTGGGTGATGTTATTCGACCCCACAATCAGGCGCGCCTCCTCCTCGTTCCGGAAGAGGTATAACTTGGGATGGAAAATGCTGCCTGCCTCGTTGTGGTACACGAAGGTCTCGGACCGCCCGTACTGCTCGAGATCGAGAAGTGCCTCCAGCCCTTCGCGTGTTGTGTTCTGCAGATCAATCCCGACAATGACCGACAGCAGACCGCCGTGTCGCAGGAAATTCGCAAGATGATCCGAAAGGTAAGCCATCCCTGAAGCCCGTACCCACGCCACGGCGATGTCGAGTGTATCCCAGAAGGGATCAACGTGATCTATCTGATCTACATGACGAAGCAGCTCAGTGCCGAAGCGAATTGCTAACGGTTGATTGTAAAGCAAAGGTCGTCCTCCTTCCTTTCCAGGAGTTCACCCTCCCCCACACTCCGCGTGCAAGCGGCTGCGGGGGCCTAACAGAAGCTGGTCGTTTCGGAGTGGACGGGTTTTGCATGTAGAAACTGAGTTTCGTCGGATAAACCTCGCCGCGCCATTATCTCACTGCAGTGGGGGCGTCAATGGGAGACCGTCCGGGTCGAGACCGTTTGCGAGGGGGAGCCTTTGCATACCGACTGTGAGGTCGCTGTAAAGCTTCACCTTGGGTCCCTTTGTCTTTGTCAGACTAGGTTTCGCAAATATGAGGATGTATTCGTGGACGTTCTTGAACAGGAAGTTTGGGGGATAGGGATAGCTCCCGAATATCGGGCGCTGCGCGCCGTAGGAGCCCCATTTGCCCCCAGTCCCGTCCTTTGACCAGATGATTTCGTTGACCATCACAAATCCGATGTCGCGCAAGAGGACCGCAAAGTCAGCTGCAAGCGGGAACGTCAGGAGACCGTGGTCGGTGTGCTGATTCACGTTCGCGGTGACGACGCAGATTTTCCTGCCTGGGATTAGGACACGGAAACATTCCTCGAAAACAGGACGGGTTGCTTCGATGAACGCGCCATAGCCCTCTATCCTTCCCAGGTTGCTTTTTGCATCGCCGTAGTCCGCCTTGTTCCAGTAAGGCGGACTGGTAACGACCAGGCCGACGCTGTTGTCCTCGATGAAGCTGAGGTTTCGGCTGTCACCGCGCAAAGCGATCAGCGGGTCGAAGGTCGGTCCATGGCCATTTTGGAGTTTGCCGCATTCCTTTTTGATGGTGCGGACATAGTCGGCGTTCTGGTCCACGCAAACCGCCCGCCGTCCGAGAGGAATGACGGCGCGCGCAGTTGTTCCGGTTCCGGCAAACGGGTCAAGGACGGTTTCGCCGTAGAAGCTGAAGAGCTTTGCGAGGCGAAGAGGAATTTCCGCCGGGAAAACCGCTGGGTGGTCTTCATGGCTCGTGTTCGCGATCGCCCAAACGGTCTTCGTGTATTCCCGCCATTCTTCCTTGGTGACTTTGCTCTTCTCTTTCGCCCCCGGCGCGACAGTCTTCTTGGAGACCTGGCTCTTTTTTGGGGCTAGCAGGTTGTCGCTCTTTTGTCTCATGCTGTCTCGTTCTCCTCGGTTGCTGTGATGGCGTGTTCAGTTGGTGTGGCTGCTACGGTCCGCGCTGTGAATCGCTGAAGCTCATCGACAAAGGTCCCTTCGAGGCCCACACCCTCCGCAAGCACCCGATCGATCTGGCGTCGTATGTGATCGTGACCGTTCGGCGTGTAAGCGAGGGAGGTTCGGCCTCGGTTCAGACTTATGATTGGATTGTCTTTGATCGCAGCCCACAATTCGGCCCCGCACTCCGAAAGTACGCGTGTGTTCCGTTCAGTCAATAATTCAAGCCCGAATGGGAGTTCGGCAATGAAACCCCTAGAGACGTGAAAACCGTCACCGTGCGTGTGCCACCACCAGTAAGTGAGATGACTTGAAAGGATCGCAAACACAGCAAAAGCGTCTGTCCTTGAAGCACACCTGACCGCGTGTAAGGGATTTTCGGACAGCGCCTGACCCCGTTGAAGTAGATCGCGGTCGGGCTTCAGAAACACATTGAGGAAGTTGTAGGCGGTCGGGCCAACAAACACCATCTGGTCATCTGCATTTGGCGCTTCGGACAAATTAAAACGCCCGACCCCCTGCACCATTTGTTCAAGGCGGCTCCACCGCATGCTGAGTAGTCTAAGGGCCGCTGCTTGGGCATCGCCCTCGATTTTCGGAATGCCGCGCTGTATGTCCCTCTCGACGACCGTGAAATTGAGACTCCTCAACATAGCTGCCCGGCTGTCACCGCGCCACTTATGCAGCGGCCCGGTTGCCAAAATTGTGGTTCTGTCAGAGGGAACCCTTGACCAAAGTATGATGGCGTTCCGCGTCTTTACGTCTTCGCCGAAAAGCGCATGGGGCTCTCTATCGAAAAACGCAAATTGCCAGCGACCGCGTGTTTTCGAGATGAGTTTTCGCGTTACGGAAAACTGTGGACTAACATTGCACGCTATAGAGAGCGGCAGGACGAGCGCACCCGAGCAAATATCTTGATCGGCCAGGCGAATCATCTGCTCAATGAACGGAAGGTAGATTTCGGCACTGGGCTCCGCTTTGACGGAAAGAGTTTCATACACGCGCCCAAGTTCGGTGAGGTCGGAACGCCGACCAAGGTCCGCATACGGCGGATTTCCGAGGATCACTGTCGGGCCGCGCTTCAGTGCGGGAAAAAGGTTGGAAATAGAAATACGGCCACTCTCGCCACGCTCGTTGTGGTCAACGAAGAGCCCTCCATTGGGGACCAAAGGAACAACATTTTTTGGAGTGGTCCGCTTGGAAGTATCCTCCGCCGGATCGATCCGCAGAGTATCAATGCATTTAAGATTCAGGCGGAGCCGGCGCCAAGCCTCCGAAGGCGCAGTGCCCTGCTCTTCCAGACTTGCCCAGCTATCGGCAAGGAGCACAAAGGCGGTTGCATCTAGCGGCCAAAGATCAATATCGGCACCAAAGAGGCATTCGGACGCGAGTGAAAATGCATTTTTGCCAGGATGACGCCGTCGAATCTCTTGAAGGGCCATTCTCAGGAAGACGCCAGTGCCACAAGCAGGGTCGAAGATGGTGGGGAGGTTGTCGGAGTTTAACCCGTCGAGACAAGCGCCAGCCATATATGCGGCAACGTCCGCGGGCGTATAAAAGACACCCTGGGCGCGTTTGCGGGTCCGCGCGGTACGGGTGGCTGGGTTGTTTCTAACGCTCAACCTGCTTCCCGGCCCGTGAGGATCAAGAATGTATGGCAACAGCTCAAAGTACGCGAAGGCGTCCGCTTGAGGCCTCAGCGCGGCCTCCGCTTTCCTGATGGCCCGTTCTGACGGCAGATCGGTTAAGCGGTCTTGGGCGGGAGTCCCAAAGAACCACTGCTCGGCCTCCATTAAGGAGGCCGCCACCGGGAGGCCTTTAGTAGCAACACCCGTAATCCACATTGAAACAATGAGCCAAGCAGCAATGTCTGCATCTGAAATATCCGGCTCGCACGGCTCGCGGTGCGGAGAGAAGAGGGATGTGCGGATGGCAGAGCAGCGCCTTTTCGCGAGGGATCCGGACAAAGCGGCAACTGCCTCGCGAATCGGTTTTCCGTAGGTTTCAACGACCGTTGAAAGGACGTGACCGCGACGGGGCACCGCAAGGCGAAACGTCTCTTCTGCCACGCACAGGTCCGAGAACTCTGATCGTGCGGGCAATCTGGCGACTGCGGCTGCTGACCGTGCTGGCACAGGGAATCCTTCAAGCGTGTTGGGACGGTGTTTCAATGCAGGCGTCGCCGTGATCAACAAAATTCTCCATCAGTTCTTGTGCAGCGAGCGGCTCTTACTTCTCCCGAAATTCGCTGCACATTACCCCTGCCCTTGAAAAAGCGGCCACTTCTCCGCGATATACTTCTCCGCTGCCTCGCGTACCACCCACGCCAGCGAAACTTTTTTATCTTTGGCGATGGCTTCGAGAGACTCGTAAACCTGAGGCGGAAAGCTGATGGTCGCGCGGACTGCCGCTGTGCCGTGGAGCCTCACCTTTTCCCCATTTCCTTTTTTTGCCTTCATCCAGCCAAGCCTCTCAACCTTCACCGCATTTCACCACATCGGTGAAGTAATAGCAAGACCCGCTTTACAGAGATCCGGCGCCGGCGCCAGCCGAAGGCCTAGCTTAGCTCGGTCTTGACCTGCGTTGCTGCGTTACGCTTGGCCGGAAAGTTCGTTGAGGAATTTATCCATGATCTCCTGGCGGAACCGAAAATTTGTGTGCTTGACGCGATCAAAGGCGTCCGCAAGATTGAGAAGATGGCGCTGCGCGGCCCGGCTCAGAACGCCCAGCGTGCCCGTGACTTCAAGTCCCTTTCCACGCGCGGCGGCGACTCAGATCCTGAGCCGTCACCGCCATGGGTTTCGGCGTGACTTCAAGTCCCTTTCCACGCGCGGCGGCGACACCTTCCTCTAGATGAAGAGTCCCGCCTGCACGCTGAACATCTTGGCCAGCCGGTGTGCCTGCTCGGCGCTGATCTTTCGCCTGCCGTTCAGGGCCTCGTTCACGTGACTGCGCTGGCCGAAAATCGGAAGCAGATCGGCAGGCCTCTTGCGCGAATGCTCCAGCAAGAACCGGAGCCGCTCGGCGGGACCGGCACCGTCGGGCGGCAGGGAGTGGCGGCGGTCGTAATCCTCTATGAGCACCCCAAGCAGGTCCATCAACTTGTCTTCGGCCACGGTTCGGCGACGCCTACCGAGCAGATCGCCGAAGCGCGAGCGGATCGAATCGTATTGCTCGTCATCCTCGATTCGCGCGGGCTTCGTCGCGGCGAGAAGTCGTTCGTAGACCGTGGCTGGCATCACAGATCCTCCCGATTGTATTCCTCGTGGGTCAAAACTTCCTCAATGAGGAGAGATTCCTTCTCAAAGTTCACTATAGCGATCAGACGGTACTTGTTTCCACCGATGTCGAAAATCGCTTTCCCGGTCTTTCTGCCAAGGTCCGTCGCGGGAAAAGTCTGTTTGACGGCGGGGAAGTGTGGCCAGTCAGCTCCGCGTACGATTTCCAGGAAGCGTTGTAAGGGTTTGCGAGACGCCGCGTACTTCCTCGCGAACCTCGTGACCACCGCCTCGCCGTAAACCCTCACTGCCAATGTTCCCACAGGAGGGAACATTGGTCAAGAGAGAATAATGCCTTACTGTTAGAGAGAGGTACTCGACGAGATGCAGATCAGTTACGACAAGGAGGCCGACGCCTTATACATCCGATTGCTGGAGGGCGATTTCCAGTGCCGTGCGGTTCGAGTCACGGACGATATTTCACTGGATTTCGCTGCGGGAGAACAGCTTGTCGGGATCGAAGTGCTCGGAGCGAGCCACTTGTTTGAGAATCCGAGGCTCCGCAAGTAGAACTGAGGCATCTGTTACCCCAGGTGGCTGCGTAAGAGATGCCGGAACTTGAACCCTGGTACCGAATCGCGATCCCTCGTGACGAAGTGCGCCAGGGGCGGTCTTTCAATCCGGATGAGTTTGCGATCCACCTCGAGCAGGTGGTTGCCAAGAGAGGGACCGAGGACTATCGCGATCCGGAGAAATTCTTCCTCCGGAACGTCTTTACGCGCGCGCTGAAAGAACACGCGGGCATGGTGCTCCAGCGGCTCAGCGGCATCACGCAAAATGCGTCCCCGGTGCTGACCCTGGTGACGCAATTCGGCGGCGGCAAGACCCACACTCTGGCAACGCTCTATCACCTTGCGACTTCGGGCAAGGCTGCGGCCGGATACTCGGGCGTCAGCGATCTCCTTACGGCAGCGGGACTCTCCGAATGTCCGACGGCGAAGGTTGGTGTGTTCGTAGGAAACGCATGGGACCCGAAACCGGGGCTGGAGACGCCGTGGCTGGACATCGCCGACCAACTCGCCGGCCCTGAAGGAATTGCGGCGCTCGGCCCCGCAGCGCAACAGGCCGCGCCTGGAACGGAGGCTCTGGGCCGGCTGTTCGAGGCGGCCGGCGGCCGGGTATTGATCCTCTGCGATGAGGTGCTGAACTTTTGCAACCGGCACCGGAACCTGACCGATGGGTTCTATGCGTTTCTCCAGAACCTGACGGTCGCCATGACGGGCACCACGCACAGCGCGGCTGTCATCAGCCTGCCGCGAAGCCAGGTCGAGATGACGGATTGGGACTTGCAGTGGCAGGACAAGATCACCAAAGTCGTTCGGCGCGTGGCCAAGGACCTAATCGCAAACGATGAGGCTGAGATTAGCGAAGTCGTGCGGCGGCGGCTCTTTGAAACGCTGGGGCCGGAGAAGCATCGACGGCAGGTTGCCACGATCTACGCGGACTGGTGTTTCGAGCGGCGCGCGCAACTCCCGTCGGAATGGACGGCGGTGGATTCTTCCGCAACGGGGGCGAAGGCGCGGGAGTTCCTGCGGGACCGATTTGAAACGTGTTTTCCGTTCCATCCGGCGACGCTCTCGGTATTCCAGCGAAAGTGGCAAACCCTCCCGCAGTATCAACAGACACGCGGGACGCTGGCGATGCTGGCGCAGTGGGTGTCCTGGGCGTTCGCCAAACAGCACCAGGAACAGACCGTTGAACCGCTGTTGACGCTAGGGTCCGCGCCGCTGCATGTGATGGGATTCCGCGGCGCGGTGCTGGGTCAGGTGGGAGAGTCTCGGCTGGCGACGGCGATCGAAACCGATATCGCCGGTCCGATGGCGCGGGCGCGGGCGTTGGATGCCGATACCAAGGGTCCGCTCAAGGACATTCACCGCCGCGTGGGGACGACCATATTCTTTGAGTCGTCCGGTGGTCAGCGGGAACGGATCGCTCACTTGCCGGAACTCCGATTCGCACTCGGCGGGCCGTCGGTGGATACGACCTCGATCGATTCCGCGGCTATGAATCTGGAGGCGAAGGCCTTCTACATTCGCAAGGTGTCGAATGACGGGTTTCGAATCCACCATCAGCCCACGTTGAAGAAGGTGGTGAATGACAGGAAGGCGTCGCTGGACTTCGAGAAGGATGTTCGACCGTTGATGCAGAAGGTGGTGCGGGAGCAGTTCGAGCGGAACAGCCCAATCAGAATTGAGCCTTTCCCAGCCGAGTCCGTGGACATCGACAACTCGCCGCGGCTCCAGGTGGTGGTGGTCGGTCCCGATCGAGAGTGGGCTCCCACGGGCGCGACGCGGGAAATGATCCGAGATTGGACGCAGAAACGGGGCGAATCGGCTCGCGACTATCCGGCGGCGCTTGTGTGGTGCGTGAAGAAGGCCGGCAAGGAGTTGCGCGAGAAAGCCGAGCTTGTGCTCGCCTGGAGGCACGTTCAGAAGGAACTACAGGATGGCACGCTTGGCACCGATGTCCAAGCCGCCGATCTGAGGGGCGTCAAGGATAGCCTCGACGATTCCGAAGAAGGGCTGGTTGAGGAGGTGTGGGCCAGCTACCGGTTCGTCGTGATCGCGGATTCGGGCGAAGCGGACGGTCTGCGCGTGATCGATCTCGGGTCGGGTCATGCCAGTAGCGGGGAGACTCTCGGCGGCCGAATCCTCGCGGCGCTGAAATCCGAGAGCAGGTTGAATGACAGCGTAGGCGCCAGCTACCTGGAGCGGAACTGGCCCGCTGCGTTCAAGGAATCGGGAGCGTGGCCGCTGGCGAGCTTGCGCAAATGCTTCCTGGATGGGTCGTTGACGAGGTTGGTCGATCCCGACAAGGTCTTGCGCGAAAAGATCCCGGAGCTGGTGGGTCGGGGAGAGCTAGGATTTGCGGCTGGTGAGCGCCCGGAAGGCGGGTTCAATCGCCTCTGGTTCAACGAGACGCTGCCGCCGGAAGAGATCGAGTTCGTTTGCGACTCCTTCGCCGTCAGAAAGGATCGAGCCAAGGCACTCCGTGCCAGCGCGATGGCATCCAGCGCGGCTGCCGTCCAGGCAACTATGCCGGAGGCGATCCCGGCGCCGTCCGAGTTCACTTTGGTCAGTCCCGATTCCGGCAAGCCAGCGGCGCTCGATAGCGGCGTCTCGGCGGCGCCCACGAAGACCCTTCTCACGGTGAAGGGCGCGGTGCCGCCCGAGTTGTGGAACCGGTTCGGATCGAAGATCATACCCAAGTTGCGGTCGGCCGAACAGCTTGAGGCTCGGGTGGAGCTGACTGTTGAAGTCGAAACCTCGGCCCTAGCCGCGCTTGAAATGGAGATCCAGCAGGTGCTAGCCGATTTGGACCTCAGCGGGAAGGTTGTTGTGGAGAAGGATCGTAAGTAGGAACATTCCCTGGAAGAGCTGGCCTCCGTGGAATTTTGGAAGAGTTGTTCTATCCATGACTCCTCAAGAGGAACGCAGGTCCGAGCACGGGTTTGGAGTGGCCGGCGGTGTGGGCGAAGCTGTGTGGATGCTTCGTAGTGTGATTTAATAAGTCCCGGCTCAACGGACATCGTTGTAGATGTCCCGCCGGTGAAGAGCGCCTACGGCTCCGAATTGGCTTCGGTGAAAAAAATTTCCTCCATTCGGTGGCCGGTTGATCGGCGGGGCGGGAAGACCCCGGGTTCGGCCGACGAACCTATTTCTGCCTTCTGTGTTTTCAATAACTTCTGGGGTTCGTGTCGCAGTGGAATATTTTGGGGTGCCTCTTTGCGTGGATGAAGAACTGCGTTTTGCGAGGAGATTCGGGCGCCTTCCGGGGTGACGGTCACCCCGATAAGAATCGGTGGGAACTCTGTTTGGTGCAGGCGACGTAGAGCAGCTGTCGTTCCGTGTTGTAGACCTCTTCGAGATCCGAGTCGTCCGCGACGGTTTCAATCCGCTCCTGAAATGGAATCACTTCGTCATCGCGGGCCATCACGACAACGGTTAGCATCTTCATCGATTTTCGAAACAAATGGTCCCCGACCGGAATCTGCCCGGTATGGCGGCTCATTCGGCTCTACCCACAGCGGTGCAACCGTTTTGCGTCTGGACCGGCGGTGCCCGCCAATTCGCCATCCACCTTCTTCCCGACGTACTCGAGCGCCTTGGGATCGAGTCGTGGATGGCATTAAAGCGGGTGCCGGGCCGGGGACTCGAGATTGGAGGAGTTCTGCTGGGCCACGTGGACACCAGCGGCGATTCGACCACCTTCCGGGTCCACGGGTTTCAATCCGTCGAATCGGAGTATCGGTCAGGACCGTCTTATCTCCTCTCCGAATTCGATCTCGCGCAACTCCACCACGAAATCGAAAAGAACGGACCTGAAAGCATAGGAATCTTTCGCAGCCAAACGCGCTCTGAGCAACTGAGCCTGGCGGAGACCGACGTGGAAACGATGGTTGGCTGCTTCGGGTCCGGCGATGCACTTTTCTTACTTCTTCGATCGGCGCCGGTCATGGCTGCTTTCTTCATTCGGACGGACGGCGAGATCCACAGGGTTCACGAGTTTGCCTTAGCGTCGCCTCTGGCGACAATCATGAATCTGAAGCAACGCCGCCCCTCGGCTCCGATCCAGCCGCCACCGCCCCCTCCGAATTCATCGACGAGCGTCGTCCGGCAGCTTTATCCCGTGGTGAGAGAATGCGCCGGCCCTCACGATCAAGGACAAAATCGCGTGCAGGCGTCAGAATCCGGCTTCAAAGGCAAGTTCGTTTCCTCCGAGGCAACAGTATTTTCCGGAGTGAAGAGGATGCACTGGATCGCGGGGGCGATCGTGTTCCTGGCTCTCGCGGCAACCGCGAGCCGGTTCATCGAGTCGCTTCGCCCCTACGCTTCGCCAAGCCGGCAGGGGCCTCAGGTCCTCCGGCTGAATGTTCACTCCGCCGGACCTCTTCTTCGCCTGCATTGGGAGCCAAACGATCCGGGCATCCGCGGTGCGGTTCGCGCCATTCTTCATGTCCAGGATGGCGATGAACAGAGCGCCACGGATCTCACGCCCTCCGAATTTCGCGAGGGCAGCGTCACATATGCACCGAAGAATGCCGACATAACCTTCCGATTAGATGTCTATTTGGCAGAGCCGAAGGCCAGCGGATTCGTGCAAGTAGTGAATTTGGCGCCGCCGCCCGCAATCGCTCCCTCTCCGTCGGGGACGCCAAATCCGAATCCGCGGCTAAAGAACCAACCGGCGTCGCCGCAGACGTCCGATAGGCAGCTCTCGCGAATCGTCGAAGAGTCACAACCGGCAGGATCGATCGGTGAAGCGCCCATGCCTTCGACTTCGCTTCGAGGACCGGCAGAGCCCGCTTCGCGCGATTTTTCATTACCGTCCGCGATGCCCGTCGCGCCCAAGGCACCTGATCCGCGGCCGCCGGCAAAGCACCCGGAGGGTTCGCCCCAGGCGGTCAGGACCGTGCTCTCTCCGGCCGGCGCCCGTACGTCGGGGACTTCACAACGGCCACCGATTGCCGACAGGACTCCTGAGCTTGCGCCTCAGCCTTCCGTTCGGATTTCAATGGAGCTGGTTTCGGGTTCACGCTTGGGACGTTTCGTCGAGCGGGTTCCACTGCTACGCCGGTTGAGGAAACAGGACGAAACAGTGGCGCCCGTCCCGATTTATCAAGCCCAGCCGTCATTGAAGGCGCCCGCGTTAAGCCTGATCCGACCGGTTTCCATTGGCATCAAAATCGATGTGAATGAATCCGGCGCCGTAACGTATGCCGAAATTGCCGACTACGGCGACCCTCCTCCCAACTTTACCTTGGTAAATGCGTCTCTGGCGGCCGCTCAGCGTTGGACCTTCATGCCGGCGCGGCTGAGAGACGCCGCGGTGTCGAGCCAGGCAATCTTACACTTTAACTTCGCCCCTTAGTCGTCGCTCCGCGGGGGAAAGATGACTGGAGGCCAGCAGCTCTTTACTTCGTTAAGCCGTGATTGGAGTGTGCTCCTTATGTCTCCTCGTATGGCCCGGAAACTGGATCTACGTGAAATAGCCGAGTTCGTCATCCCTTATTAAGGCAATTATATAGTTGACTAAGCGGGCTGGTTGGGGTAGAATTTAAGTATGGAAGCCGTCAAAGATCCGACCAGCCTGCAAGAAGCAGTCATCTACTTCGCTGATCCAAAAAACTGCCATGCGTTCGTGGTGGCTCGGCGCTGGCCCAATGGCGTTACCTGCCCAACGTGTGGATGCTCGGATGTAATCTTCCTGGAGAATCAAAATCGCTGGCAGTGTCGGAACAAGCACTCGCAACGTCAGTTCTCATTGAAGACGGGGACGATCTACGAAGACTCTCCCCTAGGTCTGGATAAGTGGCTTGTCGCTACGTGGCTGGTGGTCAACTGCAAGAACGGTGCGAGCAGTTGCGAAGTGGCGCGGGCCCTGAACATCACACAGAAAACAGCATGGTTCATGGATCATCGCATCCGCGTTTCCTTCGGAATGGAAAGCCCCGACAAACTGACGGGCCGCGTTGAAGCGGATGAAACTTTCATCGGCGGCAAAGCCCGCAACATGCACGCCATCAAGCGAGCACGGCGCATTACCGGCACTGGTGGGAAAGATAAGACCGCAGTGATGGGAATCTTGGAGCGGGGCAAGGATGGCACGAGCAAGGTTCGCGCCTCGGTCATTCCGAATCGCAAGAAGGCAGCGATTCAAGCTGAAGTCCGTAAGCATGTTGAAGCAGGTTCCGCGCTCTATAGCGATGCCCTGCAATCCTACAACGGGTTGGACGGTGAGTATGCTCATCAGGTGATCGACCATGCCGTTGCCTACGTCGATGGGCAGATTCACACGAATGGATGCGAAAACTTTTGGTCGCTCCTGAAGCGCGGCATCAGCGGCACGTACGTTTCAGTCGAGCCGTTCCATCTTTTCCGCTACCTCGATGAGCAAGTGTACCGCTTCAACAATCGGAAGATGACGGATGGGGAACGGTTCGATATCGCCGTGAAGGGCATCGTCGGCAAGCGGCTGACGTTCGATCAACTGATTGGAAAGGTGGAGACTGATCGCCTCCTCCTCCAACCGCGTCCACTGTGAAGAGGCGACAGGGGCGCGGAAAACGCAAATAGCATAGAATAGGGGAACCGACAAAATGACTTCCTACTATAACGGCAAAGAGCGCAACGGAGACGACTACAGCAATAGTCAAGGCGGCGGGGCTGACGGCGTCCGGTCAATCGCCGAAGGGTCCGTGCCATCCGTATCGCTATTCGACTTCATCGAGGAAGTACTGCGGCCATCGACGCCGCAACATCCAAAGGCGAGTAGGCGATCTCCTCGCACACGATGACCGAGCCGCACACGCTCTACGTAGACAACTTTAGAGGCTTTAAGGATACCTATGTTCCGATAGCGGATGTAAACTTTCTTGTGGGCGAAAACAGCTCTGGGAAAACGTCGCTACTTAGCCTTCTGAAATTGATGTCGGAGGAGCGCTTACTGATCGAGAGTCAATTTCTAGCAAATGATGTAGACCTCGGTACATTCGACGACATAGTTAGCGCCCATACCGAGGATTCTAGCTATTTCCGAATTGGAATGATTAGGTGGGACGAGGCAGCCAAGATACCTATGGCAATGCTGGTTACCTATGAGAAGCACGAGGGACTACCGAGGGATATCGGTTTTACCTGCTCCTATGGAACAAAAGAAATTTCTCTTAGGCGCGTTGGCAATCAATTCCATTTTCGGACGCGCGATGACGCAATCTCTTCCAGCACTGATATAAACCGCCTGTTCTCCAATTGGATAGATGAACACCGAAAGGCGAACGGAGATTTCAAAAAGCTAGATTTTCCATTTAGCCCGGAACAGTCATTGCTATTTCCGCTGTCCTTGGTGGCCCAAAATACCTCCTGGTCAAAGGGCGCTCCCCGCCTCAGGCTACTCACTCCGATGGTATTTCCTCCGACAACTTGGGTTGCTCCAATCAGGACAAAACCAAGACGCACCTATGATGAATTACGCCGTGGGTTCTCATCCGAAGGTACGCACACACCTTATCTCATCCGAAAAATACTCGACTCGGAATCACAAGCCAAGCGATTCAAGCGGATCATTCATGAGGTGGGAATTGATAGCGGATTGTTTGACAGGGTCGACATTCATAGATTCGGAAAGGATATTACGTCCCCATTCGAACTCCATATCGTTCTAGGCGAAAAGGCCTTCAATATTGTAAATGTTGGCTATGGAGTATCTCAGGCACTTCCCGTTGTGGTAGAAATATTATGGCGTCCACCCGAGAGTTGGTTTTCTATTCAGCAACCTGAGGTTCATCTCCATCCACGAGCACAGGCAGCCCTTGGGGATCTTATCTTCACTATGGGAGTTTCCGAGAAAAAGAAGTTTTTGATCGAGACTCATAGTGATTTCATGATAGACCGCTACCGCTCAAGACAGCGACACCACAAGGGGAAGACGCCGACTAGCCAAATTCTGTTTTTCGAACGGAAGAAGGGTCGCAACTCAGTTACGCCGCTGGAAATTAGCGAAAGCGGCGAGTTGCCACTGAGGCAGCCGCGAAGCTATCGTAACTTCTTCATAAAAGAACAAATGGAGTTGCTTGGAATCTAAGTCCATGTGTGTTGTCATAGACGCTAACGTTATCGGCAAGGTCTTCGATCCACGGAGCAGTGAGCACGCTCGCTTCAAGCCTATCGCTTTATGGGTAACCGCAGGCAGCGGAAGTGTCATTTACGGGGGCACAAAATACAAGAAGGAGTTAGGTGGCGGCAGGTATCTCGCCCTATTCAAAGAACTCGGAACGGCAAGAAGGGCCGTGTTGGTTGGCGCGAAGGATGTTGATGATCGCGCACGACTGTTAAAGAAGCTTGTTCCCGAAAAAGACTTCGATGATGAACACCTCGTTGCGCTAGTTGGTATTTCTAGATGTTGTCTGGTGTGTACTGACGACCTGAAATTCCTGCCCTATCTTAAGCGTAAGGATCTCTATCCAGAGGGCGTTATGGTTCCCCATGTGTATAGGTCAATAGCAGACAGAAAGCATTGTTGCGACAGACTTATAGTTGGGATGTGTCCCAAGAGGGTTACATCGCTACGGCACCGCAAAAAGCCCAAAGCTAGATCAAAGGTGGCAATTTGAAATGAAATCCCAAACCGAAACGATTGCAGACCTGAACGCGAGATGCGAGGGGCCGAATCAGTTTGAGAAGTTCGACCGCGCCTTTCGCACATCGCTCACCGTGTCAAAGACCGAAGTCCTGAAGGAAGAGGCTAGGATCAAGCGGGCACGGGCGAGGAAACGGGCGAAGAAACCCGCCTGACGGATTTAGCCGCTTACGCTACACACTGTAGCATATGTGGTCCGCTTAGCCAACTATATAATTGCCCTTATTAAGGTTCGGGATAATTGAGCAATCGATGCCGAGAGTCCTGGACCAGAGACGAAGATTTGAGCAATGCCGGATCAGCGGACCGGAGCCTTACGGAGCCGCGACTGCGAGCTCCGGGAACACTTCAAAATCGCTGGTGTTGAAGGTATAGATTCGGCTCACGTCGTTCGCCTTCATGGTGGCCACGAGTTGTAAGTCGAACACGTCTCCGCCGACTACGGGACGCCGCCGGAGTAAGGCCATCCTTCAGATTACCGCGACCGCCAACTTTACGACGGTTGAGTTGCTTTGTCACGTTCTCTCCACATCGGCCGCTTAGTGATGTAGGATCGGGCTGGCGTCGGCAATGACGAGCCACACTCTTCAGAATCCCAGGCGCTGAAGTGTGGCGACTTCCCGGCGCAAGTCGTCGATGGTGTAGTTCATCCACACGTCATGGGCCTTCAGAAAACCATCCAGCTCATAGCGGGTTTCAAGCCCCAGCAGCCGCCGTAACTCAGCCTTTGTGATACGACCGGCCTTGTATTCTTCGAGGCCGAAACCTTCGAGCGCGCGACGCAACAGATCTCCGCCGTCAGCGCTGAGACGGGTGGCGAGATCGTCGGGAATAGGTAGAGTCAAGTTCATGCTCTCTCCCGGCGGGTGCCGCTGTAACGGCCAAGTCAACGGGAGAAGCGCCTGCTGGACGCGATGTTGCTTGCTGCGCCACGATGAGCTTTCCTAGACTCAGAGAGCCTGCCGAGATTTTGAGAGATAATGAGATTGGAGCATGACAACATTTCCCCAAAAAGCGCGGACGGATAAGGAGGAGATGCTCTCCCTGGCTATCGCAACGGGCTTTCCGGACTCAGAGGTTGAGGTCGTGGTGGTGGTTTAGCCTGCGGGCCAGGGTACTGTTGCGCCAGGGGATGAATGGCCCAAAGGGTACTTCGCCGAGACTTTTGGATCGCTTCGCGACGCTGGCCTGGAACGCCCGCCGCAGGGTCAATTGGCGGAGCGCCTGGTCCTGGATCCTGTCCGCGATTGAGGCATGTACCTGCTGGATTCGAATACCTGCATTCAGTTTCTGAATGGTAGGTCGGCTTCCATAGAGCGGAGGCTGATGGGAACGAAGCCTTCCGAAATCAAACTCTGCTCGGTCGTCAAGGCGGAACTATGGTACGGCGCAGCGCGATCCAACGACGTTGCCGCGGTGATGAGCAAGCTGACGGCGTTTTTCGCGCCCTACGAGTCGCTACCGTTTGACGATGCCGCGGCGGTTGAATATGGGAGCATCCGGGGACCACTCGCCCGGGCCTTCTCAGTCACAATGGAGCGGACACGCCGCTCCATATCAGTTTTTGGCGCGGAATCGTACATGGCAGAATTGGAACCCTGGTATAGAGTCGCTGTCCCTCGTGACGAGGTGCGCCAGGGGCGGTCCTTCAATCCCGACGAGTTTGCGATCCACCTAGCTTAGCTAGGGGCGCTATTGAGGAACCGCGTTCCGCCTCTAGACTTTTTTAGATGACGCCGCGCTTTTGAGGCCCAGCCCAACCAGGCCGGCCAACACCAGGCCCAGGCTGGCGGGCTCAGGGACGGAGCTGCCGCTCGCGGTGACGGTAGTATTGGTTTGGTTGTATAGCGCGCCATTGCTCCCGCTGAATTGGATGTTCTGGGAAGTGGCGGGCCCGAAGTCCGCAATGTTGACGGTATTCCCGGCGACCTCCGTCGCCCCGGTCGCTGTCTCATTTGTATTAAGTGCAAGAGTTAGCGTACCTCCGACCGAGAGGGTCAACGTCGGATCCACACCGGCGGGATCGGTAAAAAGACCCGCGAATGTTGGGTAGAAGGCAAGCTGCGGCAGTGAGAATGTGCCATTGTTAGCTGCATCGGAAGAGCCGCTGATGGTAATCGTCGCGTCATTATTCATGACCACCGCCGGATAACCGAAGCGAGTGATGTAGACAGCGCTCGAACTCACGTCGTCTTGTATAGTCAGAAGCGCGCCGTTTAGGCCGAGGGCATCGGTCCCGCTGGCGAGCGAGAGAGTTGTCTGGTAATCGTACAGGATGGTACTCGCGTCGGCCCGTCCAGCCATGCCGGCCAACAGAGCCAATGCAGCAAACACCCCCAAGAGCTTCATCGATTTCATTGTGTGATCCTCCGAACCTATTTTTCAAAGTATATACCAAATCCGCTCGGTCGCGACCGAATCGAGCGAATGTTGTGTGGCGCATCTCCGGAAAACCTTCCAGCGCAGACCACCGCTTGCTGACGCGCGCGGTTCAGAAAGTAGCCTCCGCGAGAGTGACGGAGCCTCCGGCCAGCACGCGCTCCCGGCAACGCTCCAGCAGGCGCATTGTCTCCAGCGCCTCGACGCCCGAGCAGGGTGGCAGAGCGTGCTGTGTATCCATGCGCCCCGCGCCGAAGAATAACGCGTCCATTTCGTCGGCGAACACATCTTCGCCGGCCGATTCCAGCACCAGCTCTTCGGAATCGGCTTGACTGACGCCGTTCTGCCAGCCCCACCGGCGGCCGCGCACATAGGTCTGCTTGCCGTAGCTGCGATTGCGCCCGTTCACGATGCCGTAGCCGTCCTGGCCGTGAATCTCCAGGCGGAAGACGCTGCGCCACCGCACAATCGAAATTTCCAGATCGATGGGAAAACCGCCGGCGTCGAGCAGGAGCCGGCATTCTTCCTCCACACCAGTTTTCCAAAATCCATTCCAGGCGTATCCGCCGCTCACGGTCAACGGACCAGGGCCGATCAGGCCGCACAAGTCCAGTAAATGAACCCCCGGATCGATCAGGCAGCCGCCGCCGGCACGGATTGGGTCCAGCTTCCAGGTCTTGAGAATATTGGGGTCGCAGCCGTGACCCAGGGTCATGTTTACGGAAATGAGCGGCCCAAAGGTTCCCTTCGCCGCGTCCGCGATCGCCGCGGCAATTCCGGGATAGAAGCGGTAGTTGAATCCCACCCAAAGCTGTCCGGGCCGCGAGGCGCCGAGAATCCGCGCCGCTTCCTCCGCGTTTCGCCCGAGCGGTTTCTCCACCAGGACCTTGCATCCGCCTCGCAGCGCCCGGGCGCAAAGCTGCGGAGCGGCATCGTGCGGCGTCGCGACAATCACCCAATCGGGATCGCGCGCGAAGAGCACCTCGCTATCTTCGACTGCATTCGCCAGGTTCGCCGCATACGGATCGTAGACGCCGCACACCTCGATATCGCGTCCGCGGGCGCGCAGTTTCTCTATGGCCGCCAGGCGTTCGCGGCCGATCAGTCCCGCTCCGAAGAGTGCGACCTTGGCAGGTCGGAGACCTGCCCCACAAGGGTGATTCATCTTGGTGGCTCGATTCTTCGCAACTTCCACAGAGCGGCATCGGGCAGAGTGCCGCCATTGTTCAGATAGTCCCGCCAGTTGTCGCGCACATGCACGAACGACCCCGAAAATCCGCACGACTCGCAGAAGACAAATTCGCGGATGAACTGGACCGGTTCCGCAATGTCTACGGTTGTGCGCACCTCCGCTCCGGCTTCCCGGATGCGGGCCAGCATATCGGTTTCGACCGCGCCCGGAGCGAGACAAACCGTGGCGAAGTCGCCTTTGCCGTGCAAATCGCAGTCCAGATTTTCGATGGCCCGAACCATGGCCGTCTTCGACGCGGAATACGCGGGAAATAGCGGATAGGCGTAGGCCGAGCCTCCTCCGGCAAACGCGGCGATACGTCCGTAGCCGGCCGCCAGCATGGGCCTGAGCAACGCACGCGCGACCGCCAGGTTCCCGAGCAGGTTCACTTGCATGCACTCGAGCCACGCAGACGGACAGGATTCGAGCAAAGGGCCGGTGGGTCCCAGCGTTCCAGCGGCGAGCACTACCGCGAGCCGTTCAAACCCGGCGCCTTCGGCCCACGCAGCTACTCGTTGTCCGGCCGCGACGGCATCGCGCAAGTCGAGCTGTAGGGCCGTCGCCGCTCCGCCGCTTTGATGAATCGACTGCGCGGTGTCCGCTGCGTTTTGGCTTTGGGAGATGCAAACAACGTGAAGGCCCCGCGCGGCCAGGTCCAGCGCGATGGCTCGCCCGATCCCCCGTCCCGCTCCTGTCACCACCACTGCTTGTGGTCCGTCAGTCATGTGTCTTTGTCACTGTCACTACCTCTGCCATCGGCGCATCTTCATCAGCGCGTGCAACAACAGGGTGTTGGTGAATGCCAGGAACGAGCTCATCATCAGCCACAAGCCCGCGACCGCCAGGTGATAGACCGGTTGATTGTTCGCCGGCAGGCGAAAGTTTTGGTGAATGTATTCCAACACCAGCGGCAGCGGAAGCAGGACGCCAACGCAAAAGCCGATGCCGCTCAAGACCACCGAACGGTTGTAGGAAAGAATGCGCGACCACTTCCGGCTCTGCGCCCCCGAATAATCCAGCAGCGACTTCGCAAGAATCCCCATGAACACCGATTGCAACCCCAGAATGGCCAGCGTCACGCCCAGCAGCATCCAGTGCAGAGAGAACACGATCGGTCCGGCCGTAAGCGGACCCAGCGACAAGGGCAGCGTCAGCAGCAACCCCACGGCGAGCAGCACCATCCCCGGTTTGTACAAAAAGAACGATGCTCCGTGGACGAAGAACGCCTTTAAGGTGACCCAGCCCGAATACCAGTTGTTGAAGGGATTTTCTCGCTTCAGATGGCTGAGCCGTCCGGGGCGGTCCTTGTAGAAATGAATCGGAACCTCGCAGGTTTTCAATCCCATGTAGAGCGACTTGATGATCATCTCCGAGGCGTACTCCCACTCCTGGGATTGGAGGTTCATTTCGATCAGCGCCGTTCGTGTAATTCCCCTCATCCCGCAGTGGATATCGGAAAAGTCCGCCGAGTATAGGAAATTGAGCAGCCAGTTGGTGACGGGGGTTCCGAAGTAGCGGTGCGACGCGGGCATCGCGCCGTCTTCGATGGTTCCCTTAAAGCGCGATCCCATGATGTACTCGTAGCCCTCGCGAAATTTATCGAGGAACGGCTTGATTTCGCGGAAGTCGTAGGTCAAGTCCGCGTCGCCCAGCAGCAGGTACTTGCCGCGGATGAACGGGAGTGCGTCGATATAGGCCCTCCCCAGGCCGCGTTTCGGCGTCTTCAGGACCCGCGCGCCCGCCGCCAGAGCCAGTTCCGGGGTCGCATCGGTGGAGCTGTCGACGATCAGCACCTCGCCCCTGACTCCAGCCGCCTTGAGGCCTTCCTTGCACCAATCCACAAACTCCGTGATGGTCAGCTCTTCGTTCAGAGCCGGGATGACGATGGAGATTTCGGGCTGATCTACGTCATTCTTCGGAACCAGCAACTGCACGTCCGCCGGGGCGTCGTTCTGGATGGCGCTGTTAACCGCAACGTTCAGCGGCTCGACAGACACCCACTCGGCAGCATTCGGCATATCCTTCCATCGTCATTCGAAGCCTGAACTTTAGGCGATATCCCGTTACCGCTTGCTCACGCGCGCGGTTCAGAAACGCCGATTCTACCCGAGACCGTACGTGTGTTCTCGCTACAATCCGGCTCTGCCGAGCCGCGACCGTGAGGGAGCGGTATGTTACCCCTCGGGCTTGCGTTACCGCTCCTTGACAGTCGCGGCTCGGTAGCGGGCGCGGTCTCTTATCGTTCAATCCGGCAAGGCCGGAGGCTCGCTGAACCGTGACCGTGAGGGAGCGGTTGTCTACCGCAGCCGGTTCAGCGCGCCGCGCTCCTTGATGCAGCACGTCGCCGGCTTCGCGTGATAACGTCCGAATAGGGGGCCGGCGTCAGGCGAATGCTGTCCTGAGACCGCGCGCGTGCCACGCAAAGGTCCTCGATCGCGATCATGAATACCCAAAGTAGCGCCTTCGAACGCGAACTGGTCCGCGGTTACCTGCACCAGCCGGATGGGGTTCCCCTCGCCGCGATGGCGTTGTTCCACGGCGCGGGATCGAATTGCGAGTCGGCATTGCTGATCGCCGCAGCGGAGGCCTTCCGCGACGCCGGATGGTTGGCGTTTCGCGGCGACCTTCCGTATCGTCAGCAGCGTCCTACGGGTCCGCCGCTAGGCAGCTCCCGGCAGGATCGCGAAGGCATTGCCCGAGCCGCCGAGGAGCTTCGCATCCTCGCGCCCGGAGTTCGCTTGTGCCTTGGCGGGCACTCCTACGGCGGCCGCCAGTGCTCCATTCTCGCCGCGGAAGATCCGACGGTTGCCGATGCGCTGTTGCTGTTGTCCTATCCGCTACATCCGCCGCGGGAGCCCGCCAAACCGCGCACCGAACACTTTGCCACCCTGCGTACTCCCGCATTGTTCGTTCATGGCACGCGCGACCCCTTCGGCACCATCCCCGAGTTGGAAGGCGCTCTGCGCCTGATCCCCGCCAAGACCACGCTACTTCCCGTGGAGGGCGCGCCTCACGGCCTGCCGCTGAGCGTCGCCGCTTCGCTGCCCGCTCAGTTGTGGGCGATCATGAAGGAATAATGCGGCAGCTCGGATTGGCGTTGGCAACGCTCGCGGTGGCCGGCTCGATGGCCGAAGCGGGGAACCTGCGCAAAGTCTGGGATTTCGAAGCGGGATCGCCGGGAGTGTATGCCCTGAGTTTTTCCCCCGACGGGCAGCACATTGTGGCGGTGGTCGGCCGGTCATGGCAGGACGAGTTCGTCCTCGTCCTCGATGTCAGAGATCCCCAGGCCAACAAGCGTCGTCTCGAAGTCAATCCGGAACTGGGCCCATACATTAACCACCACCTCTCATGGTCCCCGTCCGGGCAGCAACTTGTTCTCGGCCGCACCGAGGTTCAGCTCGCGATCGGAAAAACCTGCTCGCTCGAAGGCATGGCGGGGTTACTTTTCTTCGTCGGAGAGGGTCGAGTGGTCACCCAAGCAATCAGACCTGTCGGCCCCCTTAGGCCGGACACGCTAGTGCCCAGGATAGGGCATGCCTTTCTAGACTTCTTCAATTCCGCCTGTCAGAGCGCGGGTTCGTGGGACGTCCCCAATGAATATGGGCTTTTCGATTCATCTGCTGAGCGCGGCTTAGTTTTCGTACGCCAAGGCAGCGGTGCTGCGATTTTGGATGCGTCCAGTAGGACCGCAATACAACAGCTGCCGTGGATGGACTCCGCCCGATTCGCCAACAGTGGAAATGCAATCTGCGGAGTCATTGGGGCCGAATGGGAAGTGAGTGCGCGTTGTTTGGATGTGGATACCGGCAAAGAACTCGCAACATCGAAGATATTCACCCATCTTGAGATCAATCCGGCTCTTCACGCGCGAAGGGTTGTCCTGTCCGACTATGGAAGAAAGTTTGATTTCATTTACTTCAGGTGGTATCTGGGATCTCTCAAGAACCGAGTGGTTTGGGACTTCGGAACCGGCAAGCAACTGGTCTCCTGGCGGCCTAAATCGCAGACCGTGTTTTCCCGCGACGGTGCTTTGGGAGGAACTCAGCCCTACGCCTTCGACATCTCCCCGGACGGCGATTATATCGTCGAAGGCGGCGCGGGAACAGTGAGCCTTTACAGGATCGAGCCGTGATCTTGAAAGATCGCCTGGAGCGCGTTGAGGAGCGAATTCGCGCCGCGGCGGATCGCGCCGGACGGAGACGCGAGGACATCGTGCTGATCGCGGTCACCAAGAAATTTCCCGCCGAGGTCATACGCGAGGCCTACGATCTGGGCCTGCGCATCTTCGGCGAGAACTACGTACAGGAGTTCGAGGCCAAGCATCCGGCGCTGGCCGGCCTCGCCGGCGCCGAGATTCATCTCATCGGCCATCTCCAGTCCAATAAAGCCCGTGCCGCCGTGGATCTGTTCCAGGCGATCCACACCGTCGATTCCGAAAAACTGGCGCGGCGTCTGGACGCGATGAACAAGCCGATTGAGGTAATGATCGAGGTCAAGCTCTCCGAGGAAGCCTCCAAATTCGGCGCCGCGCCGGAGGAGCTGGCGAGGCTCATTGATGCGATTCGTACGTGCCCGAATTTGCGGCTGACAGGTTTGATGACCATGCCTCCCTGGAGCGACGATCCGGAGGTCACTCGACCCTATTTCCGCCGCCTGGCCGCCCTCGCGCGCGAGCATCGCCCCACGCACAGCTTGGCCAAGCTTTCGATGGGCATGTCGCATGATTTGGAAGCTGCGATTGAAGAGGGGGCTACGCATATTCGCGTGGGGACGGCCTTATTTGGGCCGCGCCCCAAGTCTCTGTGAGCGGCGCGCCATGAAAGTCGGCTTCTTTTCCCCTCTGCCTCCGGCTCCCACCGGTGTTGCCGATTACTCCACCGCACTCCTCACCGAGCTTCGCAAGCACGGCGAAGTGGTCGTCGGGGCACAAGACGCGGACGTCGCTTTGTACCACATCGGCAACAATCATCTGCACCGCGAAATTTACCGGCGCGCCCTCGCCTCTCCCGGCGTCGTTGTTTTGCACGATGCGGCGCTGAACCATTTTTTCCTGGGCTCGCTCGATCAAGCCGCTTACGTGGAAGAATTCGTCTTCAACTACGGGGAATGGAATCGCGGCCTCGCCGAAGACCTGTGGGCCAACCGCGCCCGCTCCGCCGCCGACCCGCGCTATTTCGAATACCCCATGCTCAAGCGCCTGGTGGCCGCCTCGCGCACTGTCATCGTCCACAATCCGGCAGCAGGACACATTGTTCAACAGCACATTCCCGAAGCGCACGAGCGACAGGCGAGGATTGTTGAGATCCCCCATCTGTTCGTCCCCCCGAAGCTCCCTCCCGCGGTGGACACGCTGCGCTTCCGCGCCGAGCTGGGCCTCGGTCCGCGAACGCTATTGGCGGGAGTGTTCGGCCATCTGCGCGAATCCAAGCGGCTTTGCGCCATCCTGCGGACCATGGATCGTCTCTGGAAATCGGGAGTGGACGTTAAGCTTCTCGTACAGGGCTCCTTTGCGTCTTCGGATCTGGAGCGCGCGGTGACGCCACTGCTCGAAAATAATCCGCGCATTTTGCGCATCGGCCATCTTGCCGAGGCGGATTTCTGGCGGTGGGCCGCCGCCACGGATGTGTGCATCAACCTGCGCTTCCCCAGCGCCGGGGAAACCTCCGGCATCGCCATCCGCATGATGGGCATCCGTGAACCGGGCGGTAATGAGGCGGGGATTGGCAAGACGGTCGTGTTCAGCGCGGGCGAGGAGGTCTCGCGGTACCCAGAGAACGCCTGTCTGCGCGTCGATCCCGGACCAGGAGAGGAAACCATGCTGGCCGACTATCTGCTCTGGCTGGCTTCCGATCGCGGGGCCATAGAGGAAATCGGACGCCGCGCCGCCGCATACATCCGCCGCGAGCACGCCCTCGAACGCGTGGCGGGGCAGTATTGGGACGCGATACTGGGTCGCGATCAATAGATCGAGATAGGCCGTCCTTCGGTGCCGACCTGCACGGCCGGCGCCGGGATCTCCCACGGCGGCAGATTGATGAGACGCGGCTTCAGCACGATCAGCGTTTCATCGGAGTTCTTCTGCGTGGTGTCGTTGCGAAACAGGTGTCCCAGAATCGGGATGCTGGCCAGGCCCGCTATTCCGCTGCTCGTAAAGCTGTCGGTGGTCTGCGCGAGGCCCGCGAGCACGGCCCATTCGCCGTCGTGCAGCCTCACCGTGCCTTGAAATTTGCGCTGCTGGATGGCCGGAATGCCGCTGCCGGACGCGTTCGCTCCTAGCGTGGTGAACGCTGCGTCAACGTCGAGCGACATTTCGCTTGCGTCGTGAACCGTCGGCGTTATTTTCAGCACCAGGCCCAGATCCTGAAATGTCACCGTGGGCGTTGGCGTAGTCAGAGTCGGCCCAGTGGCGCCCATATACTGCGCGGTGGCGATAGGATAACGCGAGCCCACGTTGAGCGAGGCGGCTTGTCTGTCCACCGCCACGATTTGGGCGTTCAGCAGCGTTTGCGCTGAATTCTTGGAGAGCGTCGCGAACGCCTGCGCGCTCGCCACACCCAGGCCGAACAGCGACTTTCCGCCCCCGAATGCCAGGAACTGCGCGAAACCGGCGGGCGACGCCGCGTTTTGCAGAAAACTGCCGAAATTGACGATCGCCGAGGAGTTGGGCAGCGTCAGCCCGATTCCCAGAGACGAGTTCTTGGTCACCGTAAGCAGCTCGACCTCGATTTCCACCTGCGCGCGGAGTCGCGAAAGATCGCGGAACAGTTCCCGGGCCAGCAGAACCTTGCCGACCGAGTCCCGAATGAATACCTGACGCCGCCCGGGGTCAACCTGGATGCGCCGGATTTCCAGCGTCTGCTGCACCGCGGTGACGATTTCCTGCGCGTCCTGGACCGCCATGCGCTCCGGAATCGGGATGGTCGCGCTCATGGTGGGGGTCATCTCCGCCCGGTGCTGCGCGGTATCGCGGATTACCAGCGCCGTCCGCTCATTCACGGGTTCCACCAGCGAGTTCGTCATCGCCTCGAGAATTCGCAGCGCTTCCAGCATGCTCAACTCGCCGGTCTGGAAGGGGAATAGAGCGGGGCCCTGATAATCCGCCTCAAACAGCATTTGGATTCCGAACGCCTCGCCCACCTGTTGGAAGACGCTTTTGGCGTCGCCGCGCAGATCGAAACTCTTCTTTGCGGGCGGGGAGGCCAAGTGGGGCGCCATCGCGGCGCTGCCGAACACGTCGGTCTGCCCCGCTCCCAGCGATTGAATCATTTGAAAAAACGCCGCCTCCGGATCCGGCTCGGTGGTGACGTCGTGAATCTGCGCGGATTTGATCGCCAGGTTTCCAGCTTGGTTCCTGTGGGCGGCGATCGCCAGGTTGGAAGGATCCAGCGCTGCCGCGCGCGCGTACAGCATGTAGGCCCGCAGAAGGTCGCCGGACCGCTCCGCCTTCTGGCCCTCCTGAAACACGCGGGTGGCCTGCGAATCGTCCGCCTGCGAGGAGATCGCCAGTATAAACAGAATCAGCGTGTTACGGCAGAGATTTCCCAAATAAGCTTGACGCTTGGCCGGTTCCCAGCGTGCAGGTTAAGCTTACCTGCCGGTTCTGCCGATAGTTCCTAACGAGGAAGGTACGCTCAGATGGCCACTTTTGCGCCCGCCCGCTCCACTTTTACCCCCGCACTTCCGCAGAACTTCAAGGACCTCGGCGTGCCGGAATCGCTGGTGCTGGACTTGGTGATCCGCCGCCTTCTGATCGAGGGATATTCGACGCTCGCGAGTCTAGGCCGCGCCTTGCGCCTGGCCGTCCCAGTGGTCGATAGCGTTTTCAAGCACATGCGGTCGCAACAGTTGGTCGAGGTCAAGGGCATGACCGGCAACGACTACAATTTTACCCTGTCGGTGGCGGGCAAGCAGCTTGCGAGCGAACGCTTTCAGGTATCCCAGTACGCCGGAGCCTGCCCCGTCTCGTTGAAGGAATACAACGCCGCCACCAAGGCTCAGTCGGCTAAGGTGCAAGTGGACCGCCGCACTCTTCGCCAAGCCTTCTCCGATCTGGTCGTCACCGACCGGATGCTAGACTCGCTTGGCCCGGCGATCATTTCGCAGAATTCGATTTTTGTGTACGGGCCTACCGGCAATGGCAAGACCAGCCTGGCGGAGCGCATGCTGCGGGTCTATCAGGACGCGGTTCTGATTCCCTACGCCGTGGAGGTCGATAGCCAGATCATCAGTCTTTACGACCCGGTGGTGCACCAACCTCTGGAGCACGAAGACGAGGACGCGGACCAGCGCTGGATTCTGTGCAAGCGGCCCTGCATCGTGGTGGGCGGCGAGTTGATTCCCAGCATGCTCGAACTGCGCCTGGACGAAGCCTCGGGCATCTACGCCGCGCCGCTCCAGATGAAGGCCAACAACGGCATTCTGATCATCGACGATTTCGGCCGCCAGCTCATGTCGCCGCGCGACTTGTTGAACCGCTGGATCGTGCCGCTGGACCGCCGGGTGGATTATCTGACTCTGCGCTATGGCGTCAAGTTCCAGATTCCCTTCGAGCTCATGGTTGTGTTCTCCACCAACCTGGAGCCCTCCGACCTGGCCGACGAAGCCTTCCTGCGGCGTATTCACAACAAGATTTACGTGGAGGCCGTGGACGCGGGGTGCTTCGATCAGATCTTCGCACGGGTGGTGCAGGGCCGCGGACTTCAAGCCGAATCCGACAGCGCGGAATACCTGCGTAAGCTGTGCTTGCGCGAAGGCCGCACCGAACTGCGCGCCTGCTACCCCGCCGATATCTGCAACATTCTCCACTCGATCGGCCGCTATGAAGGCCGGGCCCCGATCATGACCAAGGCCGAGATGGAACGCGCCGCCGCGCTGTACTTCGCCAAGAGCTAAGCGCAAAGGGTGCGGCGCGCACCACCAGTCGAGTCCGGAGCTGTTTCGCGCCGCACTCCGTTTTGCGCGAGTTCCTCAAAAGTGGAGCAGGTCTCCGGCCTGCCAGTTTCTATCGCCCGAAGTACTTCGCGTTCGTGGCCGCGAAGTCGGACCACTTCTCCGGCAGATCGTCGATGGTGAAGATCGCCGAGACGGGGCAGACGGGCACGCAGGCGCCGCAGTCGATGCATTCCACCGGATCGATGTATAACATCGTTTCGGCCTCGAACCTGGGATCTTCCTTCTTGGGGTGGATGCAATCGACCGGGCAGGCGTCTACGCAGGCCGAGTCTTTCACGCCGATGCAAGGTTCCGCAATTACGTAAGCCATAAATTCAGGGGAACTCCTAGAAGTAACATAAGAGCACGCCGACGCGCAAACCGATGGTAGGGACGGGCAGATTCGAACTGCCGACCTGTCGCTTAGGAGGCGACCGCTCTATCCATCTGAGCTACGTCCCCACGAAGCCTTGATTGTACCAGCCTCCCAGCGCCTGAAACCCTCCACAAGGTGAAACCGCAGAACGCTAGGACAAAGCTGGTCGCTTTTATCCGAGTTGCTCGTTCCCGAGGGTCCGCCACAGGTGCCAGCAGGCAACGGAGCGGAACGGACGCCACGTCTCACTAATGCGCTCGATCTGATGACCGCTCCCGTAAACGTTGGCAACGGCTCGTCCGAGCCCGACATCGCCCGAAGGAAGCACGTCCGGATCGCGGAGGACCATAATCCGAAACACTGCCAGTGTCCACGGGCCGATACCCTTGATACCAGCTAGGGCGTCTTCCCAAAGCTGGCCCGCCTGAACCTTCGCACGAATCTCTTCCGACCTTTGTAAAATCGTAATACAGCACTGGGCTCGGCGCTCGGGGAGGCCGAACGCGCGCAGACTCTTCAGATCTGGCGCCGCAGCCGGCGACGGTGTTGCGAGCAGTGGGTAAGCGGACTTCACCCGTTCGGCGAGTCGACAGGCGACGCCGGTAGAGATCTGCTGAGCCATGATCATTCGAAGGAGCCCCCAGATTGGGTCTTCGGTCGGATGGGCAGGCCACCGAGTCGATTGAGCTGCGATTACACGCGCTAACGCGGAGTCGCGCGCCGATAGAACCTCCTCAGGACTAGATGCCAAAGCTGGAGCTGTTTGAGGCACCTCAGTTGCCTTGGTCGCTGGGAGTCGCCACTTGGATTTCGACTCCGCCCGACGCTACCGAGACGAGCTTAAACCCCGGTATCTTGATATCTTTCAGTGAGTCGGCACTGCTGGCCAGCCACTTGGAGCCGTTCCTGGCTTCTACTCCGGGCACCGACGCTTCTGGCATGCTCCTAACCTCCCAAACGTTCAACATCTGAAAATCTCGCCGCTCCGACCCAGTGTCTCTAACGAAATCAAGATAGCTCTTGTTTTTTCGCCATTCTAAGTCCGCGACGCCGTTCAGCGCCTCGCGTAAGATTTCCGACGAAATCTTAATCGAGTTTGAAGATGGCGGCCCCAGTATTTGGGCTAGCCGGAAGGCCAGTTCCTTAAGCTCATCGAACCGCAGCAAAGCGAACTTCGCCAAAGCAAGCTGCGGATCAAGCCTCTTTTCGCGGTAGCGATCCAGAGCTTCCTCTGGTGTTCCTCCACCCCGCTGTGTCAGGTCAGACGTTGACGTGGGCGCGTTCTTTTCAACCTGGGCAAGGGCCTCCTGGATCTGATCTTGCGTAACATCGAAGGTAACCGTAAGCTGGTGCGACTTCGACAGTAGCTTCGTGAGCTCTTCGATCTTAGCGTCGAATGAGGGCGGAGTCACGAGTATAAGGGCGTCAAATCGGTGACTACGAACAATGGCACTGTCGAAGTAGTTGATGTGATTGGTCGCTACGAAGTACAGGATATTTCGGGCCTCCCAGAGTTCGGCAAGCTTCGGCAACATACTTGTAGTAAGAAATCTACCAAAGGCGTCTCTTTCCATGTCGCGCTCACGGACGAGTTCATCGATTTCGTCGAAGAGCACAACGGCATGATCAAGCTCCGAGAGCTGCTTGAAAATCTTGTCTGCCGTTTTTTGAACCGCTGGTAGACCCTCCGCGACGAAATGGCTCGCATAGATTTCTACGTAGTCCCATTCGATGACATCTGCGAGGGAACGTACCAATGAGGTCTTGCTCGTCCCGGGCGGGCCAAAGAGAATCGCTGATCTTGCTTGGCTCTTTTCGATCGGCTGGCTATCGGGTTCCAGACGATCTGTAAACTCCCGCGTCCTGACCGGGTTGATAAACATCGTCCAAAGCCGATCAGAGACCGGGGTCCCCTTCACCCCCCACGTCTTGCCTCGCGCAACTATTTCCTTTTCGGCATCGGCGCGGCTCAGACGATTCCGCGGAGCTTTGCGACTAGCGAGGGCTTCTTCGCGACACCATATTCCGATCAGTCTGCGGAGCGACTGCGCGTAAGAAAAGACACTCGCCGTCGCCCAGCTTTCGGGCTCTGTGACGTTTGTTCGATGACCGGAGCACCAGCCAATTTCTTTGCCGCCTGGAGTGAGCGACAGTGGTATTCTCGTAGAATCGGCGTATCGCCACAGGTCCATCAGGTTCTTGCCGTAGGGCTTCAAGAGCTCGCGAACCATTTCGGCTTCGGCCTTGTCCTGTAGGGCACATTGGAGGAGGACAGCGAAGGTCTCGAATACGTAGCAGTACGCGTTACCTGCCTTCTCGTAATGGAACAGCGGCTTGTAATGCCGCCAAGTGCCGTCGGCCTGCGTCGAAAACAGACACTTGAAGGCTTGCTTCAGGAAATCTCGATTCTCCAAATTCATTGTTAGCGTGTTGTCGAAGTTCAGGAAAATCGCGAGCGCCCAAGCAAGCTGATCTGAGTCCAGCACCGACGACTGAGGGGACGCGGAGTGGAGCCCCAGCTGCGTGCCAAGCTGCTGCCTTGCCCAAAGCACCATTCCATCGCGCTTAGGGCTTAGGTCAAGAGTTCTGGAACTAAGGAGCTCTTTGTACCCCGTCTGGTCCTTGCGCTTTATCCGATCCAAGAGCTCCAAGGTCCAGTAGGTATGGAATGCGTTAGGAGGGTACCACTTCTCTACCGACAATCTCTTGCCCGCCTCACCAATCGCAAATCGGTTCGGCATTTTGTCAAGCTGACCCAGAATCTCCTTGAGATGCGTTTCAATGCTTGTGTCGAAAGTAGCTGAGAAAGCAACGACCGCTGGAAGGGCGCGACATCTACAGTACACTCCCGCAGAGCCTTCTGATATCCACTCCTTGTTCTCGCGACGAAATGCTGCCGCCGAGAAACCGGTCCTCACCGTCTCCGCACGCTCGAACTCGTTCGTGCGATACCGGGGAGGGCAGTCAAACAAGGAACTCAGACAAGTGGCGGTTGCCGTGGGGTGATGCAGCTCTCCATCCTCCAAGTTCTCTTGCTCTGAGGGCAGGAGTTTAAAGCTGACGCCCGCTTGAAGGACCGTGAGACTCGGGACGTGTAGCAGACAAAAACTCTGGAGAGAACGCCGCGCTTCTGTCAGCTCTTCGAAGCTTAGCATTTGCTGGCGAGTGCTCTGCTCCTCGATCTATTGCAGGGTCGTCGGCAAGGCCAACTTGTTCTGCAACTCGGCGATATCAGCGTAAGCATGGTGTGCTGATTCGCCGAATGAGTTTCTAGATGTCAAAGTGGATTTGATTCGTTCAAGCAGCTGATGCGCTTCGTGCACAGAAGCGTGAGGATCGATAAGGATGCCCTCGCAAGACCTAGATTGAACACTCGCGGACACCGTGCGCACTGCCTCTGAAAGCGTGAGAACGATGGTTACATATTCGCGAAGCGTCAAATCGCTCGGGACGTGCGTGGCGAAGATCGGTACGCGCGCCGCGGCTGCAAATCCCACTTCCATAGATGCTGACTGTCCGACATATCCGTCGGGACAGACCAACCAAAGGAAATCGGCGGCTCGGATGGATTCCAAGTGCCGGTCTTGAACAAGCCGCACCGATCTGACGCGATCGCTCGCCACGAACAAGAACTCGCCCTGCGCCGCCACAACCCGCGGATCGGCTGGCGAAAGCACACGTATTGAGCGGGAGGCGAGCTCTTCGACAGCCGCGCCGATTGCCGCCATATGCCGATGGAAGCTCCCGGAGACCGCCGCTTTGAGGTTTTGTTCAGCTATGCGCATAGTTAAGGCTCCCAAACTCGCCCGGCACCACCCCTATTCTAGACACTACTCAGTGAGACGGTGCGCTGGCGAACGGCTCGGTCGATCATAGGTACACTTATCTTTCTAAAATGAGTATACTTATAAAGTTGCGCCAGGGCAAGCCGATCTTTAACGTCGTTAGGACGCGACTATGGAAAGTTCTCTCACGCCTGAGGAGTTCACGAAAAAGGTCCGCGAAGAGGTCAAGAAGAAGTTTAAGAGGCTCGTTGACGAGGCGCGTAAGCACCGCGGTGAACTATCCCGTCTGGCGAGGCAAATCGGCGTCCCGTATCAGGTGCTAGATGATTATGCAGAAGGTTCGATGCCCTCCGCTGATGTCCTTCTCGCGGCGTTCTTGAGATGGGACTGGACCATCGAGATCAAGAGTCCCGGCGCGACTCCTGCTTGGTGCAAGTTCTCGCTGACCGAAATGGACAAAGAGAGCAAGAAGCTCAGGCAGCAGCCGATTCAGCTCTCGCTATTCGACGCCCTCACCGAACTTGATGATCAGTTGGAAATCCTGAGGAAGAGTGTGGCGAGAGCGGAAGCCGAGGTCGAAAAATCTCTGAAACGTGCTTGAGCATCATAGGTACACTTATGATGCGAGCGCGCCCATCTGTTCGAGCCGTTAGGGATTTGGCTGAGCGACTAGCAGATCCAACAAGTTGTTAAGGACGAAGAATCAGGACGACGGGAAGGTTAGAAGGCCAACCTGTCGCTTAGGAGGCGACCGCTCTATCCATCTGAGCTACGTCCCCACGAAGAGCGCTTCTTTGATTTTAGCGCCTGTCCGGACTAGCGCTTCGCCACCAGCACCCGCGACGGATAAAATCCCTGCCGCACGAACTGGTCGGTGAGGATGCGCATTCCGGCCGCGCGAATCAATTCCGGAACCCCGGCCTCCACCTGGCGTCCCCAGAACGCGGGCGCAAGCTTGCCGCAGACGCCATAAAACCGGTTGAAGACCGGGCCGTTCTGCCCGATCACAACCAGCGAAAACGTCCCGCCGGGTTTCAGCACGCGGCGGATCTCCTCGAGCGTCCGCGTGATGTCCTCCCGCGCCAGAAGCTCCAGCAGGTAACAGCACATCACTGCGTCGAAGCTCGCGTCGCGAAACGGCAGGTCGCGGACATCCACGGCGCCGCAGTGGGCCCGCGCTCCCGGGAACTGCTTGCGCGCCCGGCCGAGAGTGCGCGCGGCCATATTCGGCGACAAATCCAGCCCGAAAGTCTTGCCGGCTCGATTGGATCTCACCAGGCGGCGGAACATTTCCCCGCTTCCGGTGGCCACCTCCAGTACGCGCATCCCGTTGCGAATGCCGGAATGACGCAGCGCGCAGGCGTGCGCCTTGGAGTGAAAGAAAAACGTGCTCAAGGGATAGACCGACGCAAGCAGGTCGTAGACGCGCCGCGTCCGCTCCGCAATGGTCCGCGGCAACAGATCCGCGCGGGGAAGCAGTAAGGAATAGTTCAAATCACCCAAGCATGCGCTCCTTCGAAAGGTGGTTTTACCCGCTGCCCACCAGAGATGCAACTCCAACTACACTACCACTGGTTTGCTCCGGAAGTTCGATCCCGGTGCTGGTGCCTTCCCCCAGCCGGCTGTCGATCCACATGCGGTACTCGGCTCCGAATAAGACTTTTAGCCGTTCATTCACGTTGTTGACCCCGATGCCGTGCTCGAACAGCGTGGCCAGCTTGGCTTCGGGAATTCCCACGCCGTCGTCCTCCACCAGGATCTGGAGCCGCCCGCCGGCGATCAGGCTTCGCACGCGGATGGTGCCTCCGTCCACTTTGCTCGCGAGGCCATGCCGGATGCTGTTTTCGACCAGCGGCTGAAGCAGCATGCTGGGTACCAGCAGATCTAGCGTAGCGGGATCGATCTCCTTCACGAAGCGAAGTTTGTCGCCGAAGCGCACCATCTCAATCGCAAGGTAGTCGTCGATGAAAGACAGTTCCTCACCGAGCGTTATGAGATTCTCCTGCTGGCGCAACAGGCGGCGCAGGATCTTCGACAGCCTTTGGACCACCTGCCGGGCCTGCTCCGGATCCAGGCGGATCAACGCCGTAACGGAATTGAGCGTGTTGAACAGAAAATGCGGGTTGATCTGGCTGCTCAGCGCGGCCAGCCGGGCTTCATTCAGCCGCATCTGCTGCTGCTCCAGCTTTTTCTCGTTGCGATTGCTGTTCCAGATCTTGATGGGCAGAACGGTGGCGAAGAGCGTTGTCGCGTACACCGCCACCCATCCCCATCCCCCCGCCTCGCTCCATTCGAGCGCGAACACCTTGCCGGGCCACACCTTCGCCAGCGTTTGCCGCAGCAGTTCCGCCACCAGGATCACGCACACGCAGGCGATGCTGAACGCCGGCAGGCGCAGATCGCCCTTTCGCAGCAGGCGGACGATGGCCAAATTGGGGTCCGGCGTGAACCGCCAGATGAACTCCTTGTCGGGCGCCAGATCGCGCAGCAAGCCGCCCATCACGCCCACGGCTGCCAGGAGGGGCATGGTCATCAACTCGCCATGCAGCATGGCGGGGACGGAAATCAGTACGCCCGCCAGCAGGCCGGTTACGTACCCGCCCAGCATGCCCATCACCAGGCTGCCTTCCAGGCCCAGATCGACCGCCTGATAGCCGTTGCTCATCGCCCGAGTTGCCACTCCCGCGCCAAAGATGACGGCGCAGACCAGCGCCATCTGGACGCGTTGGGAGAGCGTGCGCTCTTCGCGCATCAACATGCGCTGGAACCAACCGAAGCGGGTCAGAAAGCTGGCCAGCGAGGCGGCCACCGCGAGTTTTACCAGCAGAGTAACTAAGGGCTGCGGAACCATCGTCTGCTGCCGATCATTATAATGAAGTTACTCACCCTACATTGCATTCATGTCCCAGACCATTCATGTTCGCAAGACCTCCGAGGCGGATTTTCCCACCCGCTTCGGGCACTTTCGAATTCTCGGATTCGAAGGATCGAGCACCGGCGGCGGCGCGGCTGAAGCCCGCACGGGGCCGGCCCAGTCAGGCTCCGATGTGCGGGCGAATTCCAATGTGGAGGAGTCTGTCGTTTTGAAGATGGGCGATCTCTCCGGCAGTCCTCCCCTGGTGCGCATCCATTCCCAGTGTCTGACCGGCGACGTGTTCCATAGCCTGCGCTGCGATTGCCGCGCGCAGCTCGAGCTGGCCCTGCATTCGATCGCCGCCGAGGGCCGCGGCTTGCTGATCTACGAAAACCAGGAGGGCCGCGGCATCGGTCTGCTCAACAAGTTGCGCGCCTACGAGCTCCAGGATCGCGGCGCCGACACCGTCGAGGCCAATCAGCAACTCGGTTTTGAGGCCGACCTTCGCGGCTATGCCCTCGCCGCCGCGATATTGCGTTACCTGGGTCTGGACGCGGTCCGGCTCATGTCCAACAATCCTGAAAAGATTCAGGCGCTGGAGCGGGCGGGCGTGCGGGTGACCGAGCGTGTGCCCTCGATCGTGCCGCCGATCGAGTCTACCGAAGACTACCTACGCACCAAGCGCGAAAAGCTCGGCCACCTGCTCGACTGACGCCGATTCTGAGCCGCGCCCGAAGGAAGCGGTTTTACAATCCCTTCTTCGCCAGGAAAATCGCGAGATCCACCACCCGCATCGAATAGCCCCACTCGTTGTCGTACCAGGCGATCACCTTCACCAGGTTTCCGCCCAGCACCTTGGTCAGCTCCGAGTCCACGATGGAGCTGTTGGGATTGTGCATCATGTCTGTCGATACCACCGGATCTTCCGTGTATGCCAGGATCCCCTTCAACTCGCCCTCTGCGGCGGCTTTGAGCGCAGCGTTCACTTCTTCCGCGGTCGTCGATTTCGACGTGACCGCAACCAGGTCCACCACGCTCACATTGGGCGTGGGAACACGCATCGAGTAGCCGTCCAGCTTGCCCTTGAGCTGCGGCATCACCAGGCCGATGGCCTTGGCCGCCCCCGTGGAGGTAGGGATCATGTTGATCGCCGCCGCCCGCGCGCGCCGCAGGTCCTTGTGCGGAAAATCCAGCACGTTCTGATCGTTGGTGTAGCTGTGGATGGTGGTCATGAAGCCCTTCTCGATGACGAATTTTTCGTGCAGCACCTTCGCCACCGGGGCCAGGCAATTGGTGGTGCAGGAAGCGTTCGAGATCACGTTGTGCTTGGCCGGGTCGTAGGCCGAGTCGTTGACTCCCAGCACGATGGTGATGTCCTCGCCCTTGGCCGGCGCGGAAATGATGACTTTCTTCACCGTGCCTCGCAGGTGCTGCGACGCGTCCTTGGCGTCGGTGAACCTGCCGGTGGATTCCACCACCACCTGCGCGCCCAGGCTGGACCAGTCGATCTGGGAAGGGTCCCTGATCGCGAAAATCCTGATGCGCTTTTCGCCCACTACGATCGCGTCCGCTTCGACCTTCACATCTTCGTGGAGGCGTCCGAGAGTAGAATCGTATTTGAGCAGATGCGCCAGCGTCTTGGTATCTGTAAGATCGTTGGCGGCGACAATTTCGATGTTGGGATTGTGGAGCGCGGCGCGCACCACGTTTCGGCCAATCCGGCCAAATCCGTTGACTGCAACTTTGACTGGCATGATCCAGTGTATCAACTCGTCCACTGCCTCTTTTATCGTCGAAAGCCTCCGCTATCATCTAAAGAATGGTTCTCTCCGACGTCGATATCCACCGCTACCTGGAACAGGGAAAGATCAAGATCACCCCCGCTCTTCCGCCCGAGCAATTCGGAAGCTGCTCCGTCGATTTCCGCCTGGGCCGCGAGTTCAGCGTCTTTGAGCACAGCCTCCACGCTTTTATCGACCTCCGGAACCGCACCGCCATCCAGGACCTGATGCGTGCCATCACCGTCCCGAGTGGCGAGCCGTTCATCTTGCAGCCGCACGAATTCGCGCTGGCCATCACCGAGGAGACCCTCGAGCTCGACGACGATGTGCTGGGGCGCCTGGAGGGCCGCTCCAGCCTCGGACGCATCGGCATCATCGTGCATGGAACCGCCGGGCTGTTCGACCCCGGCTGGGCCGGCAAGGCCACTCTGGAACTCAGCAACCTGGGGCGCATGCCCGTGGCACTTTACCCCGGCATGCGCATTTGCTCCTTCACCTTCGAACAGCTTTCTTCGCGAGTCGCCGTGCCCTATGGGAAGAAAGCCGGCAACAAGTATTCCGGCCAGGACCGGCCGCTGGCGAGCAAACTGGCCAGCGAAACCAGCAAATGACGGTAAGGTTTACACTGTTGTTATGAGCGCTACGAAGACCCTCCTGACAGCCGAGGAATTCGACAACTACCCCTTCGAGGAAGATAAGCGCTACGAACTCGACGAGGGGGAGTTGATCGAGATGACCAGACCCACGTACCGGCATAACCGCGTCCTACGGAAGCTCCTCGTTCGGCTGGATAACTTCCTCGAAAGCACTGGGCTCGGAGAAGCACAGCTCTCGGAAAACCTTTACGCGCTCGCGCCGAACACCCGCAGAGCGCCGGATTTGGCGGTGATCCTTGGAGACCGTCATCGAGAACTGTGGGAGGCCAAGGTCATCCCCATCATTCCCGAAATCGTGGCCGAGGTCCTCTCGCCCAGCGAAACGCCTCGAATGATTCACCGCAAGCTCAGGCAGTATTTCGAAGCCGGAGTAAAAGAAATCTGGCTCATCGATCCCGAAGTCCGGGAAATCGAGGTCTGGACCGGCCCCAGCTTGCCCGCCCACGCCCTGGGCGGCAATGCTGTTCTGGAATCGCCGCTGTTACCCGGCTTCGCGCTACCGCTCGAAAAACTATTTGCCTGAGCCCAAGCGGCTGATCGCGTCAGAGTAGCGGCTCGACCGCCGTCCATACTTCCGCCGCGACTGCCGTCTCCGGCCGCCCGCCATCAATCAACCGCACCCGTTTCGGCTCATCCGCGGCGAGCTGCCGGTACGCCTCGCGAACCTTGCGGTGGAAGCCGATATCCTGCTCGTCGATGCGGGTTTCGACGTCGCCGGTGCGTGCGTTGCGCCGGTGCGCCCGCGCCAGCCCCGTCTCCGTGTCGATGTCGATGGCCAGCGTCAGGTCCGGAACCAGCCCCCGGCAGGCGATGCGATCGACTTCATACACCAGCTCCGCGCCCAATCCGCGCGCCACGCCTTGATACACCAGGGTCGAATCGGTGAACCGGTCGCACACTACAACCCGGCCCTGAGAGAGCGCCGGCAGAATCCATTCCTCTACGTTCTGCGCCCGCGCCGCGAACATCAGCAGCAGCTCGGTGGTGGGCCGCAGCTCCCGATTCGCCGCATCCAGCAGCACCCGGCGGATCTGCATGCCGATGGGCGTGCCTCCCGGCTCGGCCGTCTCCAGCACGTCGCGCCCGGCTTCGCGCAGCCGCGCGGCGAGCAAACGCAATTGCGTCGACTTGCCGCTGCCCTCGGGACCTTCAAAGGTGAGAAACACCCCGCGCGGCTTGGTCATTGTGGGGCGGTCCCCCCGGACCGCGGCCGACGCCCTCGTCGGCCCTCGGCGCCCTCAGTCATACACGTAATGCAGGACCTTCTTCAGGTCCTCCCAAGCCTCGCGCTTGGCATTCTGGTTGTACGGCCGCAGCAAATACGACGGATGAAACGTCACGATCACCGGAATGTCGCGCCACTTGTGCCAGCTTCCGCGCAGCCGCGTGACCCCGTCCTTGGTGGCCAGCAGAGCCTTGGCCGCCGTCGATCCCAGCGCGCAAATCGCCTTGGGTTGGAGCACCATCAACTGGCGGAAGAGAAACTGGCCGCAGATCTCCATCTCGTCCGGCTGCGGAGTGCGATTCTCCGGAGGCCGGCACTTCACCACGTTGCAGATGTAAACGTCGGCGCGGCGGATCGGGATGCCTTCCTTGGACGCCGTGCCGTCGATCATCTGCGTCAGCAGCTGGCCCGCCCGGCCCACGAACGGTAACCCCTGCGCGTCTTCATCCGCGCCCGGTCCCTCGCCCACGAATACCAGCCGCGCCTGCGGGCTTCCCGATCCAAACACGATCTTCGACCGCGCCTCGCACAGCCGGCAAAGGCGGCAATCCGGACCGATGTCCTGCTGAATCTTTTCGAGCGTGTCGCCGTCGGGCGCAAGCGCCGGCAATGCTTCGGGGATTGCGGGCCCGCTTTGCTCCATCAAGGTCTCCTCGACCGGGTTCGCTTGGATGGCTCCGGCCGGCGCCCGGTACAGATCCGTCACCCCCAGGTCGCGATAAAAGCTCAGCGCCTGCCGAAGTTCCTCGCGGGTCATAGGCTTTGTATCAAAGAGCTTTGCTATGTAAGGCCAGCCGCAGCCTGATCGTCTCGTCGAAGATGCGGTGCGCGATCGCGCTCTTGGCTGCGCGCCGCACCGGAATCGTCTCGCCCGTGCGTAGCACCAGCACCACCTCGTTCTCGTCCGACTCAAACCCCGAGCCCTCCTGCGACACAAGATTCGCCACCACCATGTCGCAGTTTTTCGATTCCAGCTTACGCCGCGCTTCCTCCACCAGATTCTCGGTTTCCGCCGCGAAGCCCACCAGCAGCCTGTCCCCCTTCTTGCGGCCCAGCTCAGCCAGAATGTCCGGCGTGGGGTCGAGTTCCAGAGAAAGCCGCGCCGCCGTCTTTTTGATTTTGTGGCTGGGCGCGTTGACGCGGTGATAGTCGGCCACCGCGGCGGCCTTGACGATCATTGTAGACTCCTTCAGATGCTCCATCACCGCCGCGCGCATCTCTACAGCCGTGTGAACCTGAATCGTTTCGGCTCCCCGCGGCGGCTCCAGATGAACCGGACCCGACACCAGGATCACGCGCGCGCCCCGTTCCAGCGCGCTTGCGGCTAGAGCATAACCCATCTTGCCGCTGGACCGGTTGCTGAGATAGCGCACGGCGTCGAGAGGCTCCTGCGTGGGACCGGCCGTGATCAGCACGGTTTCGCCTTCCAAATCGCGCCTCCGGGCGGCGGGCATGTCGCGCAACCCTCCTACAACCTGGGCCACCACTTCCGCGATCGCCTCCGGTTCCGCCATTCTCCCCGGCCCCACCATGCCGCACGCCAGAATGCCGTCTCCCGGCTCAATGACGATGTGCCCGCGCTCGCGCAGGATGCGCAGATTCTCGCGCGTGGCCGGGTGGTTCCACATATTCGTGTTCATCGCCGGAGCCAGCACCACCGGCCCGGTGAACGCCAGATACATGGTGGTGAGAAAATCGCCGGCCAATCCGTGCGCCAGCTTCGCCAATAGATCCGCCGTGGCTGGGGCGATTACCAGGATCCGGTTTTCTTCGGCTATGCGGACGTGCTCGATGGCGCTCGCCAGCGTATCCTCGGAGCTTTCCGCACTGAACAGATTGGTCAGAACCTTCCGCCCGGTGAGTGCCGCGAAGGTCAGCGGCCGGACGAACTCCTCGGCGGCCCCGGTGAGAATCGCCTGCACCGTGAAGCCGTGTTCCATCAGAGCGCGCGCCAACTCCGCCGCCTTGTAAGCGGCCACGCCTCCGCCGACGCCGAGCGCTACGTTCATCTAGACCATCTTCACAGGTTCTATGAACCAATGTGGGGCGGACGCCCTCGTCCGCGGCCCGGCCCCCTGGCCGGGCGCTTCGCCTATTCTTCCGGCGGCGCCTCTACGGCTTCGTGCCGCGGCAAGCTGGGATCGTCGTATTGCACCAGCCCCCGGCGAACCTCTTCCATCGCCGTCACGGTGGGCTTCCTGGAGGTGCCCGGCAGAAAGCTGCGCGCCCCGTTCTGCAACTGCCGGGCGCGCTTGGCGGCGACAATGATAAAGCGGTAAGCGCTGGCTTCCGGATCGTCCGGAATCACGCTCTGCGCCGTCTGCTTCACGTTGGTTTCAGGCATCTTTTAAAGGTCTCCAAATGTCTCCAGAATCGGCCGGATTTCTCTTTCCATCCGATCGCGCCGGCTCCGCGTGGCCTGCACAATCGCAGCCAGCCGCTCCACCGACGCCTTCACTTCGTAGTTCACCACCACGTAGTCATATTGCGAATAATTGCGGATTTCCTCGGCGGCTTCGCGCAGCCTGCGCTCGATTACCGGTCCGGAATCCTGGGAGCGCGCCCGCAGCCGCTGCTCCAGCTCCTGCCGGCTCGGCGCCAGTATAAAGATCGAAACGGCGGCCGGAATCCTTCTTTTTAATTGTCGCGCACCTTGGACATCAATGTCGAGCACCAGGTCGCACCCCTGCTCCTCGGCGCGGTCCAACTCCGACTGATGCGTGCCATAGTAGTCTCGCCCGAACACCTCCGCCCACTCCAGAAATTCGCCCCGGGCGATACGCGCCTCGAAATCCTCGCGCGAGATGAAAAAATAGTCCTGGCCGTCCCGCTCCTGCCCTCGCGGCGGCCGCGTCGTGTACGATACCGAAAAACGCAGCCCCGCAACCCGCTGCATCAGCTCGTGTACCAGCGTGGATTTCCCCGACCCCGACGGCGCGGAGACGATGAAGACCGTGGTCATTCCAGATTTACCGTGGTCATTCCAGATTTACCGGGGTCATTCCAGATTCAACGCCTGCTCGCGGATTTTTTCGATATCCGCTTTCGCCCCCAGCGCCAGCTCGGTGATTTTCAATCCCGCCTCTCCGGCCCCGCTGGTCTTGGACAACACCGTATTCGTCTCACGATTCATCTCCTGCAACAGAAAATCCAGTTTCTTGCCCACTTCGCCTCCGCCGTCCAGCAGTGAGGCGAGTTGGGCCGAGTGAATCCTCAGCCGCGCCAGTTCCTCGCCGATGTCGCTGCGATCCGCCAGAATCGCGGCCTCCTGCGCCAGTCTCTGCGGGTCCACCTGCGCTCCCTTGAGCAGATCCTTCAATCGTTCCGCCAAGCGGCTCTGGAAGGCTTCGGCTGCGCCTTCGCGGATTCGCTCCATCTCAGCGGCAACTGCCGCCGCGCGCGCGCTGTGCTTGCACATTTCCCCGGCGATCTCCGCGCCCTCACGTTCCCGGAACGCGTTCAACTGATCCAACGCCTCTTCGAGCGCCTCCGTCAGCGCCGCGCCCAGCCCCTCATCCGGCTCCGCTTCTTGCTGGACGACGAACATTCCCGGCACCCGTAGCGCCGCGTTCAAATCCGGCTCCGTGTCCATGCCATAGGCCTCCGCCGAGCTCTGGAACGCCTTTAAATACGCGTCCAGCAGCCCCTGATTCAGCGCCGGAGCGCCCGCTCCAGCCGCGCTGCTCGGCAGCGCAACGCGCACCTCCACGTGCCCGCGCGTTATCCGCGTCTTTACTAGCCCGCGGATCAGGCTCTCAAACGCGTCCACCGCCTCCGGCGCGCGCAGGTGCACGTCCAGCCCGCGATGATTCACGCTCTTTACGCTGACCACCAGCTCGCCGTCCCCATGAGCCTTGCGCACTCGCGCAAACCCGGTCATCGAACGGAGTGGGGCAGGTCTCCGGCCTGCCATCTTCGGGACTTCGCTCATGGATTCACGTCCACTTCCAGGAATTGCAAATCGTGCAAGCGGCGATAGATTCCTCCTTGGCTCGCCAGCTCTTCGTGCGTGCCGGTTTCGGCGATGCGCCCTCCGTCCAGCACCACGATCTTGTCCGCCTTTCGCACCGTCGACAGCCGGTGCGCGATCACGATTACGGTGCGACGCTGCATCAGCGTTTGCAGCGCCTGTTGCACCAACGCCTCGGATTCCGAATCCAGATGCGACGTGGCTTCGTCCAGGATCAGGATCGGAGAGTTTTTGAGCAAGGCGCGAGCGATCGCCAGCCTTTGCCGCTGGCCTCCGCTCAGCTTCACCCCGCGCTCGCCGATGACCGTGTCGTAGCCCTCCGGCATGCGCAGAATGAACTCCTCGGCCAGCGCGTTGCGCGCGGCTTGCCGCACCTGTTCCGGGGTGGCGTTGGGCCGCCCATAGCCGATATTGTTGGCCACCGTATCGTTGAACAGGAACGTATCCTGCGCCACGATGCCGATCAGGTCCCGCAGAGGCTTCAGGCGCAGGTCGCGCACGTCGCGGCCGTCGATCCGCACCGCGCCTCCGATCACGTCGTAAAATCGCGGCGTCAGATTCGCGAGCGTGGTCTTGCCCGCCCCGCTGGGACCCACCAGCGCCACCACCTCTCCCGCCTTGACCTCCAGGTTGATCCCTTCCATCAGGAACCCTTGCGGAGACCCGGGATAGCGGAAGCTGACATTGTCGAATTCAATCGACTTTTCGAATTTCCCGAGCCGCACCGCGCCCGGACGCTCCTTGACCTGCTGATCGCCATCCAGGTATTCGAATACCTTTTGCGATGCACCCAGCGCCTGCTGGAAGATGTTATGGATGCCGGTCAGGCGCTTCACCGGCTCATACAGCATCAGCAGCGCCATGACGAAGCCGATGAATTCGCCCGTGCTCATCGCACCCGATTTGATCTGCAATCGCGCATACGCCAGCAGACCCACGATCGTGATCGCGCCAAAAAACTCGATCAGCGGGGAGGCGACGGCTTGCTGCCGCACGTAGCGCAGATTTCTTCGGCGCAGCCTTTGGGAGCGGTCGCGGAACCGGTTCGATTCCACTTCCTCCGCTCCGAAGGATTTCACCACCTGGTGTCCCGTCAGCGTCTCCTGCAGCACTTGATTGAGCTCGGCCGCGGCGTCCTGCGCGCTCCTGGTGATGCCGCGAATTCTGCGTCCCAGCCGCAGCGTCGGCACCAGCACGAAAGGCAAAAGCGTCAGGCTTGCCAGCGCCAGCTTCCAGTCTTTTTGCAGCACCACCGCGCCCAGACCCAGCGCCGTGAAACTCTGCCTCAGCAGATCCGCCAGAATGCCCGAGAGCGCCACCTGGATCTTTTCCAGATCGTTCATGATGGAGCTCATCACCCGCGCGCTGGAGTTGCTTTCGAAAAAATGCGCATCCTGCCGCAGCACCCGGTCGAAGACATCCTGCCGCAGATCCGTCACCGCCGAAAAGCCCACGTAGTTCACCAGGTAGTTGGCCGCGTAATCGCATACGCCCTTCACCGCGAATACAACAAGAATGGCAAATGCCACCATACTCCAGACGGAGTGCAGAGAAGGCGGAACAAAACTATCCAGATACACCGGATGGTTCCAAATCGGTACCTTAAATAAAAGCATCGGAGATGCCGCGGATTTAGGATCCAGCACGCGGTCGAACACCGGCACGATCAGCAGCACCGTCAGAGCCTGCGCCGCGCCTACGACCGCCATCAAGACGATCGACGCCAGCAGATGCGGCCCGTAAGGCACGGAGTAACGCAGCAGCCGGGCCAGTTCCTTCACGCACGCACCTTCTTAAGTGAATCGATCGCCGCAATCACCTCGGCGGTCTCAATTGCGCCAATCCCCTGAGGCGACGTCAGCACGCGAGCCTCGGTACGCCATGGCGCCCACGTGACCGGATTCGAGGCTCCGAAAATCGCGACCACTGGAACCCCGAACGCCGCCGCAATGTGCGCCGGCCCGCTATCGTTGCCGATAAAGATTTGCGCCCCCGCGATCAGCGCCTTCAGTTCCGCGAGCGGCGCGCCGCGCAGCACCCGAAATTCCTGGAACGCGCTGACATCGTCGCCCGGCCCGGCGACGAACACCGGCTCCGGCAAGCGCCTCGCAATTTCCACGAAGCGTTCCGCTGGCCAAGTCTTCGCCGGCTCCGACGCAAACGGATGCAGCACCGCATATCCCGTGCTCGTGACTGAACCGCGACCAGAGGGAGCGGATGCCACCAGCTTCGCCCTCGGAATCTCCGTCCGCGGCACGCCCATCCAGAACATCGCGCTGGCGATATGTTCGGCTGTGTGCACCGGCCGCTCCTCACGCAGAATCTCCTGCGCCCTTGGAATCTTCGCCGAATACAGAAAGCTGTGGCGATGATGCCCGAATCCCGCGCGAATGCGCGCGCCGGAGGCCATGGTTAGAACCATGCTGCGCGTCCCTCCATGCAGATTGAGCGCAAGCCGCGCGCGCCATCTCCTGATCTCGCCAACTCGCGGAGATAGGATTTCATCAATATCGGAATTGCCCTCGAAAACCGCGCGGAAACGATCCTCCACAACCACCGCCAAGCGCACATCGGGACGATAGTCTTTGAGCAGCGCCAGCGCCGGCGTCGTCAGCACGCAGTCGCCCAGCGAACGCAAACGGATCACCGCGATCCGCGAGCCTGAAGGCAGCCGTTCCAACAGGGATGGCATTTCCAGCTATTCCGGCACCTGCAATTATTCTTCGATGCGCGCCTCATCCACCAGCATCACGGGAATATCGTCGCGAATGGGGTACACGCGCTTGCATTCTACGCACTTGAGGCCGTTCTCATCCTGCTTGAGCTCCACCGGCGCCTTGCACAGCGGGCACACCAGGATCTCCAGCAAATCCTTACTGATGGCCATAGGTAACGACCAGTGTAGCACTCCCCTTTTGCCGAAATGTTAGAATTGATTACGTCTTGCTGGGAGGTCGTCTAATGGTAAGACTGCAGACTCTGGATCTGCGTATCGGGGTTCGAGTCCCTGCCTCCCAGCCACTCTTTTGAGCTAAGCTTGCGCCACCCACCGTCTGAGACCCTTGCGCGCGATATCGCGCCGGTAGTGCATCCCTTCAAAATGAATCTTCGCGACAGCGGCGTATGTGTTCGCCACTGCCGCCGCCAGATCCGGACCCGATGCGGTAACGCCCAGCACTCTCCCGCCCGCCGTCTGGAGCCCGGTCGGTCCTATTGCCGTCCCCGCTTGGAACACCTCCGCTCCACACTTCTCGGCATCTTCGATGCCTTCAATCCGATCGCCCGTGCGGACCTGGCCCGGATATCCGGCGGCTGCCATCACCACGCACACCGAAGGCTCCGGTTTCCATTTCAGTTCCGCACCCTTTAGCTCACCCGTCGCAGCCCGCATCAGCACGTCGCCAAATTCGCAGTCCATCCTGTGCATTAAAGGCTGCGTTTCCGGATCGCCCAGCCGAACGTTGAACTCCAGAACCTTCGGACCGGCTTTGGTCATCATCAGGCCCGCATACAGGAACCCGGTGAATCCGGTTTCAGCGATCACCGGCTCAATCACCGTTCGCATCACCGTTTCCGAATCGGCGGCGGAGAGAATTCGTCCGTCGCAATACGCCCCCATGCCTCCCGTGTTCGGACCGGTATCGCCGTCGCCTACGGTCTTGTGGTCCTGCGTTGCTTCGAGCGGCAGCGCCGTTTTGCCATCGGCCAGGACAATAAAGCTGACCTCTTCACCAACAAGAAATTCTTCGACGATGAGCTTTGGCCCCAGCGTTTGGACGGCGGCTTCCGCCTCGGCGCGGTCCTGAGCGATGATCACTCCTTTTCCCGCCGCCAGTCCGTCCGCCTTCACGACCACCGGATAATCGAATTGAGCAATCGCCGCCAGCCCTGCCTCTGTCGTCTCCACGCGCACAAATCGCGCCGTCGGAATTCCGAGTCGCTGCATCAGCTCCTTCGAATGAATCTTGCTACCTTCAAGCTGGGCATTGGCTTGATTTGGTCCAACGATCGGCCACCCTTCCGAGCGCCATTGGTCGACTACGCCGGCCACCAGCGGCGTTTCCGGCCCGACAACCGTCAGGTCAGGTTCGATGGCTGTGGGAGCTGAGATCAGAGTGCCTACCTGGGCGATTCCCGGATTGCCTGGCGCGGCAAATATCTGATGACCCTCGCGTGCGAGTTTCCACGCGAGCGCGTGCTCGCGCCCGCCGCTTCCGATGATGAGAATGCGCATTGGAACTGCCAGTGTAACCCGGCGCGCTAAAATGAGGAAAGGTGACGAATCGTTATCAAGTGATTGTTGTAGGCGCGGGACACGCCGGCTGTGAAGCCGCCAGAGCGTGCGCACGGCTGGGTTTGAAGACCGCCATGGTCACCATGAACCTCGACTTGATCGCGCAGATGTCCTGCAACCCCGCGATCGGCGGTATCGCCAAGGGTCACCTGGTGCGGGAAATCGATGCGCTCGGCGGTGTCATGGGCGAGGTCACCGACGCTGTCGGAATCCAGTTTCGGCTCTTGAACACCAGCCGCGGCCCCGCCGTGTGGTCGCCTCGCGCACAGTGCGATAAGAAACAATACCGCCTGCGAATGCGCGAATTACTAGAAAAAGAGTCGAATCTCCGCATCATCCAAGCGGAGGTCGCTCAATTGGCCATCTCGGCCGATGGACCAACGCGGCGAGTTCGCGGCGTCGATCTCCGCGATGGCCGACACTTGGCAGCAGACGCCGTAATCGTAACCACAGGAACGTTCCTCAACGGACTAGCCCACGTAGGTGAAGAAAAGTTCACCTGCGGTAGAAGCGGCGAAGCTCCATCGAATCTCCTCGGCGATCAACTGCGAAGTCTGGGCCTTGAATGGAAGCGGCTCAAGACCGGCACTCCGCCGCGTTTGGATGGGCGCAGTATCGACTGGTCGCGTTTTGAGGCTCAGAATGGAGATGCGAATCCAACTCCTTTCTCGTTCCTTACCAATAAGATAGAGAGAGAACAAGTGCCTTGCTATGTCGCTTATACGACGGGAGCGACGCACGATCTTCTTCGGCACAACATCTCTCGTTCGCCCCTTTACAGTGGCCAAATTGAAGGGATCGGGCCGCGCTACTGTCCGTCCATCGAGGACAAAATCGTCAAATTCCCGGATAAGACCAGGCATCAATTGTTCCTGGAGCCGGAGGGATTGGACACCTATGAGATTTACGTCAACGGCATGTCCACCAGCATGCCAACCGATGTGCAGACCCGGATGGTGGCGTCCGTCCCTGGCCTTGAAGATGCCGAGATGATCCGTCCGGGTTATGCCATCGAATACGATGCGATTGATCCCAGAGAGCTTGAGCTTTCCCTTCAAGTTCGAAAGATCCAGGGGTTGTTCCTGGCTGGCCAGATCAACGGCACCTCGGGCTACGAGGAGGCCGCCTGCCAGGGGCTGATGGCGGGTTTCAATGCCGCTTGCTCCGTCGGAGGCAGCGATCCAGTAGTCATTCCGCGCACCGAAGGCTACGTCGGAATCCTGGTCGAGGATCTGGTGACGAAGGGTGCCGACGAGCCCTACCGCATGTTCACCTCCCGCGCCGAGTTTCGCCTGCAGCTCCGGATCGACAACGCTGACGAGCGGCTGACACCGGTGGGCCGCCGCCTGGGACTGGTCTCGGAGGAACGGTGGAATCTGTACCTGCGAAAACAAGAGCAGAAGTCACAGATTCGCTCCCTGATGATCTCTACCAGGGTAAACGCCGCCGAGTTGGGCTTGGCGCCCCATGACCGGCCGACCCTTTCGGAATGGATTCGCCGTCCGGAAGCTAGAATCAGCCAAATCTCGCATCTTCTGGTGGTGGATCCCTCTCATGGCGTTTTGAGCACACTCGAAACTGAGTTCAAATACGCCGGCTACATCGCGCAGCAAGAGCGCCAGGTGGCTCGCCTTCGGGATGCTGAAGGACGGCACCTGCCCACGGATCTGCCCTATTTTGAAGTACCTGGGCTCTCCACAGAGGTTCGGCAGAAGCTGACTCGGATTCAACCCAGGACGCTGGGACAAGCTAGCCGGATTCCAGGCGTAACCCCGGCGGCAATCGCCGTACTGGATATCTATCTGGGACTGGCTGGGTAATGTTCCGAGAGTTGCTCCGCTCTGAGTATCAACCTTGGGGAGAGCTATCCCCTTTACAACTTGATACGCTTGAACGCCATTACCAGATCCTCAAGTCCTGGAATTCCCGGCTGAACCTTACGCGCATCCAAGATCTGATGGAAGTGGTGCGCTTTCACTATTGTGAATCGTTGTTTGTATCCACCGTGCTGCCCAGTAAATCCTTGAAAATATGCGATCTTGGCTCCGGTGCTGGTTTTCCTGGGATTCCGTTAGCCGTTGTCAGGCCGGATGTTGAGGTGGTCCTGATCGAGTCAGACCAACGGAAGGCCGTCTTCCTCAGGGAAGCGACCCGTGACTTGAAGAATGTCCGGGTCTTGGCGGCTCGCTACCAGGAGTGCAAAATGGAGTTTGACTGGGTCGTCTCCAGGGCAGTGGCCCTTGGCGACCTTTCGGCGGCAAGATTGGCCCCGAATCTTGCGCTCCTAGTGTCTGCTGCGGGAGCTCCGCCAGGGACAGAAGTGGTAAAGTTGCCTTGGGGACGGGATCGTGTCCTTATTGTCTCACGTGGAGCACGTGTTCCACGTGAAACAAAGGTTTCACGTGGAACATCAGCACTCCCGTGATAGAATCGCTCAAACGTGGCTAAAGTAATTGCAATCTCCAATCAGAAGGGCGGCGTAGGAAAAACTACCACCGCCATCAATCTAGGGGCCTCGTTAGCGGCCAATGATTTGAAAGTGCTCCTGGTGGACTGCGATCCACAGGGAAACTCAACCAGCGGACTCGGAATCGAAAAAGTACCGGAGATTTTGACCATCTACGATTCACTGCTTGGAGGAATGCCTCTCGATCAAATCATTGTCAAGACCGATTGTGACGGTCTCGACTTGGTGCCCGCTGACAAAAACCTCGTTGCAGCGAATCTGGAACTGGTTGATGTTCCAGAAAGAGAGTTTGTCTTGCGAAGGGCACTTTCCTTCGTGCGAGAACGCTACGCGTACATTCTAATCGATTGCCCGCCGGCGCTGGACTTACTGACTCTAAATGCACTGGTGGCTGCCGATTCGGTGCTCATTCCCATCCAATGCGAGTTCTTCGCTCTGGAAGGCATTTCACAGCTTATGGACACGATCGACAAAGTGAGGGCGGGGTTCTCACACCCTCTTCAGATCGAAGGCATCCTCCTGACAATGTACGATGAACGCACAAATCTGACCCGCACGGTGGCCGACGATCTGAGAGATTTCTTTCAGGACGACGTTCTGTCCACGATCATCCCCAGGAGTGTCCGCCTAGCGGAGGCTCCTAGTCACGGAAAGCCAATTCTGATGTATGACCCCCGCTCTCGGGGCGCGGAGAGTTATATTAAGCTGGCAAGGGAAATACTTGAGAATGAGCACAGGAACCGAAAAAACACGCAAGCCGCTCGGTAGAGGCCTAGCCGCTCTTCTTCCACCAAGGCCCTCTCCGCGCGTCGCGACTGCGGGAGGTTCTCTCAAGTCAATCAATGGATTGACCCTTCCCATTGATGAGATTACACCGAGCCCGGTACAGCCGCGAACCGTCTTCCGGCAGGAGCGGCTCGAGGAGTTGGCCGCGTCGATTCGCGCCAATGGCATTATTCAACCGCTGATCGTACGGCGTATGGGAGAGGCTTACCAGATTGTCGCGGGCGAGCGCAGATGGCGTGCCGCCAGACTCGCGGGTTTCAAGGAAGTCCCCGTGATTGTGCAAGATATCGCCGATCCACAAATGTTGGAACTGGCACTGATTGAAAACATCCAGCGCGAGGATCTGAACCCCATTGAAACAGCCCATGCCTACGATAGACTCGGCAGGGAATTAGGGCTGTCCCAGGAGGAGATTGGCCGACGGACCGGGAAAGATCGAACTTCTATCGCCAATATGCTCCGGCTCCTCCGTCTTCCCGAGGAGATTCAGCAACTTGTCGCCGACAGCCTCCTGTTCATGGGGCACGCTCGAGCCATTCTCGCGCTGGATTCCGCGGAAGAGCAGATTCGATTGGCGGAAAAGGCGGCCGCACAGGGTCTCTCTGTGCGCCAGGTGGAAACGCTGGTTCAGGAAGCCACTTCGGAACATCCCAAGCGGGACGGGCGAGCCAGGAGAGAAGGATCGCAGGATCCCAATGTCGCCGCTGCGGTAGGCGAGATGGAGCGGGCCCTTGGAACCCGCGTCAAGATCGTCGAGCTGAGCGACCAACGGGGAAAGATCGAAATCGAATACTATTCCCAGGCGGAATTGGATCGCTTGTTCCAACACATCGTTGGAAGAAGTGATGGACCCAAATAAGACGAATTGGTGCCGGTGACGGGATTCGAACCTGTGACCTACGGATTATGAGACCGTCGCTCTAACCAACTGAGCTACACCGGCACGTTAACCAGCGTAAGAACCCGGCGCCTTCCCTGTCAAGCATCCAGATATCCAACTCCGAAACTATGATTCTGGTCACGGAAACCTCTCTCGACTACAATTTCCTTAGTGTCCGCACCGATGGTCGAATTTTCGCGCCTTTCCAAGAGTTACCCGATTTACTCCTCGGCTGGCCTGCGTCTCAAGGAACTGGCGACACTGAATCGGCGAAGCTTTCATACCGACTACTGGGCATTGCGCGACATCGGCTTCACGGTGAACCGTGGCGAAACTTTCTGCATCGTCGGGGAGAACGGAAGCGGCAAGAGCACGCTGTTGCAGATTTGCGCCGGCATTCTCGAGCCCACTGAAGGAACGGCGATCGTGACCGGCCGGGTTTCGGCGCTCCTGGAGTTGGGCGCCGGCTTCAATCCCGAGTTTACAGGCAGGGACAACGTCTATCTCAATGGCGCTATTTTGGGTTTCTCCCGCAAGGCCATGGATGTGCGCTTCCCCGAAATCGAGGCCTTCGCCGAGATTGGCGACTTCATCGAACGCCCCGTCAAAACCTATTCGAGCGGTATGATCGTCCGGCTGGCGTTCGCGGTCGCGATTCATGTGGACCCGGAAATCCTGCTGGTTGACGAGGCGCTGGCCGTCGGCGACGTCTATTTCCGGCAGCGCTGCATGCGCAAAGTTCATGAGCTGCGGTCGAAAGGGATTACGATTCTTTTCGTATCCCATTCGACCGGCGACATCAAAGCACTCGGAGACCGGGCGTTGTGGCTTGAACGCGGGCGCCTGATGGCCGTTGGAAAGACGGATCTTGTTGTTTCTAAATATCTTGCTGCCATGGCCGCCAAGGACGCCGATTATCGCTCGCACGAAGCTCCGGCTGAAATGGACCATTCCTACACGCTTCCGCCGGAGATCGTGGAAAGCCTTCCGAATATCGATCACCGCTTTGGGGACGGGCGCGCCGAGGTCCTGGGAATCGCGGTTTCCTCGCCCGATGGCGCTCGCTTGACCTCGCTGCAGCCGAATTCGACGATGGTCGTTAGAATCAGCATCCGCGCGAAAGCTAATCTGGACCGGCCCATTGCCGGCTTCATGCTGCGCAATCATCTGGGGGTCGATTTTGCCGGCACCAATACAGCCCGTGAAGGGTATGACCTGCCGCCGCTGCTGATTGGTGAAACCTGCACAGTGGATTTTTACGTGGATCTACCGGCTCTCTACGCGTCGCTGTTTTCGTTTTCGCCGGCCGTGGCCGAGGGAACGCTCCAGCAGTATTCCATCTGCGATTGGATCGATAACGCGCTGGTGCTTCCGATCGAACATGGGGATGCGCCCATCTACGGACAAATTCACTTTCCGTGCCGGGTGCAGGTCAACACGAAGCTTGGTTCAGGCGCGATTGGTGGAGCGATCGGCTCGGGAGTTCCAGCCTCGTGATCGAGTTCACGGGCGAAAGGGTGATCCCAGGCCAGGTCAACGACGATCTGTGGGCGGAGCATGTCGCGCGCTACGCTTTTGCCGCACGCTTCGCTGCGGGATGCCGCGCGCTCGATGCCGGATGCGGCACAGGGTACGGCGTGACTGAGCTGGCGGGCTCTGCCGCGTGGGTTGTCGGAGTGGACATCGCGTCCGAGGCAATCGACTATGCGCGGGCGCACGCGAACCACCCGAACACCGCTTATCTTCAAGCTTCCGCGACCGCGTTACCCTTCTCAGCCGGCGCCTTCAATCTCCTTACCGCATTTGAAGTGATCGAGCATCTGGCTTCCTGGCGCGACTTACTCAGTGAGGCGCGGCGTGTGCTGGCTCCGGGTGGGTTGTTCCTGGTTTCGACTCCGAACCGACTGTACTATGCGGATTCGCGCAGGCTGGACGGTCCCAACCCATATCACGTTCACGAGTTTGAGTTCGAGGAGTTCGATTCGGCATTACGGGAGTTCTTCCCCCACGTCGCGATCCTGTTCCAGAACCGCGTGGAGGCCTTCGCCTTTCACGGCCATACTCAAAGCCCTCGCGTCGAGGCGCGCCTGGACGTGGCTACACACGAACCGGCGAATGCCCACTTCTTCATCGGCGTATGCGCCAACGAGGCCCTTCCCGATCTCCACACGTTTCTTTACGTCCCCCGCGCGGCCAACGTGCTGCGCGAGCGCGAACAGCACATTCGCCTGCTGGATCGGGAACTCGCCCAGTCCAAACAATGGTTGGATCAAAGCATCGCGGACCATCACAAACTGCAAGAGGCGCATGAGGAACAGACGCGGCATCTGGAGGCGCAGAATCGATGGGCGGCCGATCTCGAGCAACATCTGAAAGACGCGCAAGCCCGCATCGTCCAGTTGCAGGAAGAATTTCAGACGGAGCAACGCGCCGCCGCCGCAGTCGCGGCTGGTTATGCCCGCAAGGTCGCGGAGCTGGAACAGGAAAACCGCGAGAAAACGGCGTGGGCCGTGGATATCGAAACCCGCCTGACGGCCGACCTGGCGGCGCGCGCCGAACATCTTGCCGCCACCGTCCGGTTGTTGGATGCAGCGGAAGCGACCGTGGTCGAGCGCACCCAATGGGCACAACGTCTGGAGGCTGAGCTGGCGCAGCTCCACGCTCTGCTCGCCATGATCCGCGAATCGCGCTGGATCAAGCTCGGGCGCACCGCCGGACTAGGGCCGCGACTCGACTAGGATGGAATCGGCATGAAGCGCTTCGGGGCGGCGGCCTGGCGCATTCTCAAAGCCCTGCCGCTGGCGCTCGCTTCCCCTGTGTTGCTGGCGATCGCCGCTCTCGGCTTGCTGCTTGCGGATGCGTTCTCATTCCTGCGAAGGCGCCTTCCCTTGCCTGCCGGGACAAAACCGGCAACCGCCGCAGCTTCGATCGTCATTCCCAACTGGAACGGCCGCGATCTGCTCGAGAAGTATCTGCCCTCGGTGATCGCGTCCGTTGAAGACCGCCCCGGCAGCGAGATTATCGTGGTGGACAACGGCTCGGAAGACGATAGCGCTGCATTCTTGCGCGAACGCTTTCCGCAAGTGAGACTGCTTGCGCTTCCGCGCAACCTGGGCTTCGGAGCCGGTTCCAACGCCGGGTTTCGAGCCGCCAGGAACGACATCGTGGTGCTGCTCAACAGCGACATGCGCGTGGAGCGCGATTTCCTCGCGCCGTTGCTCGCCGGTTTTCAGGATGAGCATACCTTCGCGGTCGCCTGCCAGATTTTTTTCTCCGACCCGGCCAAAGCTCGCGAAGAGACCGGATTGACTGAAGGCTGGTGGCAGCAGGGCGCGCTTCGCGTCCGGCACCGCGTCGAACCGGCGATCCGCGAGTTGTTCCCGTGCTTCTATGGAGGCGGCGGATCGTGCGCCTTCGATCGCGGGAAATTCCTGGAGCTGGGAGGCTTCGACGAACTCCTCCAGCCGTTTTATTTGGAAGACACCGATCTTGGGTATCTCGCATGGAAGCGCGGCTGGAAGGTGCTGTATCAGCCCGCCAGCATCGTGTACCACGAACATCGCGGGACCATCGGGAAGCGCTTCAGCGACGAATACATCCAGAGCGTCCTCAAGAAGAATTTCCTGCTGTTCACCTGGAAAAACATCCACGACTGGCGCCGCCTGATTGCGCACTTCTGGTTCACGTGGGCCAGTGCGATGCTGAGCTGGCTCTTCGGCGATTCACCCGAGCGAGCCAATTTCTCGGGAATCGCTCGCGCGGCCGTTCGGCTTCCGCGAGCGATGGCTTCCCGCATGCGCGCCCGGCGCCTGGCGGCGATCACCGATACGGAAGCTTTCAGGAGGCCTCTGGCGGGTCACTTCCGCGACACATTTTTGCAACTGCCTGCGAAGCCCGAGTCCTTGCGGGTGTTATTCGTGTCTCCCTATCCGATTTGCCCGCCGGTGCATGGCGGCGGCGTATTCATGTATCAAACCGTGCGCGAGCTGGCGCGGCTGTGCGAATTGCACCTGGTGGTGCTGTTGGACCTGCCAGGGCAGCGTGAAGCTCATCGCGAGCTGGACGATTTGTGCGCCTCAACCGAATACGTCGTGCGCCTGGAGGGCCGTCAAAAGGCCTTCGGATCGATGGAGCCCCATGCGGCGCGCGAATTCCGGAACCGCGATCTGGCGTGGCTGATTCACCGGCAGATTTATCTGCGCGGCATCGACGTGCTGCAACTGGAATATACCGTGCTGGGGCAATATGCCGGACACTACCGGCACATTCCCAGCATCCTGTTCGAACACGATATTTACTTTCAGTCCATTGCCCGGCGGCTCGAATTCATGACCAGCCCCATCGAAAAAATTCAGGCTCGATGGGAGTATCTGCGCGCCTTGCGCTACGAACTCCGGCTGCTGCCCCAACTCGATCGCATTCAGGTGTGCAGCCGCGAGAACGGTGACTATGTCGCCTCTTTTTGCCCCGAGCTCAGGGATAGGATTGACAGCGACAACCGCGCGGGCATCGACACGTCGCGGTATGAATTCCGCATCGACGGGCGCGAGCCTTTTACGCTCCTGTTTCTGGGCAGCTTCCGGCATCTGCCGAATCAGGAAGCGCTGCAATGGTTCCTTCGCGGCGTGTTCCCGAAGCTCCACGCAGCCGAGCCGCGCATTCGGCTGATCGTGGTCGGCTCCGATCCTCCGCCGCCGCACTCGATTCCGGATGACCAGGCCATCGAGCTGGTTGGATTCGTGGAGGATGTGCGCGAACCGTTGGCTCGCTATGCCGTCTTCATTTGTCCCATCCTGAGCGGCTCCGGCGTGCGCGTCAAGCTGCTGGAAGCATTCGCGGCGGGCATTCCAGTGGTGTCCACGCGCCTCGGCGCCGAGGGCTTGACGGCCACCGACGGCGAGATCTGCGCGCTTGCCGACGACCCTGCCGCGTTCGCGCAGGCGATTCTCTTGCTTCTTGCCGATCCGCTTAAGGCCGCGGAGATGGCGCGTCGCGCGCGAGCAGAAGTTGTCGCCAATCGCGATATGCAAAAGATGACCGGGAGACTGGTCAATTCATACAGCGCGGAAGTGGCGAGGATGCGCGGGGCGTGAGAGGGCGTAGTTGCGAAAGGCGGGTACGCCATGGTCAAGAGCATGCGGAACTAGCTTTACTCGTAGGGGATGTCCACCTCAGCGAGGCTACCGGGGGTAGCTGCGTTCACCGTTGCGGCGATTTCAGCCAACATCCGGCGTACAAGTCGCCACCGTAGTTGGGTTAAAACCACGATCGCGATTTTACGGCCTTCGAGGTTCTGCTGGTATCGGATGTTTTTGTCCGCCGTCACCAGCACGCCGAAACCGGCTTGCTCCGCAACGCTGAGGAGTTCGCCGTTTTTCAACGTTGCCCAACCGCGCTCCCTCCCTTCTATAACGGTGTGGCCGGGGAGCGCATGGGCAAGCCCGCGCGGGGCGTTGTTGTCCAGCAGAATCAGCACAGCTTAAAAGCTGGGATCTTTGTCGAGACTGTGGGCCGCGAAGTCGAGTACTGCTTTGATCTCCTCGCGCGAAACGGGGTATTGTTCGATGATTTCATCGATGGTCATACCGTCCTCAAGGTTCTCGAAGACGAGCTTTACCGGCGTGCGCGAGTTGCGGAACACCCATGCGCCGCTGACCTTGCCCGGAATGCTCTCCACGGCGGGACACTTTGACCAATCGATGGGTGACCAATCGAGAGCTGGCATTTTACGGTCTCCTTCTTCCAGAGTAACCTTAAAAATCGCAGCTTGCTCCTTGGTTGCGGTGCGGCGTTTATGGGGAGCGTCAAGGCTCTTGAGGTGCCCCACGGCTGAAACTGGGCGATACTGAGAACAGATGTCGTCTGCCAATATTCTCACCGAGGAGTTTGCACAAGCTGCGGCAACGGCCGGTCTTCGCGCTCGCGGGAAGGCCTTGGCTGCGGGTCATCCCGTTGTCTTTGTGGACAATTTTGGCCGGTATGTTGAGGAGCTGCCAGACGGAACAAGGCTTGAGTATTTTCGCCGTTAACATAGACCGCCGCTTGCTAACGCGCGCGGTTCAGAAATGAACTTCGGAACCGCGACCGTGAGAGAGCGGTCTACGCTGATTCCGAAAATGCTCTAGTACTCAAAATTCGCAGCGAACTGGATTATACGTGGGCCGAAATCCTGGATAGAGTGGCCATATCCGGGAAGTGGCACCGCGCCCGAGCCGAAAAAAGGATTGATTGCGGCAGCACTCGGATGGTTGAAGAGGTTAAAGACTTGTGTAATTAAATCCAGGTGACGATGTTCGCCGAGGTTAATCGTCTTGACCACGCCTAAGTCCACTATCGCCGTCGCTGGAGTCTGCAAAGAATTGCGCCCCAAACCCAGCGGCCGCGCAGAGAGTGGGAAAGCGTCGCTTCGGTTCGAGTCGAGGCCCGTCAGTGGATCGATGGGACGGCCTGATCCCAGGGTGATTAGCGGCGCCAGTTCAATTTGCCCGGGAATGGGCAGGTTCCAAAGTGCGTTAAAAACAAGTCGCTGTTGCTGATTTTGGCGCGAGAGTGCACGTTCGGCAGCGAGATCGAATGGATTTTGCGGCTGCTCGTCGAAGTCCGAGGCGTCGTCCATGACCTTCGAAAGAGTGTAGCTCCCGCTGAACTCCACGTCGTTCGACAGCCGCCGGTTGAGTGTGAACGAAACACCGTTATAGGTGGAACTCGCTGAATCCGCGATTTGATAAATATCGTTGAACGCCGGGTTTTGCCGGCCGGGCCCAAACACCTCGTTCCCGATTTGCTGCGGCGTTGGATTTAAGATGCCGAGGCCGGCCGCATTCGCGAGCGTCAGAACCACCGGAGGCAACAGGTTCACGTTCAGTGTTCGCGGCAGCTTAACGCCTCGAACAAACAGATAGTCGGCCCGCAACGTCGTGTCTTTTGCGAGAAGATACTCCGCACCGGCGTTGGCCTGCAGGCTGTAGGGCGTGGCCATGTGCGGATCGGGGCGATAGACAGATGGCGCGATTCCTGCCAGGGGGGCAACCTGCGAGCCGCCCGCCGCCGCGGCGAAGAGTTTTGCCGCCGCGCTTCCGTCAACGACCTGCTCAAATCCCTGCGAACCATTCATTTCGATGGCTCGTGCCAGGTTGGCGAGAACATAGCGGTCAAAGAAAACCCCATATCCCGCCCGCACGACCCACCTGGACGACGGACTCCAGGCCAGACCAAGGCGCGGGCTGAAGTTATTTTTATCCTGATTGAACATCGACGGCAGGTGCTCGAAATCGTATCGTACGCCCAGGTCGAGCGTGAGATGCCGTGTGACTGACCAATGATCTTGGATAAATCCACCGAAACTCGTTTCCGGTAAATTCACGGCCGGATTCCCGAACGACTGCCGAAACTGATCCGGAGTTCCAGCAATAAAATCGGCGAGAGACGCGAAAAGATAGACGCCCCCAAAGCCATCGAGCACTTTCGCGTCCAAACCGACATGGTTCACCGTGGCGCCTGCCTTCCACAGGTGATGGCCTTTCGTCTTCAGGTATGTGTAGCTGGTTTGGTAGTGGTTTTCCGTGCGATTACTATTGCCGGCATACGGCCGCCCAAAATCCACCAGGCCGTCGATATCGATTTCGGGGTCTGCCGCATCGTTTGTGCGTAAGACTGCGTGGCGTGTTGCGGCCTCGAAACGGAAGTCGCCAACGCTCCCGGAACCGAAGACAGAGACCAGCGAACCGGCCACCACGTTATCCGCCGTGAAACTGCTGCCCCGGGCGCTCGCGTCATCGAGCGCTGTTGTGTTGAAGGCATTGCCCGCTACGCGGTTGTTGGTGAGGGCGTAGCGCAGCGTCAGTGAATTGCGCGAATCAATCTGGTAGTTGAGCTTTCCCGAGGCCTCGGTTTCCGCCCGCGCGATTGGGGCGAAACCGGTTGTGATCCGGCGCGTATTCAATCCGGGAAAAGCGCCGGCCGCAAGAAGATTGTTAATGGCTGAGGCCAGGGAAAAATTGATGTCGGAGCCGATTTGGCCGCGGTTACTTTCCTGCTCGAAAGCCGCATGAAAGAACAAGCGGTTCTTAATGATGGGTCCGCCCCTGGAAGACCCGACACGATAGCGGCGGAAGTCCGGCTTGCCGGGCGTGGTTTCCAGGGGATCCTGAGCGTTGAACAGGGCGTTCTGGGCATAAAGGAAGGCGTCGCCGCGTACGACGTTTGCGCCTGTACGCGTGACCACGTTGATGGAACCGCCTGAAGCGCCACCGTATTCCGCCGACAGCCCATTGTTCACCACTTGATATTCCTGAACTTCCTCGGGCGAAAGCTCCGTGCGGCTCGCACCGGTAAATTCATCGTTGTTGTCGAGCCCGTCGACGGAGACATTATTGCTTCTCGGGCGCAGGCCCCCGAACGTGAAGCCGCTGTCTGCGAGCGCGCGGCGCGATCCTGTTCCACCTTGCCGTGAAGCCGAACTGGTTACTCCGGGCATGGTAAGGACAAAGTCCAGCGAGTTGCGGCTGTCCACGGGCAGATCTTCGATTCTTTGCCGGTCGACGCTGGAAGTGACAGAAGTCTGGCCGGGGTCAAGGGGCGGCGGTTGCGCGGAGACCGTTATTTGGGTGGTGACGCCGGCCGCTGGTAGGACGACATCCAAGTGCGCGGTAATTCCGACGTCGAGATCAACTCCGGTATGCAGGTAGGGTACAAACCCGGGCTGCTCAATGCGAACCTCATAGGTGCCCACGGGAAGGTCGCTTGCCCTGAAGAACCCCTGGTCGTCGGCAGTAACCGTGCGAGTCTGGTTTGTGTCGGTCTGCCGGAAACTGACTTTGACGCCGGCAATTCGCTTCGAGGAGGTGTCACTGATCGTGCCCTCTAATGTTCCGCTCGTCTTCAAAGTCTGAGCCGCGCATGAAACCGCGCCAATCAGAGCAAGCAGCAGCATAAAGCAGGCCCCGCGCAGCGAGCGCCTCGCCGGCGGTGGCTGGAAGGTCTTGAGCAAGAAGTTCAAGGGGCGCCTTCCCAGGTGAAAGCGGATTCGAGCAGGCCGCATTAGATCAGTATCCTCCACTTCATCGCAGGGACGGGAGTAGAAACTTTTTCGGAGTGCTGTCACCGACGCGGCTCGGAAGCCCGGGTTTCGCGACCTCCTCAGCTCACCGCTTTCTTCACGAGCGCGCCGATCCTTGCCTCGTCGGTGGCGGTCAACTCCTTCAGCGCGAAGACGACCGGCCACACGGTTCCTTCGTCGAGGTTCGCCTTGTCGCTGAAGCCGAACGTCGCGTATCTCGCCTTGAACCTGTGGGCGCTTTGGAAGAAGCAGACGACATTGCCGTCCTTGGCGTACGCGGGCATCCCGTACCAGGTTCTCGGCGAGAGGGCTGGCGCGCTGGCTTTGATGATGGCATGGAGCCGCTCGGCCATGGCGCGATCGCGTTCCGGCATCTCGGCAATCTTCGCGAGCACGTCACCTTCCCCATCCGCCTTCGTCGCGCGCGGGCCTCGGCGCGCTTCCGCCTTCAGCTCTTGGGCGCGCTCCTTCATTGCGGCGCGTTCTTCGTCCGTGAATCCCGTGACCGCCTTGCCGGTCACGGTGGCGCTCTTGCCGGACTTCTGTGCCTCCTTCTTCCGTCTCATAGAACCTCCTCGTATGTAACCCCGACGCTAAGCAAACCCATAACAGCCTCAGTCTATCTACATCGCGGCAATCTTGGCAGAGCAGTCGTTTCAACTCGTGATAAGCGGCGTAGCGTAGAGTTTTGCTGTCACCGGCGCGGCCCGGAAGCCGGGTTTCGGCGTGAGATGGGCATTGACCTGGCGGAGGCTGTATGTTATAATCTCTAACGCTAGAATGTTTAACACACTGCATGGCCGCCGCAAGGCCCTTACGCAACTGGAGCAGCTCCTGATGGACTACGTATGGGCGCATCCGGGTTGCACGGCGGAGGTTTGCCGCGAAGGAGTAGCGAGCCAGCGCGCGCTCAAGGATTCGACCATCCGCACGATCCTGCGGAACCTGGAGGAGAAGGGCTACGTGAGCCACGAGGTGGATGGGCGCACGTTTGTGTATCGGGCCGTGGACACGCCGCGCAACGTGGCGGTGCAGGCGGCGCAGCAGCTCATCGACCGCTTCTGCGGCGGGTCGGTGGAGGAGTTTCTGGTGGGCTTGGTGGACAACCAGGTGTTGGAGCCGAAGCAACTGCGGCGGCTGGCCGAGACGATTGCGTCTCGTAAAGAAAAGACGATTGCGTCTCGTAAAGAAAAGACGATTGCCTCTCGCAAGGAGAAAAAGCCATGACCACGATAATGTTCCTCGTGGAGTGGGCGATCCGTTCCTCGATCCTGATTCTGAGCGGAGCGCTGCTGCTGCGGGTGCTGCGGGTTAAGGATTCTTCAATGCGCCTGGCGGCGTGGATAGCGATGCTGGGGGGCTCGCTGGCGATTCCGGCGCTGACCGCGGTGTTACCGAACCTGCCGCTGACGATAACTCGAATGACGCCGGCGCCGGTTGCGGCTCCGACGGTCGAGTTCCCTCGAAAATGGCAGGTCACAGACCTGCCCCACAACGGCCAGTCGATGACTGGCGGCGTGGGTGGCGATGCTGGGAGGCTCACTGGCGAGCTGACGCCGATGGGCGCAGAGCCCTTCGATTGGGCGCGTGCGGCGCTCATCCTATATGTCGTGGTCTCCGGCGCACTGCTGCTGCGCGTAGTCATGGGGCTGCTGATCAGTCTGCGACTGCTCCGGAGTTCCCGGCGGACGGAACTCATCGAGGTTCGCGAATCGGACCGCGTGGCGGCTCCGGTGACGCTGGGAATGGCGCGGCCGGGAATCGTGCTCCCTGCGGATTGGCGCGAGTGGAATAGCGTAAAGCTGGAGGCGGTGCTGGCGCATGAGCGATCGCACGTGCGAAGGCGCGATCCGGCGGTGCAACTGGTCTCGGTGATGCATCGGGCGCTGCTGTGGGTTAGTCCGCTGAGCTGGTTCCTGCACAAGCGCATCGTGCAAGCCGCGGAAGAAGCCAGCGACGATGCGGGAGTGGCGGCCACGCACGATCGAGCCTCTTACGCGGAAGTGCTTTTGGACTTCATGCAGCGCGGGGTGTGGGGATCTGGTTTGGTGGGAGTTCCGATGGCTCGGTATGGGAGCCCGGATCAGCGGATCAATCGCATTTTGGACGCCACGACGTTGTCGCGCGGAATCACGCGATGGAGTGTAGCGGTGATTGTGGCGTTGGGATCGCCGCTTGCCTATGTGGTGGCAACCGGGCACCCTCAGAGTGCGCCGCTGGCGCAGCCGCAGAATGTTGCACAGTTACGGCTTCCGATCCCTGCGGCCCCGCCAGCGCCTGCTCCACAGGCGTTCCAAGCGAGCAGACCCGCCGCTTCCGAGCCGGCCTTCGACAGCGCGGACATCCACGCGAGCGCTCCGAATACGATTCTGAAGATGAGGAGCGCGTTCTCTCGCGGCCGTTACGAATTGCGAAACGCCTCAATGGTGGAGCTGATCCAGATGGCCTGGAACGTCGACGCGGACAATGTCGTGGGCGGGCCGGAATGGATGGATAAGGATCGTTTCGACGTGATCGCCACGGCTCCCGGCAGTGCGACTCCAGAGACACTGAGGGCCATGCTGCGAACGCTTCTTGAAGATCGCTTCCGGTTGACGGTCCGCAGGGATACAAGGAGCATCCCGGCGTACGCCATGACGGTGGGGAAGAAACATCATCTCAAGGCATCTGAGACATCGGCGGGGAAAGAAAGCGGATGCACAGTCCAGGCAGGAACGCTTCGTGAGCCGGTTGTATTCCAGTGCCGGAACATGACCATGGCCGGGTTTGCGGACGATCTATCCACCCGCTGGCCGGCGCCCGACTATTTATTCAATTATCGAGTGGTCGACCGGACCGGGCTGAAGGGCGCGTGGGATTTCAGCTTTGAATGTTCCCGTCCGCCGAGTTCCCGTCCGCCGAACGGTCTGGCGCCCACCGCCGTCACTACGCTCTCGGATGCGATCGAGAATCAACTCGGGCTGAAGCTGACGCTGACCAAGGCGGCCAGGCCGGCGGTTGTGGTGGAGAGCGCTACGCCGCTGGAGCTGACGAAGCCTTCTACCCGCAGGCTGGAATTCGAAGTCGCGGATATCAGACCGGATGCCCCCGGTGTGGTGAGGTCGAATGTGGGCATCCAGCCTGGCGGGCGGGTGACCATTGAGATGACGCTGAAAGGCTTGATCTGGGAGGCGTGGGGTAACGTGAATCCAGATCGGATCATTGGTGGACCGAAGTCGATGGATACGACTGGGTGGGTGGTGTTGGCGAAGGCACCTGCCCAGGAGAGTCCTGTGCCCGGCTGGAATGGGCCTGTATGGAATGGCCTCGACATCGACACCATGCGCCAGATGCTGCGCTCATTGCTGATCGATCGATTCAAGCTGGAGGCTCACGCGGAAGACCGGCTGGTGGACGGGTATGCGCTAGTGTCCGTGAAAGGAGGGGCGAAGCCGAAGCTGAAGAGAGCGGATCCTTCCAATCGGCCAGGATGCAAAGACGGTCCGGGCGCCGATGGGTTGCGGCCAAACTGGAAAGATCCGAGGATCGCGAATCCCTTGGCGTCGAGGCTGGTGACGTGCCAGAATATGACGCTCGCGGAGTTCGCCGCGGCGTTGAGTACGTGGCGCACCGAAGAGCGCTCGATTCTGCCGCTTTTCCCGCCGGTGGTGGATGCGACGGGGATTAGCGGCAGGTACGACATGACCATCAACTTCACCCCGCCCCGTGAGATTCCGAATCCGGCGAACCCGGCTGCGGGTGCCGAAGGCGTGGCGTCCGATCCCGACGGCACGATTTCGATCTTCGAAGCGCTGCCCAAGCAGCTCGGGTTGAAACTGGAATCGCGCAAGGTGATGGGCCAGGTGCTGGTCATCGACCACGTAGAGGAGAAGCCGACCGAGAACTGATATGGAGCGGCGTGTCCGCTCCATTGTGACTGATATGGAGCGGCGTGTCCGCTCCATTGTGACTGATATGGAGCGGCGTGTCCGCTCCATTGTGACTGATATGGAGCGGCGTGTCCGCTCCATAGTGACTGACCGCCGCTCACCCACCACCTTAAGTTCTGTTGTGTGGCGGCGAGCCGGCGGTCCACAATGGAAAGCATGTCTCGTGCCCATCGGCTGCCGCCCGAGCCGCGCTGGCCCGCCCTGGTGGCCATGTTGTCCGTCAGCGCGCTCAACCTGGCCTTGCCGTCTTCGCTGTCTCCCGGACCGGATTGGCTGGTGCTGGTACTGGTGGCGTGCCTGCTGACGCCGGCCCTTATCCTGCACCGCGCCGGGAAGGAACACATCGCGCACATTCTCAACTACGCGGCGCTGGGGGTGGTTACCGTCGCGATGATCGCTTCACTGACGCTGCTGATCAAGGGTCTTTCCTCGCACAAGGAATCGCCGAGCGAGTTACTGCTTTCGGCGTCTCTGCTGTGGGTCGGCAACCTGCTGATCTTCGCCTCCTGGTATTGGCGGCTGGACGCCGGAGGTCCGCATCAGCGCGACCTTGTGGGCCCGCACACCGACGGGGCGTTTCTATTTCCGCAAATGATGGTCGATCCGGAATTGCGCAAAGCCATGGGAGATGAGAACTGGCGTCCCGGCTTCGTCGATTACCTGTTCCTGGCGTTCAACACCAGCACCGCGTTTTCTCCCACCGACGTGCCCGTGCTCTCCCGCTGGGCCAAGGTGCTGATGATGGTGCAGGCCTCCATCTCGCTGGCAACCGTGGCGCTGCTGGCGGCTCGAGCGGTGAATATCCTTTGACGGGCCTGGGGTTTGTGCGTATCATTAAAGAGGACAGATAAATCACGTGTAGCGAATATAGCACATGTGGCGTCAAATTACTAGGGAGGAACCAGGCATGCAGGAAGCAACCGAGGAGGGCCGGTTGCCGACTTCTGAAAAGGAGAAGGGACCGGCTGTTCCTATTTCAGAGACCGATCGAAAAGAGATCGAACAACTCTACGACGCTATTCGAATGGGAAAGGCAAAACTCGTCAGTCCTGACGGGGAGGCTCGCCTACTCCCTGACTCGCTCTACTCGTTCTTGGTAGAGCTGATCGGACTACTCAATGCCGGGAAGTCCGCATACATCGTCCAGAACCAAGCAAAGCTGACGACGATTGACGCGGCCGCTATGTTAGGGGTGTCCAGGCAGTTCTTTGTGAATCTACTGAAGAAGGAAGAGATCCCCTACCACATGGTCGGAACGCACAGGCGCATATATGCTCAGGATCTCCTGCGGTACAAGGCCAAGCGTGACGAACAGCGCCACAAGATCCTTCGACAACTAGCGCAAGCGGAAGCAGCGCAGGGATTGTACGATAAAATCCCGGCTGTGTTGGATGAGGATTAACCAATACGTATCGGTATTGGACACATGCGTGCTGGCTCCAATGCCAGTAGCGGATACGCTTCTCAGACTAGCAGACGAGCCAGCATCATTTTACAGCCCCCGCTGGTCTCAGGACATTCTCAAGGAGCTTAGAACAACGCTCCACAAGTTTGGTTTTACGGCAACCCAGATCGCGCATCGAATAGAACAGATGGAGGGCGCGTTCCCGGACGCAGCCGTGGACGGATACGAACATCTCATCGGTTCCATGAAGAACAACTCCAAGGATCGTCACGTGCTTGCGGCTGCGGTTAGATGCGGAGCACACTGCATAGTCAGCAACAACAAAAAGCACTTTCCAAGCGAGGTGCTGTCCGAATTTGACCTGGAGTGCCTTACTGCCGACGAGTTCATTGAGCGTCAGTATGATCTGAACCCGGACCTGTTCATAAGCGTCTTGAAAGAGCAGGCCTCCGATATAGGCCGGACCCTACCGCAATTGATTTCGAAGCACGTGCCCTGCTTAGCAAAACTGATCGTTATCAAGGATTGATTCCGTGAGGCCAACCCTCTGTGGTTTCTTCCGTAAAAAATGCGTCCCCGGAGCCGATCGCGTGCGTATTCATCAGTAAGGAATGCCAAAGCAGGCAATGTCAGCCCAAGCGGTGCAAATGCCATCCCGGGAGCTTTTTAGCGTCGGCGACGCGGACACGTTTGCCGCTTTGGTGAAGCAGCATCAGTCCATGGTGTTCAGCATGGCCTACGCCGCGTTGCGGGACCGTTCGGCGGCGGAGGAAGTCGCCCAGGACGTTTTTCTGGAGCTGCACCGCGTGTTGCCGGCGCTGGATTCGCCGGCGCACGTAGTCAACTGGCTCAGGCGCGCGGCCGCGCACCGGTCCATCGACCGGCAGCGCCGCCGGCGGACCTGGTTGCGTTTCTTTTCGCCGTCGGAGAATTGGCAGCAAGCTCCCGAGCCGGCTGCGCCCCCCTCTCGTGTGGTCGAGGGCGATATTCTGCTGACCGCGGCGTTGCGCCAGTTGATCGCCGGCCTCCCGGCGAAGCCGCGCCTGGTGATGATTTTGCGCTATCAGGAAGATATGGAAGCGACGGAGATTGCGGAGGTCTTGAAGATGCCCCTGGGCACGGTCAAGAGCCACGTGCAGCGGTCGCTCAAGTTGCTGCGCGACAAGCTCGCGCGCTACGGAGAAATTTCAATATGAGCAAGAATCTGGAAGACCGACCCCTGGAAGCCAAGCTTAGGGAGGCGCTACAGCGCGAAGCGCCTCCCGAGGGTTTCGCCGAGCGCGTCATCCTGCAAGCCAAAGCCGCGCGGGAGCAACGCTGGGAGAGCCCTCGGCCGCGCTTCCGGCTGCTGTGGCCGGCGGCTACAGTCGTGGCCACAACCGCGCTGGTGCTCTCGATCTCGATCGAATACCGTGCCATTCGGGAGGAAAGGGCCGGACGGCAGGCGATTCAGGCGCTACAGATCGCCTCGGAAGAATTGAATCTGGCGCGAAACAAGGTTTTGAATGAGGAATAGAGAATGAAACACACACCATTTATTTTGCTGATTGCTTTTGCCGCCGCCTCGGTGTTGCCCTTGGACGCGCAGATCCAGTTCAAACTGGATAACTTGGCCTCCAAGGCCAAGGAATCCGTGGACATCTCTCTCCCTTTGCCGATGTTGCAGTTGGCCAGCGGCTTTCTGTCGAAGGATAAGTCGATGAATCCCGAGATTCAGAAGCTGGTCGCCGGCCTCAAGAACATCACCGTCAAGAAGTACTCGTTCGCAGAGGAGGGTCAATACAAGCCCGAGGATTTGCAGCCTGTTCGCGATCAGCTTCGCGCGGCTGGATGGGGAGTGCTGCTCGGCAAGCACGATGCGGACGGGGCCACCGACATCTATGCCAAGTCCGAAGGAGGCCAAATCACCGGGATTGCGGTCTTGAAAACAGAACCGAAGGAGGTCAAGGTGGTCTACATTGAAGGCGCCATCGACTTGGCGGGCTTGGCCAATCTCTCCGGTCAGTTCGGCATTCCCACGCTGGGGCTTCCGGGCCAGAATTCCGACTCGAAGAAATCGAAAGGAAACCAATGAAAACACTCGCTGCTTTCGCCTTGCTCGCCGCGCTTGTATCGGTGCCGGCCAAGGCCCAGAAACTGAACCTGGACCTGAACTTCGACGCCATCGCTAAGAACGCGAAGGAAAAAACGGAGTTGAGCCTCGATGGCCCGCTGCTCGATTCGCTCAGACAAAAGCTGGCCAAAGCTGGGGACAAGGACCACCAAGCCCTCTTCGCCTCCATCGATCAAATCTCGGTACACAACTATGAGTTTGAAAACGCGGGTGAGTACTCAGACAGCGATCTGGATCCCCTTCGCAAGCAGGTGGCCGGCTCGGCCGGATGGTCGCGCGTGCTCAACGTCAAGGAGGGAACCGAAGACACGCAGATCTATGTCTCCATGCAAGGCGACAAACCAAACGGCTTCCTGCTCATTAACGCAGAAGCCAAGGAAGTGAACGTGATCCTTGTCGCCGGCTCCATCCAACTGGCTCAGTTGAAGGAACTGATCAACTCCACCATCAAGTTCAAGGAACTGGCTCAAGAGTAGGAGCCCTGCGAGATCGCTCAAGCACGTCTTGCGGCGGTTGGGCCACGCTCCGCTGTTCACCGCCATTGCCTTGGTGACCTTGGCGCCCGGGGTCGCCCGAAACCGCGTCATCGCTTACGCGGTCTCGCAGCGGACGCGGGAGATCGGCATCCGCATGGCGCTCGGCGCGCAGCCCGCGGGACTCCAGCGCGTGTTCGTGCGCCATGGGCTGGTTTTGGCCGCAATCGGCGCGGGAATCGGACTCGCCGCCGCGGTGCTGGCCAGCTACTTCCCCGCTCGCCGGGCCACCGCCGTCGATCCAATCCAGGCTCTTCGGGCCGAATAGGCCGTGATCGGCCACAGGCGGTTGAAATCCACCACCCACCACAACCGCCTAGCTGCCATATGACGCTTATTATCAGATAGATACTATCTGGCCTCAGAAATGCTCCTCCCTAAGGCGGGAGGGAAAAGAAAATGAAAACGAAACTGCTTGCTTTGTTCCTGTTGGCCGGAAGTTCTGTCTTTGCCGCCCACTTCGGCGTGCGCGTCGGAGTAGGGGTGGGCGTGCCGTATGCCCCTTATTACGGCGGATACGGTTATTATGGAGCCCCGGTGGCTCCGTATGCTCCGTACGCGGGCCCCCCGTATGTGGCTCCCTACCCAGCTTACGGATATGGATACGGCTATCCGTATGGATATGGGGTCGGAATCGGGATCGGCGGCTACGGCTATGGCGGATACGGGTACCGCGGCGGCGGATACGGCTACGGAGCTCGGGTTGCTCCGAGGGGCTACGGCGGAGGCTACGGCGGTGGTCGAGTCAGCGGCGGTCGAGTCGGTGGTGGCGGCGGTCGAGTCGGTGGTGGTGGTGGCGGCGGACGACGCCGTTAGTCAACGAGTTAGGCTAACTTAAGCAAACGGCGGGCGTTACGCTCGTAAATCTGGTTCTTTTGCTCGATAGTCAGGTCCAGGCTATCGAGCACTCGGATGGTTTCGCGGATAAACAGGCCCGGAGTCGGCTCAAAGGGCGTGTCCGAGGCAAACAGGACATGGTCCAGGCCAAAAAAGTCCAGGCCGCAGACGGTCCCGGCTCGCGCGCCGAACAAAGCGGTATCGCCGTAAAACATGCGCAGGTAGTCGATGGGCCGCTTTTTCATGGACTTAAGCAGCGCCTTGTAGTCGACGTCGGAGGTTCGTGACCCGAGCTGATCCCAGCCGTATCCCACCCGGCCCTCGAAGTACGGGACCATCCCTCCCAGATGGTGGGTCACGATCCTGAGATTGGGCCAGCGGTCGAAGAACCCTGCGAAGGTCATGCGGGACATCGCGCAGGAGGTTTCGTAGGGCCAGCCCAGCGTCCACCAAATTTCATAGAGCGATTTTTCCTCGGTCTTATAATCCGGGAAATCGGCTCCGCGAGTCGGGTGCATGAGGATGGTCAGATCGCGGCGGGCGCACTCCTCGAAAATAGGCAAAAGCTCCGGGGCATCGAGGGGTCCGCCGTTCACGTTGGTGTAGATCTGGATGCCTCGGGCGCCCAGGTGGGTCACGGCCCGATCCATTTCCTTGATCGACGCCTCAGGATTGTTCATGGGCATGGACGCCACGAACGCGATAAACCGGTCCGGATGCTTGGCGACCAGTTCCCCCAGCCCGTCATTGGCGATTCGGGCGGCCTCGGGCGACTTGTCAGGACCGCCCAGGGCTTCGATGGTCGGCGCGGGCAGCGACAGGACCTGACAATAATCACCGTGCGCGGCGCGGATCTCGTCCATGACCTTGAAGCGGAACTCGAGGTCGTGGATGGCCTGGATGTTGCGGACGCGCTTGCCGATATCGCGGATGCCTCCGGTATCGATGAACTGGTCGAAATAGCGTTTGGGGAAGAAGTGGTTAAAGAGGTCGATCTTCATGACAAGGGCTCACTATAACACGCTGAGCCGGGTGGCGGTTGCCCTCGACCCTCAAACCGCTGTCTAATGCATCTTTGTGACCACCGCCTCCACTGCCGGCAACCCTTCCTTCGGGGAAAACCGCTTCCTTCAGCGGCTCTCGATCGCAATGGCGGCGGTGATCGCGATCGCGGGCATCCACCCGGACAAGGTCTTCGACTACTTTCTGGAGAACGCGACCGCGTTCGCGTTCCTGATCGTTCTGGCGCTCGCGTACCGCAAACTGCCGTTCTCCGATCTGTCCTACGCGCTCATTTTTTTCTACCTGTGCATCCATGAGTGGGGCGCGCACTATAAGTACTCGGACGTGCCTTTGGGGGAGTGGATGAAGCCCTGGCTTCACACCAACCGCAACATGTACGACCGGGTGGCGCACTTCAGCTTCGGCTTGCTGATGACGTACCCTCTTCAGGAATTGCTGATGCGCAAAGTGGGCGTGTCCAGCCGATGGCGCTACATCCTGCCGGTGGAAGCGATTCTTTCCTTCAGCGCGATCTACGAGATTATGGAGGCCGGCGCGGCGATGATTCTCACCCCGGAACGCGGCGAGGAATTCGTGGGGATGCAGGGCGACATGTGGGATTCGCAAGAGGATATGTTGATGGCGGGCATCGGGTCGGTGGTCGCGGTGATCATACTCGCCGTGATTCGGCACCGGCGGGCGGCGAAGGCGGCGGAGCGGGAGCTGGCGGCGGTGCTTTCCGGCCCGGAGCGGTGAAATGGGAGGGTAAAGCCCGAAGAGAGCAGCTTGACTCTGAGCATTTAGGTTTCGAATGAACAACCGGCCGCCCTCAAGGCGAAGGCTGCGGCACAGGGCTTCAGCTTCGGGAATCGCCTGTGCGGAAATTGTCGATGCCATGATGGAGGCGCCGCGCGTGGAACGTCTCACTACTCGACTTCCTCGCCATGCGCGGGCTGACCCTTCAAAAGAAACGTCTTCGGGTATTGACCTTCGCCGCAGAGCTTGAAAGATCCGAAGTCCTTGTACCACGCGCCCTTTGGAACTTCCGGAGAACGCTTGCGCCACTCCTCCAAGGCAAAGAGGTCTTCCACGGTAATCTTGCGCTCCTTGGCACGATCAAAGAGATGCTGCCGGAGTTCAGTTGGCAAGTCTAGCCATTGGATCTTCGGCACCGCGCTTCAACTACCGAAAGTCATCCGCGCCAGTTCCTCGCGCAGCCGTTCAGATTCGGCCGGATCGGTGGCCTTTTGGAATCGGTCAGCGAGTTCAAGGAATGCTAATCGTCGCTGTTCATACGCTTCGATCGCGTCTCGAAGAAGATCAACGAGCGTGCGATTGACGCTGACGCGCCGCTCGCCGGCGATCTTATCGACCTTGACAGCGATTTCGCCGGGAAGCGAAACGCTGCGTCGGATGACTTCGTCTCGTGCTAGAATCGCTTCCATACATCACCACTATACACCAAAACGCACCAATCGAATCGTAATGGCGTAAACGCGGCTTCTTGGAGCTCTCCGGCCCTGGCGGGTGCGACGGCAAGAAAATGGGATAAGCGCACCTAATTCGGGCGAAGCCCATGCCAGCCACGCTCGCCTCATCCCCGACTTATTCCTAGGTCGGATTACTGAATCGGAGAGCTCCCAATGTCGAACGGAGCGGCATGCCTAATTCGGGCGGAAACCTACGCTCGCAGCCTTCCCATCCGAATCCAGCATGATTCTCCATTCCGTCGACCCGTTCTCAAACTTCACGTTATAAATGTCGGCGCCGGCCGGCCCGACCCCCGTGAACTTAACCGATTGCAGGGCGCCAAGCTGAGTGATGGCACCTTGGAGTACCGGCAACTGCTGGCGCGTGAGGTCGGCCAGGGCCGGACTCAACAGCTCATACTTCGGCTGCCCCAGACGGAGCTCATCGACGATGCGGCGCAGCGTGGCTTCCGTTCTTGGATCTTGCGTCTGATCCTTGACTTTTTTCTCCAACGCAGCCGCCGATGCCGCGGCTTGAGCCTCGTCAATCCGTTTCGCCGGCATGTCTCGTCCAGCCTGGTGAAGGGTAACTTGCGTCGCTTTCCCCTGAGCATCGGTATCGAAAGTCAACTGAGCGTCCACCACCTTCAAGAAAAACTTCAGCTCGCTTTCGGGGAATATCTGGAGCTTGGGCTGTCCCGTGAGCTGCCCGAAAAACCGATCACCGTCGCGCGAGATGGTCATGATCGCGTTGGGAGCCAGTTGGTAAGCCCCGACGTAGTTGTCGAAAACCTTCGTGGTGAGCGTGATCTCTTGATGCTCTTTGATCGGCTCAACCTTGTCCAATGGGTAACTGGCGTCGAGCAGGTGCCGGCCGACGTCGTCGGGAGCGCCGTCCGTTGAGGAGTTCGACAGCACCACGACACCCGCGCGGGTTTTCGGGTCGAAACCCATATAGCTGCGGTATCCGCCCGTGCCGCCGTTGTGCCAGACGATGGAATTTCCGTTCTTCGATTGAATGTGCCAGGCGTAAGCGATCTGCATGTCGGGCGATCCAGCCGGCCGCCGAATCGATATTTCCTGCGCCATGGCCGCGGCAAGCGGCGTCTTGGTGTAGCCGAGGTTCGCCGCAAGAAATGTCAAAATGTCGTTGGCGCTGGACCGCAGAGCGCCTGCGCCCGCCAGGGCATCTATATCCCAGTTCGGCACCACGCTCTGGTTAGCGCCATGTCCAAGCGCCAGCCGCGCCTTCATCCCGGGCGACAGAGTGACGCGAGTGTTGTTCATGCCTAAGGGCTCGAGGATGCGGGACCGCACCATGGTTTCGTAGTCCGAGCCGGCGCGCAGAGTCAGTGCGTGTCCGAGCAGCCCGACGCCGAGATTCGAATACTCATACTGCGTGCCGATGTCGCGCGTGAGCTGGTAGCCCGATAGAAACGCATACAGATTTTCGGGCGTGTAGTCGGCGTAAGGATTTGCCGGATCCTTGGGTTTGAGATTCGTCGGCAACCGCGGCAGCCCGGAGCTTTGCGTCGAGAGATCCTGCAAGGTGATCTTCTTACCGTTTCGCTCGGGCACTTTGACGCTCGCCGGCAGGAACTTCGATACCGGATCGGTCAGGGCGACTTCGCCCTTCTGCACCATATCCATCAGCACGAGGGAAGTAAACACTTTCGTCATGGAGCCGATTTCGTAGATGGTGTCGCCATTGAGCGGCCGCTTGTCGTCCTTGGCGAGACTGCCGTATGCGACAACGCGGCGGCCTTTGGCGTCGATCACCCCGACCACCATGCCGATGCCCAGGTTCTCCGCACCGATGCGATCGGCGAGAATTTTGCGGATCTCGGCGTCAGGCGGCACCGGCGAATCCACCGGAGCCTGTGCGAACGCCGCCGGCCGCATCATCAGAATCGAAACCGCAGCGAAAGCGAAGAGATTGCGCGAGGTCATACTTGGCCTTTCCTCCATGCCCTTCTGCGCCTTAATTTAGCACGCGGGGGAGGGTGAAGTGGCGGCCAGAGGGGGTAGAATTGGGGGAGAGAAACAGCCATGATGCTAACCATAGATCTTTCCAAGGAACTTGAAGCGGCGCTCAAGACACATGCGCTGGCGCACGGTGTCGACGCCGCCGGTTACGCGCGGCAGGTTCTCGAACGCGCTCTGGGGATGGAGGAAGAGCAGCCTGGCCCGCCGTTTAAAACCGGACGGGGCCTGCTTGCCAAATACGGTCCCGCGCCCTCGGCCGAGGAGATCGACGCTAACCGCGCCGATATGTTCCGCGGCTTCGGTGAGAATGCTCCGTGATCGCGGGTGTTGCCGATACGCATACGGCGCTCCGGCATCTGTTCGACGACCCACGGTTGTCAACTCCGGCCGGAGATTTCATCGACAACGCTGCGGCCGCAAGGCACAGGATCGCGGTTTCATCAATCAGCCTGGCCGAAGTTGTTTATCTCATCGAAAAGAACCGGCTGCCGCCGTCAGCTTATGACGACTTGAAAATCGCGCTGGCCGATCCAAACCACGTTCTTAAGGAAGCCCCGTTTTCCGTTGAGATCGTTGACGCGCTGCGACAGGTTCCTCGTGTGGCTGTGCCGGATATGCCGGACCGCATCGTAGCGGCGACGGCGGTGTATTTCGGTGTGCCTGTCATCAGCCGCGACGGGCGTATCCGCGCTTCCAACGTGCAGACCGTCTGGTGAGGGGATCTGTAGCGCCTTCTGAGGGCGTCCGCCCCGCGGGTAGAATCAGGGGCGTACTTGACTCTTTCCGATACTCAGACACTGGTGGTATGGCCGGGACCTGCGATGGAGCTAGTCGGCCAGCTTGCTGCTCGCTCGCCGGGGCTTGGGCTTGAGCTGGCCCTTGAGATTGAGCGCGGCGAGATTAAGGGCAACGGCGGCGCGGATGAGATCCTTCAAAGCCGCCTCATCGACCTTGTCGCCTTCGTGGATGTCGATGGCGCGCCTGACATTCCCGTCGAGGCTGGAGTTGAATAGACCGGAAGGGTCCTTCAACGCAGCTCCTTTGGCAAATGTCATCTTGACGACGTTCTTGTGCGTCTCTCCCGTGCAGACGATGCCGCCGTGGGAAAAGACGGGAGTCCCCGGCGATGTCGGCTTGACCCACTTCCGCTCTTCGACGATCTCGGGGTCTGCCTCGTGTATGATTGCGCGCACTTTCGCGAGCATCTTCCCGCGCCAGTCCCCAAGTTTCTTGATCCTGTCGTCGATGAATGCGGAGGCAGATTCCGGCGGGACGGGCCTTTTCATGTACAGTTCCAACTCTCCGATAGCAGGGAGGCTCTCGCACCTATTCTAGCGGCGCTCAGCGTAACCTGCATCCTCCGCAAGTGGAACCTAAACACAGCGTCAGAAGTAGCCGCGCATCCGCTCCCTCACGATCGCGGCTCTGTTACCGAACCGCGCGCGTCAGCAAGTTGCCATTCGCAGGTAATTATGACGTTGTGTGTAGCTTCCAAGCAGTTCCAAGAACTGCCGGGGAGTCACAATCCGAACGCCTTCAAACTCGCCGAGCGACAGGAGGTCATTGTCGCCGGTCACAATGACGGTCGCCTTCGCTTCGAGAGCACAGGCGAGGCCGTGTTCGTCTTCGGATCACGGCTCGCGGTTACCGTACGGGCCGGTTCCACGATTTCCGCAAGGAAGAGAATTGGATCAAGCGCTTCCGAAAGATCCTCATCCGACCACTCAAAAGTATCGCGGAGCACGCGATGAAGTTCATCTATGATCGATTGGGATAGGCAGAGCGTAAACGCGTCTACTTGGCAGCGGTTCAGGATCTCATTGGGAATGCCCCCAAAGTTCAGGGCAGATACGAAGACGCCCGTGTCGAGAGTCGCCCGGATCATGCCTTGGGTGTCTTACGACTTCCCTCTTTCAGGCGTGTCTCCTTGATAATGCGAACCACGTCGGCCTCTGTGATACCGCGTTCCTCTGCCTTCCGGCGGTACTTGCCGATCAGCGTTTCCCGGCGCTCCTGTTGGTAGCGCCTGAGAGCCTCTCGGAAAAGTTCGCTCGCGGTCAGGCGCTCGCCGGCGTGGCCCGCAGGCGGCGCCGCCTTGGCCGAGAAACGCCGTGAACGCATCCCCAGAATCGACCGCCTTTTAAGTTAGCGCTTATGGGTCGGGGACCTGCCCCACGGGGTAGAATCGGGGTGAGGAGTTGGGATGCCACTCAGTCATGTCTTCGCGGAGGGGATCGGGCCGTTCAAAAAGGTCCATCTAGACCTGCGCGGCGCGGACGGTCATCCTTCTCTCGGCCCGCATATTCTGGCCGGAGTGAATGGCTCGGGGAAGTCGGCGGGTAGAATCGAGGTGGTCGGTTCGCGGGCAATTTTCGGTTTAACCTGAAGAGAGCTGTCATGACTGTGAGCATTGAAGTTTCGAATGAGCAATTCGCCGCCCTCAAGGCGAGGGCTGCGGCGCAGGGGCTTACGCTTCAAGACTGGCTTCAGAAGCTCGCCTTGGAGGAGCCCGAGCCCGCCCAGCCGGGCAAGCCGTTTAAGTCGGGCTACGGCATGCTGGCGAAGTACGGCCCCGGCCCGTCGGCCGAGGAAATCGACGAAAACCGCCGGGAGATGTTCCGCAGCTTTGCCGAAGACTTCTGACGATCGCGGGCGTCGCGGATACTCACGCCGCGCTTTGGTATATGTTTGGAGATCCTCGCCTGTCAGGTTCGGCCAAATCGGCCATTGACGCGGCAGCAGGTTCCCGGCGCAAGATTGTTTTGTCGGTTATCAGTCTGGCGGAGGTGGTCGAGAAAAACCGGCTTCCCGCGTCGGCTTACGCCGACTTGCAAGCGGCGCTGCGCGATCCCGACCACGTTCTCCAGGAAGCGCCTGTGACCGTGGAGATCATCGATGCAATGCTTGAGGTGCCGCGCGTGGCTGTACCGGATATGCCGGACCGCATTGTGGCGGCCACAGCCGTTTATTTCGGTGTGCCTGTCATCAGCCGTGACGGTAACGCCTTCTGAGGGCGTCCGCCTCAGAGGTAGAATCGGGGGCGTACTTGACGCTTTCCGATAGTCAGATACTCAGAAAGCATGGCTGGGAAAACGGCTGCAACTGAAGAGCGGATCGGCCGCGTGGGGCAACGCCGCCAGGTCGTCATCCCGCGCGAGATTTTCGACGACCTCCATATGCGGGAGGGAGATTTCGCAGCCGTCGAGCAGCGCGGGGGTTCAGTCGTCATCACGCCGAAAAAACTGGTCGATCTCGACGATGTGCTAACGCCAGCGGAGGCGAGACACGTCCGTCACGGCATGAAACAGATCACATGAAACAGATCAAAGGAAGGCCGGTTCAAGCTGTGGCACGACGTGAAGCATGGACTGGATCGTTAGGGTTGCAGACGACGCCTAGACATGCATTTGATGGCTTGGCCCCGAAATTCCGGAGGCAGGTTTCGCAGAGCATAAGCCAGATGGAAGAGGGCCCCTTCCGGGGGAACGTGAAGCCCCTCCTGGGCGGAAAATGGCATGGGTGCTATCGCAAACGCTCCCGCACCCTGCTCCCCCGGCCCGGGGGTTTGGCAGGTCGGGGACCTGCCCCACGGGGTAGAATCGGGGTGGGGAGTTGGGATGCCGATCAGTCATATCTTGGCGGAGGGGATCGGGCCTTTCAAGAAGGTCCATTTAGACCTGCGTGGGCCGGACGGTCATCCTTCTCTCGGGCCGCATATCCTGGCTGGCGTGAACGGCTCCGGCAAGTCGACGATCTTGAAAGCCATCGCTTGGTGCCTGGCGGGGCCGCAGGAGGAGTTTGCGGACACCAATCCACGCGTATTGTTGATATTCGAGGCTGGAACGCGCCGTTATGCGGTGGCGCGGACGAATGCGCGGGCAGGGGATCAACAAGGGGGTTTGTGGTCGTGGGCGAACGAAACGATGGCCGGCGCGGGGCTGAATCCGACCGATTTCCCTCTTCGTAAGGAAGCTGACCGCAAGTTTAATGTGGCATCGTATTCATCGGCTCGATTTGAGATGCTTAAAGACTACCGGCTAAAGCCGGTAGATTCCTATTCCGACTGAAAGTCGGCTTGCGGCTGAAGCCGCCTGAAGCATCTGCGGCTCAGAGCCGCCTCAAGGCTCGGTGGGCGCGGTGATCTT
>Ga0182024_10000454_pt1 | contig 104940 bp, 94 predicted proteins | sample P32metaG_FD_120480 | JGI IMG/M metagenome (GOLD analysis project Ga0182024, IMG submission 120480) | Permafrost microbial communities from Stordalen Mire, Sweden - P3-2 metaG (Illumina Assembly) | ecosystem: Environmental > Terrestrial > Soil > Wetlands > Permafrost | place: Sweden: Stordalen... | reverse complement strand
GATGCGCGACGGATAGTGCCACAGAAAACAAACCGCCGATGGCCTCCGAGCGATCGGGGGATCAGGCAAGGGTGAAACGGTGGCAGCCGAAAGGCTGCGGACGGGTAAGAGCCCACCGCGCTCACGGTAACGTGGGCGGCACGGTAAACCCCAGCTGGAGCAAGGCCAAATATGCGGCGAGGGGTGGCCCGCCCCGACCAACACGCCGCGGGTAGGCTGCTAGAGGATGCGGGCGACCGCATCCCGAGAGAAATGACCGTCCGGACCACAGGGGATCGTGGCCCGACAGGACCCGGCTTATAGACCGGCGGTACGTGGATGACGGGTAACGCACTCGATCAGCAGGTCCGGAATCGGGAGATGGGAGGCATCACGAAGCGGCGGATCGGCGCTGTGCTCGCATACCTGGCAATGCTGGTCGCCGGGTGTGCACCGGCGCCGGCGCCGCAGCCCACGCCAGCACCGGCCGTGGCACAACCGCAGGCTGTCGCGCCGGCGGAGCATGCCGGGAATCCGCCGCGCTTCGTCACCGGCCATATGGCGTACGACATCACGGCCGTCGGCTTCGTCTCCGATCCGGCTGACACGACGGGACGACAGGATACCGTCGTCACGAATACGACGCTCGCGTACGACACTCGGTTCGAGGGATCCCAGTGGGACGTGAGCGGCGAGATCATCTCGCGTGTCATGTCGACGGCCTCGCCGATGCAGCGCAACGACACGACTCGTGGGACCCGGACCACCTTCCGGGCCACGGTTGATACCGCATCGGGCGTTGTCACGCTGGCGCCGGATTCTGCCGCGACGCTTGCGCCCTGCGGGGGACGCGACCCCAGCACAGATCAGGCGCGGAAGCTCGCGACAACGCGCCCAAGATCTTTTGCTGCCTCCGCCACCTGGCGCGAGGTGGTGACCGACAGCTCATGCCTTGGCGGGCTTCCCCTCGTGTCGCGGTCTACCCGTGATTACACTGTCGCCCCTCAGAGTGGAACCGATCATCCCAGCAGCCCGCAGGCCGTGCTGATCTCGCACACCAGTACCACCACCATGGCGGGTAGCGGGCATCGCGCGGGACACTACATCACGCTCTACGGCAGCGGCACCGGCACGACCGCGGAGTACTACGACCGCCGGACCGGATTGCTGGTCTCCGCGCATACCGTGGCCATCCTCGATCTGGACATCACGCTGAGCGGCCACGTCCAGCACCTCCACCAGCAAGCCGACTGGAGCGCCAAGCTCAAGGCCGCACCCCGGTAGATCCGGCTTACTGTGGCGGGCAGGCGGCCGCAGTACGCGCAGGTCCCGGCGGAAGAGGGCCGCGCGAGGCGCTGAACAGGCGAACTTCGATGTGCGTGAACTCGCGGGCCTCGGATCCCGTGAATTGCGACCCGAGATCCTCTGCGATCGCCTGTGCGCAGGCGGGGGAGTCGAGGTGGCTCAGCACGAGCCACACGCGCGGAGATACTCGCCGGAACTCATCCACGGCCGCGGCCAGCGACTGTCCATACGCAGGGCCCTGTGGAGGTGCGCCGCGTGCCTGCTGGGCTCTGGCACGATAGAGATCGAACGGAATACGGGTGTACGGCGCGTAGAACACGATGTGGTCGCCTGGCGCGGCGTGAGTGAGCACATACGCGGCCGCATCGCGCCAATCTTCCTTCTCGAGGTGCGTGTAGTACCACCCGATGCTCCGCGCGTCGAGCGCCAGGGCCAAGAGAAGAGCGGCGACGCGCCATCCTGGGGGCCAGACGGTGATGAGTGCGGCTGCGGCGGCGAGGGTGAGCGGCGGGAGACAGATCGTCATGTAGCGCTGGTCGACGACCGGCGCCACGGCGAGTGATGTCACGACCGTCACCGCCGCCGGGACGCCGAGCCAGAGCAGCACCAGCGCGTAGCGCCACCGTGCAGTGATTGCGATCCGCCGCCACGCAATCAGCAGCGCCACCGGCCCGGTGGCGACGAGCACCGTCACCGCGGCCAGACCCCATGCGGACGTGGGATGGATGATGGGCGAAAGAATCCCAGCCAGAGGATCCTGATGGGCGGCGGCGATCCAGTCGATGTTGTGGTGCGGCCGCAGAAGAAAGAGCACGAGCGGCCAGAGCAGCGCGAGCAACACAGCCGTACACGCCAATACGACGCGACGGGAAATGCGCTCCCGCGGGCCGCTTTCGGGTACGGGAGTGCGAACCGGCAACCAGAGGGCAGCAGCGGCTTGCGCGAGCAGGACCAGCGCAGCGTAGAAGTGTGCATAGACCGCGAGTGCTGCCACGACCACGTAGACGGTCCATGACCTCCACGCCTTGGCACCCGTGCGCGCATCGGCAGCGCGCAGGAGCAACCACCAGGACACAGTGGTCAGGCACATGACGAGCGCGTAGCTGCGCGCCTCCTGAGACGCCCAGAGTCGTCCGGTGTCCGCGGTGAGCAGTAGCGCGGCGGTGAGTCCGGCCGTCCGTCCGAAGAGACGCGCGCCTACCGCGTAAAGCGCGGGAACGGTGAGCGTACCGGCCACGCACGACAGGAGCCGGACGGTCGTCTCGCTGTCTCCCAGCCGCACCCATGCCCGAAGCGCGAGGTAGTACGCCGCCATGTTGGCTTCGGTCGTGCGGATCGTGCGCACGAATACCGGCCAGGGATCCAGCGCCAGCTGGACGGAGACCGCCTCGTCGAGCCAATAGCTGCTATGCCCGAGTCGCCGCAGGCTGAGCGCCGCGGCGACCACACAGCAGCAGGACAGCCACGCCGCGGCGCGGCGTGGCGTCAACTCAGTCTACCAGCCGGAGCGGCATGACCAGGCACAGATACTTCGCCGGATCGCTCCATCCTTCGGGCTCGATCGTCGCCGCGTTGTCGGGCGCCTTGAACGTCATCCGGACATCCTCGGTAGGCATGTTGCGCAGGATCTCGAGGAGGTACGATGCGTTGAACCCGATGTCGAGCGGATCCCCGGTGTATCGAATCGCCAGCTCGTCCTGTGCCTCGCCGAGGTCCGGAGTCTGTACGCTGAACTTCACCATACCGGTGTTGAGCGACATCCTGATCCGGTGGGTCTGATCGGACGCCACGATCACCATTCGCCGGAGCGCTCCCGAGAGCGAGGCCTTGTCGATGATCGCAATGCGGTCGTTGTCCCGCGGAATCACGCGGTCGTAGGGCGGGTAGGGCCCTTCGATCAGGCGGGTGAACACGGACGTGAGTGGCGACCGGAAGCCGAGGTGATTCTCACCGCGGGCGATCTCGAGATCCTCTTCGGCCGGGAAGAGCCGGCGAACCTGGTCGAGCGCTTTGGGCGGTACGATGAGATCGCTCGACCCAGCTGCACCGCCGGTGATCGGGACGTCCATCTTGGCCAGACGGTGCCCATTGGTCGCCACCATGCGCATTCGGTCCGGACGCAATTCCCAGAGCACACCGTTGAGAATCGGACGGCTTTCCTCGGTCGAGACGGCAAAGACCGTGTGCGAGATCAGCTGATGAAGGTCAGCGGACTTGATCCGCCAGGCGTCGGCAAAGCGAACACTCGGGAACGTCGGAAATTCGTCGCGCGGGATGCCGAGGAGCTTGAACTTCGACTGCCCGCATTCGAGTGTGACACGCTGCTCGCCAGCTGTCGCCACTTTGACGGGTGACGGCATCAGCTCGCGGGCGATTTCCGTCAGTTTCTTCGCGGGGATGGTCACAGCGCCCGCGACGTCGACATCAGCCGTGACTTCGGTGCTGACGGCGATATCGAGGTCCGTGCCCGACAGGCGAATCCCCTTATCCGTCGTCTCGATCAGAATGTTTGCGAGCACGGGGAGCGTGGTCTTGCTGGGGATGCTCGCCGCGACCATGGCGAGACCTTCCTGCAATTTTTCCCGCGAGATCGTAAACCGCATTCACGCTCCACGAATTTTCGGAAACTGCGATCAACGCTGACACGGGCCGGAAGGTCCATCGAGTGCCACCGTACCATCCATCGAGGGCGTGTGATACTTGTGGGCCGAGCCGCCGCGCGGTGCGAACAATATGCCGCATCCGGCCGTGCGTAAATGCCGTGAGCGGCTTTGGCATCGCCTCCAGACAGCGACTTCGGCGAATCTCGCTCCACGTCTGTCTCGCCGACGATGCCGACTCACACGGAAGCAGTTCCAATGAGAACCGGTTGCCTAGCCCAGGCTTTCCGGGATATCCAGGTCTACCCACATGGGGGTGCCTTCTAGTACTGCTTTACTATATGAATTTAGAAGCTAGTAGTCGTAGTAGAGGCTGTGGACGGACGTGGGAAGCGCCGGGAACAGCTGGAACCAGATGTGGCATAGGGACTTAGATACCTAGAACAGCTCTGTGGATGCATGTGGAAAGCACCACGATTTCAACATCGGGTGTTGATAAGCCCGGATGCTCGCGCGATATCCGCATCCGGTGTTGTAAACATGCGTTTCTACCGTAGTCTTTCCAGTGTGGAGCGCAAGTTTTCCACACGCGCGGAAAAATGGGCGTTGGCGGCGTTTTCGGTCGCAACGCGGTCGAGACTGTGAATGACGGTGGAGTGATCTCGGCCGCCGAACGCGTTGCCGATCTCGACGAGTTGGACGTTGAGCAGCCCACGGCACAGGAACATCGCGACCTGCCGCGGGGTGGTGAGTGCTTTGGTGCGGGTCTTGGACTTGAGCCCGTCGGCTGTGACGCCCCATTCCTTGGCAACGGCGTCCTGAATTACCTGCACCGTGAGTCCGGCTGGGGAGCGGATCCCGCCATCGCTGCGGAGCCGAGCGTCGTCGCGGCTGTTGCGGAGCTTGTCGTGGAGCGCTTCGGCTGCGACCTCGACGGTGATGGCGCGATGCCGCAATGATGCGTAGGCGAGCAGCTTGATGATGGATCCTTCCAACTCGCGGATGCTCGAACGGACGTGCTCCGCGATGAACCGGATCACATCCTCTGGGATGGTGTGCTCGAGGTGATCGAGTTGGGCTTTGTGCTGGAGGATCGCGATGCGGAGCTCGAGGTCCGGCGCTTCGATGTCCGCGACCATGCCCCACTGGAAGCGACTGACGAGGCGGGCTTCCAGACCGGGGATTTCCGATGGCGGGCGGTCGCTCGTGATGATGATTTGCCGGCCCGCTTCGTAGAGTGCATTGAACGTGTGAAAGAACTCGTCCTGGGTGGCTTCCTTGCCGCGGAGGAACTGGACGTCGTCGATGAGGAGGAGGTCGGTCTCGCGATAGCGGCGCCGGAAGTCGTTTGTGGTACGCCCCTGGATCGAGGCGACGAGCTCGTTGGTGAATTGCTCGGTGCCGACGTACGTGATACGGGTCTCGGGGAGGCGTGTGATGATCTCGTGAGCGACGGCCTGCATCAGGTGCGTCTTACCGAGTCCGGTGTCGCCGTACAGGAAGAGCGGGTTGTAGACCTTGCCGGGGGCCTGGGCGACGGCCTGGGCGGCCGCAGCGGCGAGTTCGTTGGAGTTGCCGATGACAAAGTGGTCGAACGTGTATCTGTCACTGAGTGGCGCTATGTTCGCGCCATTCTGTCGCTCTGCTGGCCTAGATTGATCGGCAGGCGGAGCCACGAACAGATCCATCTGGGGACGAGTGCGACGCTCCTCGTTGACTCTGAACACCACCGCGAGCGGATGCCCCAGCGCCACTGGAGCGTAGGCGGCGATCAGGTGCGAGTGTTTGGAGTCGTTCCAGTCTGCGGCGAATTGATCCGGTGCGCCTACGACCAGCGAGTTGCCGTCGAAGCGAAGTGCCTTCGTCGGCTCGAGCCAGGTGCGAAACGTTTGTTCCGTCAGGTCATGGCGCGCGTGATCGAGAAGCCGCGACCAGGCCTCGGATGGAGTAAGAGTTGATAGCGAAGCGTCTGGCATCGGCGATCGTGAAGGGCCGGCGAAGATGAATTCGCGATGTGGGAAAGTCAATCACGCGAGCAGCGAACGCGCCATGGCGTATATCGCTAACTTGATCTATGTACACGGCGGTCATAGCTTTCCGGGCTTTGCACCGCTAACCGACAGACTTTCGGAGCAGCCGCCCAATGGGCAAGCCCACATATCGCCCCCGCAACAAGCGCCGCATCAAGAAGCACGGATTCCGCACCCGGATGGCGACCCGGTGGGGACGCGAAGTCTTGAGCCGCCGCCGGAAGAAAGGCCGCAAGCGGCTGACCGTCCGTTTACCCACCAAGTATTCCGGCGCCTAGCCGACTGCCGCGCACGGACCGGCTCACGCGGGCGCAGGATCTCGTGGCGGTGCGACGGTCCGGAACGCGGATACGTGTCGAGTATCTGGACGTGCGTGCCATGCTCTCCACACGCACGCGCGCCCGAGTGGGATTCGTCGTTCCCAAGTACGGCCACTCGTCGGTCGATCGCAACCGGCTCAAACGCCGTCTCCGCGAGCTCGTGCGCACGCAACTCCTCCCATCGCTCCGGCCTGCCGTGCACACTGACGATATCCACGCGGCTGACACCCGCGCGGCTGCGCAGCGAGACGCAGACGGCGCCGGAGTCCCGCCCGTCGACGTCGTCGTGCGTGCGCTGCCCGCCGCGTACGACGCGCCATTCTCCGCCCTCGCCGCAGAGGTCGGCCGGGTGTACGAGGGTGTGCGCGAGCGTGTGACCCACGCAGGTCGCTGACCCGGCTCCCACGATGGGCGAGCCGCACGCGCCACCTCCGCGATCGGGTCCGGCATCGCCGCCGGCCGGGGAACCGCCGCGCGCTGCAGCGTCCCCTGCTGCGGCGTCCCCTGCTGCGGCGTCCCCTGCTGCGGCGTCCCCTGCTGCCGCGTCCCCTGCTGCGGCGTCGCCTTCGGTACCGGAACGCCGCACCGGACCACGCGGCATTTCGTGGTGGCTCGGCCAACCCCTTGTCTGGGTCGTGCGGGCGTACCAGGTGGGCATCTCACCGCTGCTTCCGGCGTCGTGCCGTTATTATCCAAGTTGCTCCGCGTACGCGGTGGAGGCACTCAATCGCTACGGTGCGTGGCGCGGCAGTTGGCTTGCGGCTCGGCGGATTGCTCGATGTCATCCATTTCATCCGGGTGGATACGATCCCGTTCCCTGATCGCCACGTTGCACGATCGGTTGCTCGATCTATTGCACGATCCGTTGAGAGCTCGCTCTCGTCCACCGGCCGCATCCGGAATCTCGTGATCCCATGATGGACCGACGTTTTCTGTTGGCGCTCGCGCTGTCAGCGATCGTGATCATCCTCACCGAGACGCTTTTCCCGACGGCCATTCCGGGCCGCGGTCCACGAGGCGCGGATTCGGCAGCCGTCGCAGCGGCAAACGCGTCGGCCCATGGCGCGAACGACCAGCCGGGCACGGTCACTCCCGCGCCAGCTCCGGCCGCAGCCCAGACGGCCATGCCGTCTACTCCGCCCGCTTCACTGCCAGCGAACACGGGCGCGACGAACACCGCCGCTCTCACGGCTTCAGGTGCCGCGTCCTCTGCTCCCGCCGAAACGTTGACGGTCACGACGCCGCGCACGCGGGTGTCCTTCTCCAGCGTTGGCGCAGCACCCGTCGCCGTGACGATGCGCGACTACCGGTCTACGGTGCGCTCGGACGCCGATACTGCCAGCCGCCCTCAGGTACAACTCGCCCGGACCGCAGAGTCGCTGCTCCGCTACCACATCATCATGGGTCGCGACACCCTGGCGCTCGACCGGGTCGCATTCCGTGGAAGCACAGCGCGATCACCGGACGGCGCGCCCCAGGTGACGTACCAGGCGGAGGTCGCGCGTGCGACCGGACCGCCGGCGCCTGTGACCATCCAGTACCGCTTCGGTCCCGACGGCTATCTGTCGCAGGTGACTGGTAGCATCGGCGTGCAGCCAGCGGAAACGGGCGGCTCCCGGGGCGCTTCGCCGGGCTACCTGCTCGTGGACCTGCCGAGTGGATTCCCGTCGTACGAAGCGGACAGTATGGACGACCTGCAGCAACTGGCGTACGTGATCAAGCCGGTGCATGAGGATCCGTCGAGCATCGCGTTCGGCCACCTCGATTCGGGGCAGGCCGAGTTGCGGGCGGGGCCGGCGGAATGGGCCGTGGCCAAAGACAAGTACTTCCTGGTCGGCGTGCTGGCTGCCGACAGCGTACGGGCCCATCAGATCGCCGAGATGGATCTCGTTGGACAACCGCGGGCCGGAAAGCTGGCCACGCGTGGTGCAGCGACCATTGTGTTGCCGCTCATACCGGGCGGAGCGAACGGGGGCGCGGCGTTCGCGTTCCAGCTCTACGCGGGTCCGCAGGAATACCGGCGGCTCCGGGCGATCGGGCACGACTTCGAGAACCTCAATCCGTATGGCGGGTTCCTCCATCCGATTCTGCAGCCGTTCGTCACTCTGGTGGTGCAGACAGTGCTGTGGCTGCGCCAGACGCTGCAGATCAACTACGGGTGGGTCCTGGTCATTTTCGGCGTCGTCATCCGTTTTCTGCTCTGGCCCGTGAACCAGCGGGCGATGCGCACCAGCCTCAAGATGCAGCGGCTGCAGCCCGAGCTGACGGAAGTCCAGTCGAAGTACAAGAACGACCGGATGAAGCAGCAGGAGGAGATGGTCCGGGTGTATCGCGAACACGGGATGAGTCCGTGGAGCCCGATCGCCGGATGTCTTCCGATGATGCTGCCGCTTCCGATCTTCGGCGCGCTGTACTTCGTCTTCCGGAATACGATCGAGTTTCGCGGGGTGCCCTTTCTCTGGCTGCACGACATCTCCGCGAAGGATCCGTACTACATCATGCCGATCCTGATGGGGGCATCGTCGTTCTTCGTCTCGTGGATCGGCATGCGGAACGCGCCCCCGAATCCGCAGACGAAAATGATGGGGTACATGTTCCCCATCATGATGACCGTGTTCCTCGCCAAGGTCGCAGCGGGCCTCAACCTGTACTATCTGGTCCAGAACCTCGCGACGCTGCCGCAGCAATGGATTCTCGCGAATGAGCGCGCGAAGTCGGGCGCCGGCGCCTCGTCCTCCGGCGGACCGCCGGGTGGGAGCGGGTCGGGTTCTGGTGGAGGATCCTCTGGCGGTGGTGGCGGCGGCGGGGCCGGGGGAGGTAGCGCGAAGCAGCGCCGAAGCGGCAGAGCTGCCGGTGGGTCCGTGGCGGCCGCAGCGAAAGCGCGGTAGAGCGAGCGCGTTGGGCGGGAACGCCCGATCGTCCGGGGCGAGCACGGAGCGAGCACGCAGCAGGGCGACACCAGACGCGCCGGAGCGGCACCAAGGAGCGCGATGAGCCCGGACGACACTATCGTGGCGCTGTCGACGGCGCCCGGACGCGCCGCGCTCGCGGTGGTTAGGCTCAGCGGGCCTCAAGCACTCGCGATCGCGGGCGCGGTCGTACGGCCCTGGCCGATCGAGGCGCGGACGGTGCGGCGGTGCGCAGCGCGCGATGCCGGCGGGAATGTGGTGGACCGGCCTGTGGTCACGGTCTATACCGCGCCGCGATCGTACACGGGTGAAGATGTCGTGGAGATCACGACGCACGGTGGGGCGGCCGCACCGGCGTCCGTGATGGCGGCGCTCGTCGCGGCGGGCGCGCGTCCGGCGGCTCCCGGAGAGTTTACCCGGCGGGCGGTGCTCAACGGGAAGCTCGACCTGGCACAGGCCGAAGCGATCGGGGATCTGGTCGACGCGGGCAGCACCGCGATGCAGCGGGCCGCGCTGGCGCAGCTCGACGGCGGTTTATCCGAGCGGGTCCGGCTGCTTCGCTCGGCGGTCCTCGAGGTCGAAGCCCTCATCGCCTACGACATCGATTTTCCCGAAGAGGATGACGGCCCGATCACGCGCGAGCGGGTCGCGGCATCGGCGGCTCACGCCGCTAGCCAGATTCGCGGCTTGCTGGCTACGGCCCCAGCCGGCGAGTTGGTGCGCGCGGGAGCGGTAGTTGTATTCGCCGGCGTCCCGAATGCTGGGAAGTCGTCGCTGTTCAACGCATTGCTCGGACGCGCGCGCGCGCTGGTCAGCGATGTCCCCGGCACGACGCGCGACACCATCGAGGCGGTCGCCGAACCGGCTGGAGCGCCTTTTCCGCTGCGGCTGGTCGATACCGCCGGATTGCGACAGACGACTGATGTCGTGGAGCGGCTTGGCGTCGAGGCCAGCGGGCACGCAATGGCGGGGGCGCACGTGGTCCTGGCGTGTGGCGAGACGCGAGAGGCGATCGTCGCGGCGGTGCGCCACGTGGGAGCGCTCACGCCGGCACCAGTGGTCGGAGTGTGGACCAAACGCGACTCGGGGCCAAGCGGCGTCGTCGAACGTGCGCCCGGCCACTCCGCGACGATGCCAGCCAGTGGGGAACCCTCACCGGGCTTTGCGGTCGTGGCCGTGAGTGCGATGTCGGGTAACGGGTTGCACGAGTTGTTGGACGAGGTCGTCGCGACCGTTGCTGCCCGATGGAACGTGCCGGCGCCGGACATGCCGATCGTCACGCGGGCTCGCCACCGCGCGGCGCTCACGCGCGCCGCGGGAGAGCTGGCGCAGTTTCAGACGGTGTGGGCGGCGCGATCGCTGCCCGCGATCGTCGCGGCCGTGCACTTACGGGCAGCGGTGGACGCTCTGGAGGAGATTATTGGCGTCGTGCGTGTCGAGGATGTGCTCGAGCGGGTGTTCTCGGAGTTCTGTGTTGGGAAGTAATGACGGATGTTTGTCGCTCGCAAATTTTTTCCTCTCTCGCTTTTCCCTCCAGACCAATTATCTTCTCGCGCCATCCGAACGCGCCGCCACCCGCGCCCCGGCTGTTGATGCTCATCAATCTGCTACCCGATTTTCTCTCAGTACTCAACAGCACGGATCGGATCGCTGCGTATTACCGCTACTTCGACACTCATCGTCCTCTGCTCGGGGCGTATTGGCACAACTACGTCCTCGATCCTGACGGCCCGCACTTTCAGGAAGTCGTCCGCTCGGCCGCGCTGGCTGATCGCTCGGATCTGATGGCGACTCTCGAGCGGTGCGATGTCGCCGCGCTCGCCCGGCGCACCGAGGCGCAGTGCGCGGAGCTGCTGGCCATCGACACCGACGTCGATATCGTGCTCATGGTGGGCGTCGGGGCCGCGAATGCGGGAGAGCTCGTCGTCGGTGGCCGGGGCATCGCGTTCGTCTGCCTGGAACATTTCACCGGCGTCGCGAATCCGGACACGCAGGGCCTGGGGCTCGACTCGGAGCTGATCCCAATGTGGCTCTCGCACGAGATCGCCCACGCGGTGCGGTACACCTCGCCGGGCTCGCGGAGCGAGATGTCCAAGCTGATCGCCGAGGCGGAGGGCTACTACTCGTATTGGGAGACCGGGCGCCGTGCGACCTTGCGGGAGCTCGTGCTCAACGAGGGATTGGCGGTCCACGTGTCGCGCGCGATCAGTCCGGGACATGCCGCGTGGGAGTACTTCGGATATGGACGCCGGCAGTACGCTCGCGTGCGGGAGCTCGAGACACTGATCGAGCGGTCCGCGTCCGCGGATCTCGGCCGGTCGGGTCTCGGGCTTCGGCTGCGCTATCTGTCCGGCGGCGTGAGCGATCACGCGCGGACGGTCGATCGGCTCATCCTTCCGGAGCGGAGCGGATACTATCTGGGTGCGCGGATGGCCGAGCCGGCCATTGCGGCGCATGGGCTGGCATGGGCCGTGCGCGCAAGCGCGGAGGAGATCACGACGCTGGGGAACGCGGCGGCGGCAACGGCGTAAGTGCGCTAACTTGGCACCCGATGAAAGAATATCAGGCGGTGATGGTCCGGCTCACCAACCATCCACGCGACGATGAAGACGCGCTGACCGACCTACTCAATGAGCGGAGCCGGAGCGGGTGGGAGCCGGCACTCCTCTCGCACAGTGGCGCGACGGGTCCGACGCCGGGTGGTCAGGACCGGCTGACCGTGATCTTCCAGCGAGACACGACGGGCGATCGGTAGTCCGGAGCCGGTTTTAGGGCTTAGTCTGCGCGGCCGCGCGGCCGGGCAGTCTTGCCGGGGCCACTACTATAGTGGTATCCCAAGTGGTATCCCCAGATGGTACCCCCGAGTGGATTCCCTCGGGCGGCGGCGCCGGCGCAGCGACGGCCAGGTGCAGAACAGCGCCCTCTCATGCTCGCCAGGATTCCCACATTCCGGGCCGTTCGCGCATTTGAGCCGAGATTAGCGATGCCACGTGGTCACAGTCGCACGAGGTTTGCTGGGAACGGCCAGCAATTGACAGGCGGCTCATTCAATTGCGTCAGAACGTCCGCCGGGCGGGCATGCCCAGGGGCAGTTTTGTCCGAAAATGGCCTCTCGAACCCTTGCGTTTTGTCTCGGCCTCCCCAAATTAGGCCCCCGTCATCTCCTCGTCCCCGATGTTGATTGGCGGGGGCTTCTCGTATGCCGGTGTCGTCGCGAAATATCGCCCGGTAGCGAGTGGCTCAACGCCGGTCACCAAGAGCGAGGTGAGACGTTTCGAGGGTCTCATTGGGGGAGGCCTTTCCAGTCCGACGAGTGGTTACACAGGTCGGGCGCGACCTGGGCGAGTTGTTCACGACGTGTTCGGTTCCAGCGTCGCGTGGTATGAGATTGACCGCCCACGTCCCATGGTCCCAATTCCCGGAGGATTCATGCCTATCTCGCGGTTCGCCGTAGCGGGTACGATTTGCCTCGTACTGGCCGGCGTTTCGAGCCGGGACGCATTCGCGCAAGAACAGGTGGAGACCAACACCAAGAGCGCGATGAGTGCGCCGACGTTCACCAACGTCACCGATCAGATGTTATTGAAATCGCGGGCCGACGCCGGCAAGAACTGGCTGATGTATGGCCGCGACTACGACAACCAGCGATGGTCGTCGCTCTCCCAGGTCAATGCCGCGACCGTCCGCGGATTGCGCGTGAGCTGGATCTACCAGACCGGCATCTCGCGTCTGGGCTCGTTCGAGAACAGTCCGGTGGTCGTCGATGGCGTGATGTACGTGACGACACCGTACGACGTCGCGATGGCGGTCGATGCGCGCAATGGCAAGGAGATCTGGCGGTACGAGCACAAGCTCGGCACCAACATCTTCTGCTGCGGCCCGAACAACCGTGGCGTGGCGATCTCCGGCGGCACGGTCTACATGCTCACGCTCGATGCGCGTCTCGTGGCGCTCGATGCGCAGACGGGCAAGGTGAAGTTCGACGTCGAGATCGCCGATCCCGAAGCGGGCTATAGCGAGACCCAGGCGCCGATCATCTTCGGCGACAAGGTGCTGGTCGGCATTTCCGGCGCCGAGTATGGCATCCGCGGATTCGTCCGTGCGTACAACAAGGAGACGGGTGAGCAGGTGTGGAACACGTACACCACTCCAGACCAGGGCTGGGAAGGAAAGTGGTCGGAGAAGACCTGGGAAGGGGATTACTCCCTCAATCGCGACATCACGAAAGAGAAGGCCGACATGACGAAGTATTCCGACGCCTGGAAGCGTGGCGGCGGATCGGTCTGGATGAACTCGGCCATCGACGCCGACACGAAGACGATGTATGTCGCGTCGGGGAATCCGTCTCCCGACCTCGACGGTGGCGTACGTCCCGGCGACAATCTGTACACCGATTGCCTCATCGCGCTCGACATCAATACGGGCGCGCTCAAGTGGTATTACCAGGAAGTCCCGCACGATGTGTGGGATCTCGATGCAACGAGCCCGCCGGTCGTGGTGAAGCTCAAGGATGGGCGCAAGGCGGTCGCTGAAGCCGGCAAGACAGCGTGGGTCTACATCCTCGACGCCGAGACCGGCAAGCTGATTCGCAAGTCGGCCCCGTTCGACCGCATCGAGAACATGTTCGGGCAGCCGACGGCCGAGGGGACGCGGATGCTACCGGGCGCCAACGGTGGATCGGAGTGGTCGCCGATGTCGGTGAATCCAACGCTTGGATACAGCTACGTGGCTGGTCTCGAGCAGCCGATGCACTACATCACGCACAGCGCGCCACTGGATAAGGGCAAACTGTGGCTCGGGTCGGCCTTCAAGGCCGTGCCGGGTGAGGCGCAATACGGGACATTCACCGCGATCGATCTGAACACTGGAAAGGTTGCGTGGCAGAACAAGATGGATCAGCCGATGATGGGCGGCTCGCTCGCCACGGCTGGCAACCTGGTATTCACCGGCGAGGGCAACGGCCAGTTCGACGCGTTCGATGCGCGCACCGGCAAGCTGCTCTGGAACTTCAAGGGCGGCGCGGGCTGCAATTCGGCGCCGGTCACCTATACGCTGGGCGGCACGCAGTACATCGCGGTGGCGTGCGGCGGCAATTTCCAGCTTGGCTATCCGCTGGGAGATGCGGTGCTGGTGTTCTCGTTGCCGAGGACGACGGCGTCGGCTCCGGCGAAACCCGCGGCTGGAGGTGCAGGGCGATAGACGGCCGTATCGCGGAGGGCTGGAAGCCAGCGTCCGCCGTGTCCGGTGAGCGGCGCGCCGGCCCGGCAAGAAGCGGTCGGGCGGTTTGCGGTGTCCAAATGTGGATCCGTTCGGGCGGTATGACGCACGGACGGATTGTGTTGACGGTCGTGATGGCCGTGTTGGGAGCGATCGCGGTGACGCCGCGCACTGGGTGGCCGCAAGCCCCGGTGCCGGCGAATGGGGGCCGAGGGACTGGTGGTGATACGGCAGCGTCGCGCCGTATGTCCCATGGTGGGGCATACTGGCAGGCGCTCTCGGGGAAGGAAAAGGATGCGTACGTCAGAGGGTATCTCGCTGGCGCACTGTCCGAGCAGGTGAGGGAGATCGCGGTGGCCGCGCATCGGATGGCGGACAGCGCGGTCGTGCCGGAAGCGGTGCAGACCGCGATCGCGGATTCCTTGCGGGCGTCACATGCGGTGCAATTCGCATTCGCTGCGACGGTGTACGTGGCGCAACTGGACGACTTCTATTGGTGGCAGGACCACGCGGCGGTGCCGGTGGACGACGCACTGATTCGGATCAACGCGCAGATGGAGGCGCAGCAGAGCAGGCCATAGCAGAGTTGCCAACGCAGAGCTGGCCGAACAATTGAAGGTGGCCAAGCGTTCATCGGGGGTCCGGCCCACGATGCACACGCTGGCCGAGGCAGCCCCGGGTCCGGTCCGGCGGATGCTCGTGGTACCGACTACCGGATGGTGGGTAGTGCCGTGTCATCGCAATTCCGTTTTCTTCAACAAGCAGGAGCCGACATGAAGCGACTCGCCGTATTGGGGACTGTAGCGACGTTCGCGATCGCGAGCATCGCCGCAGTTCCGAGAACCGCACACGCCCAGCTCACGATGCAGATGGGCAATGGGTGGAGTCTCAGTTTTTCAGGTAACGTCAACGCATTCGAAATCGAGACGTTCAGCAGTGGGGCGCCGGCTGACGTCACGTACGGACAGGTCGCGTCGAGTGAAGGCACAACGAACCGGGTCCGCACGGGCCTTCTCCCGGCGTTTGCCGTGTTCGATGTGAAGGGGAAAGAAGGGCCACTCGATCTCGGCGTGCACTTCGGATTCGCTCCGCAGATCCAGAACGGCGGCGGGTCTGGCGGGACGACCCACGACCAGTTCGGGGCGCAGATCGACATGCGGCAAGTCTATTTGACCTTGGGCGGCTCTTGGGGCCAGATCCTGGCCGGCCGCGAGATCGGGCTCTATCAGCGGGAGAACATTCTGACCGACATGACGCTAACGGGTGTCGGCGCCGCCGGCAGCCAGATCGGCAATGGGGGCACGACGCTCGGGCGCATCGGCTTTGGCTACACCTACCCGAACTTCAATGCCCAGATCACGTATAGCTCGCCGGCCACCAACGACGTCGTGTTGTCGATTGGATTGTTCGATCCGAGCACATTGAATGGTGAATCCGGACCGGCAATGTTCACGCGGCTGCCGCGCGTCGAGGCGGAACTCACGTGGACCGGCAAGATCGGGACGCCGGCCGCTGGGGCGGCTGGTGACAAGGTGATGTTCTGGGTCGGAGGCACCTGGCAGGAAGCCAACTTCAACGGTAACACCAACATTCCGGGTGACACGAGCGGCACGAGCGTGAATGATTCGACGCGGAGCGCCGAGGGTGGCGATGCCGGTATCAAACTCGATGTCGGACAACTATCAATCGTCGGTTCGGGCTACTACGACAAGGGTGTCGGCACGACGCTCATGTTCACCACGAACGCGGGCTTCGACGCCGTCGGCCAGGCCCGCACGAGCTTCGGCTACATCGGACAGATCACGTACAAGATCGATCCGAAGTGGATGCTCGGCGTGAGCCTCGGCGCGAGCAACCTGTTGATGACGGACCAGGACCGCTTGACCGACAATCTCGCGTTGCTCAAGGACAACCTCGACGGCAGCGCAATGATCACGTACCAGTGGACGAAGAGCCTCCGGTTCGTGGCTGAGTACGACTATGTCGAGTCAGTGAACTATGCGTTCCAGGCCAACAAGGTGAACCAGGTCGACGCAGGGTTCATGCTGTTCTTCTAGAGGATTGCCGCAGTCGGTGAGCAGATGTCCGAGTAGGTGCTCCACGCAGGTGTTGCACGGCACGTGCTCGACGAAGGTGAAGGCAGATAACCAGCAGGGAGCGCATGGGGCCGGCGGGACACAGCCGCCGGCTCCGTGTGCGTCTGGAGGAGAGCAGCAGCCGGCCGCGCGGGATGCGGTCCGGTCCAAGGGCCGGTGGCGCGTTACTGGGGGCAGCACCGGTGATATCGGAGGCCAGCGAAGCGGGCTCTACAGGGCTCAGAAAATGGTTTTCGCCGGGTGGTGTGATGGTCCGGGCGTGCTTGACAACTGACGGCCCGAACCGCACCATCTACGCAGACTGGGACACGTGTCGGCAGGCGCCGGCGTGTTATCCGGCCGGTAGAGCCGGCAGATCCAAACATGGAGTTGGACGCGTATAGTGTGATGGATGTGGTTTGGCTGGTGTCGCGCCCGCATCAGGCGCGCGCCGTCCAGTGAATCTTCGTTCGTAGGGTTCGACTCCTTTCCGACAATTGTTGTTATCACAGGCGCTGGGCGCAGCGCCTTCCGTTAAGCCCACCCACCTCGGACACTCAACTCGAGGCTTGGCGTATGGTCGGCAATGAACGGAGTCCGCCGCACAATGGCGGCGTGCGCCTCGGCGGTGCCATCCTCTGGCATCACGTGCCACGCCAGGCATGCCGTACCTTCGCCCGTAGAATCGCGTGGAGGTCGCGTGTCCCGCGAGCTTGACTGGGAGCAGCGTTGAACCCACTGCGTCCAGGTACTCCCGACGGTGCGCGCACCGTCAAGTTTCCCAATCTTACCAAGGGGCAGCTGTCATGAAGCTTCTCAATCGCCCGATGCGAATCGGTGCGCTCGTCGCAGGATCCTTGGCCGTGGCCTCGGCCGCCATGGCGCAGGATCTGACGACGCTGTCATCAAATGCGAACAATTGGACCATGACCGGCCGAACGTATGATCTGCAGCGGTTCAGCCCACTGACGCAGATCACGACGGCCAACGTCGCAAAACTCCACCCGGTGTGGAGCTTCTCCACCGGTACCCTCCGCGGGCACGAAGGCAACCCGCTGGTGATCGGGAACGTGATGTATGTGCAGTCGTCGTTCCCCAACAAGGTCTATGCACTGGACCTGTCCAAGGACGGCGCGCCGCAGGTCTGGCAGTACACGCCGGAGCAGGACGCGAACGTGATTCCGGTCGCGTGCTGCGACGTCGTCAACCGTGGCCTAGCATGGCACCCGCCGACGGCCGATCACTCGGCAGGTATCATCTACATCGAGCTGCTGCAGGGTGACCTGCTCGCCCTCGACGCCAAGACCGGGAAGAAGGTCTACCAGGTCAAGAGCGCCGATTTCCACAAGGGCGAGACGATGACGAACGCCCCGATGGTGGTCAAGAACGTCGTGCTCACCGGGATCTCGGGTGGTGAGTTCGGCGTCCGTGGCCGCATCACGGCGTTCGATGCAATGGACGGCCACGAGCTGTGGCGGACCTACAGCACGGGCCCGGACAAAGACGTCGGCATCACGGCCAACACGCTGGCGTCGCCGTATCCCTCCGCTCAGGGCAAAGACCTCGGTGTCTCGACCTGGCAGGGTGATGAGTGGATGCGTGGCGGCGGCACGACGTGGGGCTGGTACTCCTACGACCCGGAGCTGAACCTGTTCTATCATGGCTCAGGCAACCCTGGCACGTGGAACCCCGACCAACGCCCCGGCGACAACAAGTGGTCGATGTCGATCTGGGCGCAGAACCCGGAGACAGGCGAGGTCAAATGGGTGTACCAGATGACCCCGCACGACGCCTGGGACTACGATGGTGTCAACGAGATGGTGCTCACCGACCAGATGATCGGTGGCAAGATGGTGAAGGCCCTCACCCACTTCGACCGGAACGGCATCGGCTACACGCTCGACCGGACGAACGGCAAGGTGCTCGTCGCCAACCCCTACGGCCCGGTGAACTGGGTGAAGAGCATCGACCTCACGACGGGCCGTCCAGTCGAGGATCCGACCAAGCGGACCACCGCGAAGGGCAACACCGAAGGAATCTGCCCGGCCGCGATCGGCTTCAAGGATCAGCAGCCGTCGGCGTATTCCCCGAAGACCAAACTGTTCTACGTCCCCACGAATAACATCTGCATGGACTACGAGGGCGTGGAAGTGAAGTACACCGCCGGCCAGCCGTACGTCGGCGCGATCGTGCGCATGTTCCCGGGCCCCGGTGGCAACCGCGGTGCCTTCATTGCGTGGGACGGCGCGACGGGCAAGATCGTGTGGTCAGACAAGGAGGGCCTCGCCGCCTATGGTGGCGCACTGGCTACGGCCGGTGATGTCGTCTTCTACGGCACGATGGAAGGCTGGCTGAAGGCTGTGGATGCACACACGGGCAAGCTCCTGTGGAAGTACAAGACCCCCTCGGGCATCATCGGCAACCCGATGACGTATGTCGGCCCGGATGGACGGCAGTATGTGGCCGTGCTCTCCGGTATCGGCGGCTGGGCGGGGATCGGGGTCGCGGCCGGTATCGGCGCGGAAGACCCGACCGCTGGACTGGGCGCCCTCGGGGCGTTCGGCGACGCGGGCAGCTTCACGACGCAGGGCGGCGTTCTCACCGTGTTCGCGATGGACAAGGCTGGGGCCGCAGGCAAGTAGGCACAAGATTCGCCGGGGTCGCTGAACAACGGCCCCGGCACTCTTGTTGTTCGACAACAGAGGCCGGGTGTCGCGGAGACCATCCCGCGGCACCCGGTCGGCTGTAGGTGGGTCCATTACATTGCCCCGTAGGAGGGCTGAACAGATGGCGGATGTCGTGTCGCATCGAGCCCCGCGGACTCCGCGGGCGCTGGTCTTTGCAGCGGCAGTGGCGATGGCGAGCAGGATCGCCCTGTTGACTACGATGGCCATCGTGGCGATCTGGGCTCCGCCCATGGGCGCGCAGCAGGCGCCGGCCGCGGGTGCACCGGCGACAGGGGCCGCCTCGCCAACATCGCATACGCGGCCACCGCACACATTCCGCGTCTGCGCGGATCCGGACAACATGCCGGCCGCGGACGACAAGCTCGAAGGTTTCGACAACAAGATCGCGGTGCTCATGGCCAAGGACCTCGGTGATTCGGTCGCCTACACCTGGTGGCCCACACGCCGTGGCTTCGTGCGCAACACGCTCTCCTCTTCGGATTGCGACGTCGTGTTTGGAGTGCCGAAGGGCTACGATCTGGTGCTGGCTACGAAGCCGTACTACCGGTCGGCATACGTCGCGGTCACGCGGCGCGATCGCCATCTCAAGATCACATCGCTGGATGACAGTGCGTTGAAGTCGCTCAAGGTCGGCGTCACACAGTTCGGCGACGACTATACCAACACCCCGCCGGCGCAAGCGCTAGGCGCGCGCGGCATCAACCAGAACGTCGTCGGGTTCACGTCGTTCTACAATTCCGAGCATCGGCCGAGCGAGATCATCGAGGCGGTGGCCAAGGGGCAGATCGATGTGGCGCTCGCCTGGGGGCCGCTGGCGGGCTACTTCGCGAAGCACTCCGCTGTTCCGCTCGATCTGACGGTGCTGCCGGACACCGACCGCGCGACTGGCTTCCCCTTTGCGTACGAGTTGACGCTGGGTGTGCGCCGCGCGGACCGCGGCTTGCGAGACACGTTGAACACCCTGATCGACCGGCATCGTGCGGATATCGACGCCATTCTGCACGACTACGGAGTGCCGGTGCTTCCGCCCATGACGGAATCGGCGTCACAGTAGGCGGCGCACCGCAGCGCACCGCCTACGGAACGGAGTGTACGGCAGGCCGTGGGACTGCGGGGCCTCACCAGTATCGCACTTACGTATCGCACTTACGTATCGCCAGGGCGCACAGTCGCGGCTGGGCGAGCAACCAGGAGACGCGAGAATCCGTATGCAACACTCGAATTCGCCGGCGCGCCGGAGCCCTGGAGTTCCACGCATCGTAGTAGCCGGGGGCGCCATCGCGGCGGTGGCGGTGTTCGCCGCCGCGGCCGCTCCACGCCCGCCAGCACCGCGCCCGGCCCCCAGCCCCGCCTCAACGCCGGCTCGCACGATCGCGGCACGAGCGGACACGGACCATCTGGCGGTCAACAATGTGGTCTACCAGGGATGGAAGATGTTCGAAGTCTACTGCACCAGGTGTCACGGCGAAGACGCAGTAGGCAGCAGCTTTGCCCCCGCGCTCAGGAAGTCGGTCGGCCCGTCGGGAACGATCGACCACAAGGCGTTCTTTCTCACGGTGACCAACGGCCGTCCAGCTAAAGGGATGCCGACGTGGGGTAACCTATTGTCGCCCGAGCAGAAGGAAGACATCTGGAACTACCTCCGCGCGCTTGCGGTCGGCGGCCTCGGCAACGGGCGGCCGCATCTCAAGCCGGGCGCTAGCCGTGATTCAACCGTGCTGCCTCCAAAGGTCGGCCAGGACACCACATGGCCCGGCCCCACATCCTGACACGCCTCTCATCATGCGCACCAGCTCGCACGTCACCTCCTATTCCGCCATGGCTTCCGCCATGGCTTCCGCCATGGCTTGCGCTCTCCTCACGGTGGGGGCGTGCACCGCTGAACGGTCCGGCAATTCGGCGGCAACGCCGCCGGCGGATTCATCGGCTGCGGTCACTGGCGCCGGGATGATTGCTCCGCTGGAGCACGGCACGCTCTTCGCCAGCAACGAGGGCGACAACACCCTCAGCGTCGTGGACGCGGCGACCGATAGCGTGGTCGGGACCGTGCAGACCGGCAACCGGCCGCGCGGGATGGCGGTGAGTCCAGATGGCAAGACGATCTACGTGGCGCTCGGGCGAGACAATGCAGTGGGTGTCGTGGATGTGGCCACCCGTACGATGACAGACAAGATCCCGTGCGGCACCGACCCCGAGCAGGTCGCGGTCTCGGTCGACGGCAAAACTCTCTATGTCTCGAATGAAGAGATCGCGATGGCGACCGCGATCGACGTCGCCACCAAGAAGACCATCTTCAGCGTCCCTGTCGGGAAGGAGCCCGAGGGCGTGCTCGTCACGCCCGACGGCCAAAAGGTCTACGTGACGAACGAGAGCTCCAGCACCGTGACCGTCATCGACGCGAAGACTGGCAAACAGCGCGCGCAGTTTCCCGTCGGTGCGCGTCCGCGATTCGTGGTTTTCGCCCGCGACGGCTCGAAGGCAGTCGTGACATCGGAGCAGGGCGGATCGGTCACGGTCGTCGATCTCCCGAAGGACGTCCCACTCAAGACGGTGCCGGTCGGCGACAGCACGAAGCCAACCGGAGTCGCCCTCTCGCACGACGGCATGACCGCGTACTTCGCCAACGGTCGCGCGAATCGTGTCTCAATCTTCAGCATCGCGGCGATGATGGTGACCGACACGATCCCGGTCGGACAGCGGCCCTGGGGCGTGGCACTCACGTCCGACGGCAACATCCTCTACACGGCGGACGGGCGATCCAATCAGCTGTCGGTGGTCGACGTCATCCACAAACGCGTCGTCCGGACCATCAAGGTCGGCGAACGGCCCTACGGTGTAGCGATCGTGGGTGGATAGGAAACGGCGGCCGGACGACGAAAGAGGAGAGCCGGCTTACTGCCCGCTCTCCTTTTTTTCCTGTCGGGCAGCGACCACTTTGAGTGCGGCGAACACCGCGGGATCCAGTAGCCGGCCGACGTAGAGCCGCAGGTGGCGCAGGGCCTCGTTGGTGCTGAGCGGATCGCGATACGAACGGCGAGAGGTCAGGGCCACGAACGCGTCTGCCGCGGACAGGATGCGCCCACCAATTGAGATCGAGTTGCCTTCGACCGCGCGGGGGTATCCGGTGCCATCGAAGTGCTCATGGTGGTCGCGAACATATTCGAGCACTGGACCCAGATGCTCCAGGGGACTCAGGATCTCGAGGCCGATCCGTACGTGGTCCTGTACGTGATCGTATTCGTCTGGCGTGAGCGCGCCCGGCTTGTGAAGCACCGTCTCTCGCGTACCGATCTTGCCGACATCCGCAAGCCGGGCGGCGAGCCGTACCGCATCCACGATGTCCGGCTCGAGCCCCATGGTGGTCGCGATGTCGGCGGCAAGTCCGGCCATGCGCTGCGAGTGTCCGCGCAGGAATGTGTCCTTCGCCTCCATCGCCCGTACCAACGCCTCGGCCATGCTGACGTTCATGGCGCGCAGTGCCGTCTTTTCGTGCTCGAGTGCCGCGGTCCGCGCCGCGACCGCTTCGCGAATCGCGACCGTGGTACGCTGTTGTGCACTCTCACGCTCGGTGAGGGCACGCGCTACGGCGGCTTCGAGCACTGAGCGCTCGACGGGCTTGGTGAGATAATCAGCGGCGCCGGCCCGCAACGCGGTCGTCGCGGTGGCCGCATCGTCGACCGCCGACACGACGATCAGCGCGACCTCGGGATCGACCTCGCGGGCGTGGCGCATCACCGCGAATCCATCCAGCCCTGGCATGCGCACATCGCAGAGCACGACCGAGAACTGCTCCCGGCTCAGCGCCGCGATCGCGTCCTCGCCGGACGCCGCAGTATCAACGGAATAGTGGGCGTGCGTGAGAATGCCGGCGAATGCCCGGCGCACGCCCTCCTCGTCGTCCACTACCAGCAAGGGCAGCAGGGACTGGGGCGAAGCGACGTCGGCAACTGACGCGCGGCTTGGCTTGGGGGCCGCGGCCGAACCGTTCGTCGACGGGGCGCGAGGGGGGCGAGTTTGAGTGGGCATGGGACGGACAGGTCCGCATTACAGGACGACTGACCGGCGAACTGGGGAACAGTTGGCTGCGCCAGGGGCCACACTCTACGGGATACGGGCCGGCCGCCCGGCGCGGAGCGGCCGTCCAGGAGGGCAGGATTGGCTAGCCTTCGTCCCAGGCCCGCGCGCCGGTGTCGCTGAATGGTCCCTCGTAGACGGCCCCCGGGAGTGCGCCTGGCACGGCAGCGCCCAGCGGACGCAGCTCCGGCCGGTCTCGCATGCTGGACGCCAGCGCCGCACCGGCCGCCGCGTCCGGGGCCAAGGCGTACACGGTTGGTCCCCACGAACTCTGTCCCACGCCTGTTGCGCCCGCGGCGATGAGATCCTCGATCAGTTTCGCTGGCGCGCCAGCGGCGAACGGACCACCCTGGACGGCGGCAAACCAGTTCCCGTTGATTCGCTGGATTTCGGTGAGCGCAGCGCCAAAGCCGGCGAAGTCCCGCTCGGCCAGCGCCGGCAACAGCGCCATCAACGTCAGATGTGATACCCGTGCCGCGTCGGCCGCGGGCGGCACGGGCAGCGTCGCGAACGCAGCGGTCTCGGCGTCGCCACTGACGCCTGGCGCCGCGGCCGGTATGATGAGCACGCATCGCCACTCGGGCGGGATCGGGATGCGCGCGAGCAATGGCGCGGGCTGGTCGTCACCGATGCGCCGGCCGCCTTCGACAATGAATCCGCCGTGGGCAAACACGTAGGTGCCGATGGCCGAACGGCGGGCTCGGCCGGTCGCGCGTGCCAGCTCGGCCGAGTTCCGCGGCAGATCGTAGATCTCGGCGATCGCGCGGGCCACGGCGAGCGCGATCTGCGTGCCGGATCCCAGCCCGCGATGCGCGGGGATCGTCCGATGCACCATCACACGCGCGGCGCTGGCGGCGATGCCGTAGTGGCTCAACACGCGACGCGCGGCGTCGTGCGCGGCGCCGATCAGCTGCGGGACCGAATCATCGAGCTCGATCTGCGCCCCTGCCTGCACGGTGAGGGTGGGGGCGTGCGCGGCGGAGACCAGGACCGACGGGACCGGAACGGCGGCACCGATGCCCCCAAACCGGCGGCCGAGGGATCCGCCAAGGTCGAGCATCCCGAAATGGAGGCGGGCAGGAGCCTCCACGAACACATGCCGAGATCCGCTCACCCGGCTCGCGAGTCCGGAGCGTGGACGCGCGAGGCGCGGATGAAATCCGTGAGCAACTCCATCGCCTCGAACTCCCGGGGGCCTGCCGTCTTGTTCACGATGATCTGCAGCTTCGCCAGCTCCGCTTCGATCTCGGCGCGGGGGATGAGATGAAGCCGTGTGGACAGGATCGCCGTTTCGAGTACGGCGTTGCGGGCGCGGTTGAACCCAAGGAATTCACGCCGCGTGCCGTGGTGGACGACGCGGGTCTCGATTCGCGACCGTGGCGGAGTCGCGTCGATGGACCGCACCTCCAGCTCGCGCCAGGAGCATGCGGCATCGAGGACGGCGCCACGGACTACCGTGGCGGGACCCGCCGGATACTGCGGGTTGGAGATCGCAGCCTGGGCGAAGAGGAACACATCATCGGTGAGGTTGACGACCGCCGCCCCGGTTGCCTGGATGTTGCGAAAGGTCGTCGTTTCCAGGAACGGCTTGACGACGATGAGCTCCGCACCCCACTCGACGCCCATCGGCGCGAAGTTGATGGCGCCCTGGCTGTCGATCGTCGTGATAATCGACTCGATGATCATGCGGCACCGCCGGTTTCGTCCGCGACAGCGCTTGCCACCATCATCCGGTATGCGGCCTGCAGCCGGTGCGTGAGCGGGCCAGGCCGCCCGGATCCGACCGGCCGCTCGCCGACGCGAGTGACGGGTGCAATTTCTCGGAGTGAGCTTGTGAGAAAGACCTCGTCGGCGGTATCCAGGGCCTCTGGCGGTACCGGCGCCTCGTCAACAGGTGTCCCCGACGCCTCCAGAAGGCCAAGTACCGCCGCCCGCGTGACCCCGGGAAGAATGCCGCACGAGCGAGGTGGTGTGTGGACGACGCCATTGGCCACCACGAACAGGTTGCTCGACGTGCCCTCGCACAGATGGCCAGCGGTGTCGAGAAACAACGCGTCCTCGGCGCCGGCGTCTCTCGCTTCGATCAATCCGAGCACCGTGTCCGTGTAGGACAGCGTCTTGAGACCAGCCGTCGTGGCATGCTCGTTCCGGCGGCCGGACGCGATGCGAACGGTGAGTCCAGCAGTGACGAGCGTGGAGGGAAAAACCGGCAGCCGGCCGATGAGGAGGACAGTCGTGGGGACGGCACCCGGCGGTACGGCGACACCCGCCCCGATGCCACGGCTTATCGTCAGGCGCACCGATGCGTCCGCGCGGGCGGCGCGCAGCGCGCGCGTCGCGGCGCTCACTGACTGCTCGAGGTGCGGCGGGAGCGCGATGCGCAGGCGGTCCGCCGTGGCGGCCAGCCGTTCGAGATGCGCGCCCAGATGGAAGATCACGCCACGATAGGCGCGCATCGTCTCGAAGCAGCCATCCGCAAGCGTGAAACCGCGATCGGACACCTGCAGTGCCGGCGCGTCCGGACTGGTGGGAAGCCCGTTGACCCAGCACATCGCCCGCTCGAGCGGCGTGCCGGCCGGTAGGTGGCTCAGCGCCGTGCCGCTTGGCGTGTGGGCCACCATTTGGTGATCGGCTCGTGGCTGAACGGGCGGCGTCACCGCACGACCGAAACAGGGGGCGGAGCGGCATCGAGCGGCGGCCCGGCGTCTCCGCCATACGGTGGGTCGCGGGTGACATCGGCGAGCGCTTCGTGCGATGCGTGACGGCCGTCGGCGCGATCGGGGAGCGACGCACCCTCTCCGTAACTGGCGCGTGGCCCGTTCAGAAACGCACCGAGGAGGAAATAGCCGTACTCGGTCAGCGCCGACTCGGGATGGAACTGCACGCCGATCGTCGGATGCACCCGGTGGGTCACGGCCATGATTTCGCCGTCTTCACTGTGCGCGGTCACCCGCAGTTCGTCGGGCACACTACCGGGAGCGATCACGAGCGAGTGGTACCGCGTCGCGTGAAAGGGCGATGGCAGGCCGGCGAAGATGCCGGTTCCGTCGTGCGTCACTGCCGAGACCTTGCCGTGCATGGGGCGGCCCGCGCGCACGATCCGCCCGCCGTAGGCAGCACCAATGCACTGGTGGCCGAGGCAGACACCGAGGATCGGAATGGAGGGTCCGAAGCGGCGAACGACATCGGTCGAGATCCCGGCTTCGGCCGGCGTACACGGTCCGGGCGAGAGGACGATGTGCGACGGCGCGAGCTGCGCGATGTCATCGAGCGTGAGTGCGTCATGGCGCCGGACGATGGCGTCGTGGCCGAGCTCACGCACATATCGCGCGAGGTTGTAGACGAACGAGTCGTAGTTGTCGATCAGGAGTATCATGGGAGCGCCGCGATGAGCGCTCGAGCCTTATCGAGCGTTTCCCGATATTCGGCTTCAGGATCGGAATCGGCGACGATGCCGCCGCCAACGGAAAAATACACGCGGCCGTGGCGGGCGAGGTACGTCCGAATCACGATGCTGCTGTCAGCCGCCCCGGTCAGGCTGACATACACGACCGTCCCGCAATACACACCCCGGCGCGAGGGCTCGAGCTCCGCGATGATCTCCATGGCGCGAACCTTGGGGGCCCCGGTGATCGACCCGCCAGGGAACGCCGCGCGCAGCAGCCCGATCGCATCCGCGCCGGGGCCCAGGTGTCCGACCACCGTCGACACCAGGTGGTGGACCGTCGAGTAGCGCTCCAGCGCGAACAGCTCGGGTACCCGTACCGATCCTGGGACGCAGACCCGGGACAAGTCGTTTCGGAGCAGGTCGACGATCATGAGATTCTCGGCACGATCTTTCTCGCTCTCGGTGAGCGCGCGTCCGAGGTGCGCATCGTGTTCCGGTCCAATGCCGCGCGGACTCGTGCCTTTGATCGGCCGGGTCTCGACCGCACCACCGACGCCGACCTGGATGAAGCGCTCAGGCGACGCACTCACCACCGCGAGCCCGGGTGCTTCGAAGTAGGCGGCAAATGGCGCGGGGTTGATCGCCCGCAGCTGGCGATACAGCGACCAGGGGTCTCCGGCGTATTCCGCTTCCAGCCGCTGCGAGAGATTCGCCTGGAAAATGTCACCGGCGACGATGTATTCGCGGACGCGTGCGACCGCCGCGAGATACCCGTCGTGCGGATAGGACGACCGGATGGCGGGGTGACCGGCAACTGGAAACGTCGGGGGAGCGGGCCGGCCGGCGGTCTCGTGTTCGTGGCCGGCACGCGCGTTCGGGGCGGGACGGTCACCCGGCGTGAACGGGACGGGGACGCGAAGGTGCTCGCGGACAGCGGCCGCCCGCCCGCGCGCACGCGACGCACGCGCCTGCAGTTCAGTGGCAGGAAGCCCAGTGCTGATGAGCCACGCGCGGTGCTGCTGGTGATCCCACGCGATGACCCAGTCGTACACACCGAGTACGACGTCCGGGATATCGAGATCGTCGTACAACGGATGCGGCAAGCGCTCGAGCGTGGCACCGTAGTCGTAGCCGACATAGCCGGCGGCACCGCCTTGAAAGGGTGGCAGGCCGGGTACCGGGTCGGCCGCAAAGCGCCCCAGGAGCTTCTGCACCGCCAGCAGCGGATCGTCATTCACCACAGCCGGCGCGTCGCCCGACTCACCCCGCAGCGTCACGCTGCCGTCCTTGGCGGTGATCATGAGCGGTGGGTCCGCCGCCACGAACGAATAGCGGCCGAGGCGGGCCGGATCGGCCGCGCTGTCGAGGAAGAGCGGGTACGGCAGGTCGCGAAGCTGCGTGACGACTGCGAGCGGATCCGGTGCGGGGCTCAGCTCCTCCACGTGCGGCGGAATGCGTAGCGGCGCGGTGGTGCTGTCCGGCGCCGCGGATTCGCGAATCATTTATGGCGACTCGCTGCCGCCAGCCCCGGTTTCGGCCGGGAGGCTGCCATCCGGCTCGGTCCGATCCGTGGCGCGTGCGCGGCGCGCGGTCACCCGCAGGTGCTCGGAGCGCACATCGTCCGGCGGCGTGAGGTATCCCCAGGCGAGCGATCCCTCCTGGCGATAGGTCTTCCCGAGCGTGATGGCCAGCTTCGCCTTGGCGAGCTCTTTCCCGAGATAGAACGCGTGCGTCGCCTCGGTGACCTGGAGCTCGCCGAAGATCGCCTGGATGTCCGTGCCGCGGACGAACCGCTCGCTGTTGAACACCGTAATCGTGTCCCGATCGGCAAAAATGCGAAAGTTCGCGTCGGTGATCGACGCCTGCAGTGTGCGCAACTCGTCCTCGGTGTAGGCGAGGATGCGTGGATCCTTGATCGTCACGAGCCGATCGTCGACGTGCTTTGGCAACTGGCGCTGCGTCACCGCGTAGTGCATGAGGCGGCGCGCGATGTCGATCTCGCGGACCGCGCCGTGCGCCCACGGGATGACTTCGGTCGTGAGCACGGCGCGCACTCCAAGTTCCTGGCAGATCGCGATCAGCACCGCGTTGACACCCGTCGAATCGGCCGCCGTCAGCTCCGTGATGTTCCCGACGCCCATCAGCAGCTCGGCGTCCGGGTACTGGCGGTGCACGACGGCGTACCGCTCGATCGATGCGGCAAAGCCGAAGCCGATCGGTTCGATCACGGGGTCGATGTAATACGGAACCCCCCACGACTCGAGGGCGGCGATGGTCGGGGCGAGCGTCTCGATCCCGGCATCGAAATCGGGGATGACAACCACTCGTGTGCCCGTACCCGCGAGGTCACGTGCCGCATCGAGATTGCCGTTATTGATGCTGAAGACGAGGCGTGCGCCGCCGGCGACCGCGGTGTGAATCTCAGCTGGGTCGAACGAATCAACACTCACGCGATAGCCGGCGCCGGTGAGCTCCTGCACGACGCTCGCGAGCTCGGGGAACTCCAGGCCCGGTGTGCATCCGATGTCGATCACGTCTGCGCCTGCCGCGTGGAACTCGTCCGCCGCGCGGCGGATCGCGGCCCGCGTCATCCGGGGTGCATTGTTGATCTCGGCGACAATTTCGATGTTCCATGTCCCGTACTTGGGCGCGCGGGCTGCGCGGCCGAAGAACTCCGGGATTTCGCGGAGGTCCTTCGGCCCGCGGACGACGCCTGCGGCGGGGCCTGCCTTGTCGCGGAGCGGCGTGAGATCCCCTTCGCACAAGCCCGGGATCATCACGAGGTCGACGCCGGCCGGGATATCGAGAAACCGCGCGATCCACGGCGTGGTCATGAGCGCCGCGACGGTGATCTTGAGCGGCGTCACCGTGTACGCGAAATCGGGCGCCATCCCGGCGAGCGTGGCGCGCAGCGCCGGCTCGGCCAGGCGGCCCGTCACGAATTGCACATGCTGCGCTACGTGCTGCGGTACGTGCTGTGGCACCTGCTGCGGTACCTGCCGGTTAGCGCCGATCGCCGCTCTGCACGAACTTCTTCGGGTTGCCTTCGAGCGCCGCGCCGGGAGCGGGGCGCCACAGCACCGTGTCCTCGATCTGGCGGGCGAGGGAGAAATCCTTGTCCGTGATGCCGCCGGCGCTGTGCGTCTGGAGCTTCACGCCCACGCGTGCCCACGTGACGCTCAGATCAGGATGGTGGTTTGCGGCTTCGGCCACGAACCCGATGGCGTTGACGAGCATCAGCGTGACCGGCCAGCCATCCGTCTTGTAGTATCGGCGAACCCAGCCGTCTTCATAGTACCAGCCCGGAAGAGCGGCCAACTTGTCCGCGATCTCCTCGTCCGTATACGTGCGCTCGGTTTTAGGCATCGGTCGGTGGTTGGTGGTTATCCCATCACAACGCCGCCATTCACAAAGATAGTCTGGCCGGTGAGAAAGGCGGCGGCGGGGGACGCGAGATACACCGCGGCCGCGGCGACATCCGCGGGAGTGCCCCAGCGCTGGAGCGGAGTCGATACCGCGACCTCGCGCCGCCGCTCCGCATCGAGGCCATCCCCGAACGCCGTCTCGATCCATCCCGGTGCGAGCGTGTTGACGCGTATGAGTGGGGCGACGGACCGCGCGAGCGACTTGCTGAACGCCAGCACACCGCCTTTGACGGCCGCGAACATTTGCGGATTGCGTCCGGCCATTCCCGTAAGGGCGTGATCCCAGCTCATGTTGACGATGACACCGCCTCGGTCCTGCTCCCGCATGTGTGCCACCGCGGCCCACGAGGCCATGATGGTGCCGCGCAGATCGACCGATAACAGGAGGTCGAGTTTGCGGGCCGCGCTGAGATCGGCATGGTCGCCCGTCAGGATGTCGGCGCCGGCGTTATTGATCCACACATCGATCTGGCCCAGCGCCCTGGCGGCATCGCGCGCGAGGACGGCGAGCGACTCCTCGAGTCCCTCGTGCGCGGCCAGATCGAGCCGGAAGACCGCGGCCCGCCGGCCAGTCTGCGTGACCTCGTTCGCCGTCTCCTGGGCCCCCTGCTCGTTGTGCGCGTAGGTGAGCGCGACATCCGCACCGGCGCGTGCGCAGGTGGCGGCGATCGCGCGGCCAATGCCGCTCGATCCTCCGGTGACGAGCACGACCATGCCGCCAAGAGTCACGAAACTGGAGGGGCGAGGGGAGAAAGGCGGACGCAGCCAGTAAGTTATTGGCCCATGCGACTGCTGGTGAGTGTGAGCGGGGCGGCTGATGTCGCGGCGGCCATCGAGGGAGGCGCGGACATTATCGACGCAAAGGACGCGACCCAGGGGGCGTTGGGCGCGGTTACGCCCTCAGTCCTGCGCGACATCATCGCGGCCGCCGGTGGCCGCCGCCCCGTGAGCGCGGCACTCGGCGAGGCACCAGACTCAACGGTACCAATGCCCGTGGCGGCGATGCCGGCCGGGGAGGTGTCGTTCGCCAAGCTGGGGTTTGCTGCGGGCGTGAACATGCATCAGGGGCGCGTACACGCACACTTACTGGCTGCCGCTCTCGCAGCCACCGGCACGGCCATGGTCCTCGCGGCCTACGCCGATGCCGGCCCGGATCGCCTCGACCGAGACGCTGTTCTCGAGATTGCCGCGGCCTGTGGTGCCACGGGCGTCCTGCTCGATACGCTCGACAAGCGCCGGGGCCGGACGCTGTTCGCGCTGGCGGATCCCGAGGACATCGCGGAGTGGGTCGCGGCCGCCCAGGGTCAGGGACTATTTGTGGCGCTCGCCGGGTCGATTGGAGCAGACGAGATCGCCCTCGCCGGCGACGCGGGCGCCGACATAGTGGGCGTCCGGGGCGCGGCGTGCGATGGCGGACGGGACGGGCAGGTGTCCGCCGCACGGGTGCGGGCCCTCATCCGGGAAACGAGAGTGGCACGGGCAATCTGAAGCGCCTCATCGGATAGCAGTACGGTTCATCGTCGCGGACTTTGTGAAAGCGCATTATTGGATTGTCGTACTGCGCAGTGGAGATCGGCCGATGCAAGCAATCGTCTATCACCGTTACGGTTCTCCGGACGTACTCGAACTACAGGAAATCCCAAAACCCATTCCCGCAGAAGGCCAGGTCCTGATCCGGGTTCACTCCGCCTCGGTAAATCCGTCGGACTGGCACTTCCTCCGCGGCACGCCATCGGTCATCCGCCTGTTCATCGGAATGCGCAGGCCGAAGTTTCCGAGGCTTGGCGCAGATGTCGCCGGGGTAGTTGAGGCGGTCGGCGCCAAAGTCGCACCATTCAAGCCCGGCGATGCCGTTTTCGGCATGGCCAAAGGCTCCTTTGCGGAATACGCTTGCGCGACCGCGTCGCAGCTCGCCATGAAGCCGCAAGAGATTTCATTCGAACAAGGCCGCATGTTTGCCAATCGCGGGAATCACCGCGCTGCAAGGGGTGCGCGACAAAGGAAGAGTTCGGACAGGGCAAACTGTCCTCATCAATGGTGCAGCGGGCGGTGTGGGAACCTTTGCCGTGCAGATTGCCAAATCGCTTGGTACGCGCGTCACAGGAGTGTGCAGCACCAGAAATGTCGAGCTGCTCCGGTCGATCGGAGCAGACGAAGTGATCGACTACACCCGTGAGGATTTCGCCCGTTCACCTCAGCACTACGATCTGCTCTTTGATCTCGTGGGCAATCGCTCGCTCGCCGACTACCTGTGCGTAGTCCAGCCGCGCGGCACATACATCTCGTGCGGCGGTGGGGGGCCAGACCGGAGCACCATGGATGGGCTCGCGCGATTGCTTCAGAACGCGGTTCGGTCGCGTTTTGTCAGCCAGAAAATGCCCGGCCTGCTCGCCAAAATCAATCGCGAGGATTTGGCCATTCTCGCCGATCTAGTGCAAAGAGGCACAGTGATTCCCGTTGTCGATCACACCTACTCTTTGCGCGAAACCGCAGAAGCGGTGCGCCATGTCGAGTCCGGCCACGTTCGCGGCAAAGTCGTGATCACCGTTGCCTCAACCGACATGAGCCAGATCTCAGGCGTGTGATCTGAGCACTTCGGCAGCCGCTTCAACAAGTCCGGGAGAAGGAGCGGGCTCGAGGACGATCGGCCAAGCCAGCGCCGGCATGAAGAGCGGGCGCACGAACACACTCACGGGGCGGGCATACGGTGTGATCCGCCAGATGATCTCACGACGGTGGTGGCGTGTCGTGGAGTCCGACGCTCGTTTCACGGTGACCCGGTGCGCGAACGGATCGACGAGCCAATGTTCTTCGACGGCCACACCCGGCAGGCGCGCTGCGGGCGGCGGCTCGGCCGGCGCCGGGGAGTGGACCGGCAGGACGTCGATCGCCAAACGCAGCGACGTGATCGCCGAGCACCTGCCATCCAGGGTCGGCCCTGGCGCGACGACGTAGATGTCGGGGTAGCCGGCGAATGCCGCCGTGGGCGGCCTCTCATCGGTGATCCGGGGTGCGACCAGCAGCGAATACGGATCGGCGTACTGGCGGACATACCGGTACAGGGCCGCCACGAGGCGAACGATCGTCTCTTCACGCCACCACTCGGGGAGGAGCGCGGGGCGCGCGGCCGGCGCGATGGCGCTGGCGCGATCACCGGCTGCCGGCCGCGTATCTGCCTGGGCGCGCGATCGGGACATGGGATCGTGGGAGTCGAGTGCGCCGGATTGTGTGAGCGGCGTGATGGACGTCATCGTCGCTCCGTTTCGAGCGGGACGCGCCATCCTTTCGTGACGCCGGCATCCGGAGACTGCGAAACACCTGCGAGTGCCCTGCGCTACGCTCCCACGATGCTGAGCGACCCGACCACGCTCGCGACTGTGCGGGCCGTACAGACACTGACGACGGGAGCGGCCCGCGGTGCGGTGGCGAGCACGGATCCGAAATGCGCATCCACGATGTCGCGCAGCGCGCCGGCCGCGGGTTTGAGCAGCACGAGGTGCGCCGCGCCGAGTGTGACGGCGATCCATGCCGCGATACTGTCGCTCGTGGCGTCCCACGAATGCGGTACCGGGTCGGCGCGGCGCAGCCAACGGTACGGGGCGAGCACCGGCAGCCGGCCGGCGCGGCACGTGGCGCGAATGCGGCCGGGATTCTCGATCACGATGGCGCGTGGTATCCGGGCGCGCAGGAGATGCGCGTATTGGTCCATCGCCAGGATGGCCATCCAGTGCGCAGTATCGCTTCCGAGACCGAGCGTGCGATCCGCGTCGCGCACCGCATCCGCGAACGGGCCTCCCCCGGGAACGAGCACGATGCGCGCATCGTGCCGCAGCGAGCCGAGATCCGCGATCGCCGCGCCGAACGCGACCGGATCGCGTACTAGCGCACCGCCGACCTTGATCACGATGTCGGCCGTCGGGGGGGCGCTCGCACCGGGATGCCGTTCGTTCGCGGGCGCCGCCACACTGCTCACACGCCAGACCTCAGATCGTGACCGGTCGGCGTTACCGCGTGACTCTCCGCCGCGCGCACGCCCATGCGGAACTCCGCAGTTGGCTCGCGCATTGCCGCGGCGAGTAGCAACGCGACGGCGGTCGCGGGTGCTGCCACGGCCGCATCAGGTCCGAGCTCATCAGCGAGCCATCGCACCGCGAGCCCGGCGCGCTCCGCCGCGGCGGCCGCGATGAAGTCGCCCGCTCCCGTGACGACCGCCGTGCCGATCTCCGGGTGCCGGGCTCGCACGCGCGCGATAGCGGCGGCAGTCCGCTCGACCTGCGCCGAAGCCACTGCATCAGCGATGCGATCGAGGGCGGCGGCATCGACCAACTCTCGATCCGCGCAGACCACGCGTGCGAGACGCTCGCCGGCGTAAACGCGGGTCGCGGGCCGGCCGTCAGGCGTCGGAGCGGTATACGCCGCCGGGGCCAGCGTGCCACGCCAGAGATGTACGTCTCCCGCGAGGGCGAAGCCCTCTGCGCTCGTGCCCGCGTGATCATCGCCAAGTGGCACGGTGTGCGTAATGGCCTCGACCGGCGTCCGGACGGCACCCAGGTAGAGCAGCTCGCCGGAGGCGAGCCGGCCGGGATCGTTCCATCCCATCGCGCGGACTACACCGCCCGAAATCGGGATGATGTCCGTCGTGGTGGTGCCGATGTCGACCAGTATCGCGTCGCGGATCATCCATCCCACAGCCCGCGCGGCCGCTGCCCAGTTCGCCGCAGCGACAGCGTGCGGCGCGGCGCGCGCAGCAGATGGCTGCAGAAACTCGCCATGCACCGAGTAGACGTGGACATCGGCGGCCGGGAAGGCCTCGGCGACGGCATCGAGCACGAACGCCACCCCGTCGCGCTTGACGCGAAAGTATTGCGACAGCTCGGCCGTCATCGTGACGGCGTGCGCGTCGCCGGGCGTAGCGCCCGCCTGATCCGCGAGTGCGCGCAGCACACCAGGCAGTGCCCCTGGATCGCGTTGGAGCTCGTACGCGCGGACTGCGGCGCGCACCGAGGCGTCCACGAGCGTGTGAGGCGGATCGGCAGCGGCGCCGCCGCCGGGCACCGTAACGCGCGGCACCGTGACGCGCGCCACTTTGATGTTCGCGCCACCGATGTCCCACCCGACGACTCCGTACGCCGGCTCGCGGACGGCCACCATATCGGCAGCGCTCATCCGAGCACTGGCTCCAGCGACCGGCTTAGTGCCGTCCCCATGAGTGGTGCGGCGGCTGGCATATGCCGCAGGCATATTGGCCGGGTGCGTGTCATTGGTGTGATCGACCTCAGGGCCGGGATGGCCGTGCATGCGCGGGGCGGAGACCGGGACGGCTATGAGCCGGTCCAGAGCCGGCTGGTATCACCGGACCAGGCCGGCGACGCAGCCGCGCTGGCCCGGGCGTACCGCGATCGGGCCAAGGTGGCGGAAATATATGTGGCCGACCTCGACGCGATCACTGGTGCGACAGCCGTGCCGCAGGACTTGAGCAGCATCCTGTCCGCGGGACTCCCGGTCATGGTCGATGCTGGGGCGGCCACGGTGCCGGCCGCGCAGCGGGTGCTCGATCTGGGTGCGACGCGGGTCATCGTCGGGCTCGAGACGCTCACATCCTTCAGTGACCTCGGCGCCATCGTTCGTGCGACCGGCGCCGCAGACGTCGTGTTCAGCTTGGATCTCCGCGACGGCCGCCCAGTGACACGCGCAGGCGCAACATTCGGCCGAGACGCGCCGCTGGTGGTGGCCCAGCGCGCGACGTCGGCCGGCGTCCGGTCCATCCTCGTGCTCGACCTCGGCCGGGTTGGCCGTTGGTACGGGCCCGATCTGCCGCTGCTGCAATGCATTCATGACGCGTTGCCGGATATCGAGCTGCTCGCCGGAGGCGGGGTGCGCGATGCCGCTGACCTCGTGGGACTCTCTCGCGCAGGTGTGGCGGGGGTACTCGCCGCGACCGCTCTCCACGAGGGGCGGGATCTCGGGAAGGGCGCCTGAAACGGCATTGGAGTCGGGGCCACGGCCGCCTTTCCTGGCGCGGTCCGGGCCGAATCCAGGGCTCCCGGGTATCGCACTCCCGGTCCGTTGCCTTTTTTGAAATCGGACGGTCGGGATAGGGATAGGGCCAACGAGCACATGCATTATCCGCCGGGGCATCACAGCACGAAAACTGCGTTTTGCGGGACGCCGAGGGCCCAGGAAGTACCGGCGGGCGTGCAATGTGAGGGGACGCCATGACGTGGACGGTCAGGAGCATGCGATTTCGGGTGGGTGGGTTGATGGCCGTCCTGGCGGCCACCGCGGGCGCAACGCGCCCGGCGACGGCCCAGGCGGTGCGCCTTGGCGTCGTGATGGATCTCCCGCGGCAAGCGCTCGAAGCGGCGTGGACCAACGCGCCCCAGCAAGTCGAGCGGGCGTATTGCGTCACCGACTGGTCCTACGGTGTGTATCACGTGTCGCGGGTTGCACCGATCCAGGACGACACCGTGTTCCGGGTATTCGCGATCCGCGATGCGGACGTGAGTAATGCGGGGCCATCGGCCGTGGATTTCGAATGTCCGGATGGCATGCCGGAGATGCACATCCACACCCCGACCACGTGCATGGGCGACGATGTGACTACGTGCGTGAGCGGCGGCCTCAACGCCTATAGCTGCCAGCCGAGCCGCGGCGATCTGGAGAAACTCGTGCGGCGCCGCGACGCGTTTGCGGTGCTGCAGTGCGACCTGCATGCGTTCCGCTTCTACTATGCGTCGGAGTATGGGCCTCCGGTGACCGTAGCCAGCGGACAGGGTGCCCGACCGCGTGTCGGCAACCTGACACCGGCGATGCAGTACAACGACCGGGTGGCCCAGCCCCCGACGGACCCCGGAAGCGGGTCGCGGTCGTCGCCTTAGCGACTACCGGGCGTCTACCGCGGGGGGTAGCTTGCGGTACTCACGCGGAGGGAGCGGTGAGCTCAGACAGGACTTCCCGGAACGCGGATCGCGGCGCTAGCCGCGGTGGTGAGATCCCCGGCGGCACGTCCGAAAGCGGAGCTACGAATGTGGGACGGCGCGGGTTCCTGCGCGCCGGCGTGCTCGCGGCGGCGGGATTGGCATTCAGCCGGCCGCTGCTTGGCGAGCCGGCGAACGGAGCTGCCCTCCTCGCGGGTGCTGGCACGACGGGCCACGCACCTCGCGACGCGATGCCGGGGACATCTGGTCCTGACGACGAGATGATCGACGCCGTGCGCCAACTGCTGAAAGCCAAGTTCGGCGACCGGCACATCCAGGCCGGACACGTGCAGCTCGACATCCCGACCGATGCGCCGGACGGGCGCGCCGTTCCCGCGATCATCGACATCGACCTGCCGGTCACGGCCGGCTCATACGTCGCGGCGTACTATCTGATGGTCGACCACAATCCCGACATCTGCCTGGCCACGTATCATCTGACGGCGGCCAGTGGCGAAGGGCCGATCGAGACGCGCATCAAGATGCGTCGCACATCGTACGTCCGCGCGATCGCGGAGATGAATACGGGCGAGCTGTGGTCTGCGGCCACCAAGGTATTCGTCGGCCTCAACGGCTGCGGTTGAGCAGCGGGGAGCGACCATGCCATCCACGCATCACCACATCCCGGCGGGTACGCCCGCACTGACGTTTGCGATGCCGGTCTCGCCGCCGGCGGTGGGCGAGGCCAAGATCCTCCTGCCGCTGTCCGTCGCGCGCGACGCGGTGATCGACGTCCGCGCGCTCCTCGTGCACCCAATGGACACGGGGTTCTTTCGCGATGCCGCCGGGAATCCGATCCCCCCGTATTTCGTGAACGCGGTCACGGTGTCCTACGGCGGTCAGGAGGTCGCCCGGTTCGAATGGACGTCGGGAATCAGCCGGGACCCGTTCGTGCGGTTTCCGTTGCGCGCGTCTCGTGAAGCGCCAGTCCAAGTCACCTGGAAGGACAACAATGGTGGCGTGTACCAACAGTCGGTGGACGTGAAATTCGCGTGATCGCCCGGCGCTTGGCTGTGGCGGCGCTGCTCGCCGGCGCCACCGCCGGCGCCGCCCGCAGCACAGTGCCACGAGACAGCCCGCCGTTCTCGACCGCGCCGTACCACGCCGTCCGCCTGGCCGACGACGTGTACGTCGTTCCCGGGGACACCGGGCGGGGATCCGAGGGGCGGCCCAACGCGGGGTTCATCGTCACGGACAGCGGCGTCGCGATCATCGACGCACTGGCGAGTCCGTGGGAAGCCCGCCAGATGCGCGCGGTGATCCGAACCGTGACACCCGCGCCGGTGCGGTGGGTGGTGCTCACCCATCATCACCCCGATCACATGATGGGCACGATCGTCTTCACGCGCGAAGGCGCGGTGGTGATCGCGCATCCCGACCGCACGATGCTCACGCGCGAGAACGGCGATGACGGGCTGCTCGCCGACTGGGACCGGATCATCGGCCTGCACGAGTTGCAGGGCTTCGTGTTCGCCGACACACCGGCCTGGCCGGTCACCCATGACACGACAGTGATTCTCGGCCACACGACGCTTAGCCTGTACCATCCACCGGGCGCCGCGCACACGCCGGGCGATCTCGCCATCTGGCTGCCTGTGTCGCGGGTGCTGTTCGCCGGCGATCTGGTGGTCGAGGACGGCGTGACGATGGTCGTTGACGGCAACTCCGGCGTCCTCGCGACGGCGCTCGCACATCTTGACAGCCTGGGCGCGTCGATCGTCGTGCCCGGGCACGGGCGGATCGCCGCCGATCCGCGCGCGCAGTTGTCGGCCAGTGAGCACTACATCGATTCGGTGCGGACGGCGATACGCGCGGCAGTGAGACAAGGCACGCCGATGACCCGGGTACTCCGGCAGATGCCACCGCCGGACAGCGGGCGTCCGGTCTCGCTGGCATCGCGGCGCCAACGCAATGCGGAGCGGGTGTACCTGGAGATGGAACGCGACCTCATGGGGATGGGCTCGGATTCGCACAGCGGTGCGGGCGGTGGTCCTCATGTATCCGGACTGGCGATCGCTGGCCCGCCTGCGTCCACCATGGCCGTTCCCGCGATCCGCCATACGCTCATCTCCACCGACTCGCTCGCGGCGCTCGTGCCGAGGGGAAAGGTGACGATCATCGATGCACGCTCCGACGTGTCGTTGTATCTCAAGTCGCACCTCCCCGGCGCGGCCTACATCAACTCGGAATCGATGCGGTCGATGGCCGGCGGCGTGCCCAATCTCATCCTGCCCGTGGAGAGCTACGTCGCGCTCTTTTCGCGCCTGGGCATCCGCCGGGACCGCCCGGTGGTGATCTATAGTGCGGGGGAGACACGGGACATCGACGCCACGTATCTCTCGTGGATCCTGACCGGATTCGGCGTGCCGCAGGTCGCGCTTCTCGACGGTGGCTTCAGCAAGTGGGAACTCGAGTCGCGGCCAACCGTGCAGCGCTACCCCGACCCCGTTGCCGGATCATTCGCGGAGGGGTCGTTCGTCCCCGGCCGGGCGACGCTGGATGACATCCGGGGTTATCTGCGCCGCCGTGCGGCTTCCAGCGACAAGGATGCGGGCCCGACGATACTCGTGGATGCGCGGCCTCCTGACCAGTACGGCGGATCGGCGGGAGTGCAGATGCGCCACGGGCACATCCCGGGAGCGATCAGCCATCCCTGGGCCGCGGACATGAACGAGGGCCTGGCGCACACGTTCAAGTCCCCGGATGACATCCGCGCAGGATACCTCGCGCAAGGTGTCACGCCGGACAAAGACATCATCGCGTACTGCAATGGTGGCCTCGAGTCGAGCCATCTCTACTTTGCGCTCCACGATCTCCTCGGATATCCGCACGTGCGGGTGTACGACGGATCGTGGACCGAGTATGCGGCGCACGCGGATCTTCCCGTCGCGACGGGGTCCACGCCCTAGCGAATCCGGCCGCCGCCCGGATTAGATTCGGAGCGTGCGCAAGAATCGCGTGATCGCCGCGGCGATCATCGGACTGGCATTCGTTGGATACCTGCTGTGGTCCACGCTGGCCGCGCAGGCTGCCGAATGCCGCGTGTGCGTCGCGTTCGGCCCGGGCCGCAACTGCGCGACTGCCTCGGCGGCCACGAACACCGCGGCGCGGCGCTCCGCGCAATCCACGGCATGCGGCACCCTCGCACATGGCATGAACGACGCAATCGCCTGTGAGAGCCGTGCCGCCGTGAGTGAGCAGTGCAAGGATAAGGATCGCTGATCGCCGAGCCCGCAGCGGGATCAGCGGGCGCGCGGATCTATCGCACCACGACTGTCGCAGGGTGCAGGACGGTGCCGTCGGCCGCGCGCACGGCGGCATCGAGCGAATCCACGTCCCATGCCGCGATAACGGCGCGGTCTTGCCCGCCGGCGAACGTGGCGAGGTCGTGCGGTGAGAGGCCGGGCTCCTTCAGTGCGTGGCCGTCGGGCGCTGCGCGGTACGGATGCGTGTGCCACGCTCCTACCATGTTCGGTACCGAGTCGCACGACCCGGTCACCGCGAACTGGAATTGCTTGAGGTCGCGCGCACGCGCCCACGTCGTGACCCACACCGTATCACCGCTCGCGTGGCCAACCAGGCATCCGAGGTATTCGCGCTGCGTGGGCGGACCGGTTCCGAGCATCTGCGTCAGTGTGTTCGTCTCCGCTAGCTCATTCCAGTGCGTGTTGAAGCGAAGAAAGATCGCGTTGATGGAGTCGCGGACTGCGGGTGCCAGCACCAGCACGCCCGGCGGCGCGGTACGAACGGACGTCGCGTGCGGCGCCGCAGGGCGTCCCGCGACCGTGCCGAACAGCAGCGCGGCCAGGATCACAGCCAGCATCACATCCGCCGCGGGCCGCTGGACACCGCGCCACCTGGCGGCCGCTGGCCGGTGCGGCACGGGCTAGTGCGTCTCGGTGGGTTCGTCCGGGCCGGGCTCTCTGCCGATTTCTTCGCGGTACGCCGCAGACTGCCCGAAGTTCTCTTCGACTTCCACTTCAATCGCCGTGGCACGGACGGTCGACGGCAGATCCGCGATGATGCGGCGGGCCAGATACTGGGCCAGCATCTCGACGGTCGTGTTGGCGATGCCGAGGAGCGCGCAATCGCCCAGCGGGAAGACGTAGCGTGGCGTGCCCTGATAGGCGACCGCGACCGATGCTCCCTGTACCTCGACCGTGAGTTTCGGATTGGTGAGCGGCAGCAGCACCTTGTGGTCGATCTCGTCACACAGCGCGCGGGCGAGCCGTTTCAACACCGAAAAATCGAGCACGTACCAGCTGTCGGGGTCGATCGCGCCCTCGACGGCGACACCCACCCGATAGTTGTGGCCGTGCAGCGACTCGCAGCGATGTCCGGCGAACGTGATGAAATGGGCCGATGAGAAGACCAGATAGTCCTTCGTCACGTGAACCCGGAAGCCGCTGGACGGGATCATGCTCGCAACTTAGGGGGCGGTGGCCGGACGGTGGTAGCCGGCGGCCAGCAGGAACGCAAACAGCGCAGATGCGGTCAGATCCGCCGTCGCGCCGGGGTTGGTGGTGTTGCCGGGATCGCGCAAGCGCTGGTCGAACGCCTCGAGTTGGGAGCGCCCAGCCGGCGTCCGCACGCCACCGGCCGCGGCGATCGCCGCGGCCTCCCGGGACACACTTTCGGCTCCCGCGATCCCCCGCTTTCGTGCGATGAGGGTGTCCGGGGCGGCGGCGAGGAGTGTGAGAAACGTCTCGACGACTGCCCAGTCCCACGACAAGCCGTCGCTTCGCGCACGCGACAGCGCCGGTACACCCATCTCGAATGTGGCCGCGAACCCCGTCGCGTATTCACGGGCGATCGCATCGCGGTCCGCGGCCAGCGACATCACGACCTGCAGCGTCGCATCGGGCTCGTCGCGCACGTCCTGCGCATCGGCGCGCCCCAGCCCGCCCGGCCGGGCAAGCCGGATCGCCGCGTACACGGCACGGGCGTCGGCAACTGTGGTTGCGGCAAGAACGGCTTCGGTCCCCTCGCGGAGTTCGGCGATGGAGATGCTTCTCGGGCCCGGCGACAGGATCTCGTCCGTGCCCGGGAGACTGGCCTCGATCGCCGCACGGGCCAGCGGTGCGAAGAGCAGGATGATACCGAGGTTGGTATTGGCGGGCGCCCACCGGGCGGTTGCTTCCACGGCGGCCAGTACCGTCGGACCGACCGGGCGCTGCCCCGCCAGCGCCATCACTGGCCCGATGGCCGCGGCGCTGGCGAGGAAATCCTCGTAGCGGGTGTCGTGAAAGTGGCGGCCCGGCGACACGTTCCCCGGTTTCGGCGCACTCGCCTCGAGCAGGCACGCGAGCTGCGCGGCCGTGGCGACTGATTCAGGAGCCAAGGGCCAGCCGCGCGATTTCGTCCGCCACGTCGATGCCGGTTGCTTCCTGCAAACCACGCCAGCCAGGGATCGCGTTCACCTCGAGCGCGTAGACGGTCCCGTCCTCCGCCGGCAAGAGGTCGACGCCGGCGTAGTCCGCACCGACGGCTCGCGCCGCGCGCACGGCCAGCTCGGTCCATTCGGGCGAGAGGGCCAGCGGACGCACCGCGCCGCCACGCGAGTAATTCGTCCGCCACTGGGGACCGCCATCAGCTGACCGCCGCTCGATCGCCCCGACTACGTGGTCGCCGGCCACGAACGCGCGGATGTCGCGGCCGCCGTGATCGATCGTGCGCTGGAGGTAGTACACCCCGCGGATGGCATCGAGGGCCCGGAACACGCGCCACGCGATCTCCTCGTCGTGCACGCGGACCATGCCGAGGCCCATCGACCCGAACAACGGCTTGACGATCACGTCGCCCATGGTGCGAAACGCGGCGATCGCGTCTTCGCTGCGTTCGCACACGACTGTCTCCGGCGTCGCGAGGCCGGCCATCTGGAGTAGCGCCGACGTGTAGAACTTGTCGACCGAGCGCTCAATGGCGCGCGGCGAATTGACCACGCGTACCCCCGCGTCTTCCAGCCAATGCAGCGCGTCGACGCGATAGATGATCTGTTCCAGCGAGCCGCTGGGGATGATGCGCGCAAGCACGACATCAGCCGCGATGGCAAACGGGCTGGCGGGCGCGGCCCCGGGCGCGCCCGCTGGCCCAAGCTGCGCTACCAGGCTCTCGTACGCGAGGAGCTCCGCCGTCGCTCCGCGGGCGCTGATGGCCCGGCAGAGCTGGTCGGTGTGCCAGCCCTTCCGGGCGCTGAGTATCGCGACGTGCATGGGATCGTGAGCCGCGCGGCGACCGCGCGGCGCCACGCGGCCGGAGTTGCGGGCCGGCGGCTACGGCTGGTTGGTTTCGTCGCCGATGTACACCGAGACACCACCGGTGGCGAAGTTCGCGAGGTCACCGCCCACCCTCTTGAACCCGTTGGTCGACGTGCCTTTCTTGAGCGCGTCCATGGAGGCGAACGTCAACTCGGCCTTCCGGTACAGCGCCGGCGCCGACCCATCCAGGCCCGCGGTGAACTTCACGAATTCGGCTTTGGTGTACCCAATCTCCGCCGCGTTTGCGTAGAGCAGCGGGAGATGGGTCCCCGCATAGTATCGCTCGAACGCGGCCGGATCTTTGGGCGGGTTGTAGAGCACGATGACGTGCGCGGGCATGGGGGTCGGGAGATGGGGTTGAGAAGGACAGAGGGACGAGGACGACGATGGGCCAAGGCGATGCTACGCGTAGAGCGATTTGGCGAGCACGTCCAGGTTGAGACCTCCCGCATGGAACGTCCGGCCGCTCGAGGCGCTCGTCAACCAGACCTCGGCCGGGCTGAAGAGCAGCGGATCGATCTTGTAGAAGTCGTTGTTGTAGCGGTGGAACGTGTCGTAGAACGGGGTGCCGTAGTCGCGCGAGGCCTCCGCCGGCACCTTGGGCGCCAGCGCCGAGAGGTCGTCGTCGCTGGCGTCCACGGTGTAGCGCGCCTGGCCGCCATACAGGATACAGTCGTTCGTGCGTCCGATGCCGCGCAGATCGCTGTCGGGGAGCGGCGGGATGGGCGCGGTGCCGATAGCGCTGACGATGCGCGTGATGTCAAATCCGAGCGCCTCCATCTTGTGCAGGCCCGTCTCGAGAATGCGGGCGACGATCTGCACGCAGCCGGCGATGCTGGCGGTCGGGGCCACGAGAAAGGTGAGTTGGGCGGGCCTGAGGTGGGCGCGCTCCGCGACCCATGCCGCGACCTCCTCGGTCGGACGCGTGCGAGTCTCCAAGACCAGGACGCCGTGTGTCGCGACCTCGGCGTAGTTGAGCTTCGCGAACAGTTCCGTCTCCACGCGGGCGTGTGCGCGAAGCGGCCCAGAGCCCATACCGAAGAAATCGCCGGTCTTGATCGCCCAGCCGGCGTATTGTGACGCCATGCAGCTGATCGCCGGATGATCGGTCCAGACCTGCACTCCGGGGAACATCGTCCCGTCGATGGCGACCGTCTGCAACTGAACGTGACCCAGCCCGCCCATGCAGATCTCGGCCAGCGCGCGGCCGGCCGCGTAGCCTCCGCGGACCGCGATGCCGGCATCGATCACGCGTGCGCCGTTGGCGAGGATCGACGACGCCACGCGGAACTCGGCGGCACGCGCAATCATGTCGTCCGCCATCGCACAGGCGTGCTCGTTGAGCGCAAGCGGCGGGGGGGCCGGCACTCCCACGGCGGCGGCCGGCGCGTTGTGCTTCCTCGCGGGTGTGGCCGCTGCGGTGACGCCAGTACCTCGGGGAGCGGTCACGGACGAGGGTCCTCCGGTCCTGAGTAACGGGGCCCACGAGCGGCGCCGCGCGACACGAGAATCACATCATAGCCGGCAGGATGGCAATGGGGGACGTCCCCACAGCCGCGGGGGCCGCTTTGGCGAGCCTCTTAGGGGTCAGTCCAGAGCAGCAACTCCCCCTTTCCGGTCTCTGACAGGTCGCCGCAATACCGGGCGTACCGGCCACTAATGTACCGGTCATCCACCGGCACGCCGTGGGCTCGCCGCAGATAGGCAAATATCAGGCGCAGGTGCGGTGGGCGATATGTACAGGCGTAGCGGTAGGTTGCGGGGACAGTCGCGCCCCCAAGTGCCACGACCGTACCACGCTTGTTCCACATCCCAACGGTCCCGGCCGCTTTACCGATCACCAGGATCGTCCCGGCGATCATGTCTCGCGCGGTTCCGTCGCCGGCATCGCCGCCCACGACGATGAGACCTCTTCGCACGGCCGCACCGGCGTCGCGGCCGACGTTCCGGCGCACGAAGATCTCACCGCCGGTCATGCCGCGCGACGCGCCTGGTGGGGCGCCGCCCACGCGATCCGCCGCGTTGCCCCACACCAGGACTGCCCCGCCGGCCATGGCGAGTCCAGCATCATCCCCGACATTGCCGTGCACCGCGATCGTGCCGCCGGTCATCATCCGGCCCAGCTCGCGGCCCGCGTTGCCATCGATGCTCATCGTGCCGCCGGACATCGCCGCGCCAAGCGCGTCGACGTTGCCGAGGTTGCCCTGCACGCGAACGACGGCCGAGCGTTCGCCGCGCACGGAGAAGAGATCGCCGAGATCGACCGAATGGTGATCCGCGCTGCGTCCCGGGCGGCCGGTGTCGCATCCGGTGGCATCTGCCAACGCGGGCGGCGCGGTGTGGCGCGCCAACCAGACCGGTAGATGCGCGATCTCGGTTGCCGACAGCGTGGCGAACCGATCGGGCACGATGGAATCCGCCACGACGCGTCCCTCGACGGCGTCCTTGAGCGTGAGCGTGACGGCGCCGCTCATGGCGTGCTGCCGGGTGACGCTGGCGACCCAGCTGGTGCCACGGGCACTGCCGGCGGTGGTGCGGGCTCCGCACCCGGCGAGCGGTCGCCGCCGAGGATCTTGCGCAGATGGAAATGGTGCGGGCCCAGCTTTCCGCCGTAGTTGCCGGCCGTGATGCGCCGCACACCGGGTCTGCATGCGGCCATCATGCCGGTGCGCATCGCGGCCGCGATGGACTCGAAGTCGAGGCCATCGAGCACGATCTCGAGCACGCTGTTGACCCCGTCGCCTATGTCGCTCGCCGTAATCGGCCGGATCGTGGGCGCGTACGCGTCGTTGGTGCTGGCGATCATCGTCTTATAGCGTTTCGCTCCGATCTTGCTCCCGCTGCGTACGATCCCGCCGGGGAATGGCAGAATGACGCCCGGCATGGCCGCCATCGCTTCGACGGCTGCTTCCGCGGCGGCGAGCGCGGCTTCCGCCGATTCGCCCAGAATCAGAAAATTTCCACCGCCGATACCCTTGGCCTTGCCGAAGTCCTCCTGCACGAGGAACTCGCCTTCCATGACCGGGATGCGCCAATACCGGCGGCCCGCGATCACCTTGCTCGACTGGAAGCCGTCGCCGAAGATGCGCAGCGGCTTGCCGACGGGCATTCGGTCCGGGGAGTCGGGTAGTCCATCGAAGCAGGCGGTCGTGGGACACGTGAGCACCGTCTGGCCGATCCGCTCGACCAGCCGCTTCTGCAGGCCGTCGGAATCAGTCGCGAAGAGAAGGACGCTGATGCCTGGCCTGCCGTCGGGGGTCACGCGCGGGAGCAATTCGCGCTCGATCGCCGCCTCACACTTGCACGCGATCACCGACGTCGCAAATCCCGTCATCGTCGTCGCGGCTTGCCTCGCCCAGCGGGGCGTGACCGCGGTGATGATCACGCGCGCCCCGCGCATGCCGAACGCCTCGGCGAACGTGTCATCCACTGGAACCCCGTGGATGGATGCGGGCCGCTCAGCCATCACGGCCTCGTGCGGGAACGGGTGTGCTGTTCATGCGCCGTAATTCTCGAACGCCACCGACAGATAGCGGCCAAAATACTCCTTGATGTCGCGCTCGGCCGCGGGGTCGTACCCGGGGCTCACCACGTGCCGCCGTCCCTGTGGCGCGCGCCGGAGCTGGCCCTCTTCCACCACCAGCGTTCCCGCCTTGAGGACGTACCGCGGCGTGGCGAACATGCGCGACCGGTCCGCATCGCGCGTGTAGATCGTGATATCCGCATCGGCGCCGGCGCCCAGATGGCCCTTTGCAGACAAGCCGAGGAGCCGCGCCGGCCCGGCGCGCGTGATGATCGCGATTTCGTTGAGGGTGTACTCGCGCGCGAGGCCATCGGCCAGCGCGCTGCCCGCGAGCATCTTCGGATTGATCCGCTTGATCTGTTCGTCGCGGTAGGCGCGGTCCATGAGCAAGTGGATGAGCTGCGGGTAGCTCATGAACGAGCCACCGTTGGGATGATCGGTCGACAGCACGAGGCGCCACGGGTCGGCCGACAGCAGGAAGAGCTCGAGACCCACGACCCATTGCAGCGACGCGACAGCTGCCTTTTCGCGATACGTGTACGGGACGACCCCACATCCCGTCTCGAGCTCGATGTCGATGTTCGTCCACTTCCGGCCCGAGCTCGTGTGCAGCAGGTATTCGACCGCGCCGTCCGCGGTCAGCGTGCACGCCGGTCCGAACATCACCTGCCCGACATCCCCGCTCGTCTCCGGATGTGCCGCCATGTATTCGGAGATTTGCTTGGCGCCCGACGCCCAGGACTTCCCGCGCTCGCCGGCATAGCTCTGGAACTGCAGGTGGGTGAAGTGGGCTCGCCTCCCGCTCAGCGTCCGCATGCTGTCGAGCGTGGTGCCGACGTTGCCGGCCACGCCGAGATTGTTGCAGTGGATATGCACGGGATGCGGCAGGCCGAGCGCGTTGGCGGCGCCAGCCAGCGTCTCGAGAATCGAACGCGGCGTCACCTTCGGGTCGCCAACCGGGTCGTCGAGCGAGGTGATCTCGCGCACGTTGCGTTTCCACAACTCGATACCGCCAGGATTGACGATCTTGACCGCGTACCCCTTCGTGGCGCGCAGCAGCCACGCCGCGTAGTCGCGCGCCCGCTCGTGCTCCCCGTTGGCGATCTGCCGGTGGAGGTACGCGTCGTTGCCCATCAGGATGTAACAACCGGTGTCGATAATCGGCGTGTCATCGAACTGTGCGTGCGTGTCGCGCGCGCTGACCGGCGCCACCGCGGCATCGAACACCGTCGTGTATCCCAGGCCAGCGTAGCGATACCCGGTGGTAAACGTGCTGGGGACCGTGCCGCCGCTCCCGGAGCGCGGGATCGTGACGTCCGCATCGCGCTCGCGAACCAGTGACGGCGCGCGCACCGGGTCCATGGCGTGCTCTTCCGGGAGCATCCGGCGCGCCACGTTGGTGCTCGCGGACGCGACGTGCGCGTGGATGTCGATGCCGCCCGGCATCACGACCATGTCGCGCGCATCGAGCCGCGGGGCGTCGGCGGGGAGCGACGCGACGATGCGGCCATCGAGGACACAGATGTCCTTCACCTCGCCATCGATGCCGTTCGCGGGATCGTGGACGGTCCCACCCGTGATGCGCAGTGCGGTCATCCGACGCCCTTGAGGTGCGCGAGCGTCGCGCCCAGGGCGCGGAGCAGGATGTAGCTGTCTTGCGGCCGGCCGGCCGCGGCGAGCGACGCCGCCACTGTGAGCTCCGGGCTCGCGTCGCGGTTGTCGCCGGACTGGTTGGCACCGGCAGCGGAGTCCGTCGCAGGCAACGCCGCGCAGATGCCCGACACCGTGGCGCGCGCGACCGCCGGCGTCGCCGGTCCCCACTTGTCCCTGAACGCCGCGACCTCGGGCGCTTCCAGCGCGGGGCGCAGCGGCAGAGGAATGTCATCCATCCGGACGGCGACTCCGCGCTCGTGCACGCCCGCCCGTCCGGTATCGATCGCGGCAAACGCCGGGAAGGGGCTCTCCGACGCGCCGGGCCCGATGATCGCGCACGCGACATGCGACAATCCGTCCCGGATCGCGACCGGCACGGACGCCGGCGCGCCCACGATCAGCGCGACCTGGATCTCGCCGCGCGCCAGGAGTGCGGCCGCGTCATCGGCGGGACGGTACCGAGGAACCCCGCGCGCAAAATCGACGGCCGCCGGATAGCCCGTTTGCCACGTCATCACCGCATCCGCCCCTGATCGGTTTCCGCCAGCTCGCAAGGTACTGAGGGCGCAGCGCGTCGTGGCATTGAGCGTCTCGGCGAGTGCGATGAGCGCCTCACTCCGCCGGGGATCGCGATGCGGCGCGGCCTCGCCGTCCGAGACGATCGCGACGTACGCCCCAGCTCGCAGGCGCGCGGCGAGCGCAGCGGATCGTGCGCCGAGAGAGTCCGGCGGCGCATCGGGGAGCGCCCTCCCGCGGAGCGCCGCGCGGACGAGGTTGAGCGCGGCCACCTCCTCATCGGCGGCGAACGCGACGCGCGAATCCGCGTCCGCGGGGCCTCGGTCGGCGGCAATATCGGCCGCAATGACGGATCTGGACCGGCGGCCGCCGGTGATGAACAATCCGTCGGGGTCCGGGAGGTAGCGCGAGGTGAAGCGCGGGTAACGCGTCGCCGGATCGAATCCCCAGAACATGACCGTGTCCGCCCGATTGCGAATCTCTCCCAGCGTGGCCGTGGCGCGTCCCCGCCGCTGTGCGGCGAGCAGCCCGGCAGACGCCGTCGCGGAGGTGATGCTGTCGAGGGCCGTGCCGAGCACGTCGGCCACCGCGATGGCGGCGCGTTGGGTCTCGCACGGGATGTTGGCGGCCAGATAGACGAGGGCGCGGTCCGCATCGTGGAGCTTGGCCGCCACGCCGGCCAGCGCGCTCACCGGATCGACGTCGAGAGTACCAAGGCGGATACGGGCAGGAACGTGGCCGTCACCGAACCATTGAGCGCCCAACGCGCACGCCAGCCGTGTCTCGGTGATGCGCCCAGTGCGGACGACGACGCCAATGTCGTCGCAGGCGCATCCGCAGCCGAGGCAGGTCGCGTGCTCGACCGTCAGGTCGGCCGCGGGAGGGGGAACGTCGGGCACCGTCGGGCTCGGTTCGGGCCGTTCAACAGGGGCGGGGAAGGATACCAATCGCTAAGGTGGCGAAGCAAGAGCGGCGCCGCTGCCCTGTGGCGAGCGGTCTCTTGCTTCCCACCGCCTGCGGCGTGACCTTCTCGCACCCCTTCCGCGCGAGGAGTTCTATGAGTCCGACGTCCGTCGTCCGCTCGGGGGTGGCGACCATCGTCACCTCCGTGCTGTTCGCTGTCGCTTGTACGAGTGATCGCCCATCGCCATCAGCACCTGCCGTCATGGGCGCGAACGCGGCAATCGCGACGTCGCTTGCTGCCGTGAATGCTGACCGCCACATCATCCAGTTACGGCCTGGCGCATCAGTGGACGCGATGGCGGCTCGAGTGCTCAGCATGGGCGGGCGCGTGGAGCGCACGCACGCGGGTATGGGGCTCCTCATCACGCACGGTCTGTCGGCGGCGGCCGCGACGACGATCCGTTCATCGTCCGACGTCCTGCACGTGACGAGCGACCGCACTGTGCAATGGATTCCGTCGGACGCCGAGCATCATCTCAGCGCGAACCAGGCCAGAGTCGCGACATCGCGCGTGCCGCACGTGGACCAGAGCGGAGCCGAGTTCTTTCCGTTGCAGTGGAATCTCCCGGTGATCCGTGCCAACGACGCGTGGCTCGTCACGCGCGAGGGCTCGAACACGATGGTGTGTGATCTGGACACGGGCGTCGATCCGACGCACATCGATCTGGTGGGCAAGATCAATCTGGCGGTGAGCACATCGTTCGTCGCGACCGAGCCCGACATCCTCGACCGGAATACGCACGGCACCTACGTCTCGGCGCTGATCTCATCGAACGGCATCGGCATGGCGTCGGTCGCGCCAGAGACCGAGTTGTGCCAGGTCAAAGTCCTCGACCAGACGGGCAGCGGATCATTCGGCGACGTGATCTCCGGCGTGATCTACGCCGCGGATGTGGGCACCGACGTCATCAACATGAGCCTCGGCGCAGTGCTGTCGCCGCGCGATTCGGGGGTCGTCCAACTGGCCGAGATGTTCCAGGCGGCGGTGGACTATGCGCTGCGGCACGGCGTCACGATCGCGGCGGCCGCGGGGAACGACGCCGACAACCTGGCAGCGGTGGATTCGATCGTGTTGCCGGCCGAGTTGTTCGGTGTGATCAGCGTCGGCGCGACGGCACCCACCAACCAGCAGAACTTCGACCAGATCGCCAGTTACTCGGACTTCGGATTCCCCGGCACGACCCTGTTCGCGCCCGGTGGCGACTTCCAGCCGCAGAACGGCGGAGTCGTGCAGGACCTGATTCTCTCCGCCTGCAGCAGCTTCGCCGTGCATCTGCTTCCGGCGATCGATTGCACCAACCACGAAACCTATATCTTCGACGCCGGAACGAGCGCCGCATCGCCACACGTGGCGGGTGAGGCGGCCATCCTCAAATCGGATGTCCACCGGACGAGCCATTCGAGACTGGACATCCTGATACCGGCCTGCATCATCAACGGCACCGACCGCATCCTCACACGCGGCCGGTATCCCGACCCGCTGTACGGCTTCGGCCGGATCGACATTATCGGTGGCCGCGACTGCCGGCATCTGTCGACGGAGCGGTTGTAGTCGCCACAGCCGATGGGTGTGAACACCTGATGGCGTAGAAACGCGAAGACCCGAAGCCGGCACCCCGCGGGTTCGGGTTTTTGCTGGACGGGCGTTTGTCCTGCCGCCGCTAGCCCGCGTCCACCGTCTCGTAGATGCGCTGTGCTGCGCGGACCAACTGGGCGCGGCATGCGGCCGCCGTGGGCGCTTCGGCGAAGATGGAGCAGATCGGAGCGCCCACCGGGATCCGGCTGCCCGGCCGCGGCACGTCGCGCACATCGGGGCGCGGCACCCATGCACTCGCAGCGGCGCCGACGGTAAGCGCGTGCCGTGCGAATACGATCGCCTTGCCCGCCGCGCCGGCACCACGCGCAGGGGCGCGCAGGGGCGCGTAGGCGCCGAGGGCCTTCGTACACCCGGCGACGTGGGCGCCAAAGATCGAGATGCCGTCGCGGCGCTCGGCCAACTCCATCGCCGCGGTGAATCGCGGGTTGATCTCGATGGGCACCGGATGCCCGCGGCGGACGATGAAATCGATGCCGTTCACGCCGGCCAATCCAAATGCGCGCGCCGCAATCGCCGCGATGTCCGCCGCCTCGCGCCAGAGCGGCGTGTCGTCGCCCCACTGGGGATCGTCGGCCGGCGCCAGAATGTTTCCGCAGTAACGGAAGGGCGGTGCGCCGAACGCCCGTTCGCCGATCATCTGGCGCGTGATGGCGATCGCAGCAGCGTGCCCGCCGCCGGCGGCGAACACCACCGAGCCCGGCGTTCCGGCGATGCGCTCCTGCAGCACGTAGTCGCGCGGAACCGGCATGCCCGGCCTCCACCGCTGCACCCCGTGACCGCCGCCGGATCGCCTCGGCTTGAGCATCCACCGGCGGCGCGCATCGGCTGTGCCCGCCCGCGGCGGCGATGAGCGGACGCGGGGCATTGTGACCCCGGCGTCCTCAAGCGCCTGCGCCCATCCGCGGGGTGCGCGGGCTGAGGCAACGGCCGCGGGGGAGTTTCCCCAGAGCTCGCGGCCCCGCGACAGCCGGCGCAAGGGGCCCGGGTGGTTTTCGAAATTCGACACGTAGCAGATGGCGTCAGCTGCTGCACCGTTGTGTCGCAGCGTGCCGTCCGGCGCACCGTCCGCGACGTGGTGCGCCGTCGTGGCCGCAGCGCGTGCGCTGTACGGCGAGACTTGCCGCGTCTCCGCGATCGCGGCGAGATCGAGATCCGCATACGCATCGACGGCGATCACCGCGTACCCGGCGCGAACCGCCGATTCGGCCATGCCGCGCGCGCTCACGCCCGCGATCAGCACTCGCCGCGTCATAGACCCAGACGCCGTCGCGCGCCAGCGGGCGACACGACATAGAGATGGTCCAGGACCGATCCGCTGGCCTGACGGAGCGCGAGCACATCCACCAGCGGCGCATTGATCCCGCCCGCCAATCCATCAGCGATGAGCGCGGCGCCCTGTGCGGCCGCCTTGGCAATGCGTGCGAAGCCAGTGGCGCGGCGCACCGGCGCGATGGCCGCGAGGCGCCCTGTAACGCTCTCCAACACGCGGTCCGGCGCCGCGAAGCGCCCCGACAACACGATCTCGGCGGGGCGGGGCACGGAGATCGCCAACGCGGCGACCGCCTTGCATCCGCCCTCGAGCCACGCCTCCCACGCCAGTTGCTGGCGGGGTGACGACGGCTCCGCGAACGCATCAGGGTTGGTGAGCGGGCCCCCGGCGACCGACTCCGCGCCGCCCGTAAAGAGGAGCGCCTTGGAGATCTGGCCCGCGAGCAACGCGACTTCTCCGTCGAGCGCACCGGCCGACCGGATCCCGAGCGGCCCCGACGTTCCACCGATGCCATCCACGATCTGCCCGTGCGACACCGCGAGCGCCGCCGTAAACGCTCCTCCGAGCTCGAGGAGAATGAGCGACACATCGCCCAAAGCGCAGCGCCGGCGTTGTGCCTGTTGGGCGATCGCGAGCGCAGCGGCGCAGACCTTGTCTGCTGTGCCGATGTCGGCCCGGTTGATTTTGCGATGAGCCGGGACGGTCGGGAGGTGGACCACGCCGGGCGTGAACACCACCGGCAACGCCGACGCCGCGAGCGCACGCAGGAGCGTACCGAGGTTCCCGATCCCGCCGCTGTCGCCAGGCGCCGCGAGCATGGCGAGGCGCAATGCCTCATCGGACAGCTCAGGCCCGCGGATGAGCGGCAGGCCATACCCTGACGGGCCGGCGATCAGATCGACGGGGCCCTCCGCAGCCAGCCGCCCCAGGAGCACCGCCGGATCCGCCATCGCGACGGCGGATGGGATGGTTGCGTCGAGGAACACGTGACCATCCTCGAGACCGCACAGATCGATCGAGACGGTCCCGGGGTCGATGCCGATCACGCGCACGCCGCTATCCGCCGATCGCCTTCGCTAACTCGTGGATCGACTCCGCATCGAGGACGGCGTCAGCGCTCTCGAAGAGACGCGCGATCGACGCCTTGTGGATCGCCATCTTGAAATTGCCGATGCCCAGGGCCCCGAAACACAGAACGCCATCGCGTGTGACGCCGTCGTCAGGCGGCTCGATGCCCTCGACGCCTTGCGGCGGGACGGCGTTGAGATCAGCCGCGACCTTGAGTCCGGGGCGATTGGCCCATGCTGCCCGGGGTACGAGTTGCACGCCGGCCGGGCCGCAGTTGAGGAGCACGTGTGCCCCCTCGAGACAGGCCGCTGCCTGCCCCGCGTCGGTGAGGCACACGGCATCGACGGTCCCGCCGAAGCGCTTGATGATGGCGGCCTTCGCACGATCCCCGTCCGCTGTGCGCCGAGAGGTGATGCGCACCTTGGCGCCCGCTTGTGCGAGCAGGCCCGCGGCGCGGAGTCCCACCGGTCCTGTCCCCGCCGTCACCACGACCTGCTGGCCGGCGACCGAGCCATTCATGGCGCGCACGATCTTCACGACCGCGGCGACGGCTGTGGTGTTCGAGCCGTTGGAGTCGAGCATCAGTGACACGCGGAACGGGCCGAAAAACGCTTTCTGGGCCTCCGCGAGAATGGCCTCGCCGGCGCTCATGTCGGCGCCGCCGATGAACACCGCGGTGTTCTTCAGATGCTTGGGCCCACGCGTGAAGATGCAGCCGTGCACGAGGTCGCGAACATCGGGCGGCGTCACGGTGTGAGCGCTCATGATCTCGTCGGCGCCGGCGTCGTATGCGACGACCTGGTCGAACACACTCGCATGGGCGGACGAGTCGAGCTGCAGCAGGAGTTTTTTCATGCGACGGGCACGTGGCCGGAGGGCGGAAGGGGGAGGGTGAGCCTGGGAGCGTGGCGTGCACGGAGCGGGCCAGGGAATGGGGCAGCCAGACAGCAAGGGCCGGCTGCGGACTGTGCAGCCGGCCCTCGTGTGGACACCGACATCCGGGTGGAACTCAGGCGACGATTGGCCGCCGAAGCCTCCGCTCTGGCATCCGGACTACTTGTTGTCCGCGCCGCCGGCGAATGGGTGGTGCGCCGTCTTCGCGCCGGCGATGACCGTGTCCATCGTCGGCAGCTTCTTCAGCGCGCGCTCGATCGACTCCTTGGTCGCGCGGTAGTTGAAGTCGAAGATCTTCTTGTCGTCCTTGGCGTCCCAGTGAATGAACACGCCGACGGTGATGCAGAGCTCATCCACCTTGTCGCGCGGGATCACGCCGCTCGACACGGAGTCGACGACGGCGCGGGCGACGGCCGCCTGCGCGGGGCCGAACATCTGCACGGCCTGCTTCGCGCCCTTGATCGTGACCTTGTTGTACAGAATCGTGTCCGGCTTCGCCGGCAGATTCGGCGCCACGACGGCGAGCAGCGTGGTGAAGCCGTCCTTGTTGTTCGTGAGCGCATTGGCAAACGCCGCACCCGCATGCCCCGACTTGGACCCGATGATCAGGTCGATGTGGGCGACCTCGTTACCGTCGCCGACTAGCGACTCGCCGAGAAAGAAATCCGCTGCCATGGGATCCTACCTCCGTACCGGTTTGGATGGGGAGAATCTGTTGCCTATAGATCGGCACAGGGCACGCGAGGCCGATCCGCCTAGCCAGAGCGGCCCAACGGGATGCGGGCGCGCACCCCGGTGGGCAGTCCCGCAGGCAGGCAACACCAAGCGGGTAGCTCGTCGAGCGGGTGAGGATGGGCGAGACCTGTCAGGGTGTCAAGGGGCCAGCCTGTAGAGCTCGGATCCCCTTTGCCGGAAGGGCTCAACACGGGTTTCCATGGGCTCAGGCAGGGCCTAGTTAAGTTATCTCGACGCGGGCCCTGCCCCGGGCTCAGGCCGGGCCGGCCGCGGCCTTTCAACCGCCGACCCCGATCGCCTCTGTGCGAATCCCCTACGAGACATTCCGGCTCGCGAACGGGCTGTTCGTGACCGTGTCCGAAGACCATACCGCCCCGCTGGTCGCGGTGAACCTCTGGTACCACGTCGGGTCGGCGAACGAGCGGCATGGCCGCACCGGCTTCGCGCACCTGTTCGAGCACATGCTGTTCCAGGGATCGGCGCACGTCGGGTCCAACGAGCATTTCGAGCTGATCCAACGGGCCGGCGGCACGCTGAACGGGTCGACGTGGGTCGATCGGACGAACTACTACGAGACGATCCCCTCCAACCAGCTCGGACTCGCGCTCTGGCTGGAAGCGGACCGCATGGGACAGCTCCTGCCCGCGATGACGCAGCAGAAGCTCGACACCCAGCGCGACGTCGTGAAGAACGAGCGGCGATGGTCGGTCGACAACCAGCCCTATGGCACGGCGTGGGAGAAGCTCCAGGAAATCGCGTTCCCGCCGGGGCACCCGTTCCACCATTCGATCATCGGCTCGATGGAGGATCTCTCGGCCGCGAGTCTCGATGATATCGCCAGCTTCTTCGCGACCTACTACACGCCCGACAACGCGGTGCTCTCCATCGCCGGCGACATCGATCTGGCCACGGCGCGGCCACTGGTCGAGCAGTACTTCGGGGCGATTCCGCGCGGAGCGGGGCGGCCGCCGCTCGGACCGATGGCGGTATCGCCGCAGTTCGAATCGCCGAAGCGCGAGATCGTCCCGGACGACGTCCGCCTCCCGCGGCTGTATCTCGCGTTTCGCACGCCGGTGTTCGGGAGCGAGGGGTACTACGTCGCCAGTGTCTGTGGCGCGGTGCTCGGATTGCGGCGCGGGAGCCGCCTGCATCAGACGCTGGTCCGCGAGCGCCAGGTCGCGGCCGACGCGACCGCGTTCACGAGCGATCTCGCCAAGGGGAGCGACATCCTGGTGGCCGATGTCACGGCACGGCCAGGCATCAGCGCGGAGCAGCTCGAAGAGGAAGTCACTCGCGTGGTGGATCAGCTGTGGCACAGCGGTGTGACCGAGGCGGAAGTCCGCCGCGCCGTCGCCTTGATCGAGACGGCGTACACGGCGGCGTTGCAGGAAGCCGCGGAGCGGGCCGACAAACTCTCGCAGTTCGCGACGTATTTCGGTGATCCGGGTTTGATCAACAAGCAGGTGCCGCGGTATCGCGCGGTTACCGCGGCGCAGGTGAGCGAATTCGCGCGCGCGTGGCTCGGCGAGGACAATCGGTCGAGTCTCATGTATGTGCCGCGCGAGACGGCGGGCGCTCGCGCGGAGCGCGAATGACCGCGGGCCACCCGCTGCCCGGCGCGAGCCGGCCGTACGCATTTCCGCGGTTCGAGCGCCGCACGCTGGCCAACGGCCTTGGACTCGTGGTCGCGCCGCTCCCGAAACTCCCGGTCGTGACGTTGCTCGCTCTCGTCGATGCGGGCGCCGTGACCGACCGTCCGGGTGAAGAGGGATTGGCCCAACTCACCGCGCGGATGCTGTCCGAGGGTGCGGGCGGGCGCGACGGGGCGGCGTTCACGGAGGATGTCGAGCGGCTCGGCACGGCGATCGACACCAGCGCGGACTGGGACGCGGCGCTGGTGCGCCTCACCGTGCTCTCGTCACGCTTGCCGGAAGCGATGCCGGTGCTGGCCGACGTGTTGATGGCGCCGTCGCTTCCGGCCCGTGAAGTCGAGCGGCTCAAGGCCGAACGGCTGGCCGAACTGCTGCAACTGCGGGCCGAGCCGCGCGGCCTCGCGGACGAGACACTCGATCGTGTGGTGTACGCGGCCGGCGCACGGTACGCACTGCCGGCGGGCGGCACCGAAGACTCCGTCTCATCACTGACGCCGGACGCGGTGGCGGGCTGTTATGCGGCGCGGTATCACCCGGGTGCCGTGACCCTGGTCGTCGCGGGCGATGTCGAAACCGGTGCGGTCGAGCGTCTGGCCGAAGCCACACTCGGCCAATGGCGCGGCGTGGCTCGTGGCGAGATCGCGACCCCCGATCGTGTGGCACGCGAGGGGCGGCGGGTGCATCTGGTCGTGAAGCCGGGCGCGCCGCAGTCCGAGCTCCGGATCGGACACGCCGGCATCCCGCGCACGCATCCGGACTACTTCTCCGTCGTCGTCATGAACGCGATCCTCGGCGGCCTGTTCTCGTCGCGGATCAATCTCAATCTCCGGGAGGCGCACGGGTACACCTATGGTGCGCACTCGGGGTTCGACTGGCGCCGGTGGGCCGGCCCGTTCGCCGCGGAGACGGCGGTCCAACGGGACGTGACCGCTGACGCGGTGCGCGAAATCCTGGTCGAGATCGACCGCATGCGCGAGTCGCCGGTGACGCCGAGCGAGTTGTCGTTGGCCACGAGCTATCTGGACGGTGTGTTCCCGATCCGGTTCGAGACGACCGCCGCCGTGGCGACGGCGCTGGCCAATCTCGTGTTGTACGGGCTCGCCGGCGACTACTACGACCGCTACCGCGCGAACGTACGCGCGGTGACCGCGCCCGACGTGCTTGCGGCCGCGCGCACGCATCTGCATCCGGATCGGCTGCAGCTCGTCGTGGTGGGCGATCAGGAGGGGGTGCGGGAGCCGCTCGAGCGGATGGCGATCGGACCTCTCACCGTCACTGACGACCGTGGCGAGCGCATCGCATGAGGCGCCCGTGAGCGACGCGCAAATCGGCACTCGCCGCATCTACACGGGGCGCATCATCAACCTCGACGTGGATACGGTGCGGTATCCGGACGGGTCAGAGGGCGAGCTCGAGATGGTGCGGCATCCGGGCGCGAGCGCCATCGTTCCGTTCCTCACCGATCCCCTGGGCGAGGATCCGCAGATCCTGCTCCTGCGGCAGTACCGGTACGCGGCGGATGGCTACCTCTACGAAGTGCCGGCCGGCCGGCTCGAACCGGGCGAGACGCCGCTGGATTGTGCGCGTCGCGAGCTTCGAGAGGAGACCGGATGCACGGCGGAGCGCATCGACCCGCTCATGAGTCTGTACACGACGCCGGGATTCACCGATGAGTTGATCCATCTTTTCCTGGCGACCGGGCTCACCCGCGGCACGACGGCACACGAGGCCGATGAGTTCGTCGAGCTCGAGACACTCACGCTGTCGCGGGCGCTCGACATGATCGAGCGCGGCGAGATCCGCGATGCGAAGACTGTCGTCACGCTGCTGTTTGCCGCGGGCTTCCGGGGAGGCCGGTAACCGGGCGGTGGCCCCCAGCTGCCTGCGGGTGCTGCTGATCGGGAGCCACCACACCGAGCGCATCGAACGGGGGGTGGAGCGGGCGATGCGGCGCGCCGGGCATCGCACGCTGCTGATCGACGACCGCCGGCTCCGGCGCAACCTCGGTCTCGCGCTGACGCAGCGGTGGATCCTGGCGGCGGCCCGCCGGTTCAAGCCCGATTACATCTTCTTCAGCAAGTCACTCGGCCTCACGCTCGAAACCGCGGCGGAGCTGGCGCGGGACCGGCCGAGTGCATTGTGGTATCAGGATCCGCAGTGGTACGGGGACGCGCACCTCCCCGATATCGCGCATACGATCGCGGTCGGACGGCTCACGGGGACGTTCTTCGTAACCGGTTTCGAGCGCGAGTGGCGGGCGATGGGACTCAACGCCAAGCTGCTGCCGTCGGCGGCCGATCGCGACATCGTCCCGGTCCCTCCAGAGCCGGCGTATGCCTCGGATGTCGCGTTCATCGGTACCGGACCTGGCGTGTCGCACGGCGGGGCCGGGTTCGCGCCGGAGCGCGCCGAGTTCCTGGCATCGGTGGCCGCGCAACTCGGATCGGGCGTACGGGTCCGGGTGTGGGGAGGCGGCTGGGAGCAGTGGCGTGATCGCTTCGAGTGGGGAGGACGCCCCGTCTTCGGTCGTGATCTCTCGCGAGTGTGCTCATCGAGTGCGATCGTGCTGGGTATCAATCCGTCGCGCGCGGCGGGGGCGACGTTCTATACGTCAGACCGGCTGTGGATGATGGTCCTCGGTGGTGGCTTCTATCTGGGCCGCCGGAGTCCCGGCCTGGATCGCCTGCTGGCCGATGGCGAGCACTGCGCGTGGTACGACGACGCCGGCGAGTGTGTGGACCGTGCGCGCCACTATCTCGCGCACCAGGCGGAACGGGCCCGCATCCGCGCCGCAGGCGAGCGGCTCGTGCGCGCGCACCACACCTTCGATCAGCGCATCGCATACCTGCTGACGGGCCGCGAGTGGGAGAATGACGGCGGCGCGTAGTGCGCCACCGCGCGCGATCGCTCAGCGCCCGCCGCCCAGTACCCAATCGTAGACCGACGCCGTCCGCGCCGCGGTGACCGTCATCGAGAACCGCGTCGCGCGAACGCGGGCCGCGTCACCGAGCGCCGCGCGGCGGTCCGGTGATGCGCAGAGGGTCGCGATCGCGGTGCCCAGCGCGCCGGCATCGCCAATCGGTGTGAGCATCCCCGACACGCCATCCTCGATGATCTCCGGGATGCCACCGGCCCTCGTGGCGACCACCGGCTTGCCGAACGCCATCGCATCGAGCAGCACCGTGCCCAGACCTTCTTCGCGGGAACTCAGCGTCACGATGTCTGCCGCGGCAATCAGGGCGTCGGCGTCCGTCCGGTAGCCGGTCGCGTGGCACACGCCGGTGAGACCATGCCGTACGATTGCGGCGTCCACCGCACCGCGAAGCGGACCGTCCCCCGCGAGCACCGCGTGCAGGGAAGGCACGCGCCGGCGGGCGGCGGCGATCGCGCCGACGAAGGTCACCGGATCCTTGTGTCCGACGAGCTGCGCGACCTGCACGACCACAGGGGCCCCGGCGGGAATACCGAGCGCCGTGAACGCATCCCGAGATGCGGCGGGCGTGGGCCGGGAGAGGTCGACGCCGCTCGGGATGACCTCGATGCGCGACGGGATGACACCACCCGCGAGCAACACATCGGCGACCGCGCGCGAGATGGCGATCACACCGTCGGCCCGCCGGTACTTCCAGCGGCTGCCAGGATTCGGGCGCACGGGGAAATCGACGCGCCGCGTCACGACCAGGCGGGCTGGCGTGGCGAGCGTCGCGAGGGCTGCGAGGGCGGCCGCGTGCGCGGTATGGGCGTGCACGATGCGCACGTTGCGCCGGAGGATCGTGCGGCGCAGCGCGAACGCCGCGAGCAGCCCGAACTCCGCCCAGGGGCTCGTCTCGACGACCGGAATCCCGGCATCGCGGGCGCGGGCGGCGAGTGGCTGGCCCGGGCGGGCGGCGATCAGCGATACATAGCGATCGCGATCGAGCAGCCGGGCGAGCCACAGCACCTGGCGTTCTCCTCCGCGCCATCCACGCTCGGTATCGAGATGCATTACGACCGGCACCGGCCGCGCATCGCGCGGCGCGCGGGCCGCTCGCGCGGCCGGGACGTCCGCCGGACTCACAGCAGTGCGCTCATCTCATCGTAGAAGCGCTGGGCGGCGGCGCCGATCGTCAGCGTCGCGAAATGCGCCGTGGGCGGTGGACCGGAGGTCCGGGCCGCTTCGATGGCGGCGACCAGGCTGTCGTCATCATCGAGCGCGAAATAATGCGGCGCGTCGCCGAGGAACTCGCGGTGCGGGGCGATGTCGGACGCGACGACGGGAGTGCCGCAGATGGCGGCCTCGATCCCGGTGAGTCCGAGGCCTTCATAGCGGCTCGGGCACACCACGACCGACGCCTGCTGATAGGCCGCGACCACATCGGGTCCAGGGAGTCCCGCCCGGACGCGCAGCGGGACGCCGAGGCGCCGGGCGAGCGCCTCGATGGACGCCTGCGATGGGCCGCGGCCGATCACCTCCACGCGGGCGCCGAGCCGGGCTGCGGCGCGTATGACGGCTTCGTGATTCTTGGGAGGCACGAGGCGCGATACGCTGAGGAGGCGGAGGTCGTTGGCGGCGGTGCGGAACAGCCGCCTGCACTTCGCGGTGAAGAGGGCGGAGTTGTAACAGTACTGGACGACGGCGGGCACGCGACCGAAGTGCCGCGACACGTCGATGGCGGAGGATGCGCTTGGCGTCCACACGGCGCGCGCGCGGCTCGCAACGAAGCGGAGGCGGCTGTAATAGCCGCGCCGCGTCGCGTAGCGCGGCCCCGAGAGACGGGGCAACGTGAGCAGGCGGCCACCGGCGATGGGGAGCACGGGGTCATGCTGGCCGTCGCCGAGGCGCCACGGAGGGAGGTCCCAGACATACGACACGAACGGAACGCGGTGGCGCTGGGCATATCGCCAGACCGCCGGCGCGAGATCGTGGTTCATGCCGACGGCCAGTGCAGCGTGATCGTCGCCGTCGACGGCGACGTCCAGCCCGAGCCGGCACAGATCCGGAACGATCAGGTGTTCGTAGTCATTGCGGCCGAACCATCGAATGTCAGCCACGGACCAACACCGTGTGTCGCATCGTCAACCGTGGTGGGGTCCGGGGTGTCAGACTGGGAACGGGGCAGGCGGGCGGGATGCGCCGCTTCCGTAGTTCAGCTCGCCACGAATGGCCGGCGAGTGGGTGTGCCGCATCCGCTCCGGGGCCTCGCCAGAACCGGCCGAAATAATGTGCGAGACTGGCGGACGCGGTAGGCGTAGGCGCCTGCAAGTGTCCCATTTTCTGTCTCTAGGAGTAGACACTGCTCGGCGCTGATGGCCTCGGACGGGACAGCTGATAATCTGCAAATCGTTAATGGACAATATGATAGCGGAATCTATCTCCAGGAGTGCACCGGGCATGCGCCGTGCGTTTCGGCGGCGGTTAGCAGGTCATGGGTGTGGATGGCGGGATCCTTTGATGACGGGTTGGCAACATGGCTGACGTCGCACTGAAGCGGTTGTCGTCGCGGGCTCCGAGCGAGGACCGTCCGCGTAGTGCGCGGGCGCCTCGCGTAGCGGCAGCGCCGCCGATCCCGCTCCGGGAGCTTCTGCCGACACTCGACGACTCGGCCGTGGTCGAGTTGTTCCTTGCCGGAGAGGAACGGGCGTTCCAGGCGCTGGTGGACCGGTACCAGGTCCGGTTGCTGAACTTCATTTACCGGACGATCGGCGACCGCGAGCGCGCGGAGGATCTCGTGCAGGAGGTGTTCATTCGCGTGTATCGCCACCTCCATCGCTTCGATCGCGGGAAGAAGTTCTCGACGTGGGTGTATACGATCGCGTCCAATCTCGCGAAGAACGAGCTGCGCAACCGGTCGCGCAATCCGCTGGTGCTGTTCCAGACGATCAAGAAGAACTGGGACGACGAGGACCGGCCATTGCAGTTCGAGGACAGTGCGTCGCGGCCGGATGATCTGTACCGGAAGCGGCATCTGCGAGAGCTGGTGGAAGCATCCGTCGCGCGGTTGCCGGAGCATCACCGCCAGGTGTTCGTCCTGCGCGAGCTTGAGGGCAAGTCCTACGAAGAGATCGCGGAGATCACGGCCTGTAATCTGGGGACCGTGAAGTCTCGCCTGAATCGGGCCCGGAACTCGTTCGCCGAGATCATCGCGCCCGCACTGCGCTAGCGCGCCACACGCGGCATCGAACGGCGTAGCAATCCGGCGGCGCGTCGCGCGCGCGCCGGTCCGGACGCGTTCGCTGCGCCCACCTGGGCTGCCGGAATGGCTGGTCGCCGCGCCCGGCCGCTTCGCGCCCGGCTGCTTCTGGAACCCACGCCCCTGCACCGTGTATTGTTCGGCGACCTCAGAGAGGTGTGCCGGACCGATATGGATTGCGGGACTTTTCGCGAGAACCACGGGGCATTGATCGACCGGTCCGTCTCCGACGCGGACCTGGTCGCCATGCAGCGCCATCTCCAGGAGTGCCCCGCCTGTTCGGCGCACGACACGAGGGTACGCCGCGCGTTGCTCCTCTTCCGCAACATGCCGACGATCGAGCCGTCATCCGATTTCTCGGCGCGGCTGGACGAGCGGCTGCGGGACATCCGGACGCAGGGCGGGTTCGCAGGGCGGGCGGGACGGGACACCTATCGTGCTCCATATCGCGCTCGATATCGCGGTCCAGGCGTGGGCATGTTTGCGGGGCTCGCGGCCGGCGTGATCGCGGCCGGGTATCTCACCGTGGCCGTATCCAACTGGACGCCGGCAGCCGGGCCGCTGGCGATGGCTCCGGTCGTGGCTTCCGCGCCAGCCATCGATCCCGCGACGGATCAGGCCACCGTCATGGCCAACGCGGTCGCCAACGCGGTCGCGAATACGGCGGCAACTGATGCAGCGAGCGACATCCCGGATGCCGGGCGCGGATTCGGCGCCGACGCGATGACGGCACTGGCGACTCCCGCGTTCATCTCGCCCGGATCTGCCGGCAGTCCAGTCTGGCCGGCCACAGTGCTCGCGGCTCGCGCCCCCGCGCGATTCGCGCCGGTGCAGCTCAAGCTGACGAGCCTGGGCCGATAGCGCGCCGCCGGCGGAGCGCGGATCGCTCGCGCGTCGGGTCGCGGGGTTCCCGCACGGCGGCTCCCGACACCGATTGGGTCTCAGCCAGCGAGATCGGCAACTTCGAATACTGCGCGCGCGCCTATTGGCTCGAGCGCGTCCAGCACACCGAGCGTCCCACCGGAACGAGCTCACGGCTCTCTGAGGGAACGGCACACCACCGGGCGCACGGCCGGCGCGTCGCCTGGCAGCGCCGGCTGGTGCGAGCAGCACTTGTCCTGCTGTGCGCTGGTGCGCTGGTGCTGGCCGCGCACGCCGTGCGGCGTGGGCGACACGCGGCGCATCCCGTACCGGAGTTCAGTCTGTGATCGGGCTGGCGATGCTGCTGCTCGCGATGGGTGTCGCGTCGGTGATCGCGGCATGGATGCTCTCGCGCACGACCGGCGTGCGGAGCGACGTCACGGTGATCGCGACCGACGCCGGGTATCTCGCGCCGGAGACGCTGGAGGATCCAGTCCTGCAGATCCGTGGCCGGCCCGACTATCTGGTGCGCGACCGGGCGAGCGGCCGGATCTATCCGATCGAAGTGAAACCGTCCCGGGTCGCATCGGTGCTCTACGAATCCGATGCCTTGCAGCTCGGGGCGTACATGCTCCTCGCGGAATCCCGGTATGGCTCCGCGTTCGCGGGCTACGGCGTGGTGCGCTACCACTCATCCGAGTTCCGAGTGCCGCTCACGGCGGAGCTGCGGCGCAAGTGTATCACTGCGGCGGAGGCCATCCGGGGGGCGCGGGGAGCCGCGGTGATGCATCGCAGTCACGAGGTGCGAGCCAAGTGCTGGGCGTGCGGCGTGCGGCGCGTCTGTGATGAGTCGCTGGCGTAGGGTATCTTCTCGCCATGCCTGCACTCACCGAGCATGCGTTCCGCAAAGCGATTTCGGCCGGTGAGTTCGCGCCCGTGTACTACCTATGGGGCGACGACGACTTCCGGAAAGGTGAGGCGGTGACCCGCGCGCTGGAGGCGGCCGTGCCACTGGCGATGCGCGACTTCAACGCCGAGGTGCACCGGGGCGGCGATCTGGACGCCGGGACGCTGGAGTCGATCCTGGGTACGCCGCCGATGATGGCCGATCGCCGCGCCGTGGTGCTGCGCGATACCGGTTCCCTCAAGAAGGATGCGCGGCGGGTCCTCGATCAGTACCTCAGCCGGCCGGCGGAGAACACGGTGCTCTTTCTCGTGGCGGCCGCGGGTGGCAAACCGGATGCCGCGCTGCGAGAGCAGACGACGTCGGTGGAGTACCCCGAGCTGACCGGCGACCGCCTGCCCAAATGGATCGTCCATCGCGCATCCGAGCAGCATGCCGCACTCACGCCGGAGGCCGCCGCGCTGCTGCAACAGGCGGCCGGTCCGGAGTTGGCGGCGCTGGCGTCGGAGGTCGACAAACTGGTGAGCTACGCACGAGGTGCGGCGAGCGAGATCGCAGGCGAGATCGCGGGTGGGGCGGCAGATGACTCCGTGGACGAGGTCACGATCGACGCGGACGCCGTCGCGGCGGTCGTCGGCGTGCGTCGCGGAGAGACAGTGAGCGACCTGCTCGACCGGATCGCGGCGTGCGATGTAGCCGGTGCGCTCGCGTTGGTCGAACATGTGCTCGCCCAGCCCAAGACCAGCGCGGTATCGGTTGTGATGGCCCTCTCGGTGCAGACGCTGGCGATCGCGTGGGGACGCGCACGCCGGGACGAGGGGCTCGCGCACGGCCGGCTGGCAGGCGAGTATTTCACCTTGCTCAAAGAGACGGGCGCGTATCCGATGCGCCCGTGGGGTGAAGCCGTCGCGACGTGGACCGCGGCGGTGGATCGGTGGAGTCCGGCGTCGCTGGATCGCGCGCTGGATGCGCTGCTGGCGACCGACATCGCGCTCAAGGACACTCGCGTCTCGACCGATGAACAGTTGATCGCCTCGCTCGTCCTTTCGATGTGCGCGAGTGCGGCGCCCACGGCGCGCTCGCCTCACGCGACGCCGGCCGCACCACCGCGCGGACCCCGCCGAGGAGCACCGGTATGACTGATCTTCATGTAGCCGCTTCCGCCCTGCGCCGCGGTGTTCGCGTAGCAGCATGCGCGGCGGCCGTGTGTGCCAGCCTCGCGATTACCGGCCGCAGCAGCGCGCAGGGCACTGACACGACGCGTGCGGCGCCACCGGCCACGCCACCCATTACACCACCGGCTGCTCCGGCGCCTGCAGCGGCTGCAGCGGCTGCAGCCGACACGACACAACACGCACGCGACACGGTAATGGTGATGGGCCCGGCCGATTCGGCGATCCAGCGCGCGCAGGCACTCGTCGCCCAGGGTCACACGGAGCAGGGGCGCGCACTCGTGGATTCCGTGCTCGCTACCACGCCGGCGGCGTCGGCGGCATACGCGTCCGCCTTATACGCGCGCGCATCGCTGGCGACCAACGCCGACAGCGCGGAAGACGATTACCGGCGGATCACGGTCGACTACGCCACATCGCCGCGGGCGTCGGACGCGCTGCTGCGGCTCGCGCAGCTGGAGCTGGCGCGTGGCGACCGGGTGCAGGCGGCCGACCACTTGGCGCGGCTCACCCGCGAACAGCTCTCCGGGCAATCGGGGATCACCTACGCGCGCACCGAGCTCCAAGTCGGACTCGCGTATTTCGACCTCCAGGATCTCGCGCACGCGTGCGCGGCGCTGGCGGGTGCGCGGGCGGCGGCGCCTACGACGGATGTCGAGTTGCGCAACCGGATCGACTACAACGTCCAGCGATGCCCTCGTGCCGCGCTCGAACCGCCGGCGGCTGCGCCGGCGGCGTCGATGAGCCCACCACCGGCGGCGGCTGCGGCGATCGCCCGCGACAGCGCACGGCGTGCCGCGGGTCGCGCGGCCCGGACCAAGGCTGACAGCGCCACCTCCTCGGCCGCCGCCGCACGCGCCGCTACTGCCGCCACGAAGCGGCAAAAAGCGAGTGCTCCCGCGGCGGCATCTCCACTACCTGCCGCGGCGCCCCCTGCCGCGCCCGCTGCCGCGCGGCCTGCGGCACCTTCGCCCGCGCCCGCACCCGCTTCCGGCCCGCGCAACGTGGCGCCGGGATTCACCGTGCAGGTCGCCGCTTATCCAGCACGGGCGGCCGCCGAATCACTGGCCGCTCATCTGCGCGAGCGCGGCTATCAGTCCAGGGTCTTCGGAACGGCGGCGCCGTTCCGGGTACGCGTGGGGCGCTACGCGACGGAAGGGGCAGCCGATTCGGTCGAGCGAGCGTTGAAAGCGAAAGGCATGGAAGCTTTCGTCACCGCGGCGGAGCCGGTCACGCCCTGAGCGCGGCGGCCGTCTCGTCGCGGCCCCCGCGCCACGCGGCATAGGTCCAGATCAGACCGGAAATCGCGATCGCAGCCGGGATGATCAGCACCGCCTCGGCCAGCGACGTCAGCTCGGAGAGCCGGCCCAGGATGACGGGTGACGGCACGTCGCCCAGCAGATGGATCGTGAGAATCGCGCCGGCCATCGCGGCTGCGCGGGCCATGTGCGGCACCTGACCCACGAGTGCCGAATTGATCGGCCCCGTCGAGATGAACAGCAAAATCTCGGCGGCAATGAGCGACACCCAGTACATGCCGGGGTCGCTGGCCGTGAGCGCGACATACGCGAGCGGTGTCGCGAGCAGCATCGAGATGCCGGAGAGCCACAGATAGCCTTCGCGCGTCCGCTTCACGAGCGAGTCGCCCAGCCACCCCCCGAGAAATGTTCCGATGAAGCCGGTCACCACCACCGCAGCGCCCAGTTGCTTGTCGGCGACGGCCAGCGAGATGTGGTGGACGCGGACCAGGAACGACGGCATCCAGACGACGATTCCGCCAAGCGCAAACGTGTAGGCGGCGTAGCCGAGCACGGTGCGGATGTATGGGCGATTGAGTAGCAGCAGATAGACACGCATCCCGCTGCGGCCGGCGCGCGTCGCATCCGGTGATGCTGCGGCCGCCGCGCCCACGGGAGCCAGCGCGGCGCGGGCCGGGTCGGTGAGCGCGAGCACGAGGACGGCGAGCAGAAGGCCTGGCGCGCCTGCCAGCAGAAACGCGGCGCGCCACCCGTAATGCTGGTCGATGACTCCGCCGAACACGTAGCCGAGGGCGCTTCCGACCGGCGTCGCGCAGAAGAACACGGAGAACACGCGGCCGCGAAGCCGAGCTGGAAAAGAATCTGCGAGCAGCGCCGGGGCGATCGCGGAATAGGCTGCTTCGCCGATGCCGACCGAGGCGCGCGCACTCAGCAGCGCCGGGTAGCTGTGTGCCAGACCGGCAAGCGCGGTGGCGAGGCTCCACGCGGCAATGCCCGCCGCGACCAGGCGCAAGCGCCATCGCCGGTGACCGTACGCGCCGAGCACGGGCGCGGCACACATATACACGATGAAAAAGGCGCTGGTCAGTGCGCCGAACTGCGAATCCGTGAGATGCAACTCGGAGTGTTGCAGGCTCTCGCCGACGCCCGGGACCACGTAGCGGTCCATGTAGTTGACGAGATTGACGAGCGTGAGCACGACCAGGGCGGCCCAGGCGCTCCGCGCCGCCCGCGCGGGCTCCGCGCCATGCTCGGGAAGGAGATCGGTCACTGCGGTGCGCCGGAGGCGATGGGCGAAGGCGTCGTGTCGTGCGGCATGACCGCGCAAAGGTCGGCCGGTCTGTCCGGCCGCGCAACCGATGGCGAGGCAGCCGTCTGCCAACATTGAGGCAGGGGGCCCGCGTATACTGCGACGTGATCCTCGATTGCCATGTCCACACGGCCGCGCTCCTCCCCGGCCACGGATGCATCTCGGCGCGCACGCGGCGCGGCCTCACGTTCCACTGGATGCGGCATCAGCTGGGCATTCCCTACGGTGTGAGTGACGCCACCATCGAGCGGGCGCTCGAGCGGGCGCTCGCCACGGCGGTCGCCGGCACGCCGGAACTGGATGCGGTCGTGCTGCTGGCGTTCGATGCGGTGTACACGGCCGATGGCGCGATCGACGAGCCGGCCACCCACATGTACGTCACGAACGACTACGTCATGTCACTGACCGCCCGGCACCCACGGGTGCTTTTCGGCGCGTCGATTCATCCCTATCGCCGGGATGCGGTGGCGGAGGTCGAGCGGTGTGCCGGTGCCGGCGCGGTGCTTTGCAAATGGCTCCCGATCACGCAGCGGATCAATCCGGCCGATCCGCGGTGCATCCCGATGTATGACGCGCTGGCGCATTTCGGACTGCCCTTGCTCAGTCATACGGGGTGGGAGCACGTCCTCCCGCGTCTCGATCCGACTGTCGCGGCCCCGAGCCGGCTCGTGCTGGCGCTCGAGCGGGGCGTCACGGTGATCGCGGCCCACTCGGGGACCGGTGCGGTACCGGGAGAAGGCTCGTATCGGGACGAGTTCATGCGTCTCGCCCGGGATCACGAGCGCCTGTACGGCGACACCGCAGGGATGAGCCTGCCCAACCGCTGGGGTGACTACGACGCATTGCTGTCGGATGACGTGGTGCGGGATAAGCTCGTACACGGCAGCGATTGGCCGATCCCCGCGTATCCCCGTCCGTGGCGTAACGGGTGGCGCAATTCCCGGGCGCTGGTGGCCGAGCGCAACCAGCTGAGGCGAGACGTGCTGATCAAGCGGGCCCTGGGTTTCGACGACGCGTACTGGCGGCGTGCGGGCCAGGAAGTGCTGCGGGTAGCAAAGGGGGGCCGCTAGACCCGTTTGCAGCCCCGGGGCCCCGGATTTCCAACCATATTGTGCAGCATGCGCCCGCCCCGCGCCGGGTCCCTCCGCCGCTCCGTCCAGTGACCGCGATGTCCGTGCCGTCCGAGACGCCCCTCATGCAGCAATACCGCGAGATCAAGTCGCGGCACCGGGACGCGATTCTGCTGTTCCGGATGGGCGACTTCTACGAAATGTTCTACGACGACGCCGAGGTCGGCTCCCGCGCGCTGGGTCTCACGTTGACGGCGCGGAACAACGGCGGCGCGGCCGCCGTGCCGCTCGCCGGTGTGCCCGCCAAAGCGGTCAGCGAGTACGTGCGGCGCCTGATCCAGCAGGGGTTCCGGGTGGCGATCTGCGACCAGGTCGAAGACCCCAAGGCCGCGAAGGGCGTGGTGCGCCGCGAGGTCGTCGAGACGATCACGCCGGGTGCAGCGTTTGCGGATGAGCTGCTGGAATCCGTGCGCAACAATTTCCTCTGTGCCGTCGTGGCGGGTCCGGAGGCCGCTGGCGGAGGACCAGGTGCCGCGTCCAGGCCCGCGCCGGCGGACCGCGGACGGGACGGGAGACGTACGCTTGGGATCGCGGCTGCCGATCTGTCGACGGGCGAGTTCCGGATGACGACCGTGCCGTGGGCCGATTCACCGGCGATTCTTGCGCGTCTCGTGCACCGCGAGTTGCTGGTGTGCCGGGGTGGCGCGCTGCCGCCAGGTCTCCGGATGGACGGCGTGCTGCTGACGGAGCGGGACGCGTGGGAGTTCGACGCCGCGGGTGGCAGCGACGAGCTCACGCGCCAATACGGCGTCGCGTCGCTCGACGGGTTCGGCATCGGCGCGGAGGACGCGGTCGCGATCGGCGCCGCGGGCGCACTGCTTCGGTACCTGCGAGAGTTGCAGCCAGCGGGTGTGCCGCATCTCGGGCGCCCCGTGGTCGAACGCCCCTCGGGCGTCATGCCGATCGACGACATGACCCGGCGCAATCTGGAGCTCGTCGAGTCCCTGCGCGGCGGCGACGGCGAAGGGACGCTGATCGATGTCCTCGACCGCACCCAGACTCCGATGGGCGCGCGGCTACTCCGCCAGTGGATCCTCGCGCCATTGACCGTCCGGGCCGCGATCGAGGAGCGGTTGGACCGGGTGGGTGCATTGGTCGCCGACTCGCTCGGACGGCAGGTGCTGCGCGGCGCGCTCGACGGCGTGCGTGATCTCGAGCGTCTGGCGGTCAAGGCGGCGGCGGCGCGCGCGACGCCTCGCGAGCTGCGGGCCCTGGGCGATGCGATTGCCCGCTTGCCGGCGGTCGCCGCCGCGGTCGCGCGGCTCGGAACGGCCGGCACCATGGAGACGGATCCATTTGCCCGGCTCAAGGCGAGCTGGGATGGCTGCGACGATGTCGGCGAGCCGATCCTTCGGCTGCTGGTCGAGCGGCCGCCGGCCGCCGTTGGGGATGAGCCGACCATCGCGGCGGGAGTGGATCCGCTGCTCGATGAGCTGCGCGCCCTGCGGGACGGCGGCAAGGACGGGATCGCGGAGATTCAGGCCGCCGAGCGGGCGCGCACTGGCATTGCCTCGCTCAAGGTCGGATACAATCGCGTGTTCGGTTACTACATCGAGGTGACGAATACGCACCGCGAGGCGATTCCGTCAGACTACCAGCGGCGGCAGACGCTGACGGGTGCCGAGCGGTATGTCACGCCCGCCCTCAAGGAATTCGAAGAGCGGGTGCTGTCGGCTGCCGAGCGTATCGAGGTACGGGAGCGCGAGTTGTTCGAGGCGGCGCGCACGGCGGCCGGCCGAGAAGCCTCGCGGCTCCAGCAGGTGGCGCGCCTGATCGCGGAGCTGGATGTATTCGCTGCTCTCGCTGAAGTGGCGGAACGTGAGCGGTACACGCGGCCGGTACTGACCGACGACTTCAGCCTCGAGATCACGGCCGGGCGGCACCCGGTAGTCGAGCGGATGATGCCGCGCGAACAATTCATCCCCAACGACGTGCGGCTCACCGCTGCGGCGCGCGTGATCATCCTCACCGGCCCGAACATGGCAGGGAAGTCGACGATCCTGCGCCAGGTGGGTCTGATCGTATTACTCGCGCACATCGGCAGCTACGTCCCGGCGTCCGCAGCGACCATCGGCGTGACGGATCGCCTCTTCACGCGCGTCGGTGCGAGCGACAACCTGGTGCGCGGGCAGTCGACATTCATGGTCGAGATGTCCGAGACGAGCGCGATCCTCCATACCGCCACTGCGCGCAGCCTGGTGCTGCTCGACGAGATCGGGCGTGGGACATCGACGTACGACGGGGTATCGATCGCGTGGGCGGTGACCGAACATCTGCACAGCGTCACGGGGTGCAAGACGGTCTTCGCGACGCACTACCACGAGCTGGCACAGCTCGCTGACGAACTGGACGGGGTCCGTAACTTCAACGTGTCGGTGCGGGAAGTCGCGGACCGCGTGCTGTTCCTCCACCGGATGGAGCCGGGGCGTGCGGACCGGTCGTACGGCATCGAAGTCGGGAGGCTGGCGGGGTTGCCCGATGCGGTGCTGCAGCGCGCGCGCGAGGTGCTCCGCCAGCTCGAAGGCGAACAGTGGGCGGCCGCTCTTGGCGCGTCCCGCGGCGGACGGTCCCCGGCGGGACATCCGGGCACCCCGCGGGCGGATCCCGCGGACCAACTGCCGTTGTTCTCACCGGCCGCGCATCCCATCGTGGCAAAGCTGGCCACGATCGATCCGAGCGCCATGACGCCGCTCGACGCGCTGGTGCTGCTGGCGGCGCTCGCGCACGACGCGCGCACGGCGTGAGCGGCACCGCACCGGTCGCGGACGCTGTGTCCGGGGCGCATATTTCGGGACGGCGTGCCCGCACCCGGCGCCGATGACTCGTTCACACCTTCGACTCCACGACGCGGCAGGCGGCGCCAAGCGCCGCCGCGTGCGCGACACCGATGTCTGATACGCTCGCACATCCCTCCGGGCCCGGATCTCCTGCAGCGGCGGCGCTGCGGCGGACGCCACTGGCTGACCGCCACATCGCGCTCGGCGCGAAGATGGTGCCCTTCGCGGGGTATCTGATGCCCGTGCAGTATCCGGGCGGCATCACCGCCGAGCACACCGCCGTCCGCCAGCGTTGCGGGGTCTTCGACGTCAGCCACATGGGCGAGTTCGAGATCCGTGGCCCGGACGCCGTCGCGTTCGCCGCCCATGTCACATCCAACGATGTGCGAGCGCTCGCAGTGGGCCAGGTGCAGTACTCCGCCATCCTCAACTCTCGCGGCACCATCGAGGATGACTGCCTGGTCTACCGGTTCGCGGATCGTATCATGCTGGTGGTGAACGCGGGGAATCGGGAGAAGGACTGGCGGGTGCTCCGCGCCACGCTCGATGCATCCCCGCAGCGATTCGACTGCACGCTCACGGACGAGAGCGACGCCATCGCGCTACTCGCGCTGCAGGGACCGGAGGCTCAACGGATTCTGCAGCCGCTAGCCGAGACCGACCTCGGTGCCATCCGCTACTACTGGTTCGTGGAAGCCATGGTGGCCGGCGTCCCCGTGATTCTGTCGCGCACGGGGTACACGGGCGAGGACGGGTTCGAGCTCTACGCGCCGGCTGGCGACGCAGTCCATCTGTGGGACGCGCTGACCCGGTCGCGTGAAGTCACTCCAGCCGGACTCGGGGCGCGGGATAGTCTGCGCCTCGAGATGGGAATGGCGCTGTATGGGCACGAGATCGATGATACGACTACGCCGCTCGAGGCGAACCTCGCGTGGATCGTCAAACTGAAGAAAGGTGAGTTCGTGGGACGGGACGCGCTAGTCGCCCAGAAGGCGGCCGGGATCACACGGCGGCTCGTGGGATTCACCGTAGCCGATCGGGCGTTCCCCCGGCAGGGCTATCCGGTGTATCACGGGGGCGAAAGCAGTGGGCTCGTCTGCAGCGGCACCGTCAGCCCGACCCTGGGCATCGGGATCGGTACGTGCTACGTACCGGTGGACGTGGCCATCCCCGGCAGCGGCCTCGAGATCGAGGTGCGGGGCAAGCGCATCGCGGCGACGATCGTGCAGATGCCGTTCTACACGCGAAAGTAAGTACAGAAGAGAGAGCCGCAGAGTGGCGACAGGAGACTGGAGACGATGACCTCGTTGATGACCCCGAGTGGTGGTGCCCGGACTGTGCGTGGGCCTGGACCGTTGACCGACGCGGACAGCTTCGTCCCGCGGCACATCGGGCCGCGGCCCCATGATGTCGAGGCCATGGCGCGGTACCTCGGGTACGACTCCCTGGATGCGCTGATCGACGCGGTGGTGCCGGAGACCATCCGGTTTCGCCGGCCGCTGGCGCTCGGGCGGGGGCGTAGCGAGATCGAAGCGCTGCGATCGTTCCGCCAGGTGGCCGGACGCAACCAGATCTTTCGCTCCTTCATCGGGCTCGGCTACTACGCGTGTCTCACGCCGCCGGTGATCCAGCGCAACATCCTGGAGAATCCGGCGTGGTACACGGCGTACACGCCGTATCAGGCGGAGATCGCCCAGGGACGTCTGGAGGCACTGCTCAACTTCCAGACGATGGTCATCGATCTCACGGGACTCCCCGTGGCCAACGCGTCGCTGCTCGATGAAGCGACGGCAGCTGCCGAGGCGATGGGCGTCGCCTGGAACACCCGTGGCACCCACGAGCGGAACATCTTTTTCGTCTCTCGCGATTGTCATCCGCAAACCATCGAAGTGCTGCGGACCCGGGCGAAAGCGCACGGGATTCTCGTGGTCGTGGGCGACCATCGCGCCTTTGCCTTCGGGCCCACGGTGTTCGGCGCGCTCGTTCAGTATCCGGCGAGCGACGGGGCGGTCCCCGACTTCGGGACCCTGCGGGCGGCGCTCGATGCGAGCGTCACTCCGATGGGCGGCGCGGCATCCGAGGCCACGGGAGCGGCCGGCCGTGACGCGCGGCACGCGGCCGAGACGCCGATCCTCGTCGTCGCCGCGGACCTCCTGAGCCTGACGCTCCTCAAGCCGCCGGGCGAATGGGGGGCCGATATCGCGGTGGGCAGCACGCAGCGCTTCGGCGTGCCGCTCGGCTACGGCGGCCCGCACGCCGCGTACTTCTCCTGTCGTGAGGAGCTCACGCGGCAGATGCCGGGCCGGATCATCGGCGTCTCGCGTGATGCGGATGGACGGCCGGCACTGCGGATGGCGCTGCAGACGCGCGAGCAGCACATCCGCCGCGAGAAGGCGACGAGCAACGTCTGCACGGCGCAGGTGCTGCTCGCCGTCATGGCGAGCATGTACGCCGTGTGGCACGGCCCCGCCGGACTGCGCCGCATCGCCGAGCGCATTCACCGGCTGGCGGTGGCGTTCGCCGAGGGGGTGCACCGGCTCGGCTACGTCGTGACCCACGACGTGTACTTCGACACCGTGCGCGTGGAACTGGGGCGGCGGAAACTGAGCGAATTGCTCCGCGAGGCGCGTGCGCAGACGATCAACGTGCGCGTCCTGGCCGACGACGATGGACCGCCTGCGGTGAGCGTGTCGATTCAGGAAACGACGACACTGCGCGACATGGCGGACCTCTTCGCGGTGTTCAACGGCGGCCTTCCGGCGCCGTTCACGCCCGACCAGCTGGCGGATGAAGTCGGCGCCGAAATACCAGAGCCAGTGGCGCGCCGGAGCGCGTATCTCACGCATCCGGTGTTCAACCGCTACCAGTCCGAGACCGAGATGCTGCGCTACATCCGCCGCCTCGAGTCGCGCGACCTCTCGCTCACGACGTCGATGATCCCGCTTGGCTCGTGCACGATGAAGCTCAACGCCACGGCCGAGATGCTGCCGATCACGTGGCGTGATCTGTCCCGCATCCATCCGTTCGCTCCACGGGAACAGACCGACGGATACTCGATTCTGTTCGAGCGGCTGGAGCACGCCCTGGCGGAGATCACGGGGCTGCCCGCGGTCTCGCTGCAGCCCAACGCTGGCTCACAGGGTGAATACGCTGGGCTCCTGGTGATCCGCCGGCATCACGAATCGCGCGGCGAAGGGCGGACCCGGACCGTCTGCCTGATCCCGCAGTCCGCACACGGGACGAATCCTGCGAGCGCGGTGATGGCCGGACTGCGGGTGGTGGTCGTCAAGACCGACGCCCGCGGCAACGTGGATCTCGCCGATCTGAGAGCGAAAGCGAGCCTCCATGGCTCGGAGCTCGCGGCGTTGATGATCACCTATCCCTCGACCCACGGCGTCTTCGAGGAGGGGATCCGCGAAGTCTGCGACATCGTGCATGCGGCTGGCGGGCAAGTGTACCTCGACGGCGCCAACATGAACGCCATGGTCGGGCTCTGCCGGCCCGGCGACATCGGCGCCGACGTCTGCCATCTCAACCTGCACAAGACATTCTGTATCCCGCATGGCGGCGGGGGGCCCGGCATGGGGCCGATCGCGGTCGCCGCGCATCTCGCGCCCTACTTGCCGGGGCACCCGCTGGCCGATGTCGGTGGCGTGGAGGGCATTGGTCCGGTGTCGGCGGCTCCGTGGGGCAGCGCGAGCATTCTGCCGATCTCGTACATGTACATTGATCTCATGGGTGCCGAGGGGCTCGCGCGGGCGACGAAAGTCGCGATCCTCAATGCCAACTATGTCGCCCGGCGGCTCGAGACATTTTATCCGGTGCTGTACAAGGGGACGCGCGGGCTCGTGGCGCACGAATGCATCATCGACACGCGTCCCTACAAGGCGTCGGCCGGCGTCGAAGTCGAGGATATCGCCAAACGCCTCATGGACTACGGATTCCACGCCCCGACGGTCTCGTTTCCGGTGGCGGGGACGCTCATGGTGGAGCCGACGGAGAGCGAATCGAAAGAGGAGCTCGATCGGTTCTGCGACGCGATGATCGCGATCCGCGAAGAGATCCGTGAGATCGAGGAGGGACGTGCCGACCGCCAGCACAACCTCCTGAAACGGGCGCCGCACACCCTGGAGCAAGTCGTGTCGAGTGGATGGGATCGCCCGTATACGCGCGAGCAGGCGGCATTTCCCGCGCCGTGGACCCGGCTGCACAAGTTCTGGCCGTCGGTCGCACGGATCGATAGCGCGTTTGGCGACCGGACGCTGGTGTGCAGCTGCCCGCCCACCGACGCGTACGCGGATGAGACCGTGCCGGCCGGATCGCCGCGCCCCGCCCGTGCTGCGCCGTGAGGCGTGAGCGGGTTACCGGCGCGTGCCGGCCGGTCCGCGGAGCCGGGCTGCCCGGCGTGGCCGTGTGGATGGCCGTGTGTGTCGTCATCGCGGGATGCATCACGCAGGACGACGCCAGGAAGCTTGTCGCGGATCTGCAGGAATCACAGACATCGCGGCCCGATGTCCCTCCGGCGATGCTCACGCGCGATCCGATTCGCTATCCGGCATCGATGTACGCGCAGCACGCCCAGGGCAACGTGACGTTGCGCATCTTCATCGACGCGATCGGCCGCGTACATGCCGAATCCACGCAGGTCGTCGAATCGTCGGGCGTTCCGGCGTTCGATTCCGCGGCAGTTTCGGGCGTCCGGGATCTGCAATTCACACCAGCGAAGCGCAAAGGCACGCCGGTCGCGGTGTCAGTGCTGTTTCCGGTGTATTTCCGGCACCCGCAGGGGTCACCTGTTCCGGGTGACACCGTGCTGCATCGCGGCGACAATCCGGCCGCCGCTCCGCGCGGGGCGGCCGGCGACACCTCGGGCAAGTAACGTGGCTCGGCGAGGCGGAGACGGGCACGCCAACGGCGGCGACGGGGGCGGGCGTCCCGCGGAGCATCCCCCCGGGCATACGCCGGGAGCGACGCGACGCATCACGCCGACGGGCCGGCAGGCGGCGCGCGGGCACGTCGAGCGCAACCGGCGCCCGTACGACACAGTGCTGGACACGATCGGATGGACCCCGCTCATCCGGCTCAATCGCGTGACGCGCGGGATCGTGACGCCGGTGTACGGCAAGGCGGAGTTCTTCAACCCCGGCGGCTCGGTGAAGGACCGGATCGGCATGCCGATCATCGAGCAGGCCGAGCGCACGGGAGCGCTCAAGCCGGGCGGCACGATCGTCGAGGGCACCAGTGGCAACACCGGCGTGGGGCTCGCGATCGCGGCCGCGCTCAAGGGTTACAAGTGCATCTTCACGATGCCCGACAAGATGTCGCAGGAGAAAGTCCGGTTACTCAAGGCGTTCGGCGCCGAAGTGATCGTGACGCCGACGGCAGTGCCGCCGGACCATCCGGACCACTACGTCGTGATGGCGCGCCGCATCGCCGCCGAGACCCCGAACGCGATCCTGGCCGACCAGTTCTACAACCAGGCCAATCCCGACGCGCACTATGCGACGACCGGCCCCGAGCTGTGGGAGCAGACGGGCGGGCGGATCACACATTTCGTGGCCGCGGCGGGGACCGGGGGGACGATCACCGGCGTGGGCCGCTATCTCAAAGAGCAGAACCGGCGCATCCGGGTGATCGCCGGGGATCCCGCCGGGTCCATCCTCGCGGAGACGTGGCGCACGAAGGGTAAGACCGTGCCCGAAAGCTCGCCCTACAAAATCGAAGGCATCGGGCAGGACAAGGTCCCCGGGACGCTCGACCTCGGTCTGATCGACGAGTTTCACACGGTGAGTGATCGCGAGAGCTTCGCGATGGCGCGCCGCCTGACCCGCGAGGAAGGATTGTTCGTGGGCGGGTCGTCGGGACTCATCGCGCACGTCGCCCTGCAGATCGCACGCGAAGTGAATGATCCCAGCGCGTGTATCGTCACCTTCCTGTGCGACACGGGCGAGCGCTATCTCTCGAAGTTGTACAGCGACGAGTGGATGCGAGAGAACCAGATGCTTGACCCCGATCGCGTGACGCTGGGGGATGTGATGAAAGGCAAGGAGGGCGCGCAACCCGCTGTGGTGACGGTGGCGCCGTCCACGACCGTTCGCCAGGCGCTTCGCCTTATGAGCCTCCACGATGTGTCGCAACTGCCCGTGATGGACCGGGAGCGGTGTGTCGGGTCGGTGACCGACTGGTCGCTGTCCGCGAAGAGCCTGTCGGACGCCAAAGTGCTCGACGCCACAGTGAGTGACGTCATGGATGCGCCGTTCCCCACGGTCGACGCCAACCGGCCGGCCGATTCCGTCGTCAAGCTGTTGTCGAAAACCAGTCCGGCGGTGCTGGTGACGAGCCCCGGCGGCACCGCGGTACAGGGTATCGTGACGCGATCCGACCTCCTTCATTTCCTGATGGCGCGATAGCCGTGAACATCACGGTGATCCTGGGCGGAGCATCATCGGAGCGGGATGTGTCCCTGGCGTCGGGCTTCCGAGTGATCGATGCGCTCCGCTCCGCCGGGCATCGCGTCTCGGCCGTCGATCCGGTGAGTGGCGTGCTGCGTTCCTCGGCGGAACTCACCCTGCGCTCGGCGGGGATGAAAACGGAGCCGCCGTCGCTGGCCGATCTCGCGAAACTCGGGGCGGCGCGGCGGAGGGAGCTGTCTCCCGAAGTGGTGCTCCTCAGCGAAGTCCGAGAGGCCGATGCCGTGTTCCTCGCGTTGCACGGCGGCCAAGGTGAGGACGGCACCATACAGGCGATGCTCGACTCCGTCGGCGTGGCGTACACCGGCAGTGGCCCGCTCGCGAGCGCGCTGGCGATGGACAAGGATCTGTCGAAGATCCTGTTTCGCGCAGCGGAGGTGGGGACCGCAGAGTGGCTGATGGCGCCGGCGACGGACGAGGCGATCGAGCGGACGCTCGGCTATCCGGTCGTGGTCAAGCCGTCCAAGCAGGGCTCGACCGTCGGGTTGAGCGTGGTGCGGGAGCGGGCGGCACTGCAGCCGGCGATTGCCAGCGCCTATCAGTACGACGACGAAGTGATGATCGAGCGGTTCATTCCCGGGCGCGAGTTGACCATCGGGGTGTTGGGAGACGAGGCGCTGCCGGTGGGGGAAATATTCCCAAAGCATGAGATCTACGACTACGAGTGCAAGTACACGACTGGCATGGCGAGTGAGGAGTTCCCGGCTCGGGTGACGCCCGCGCAGGCGGCGGCGTTGCAGGATCAGGCGCTGCGGGCGTTCCGCGCGCTCAAGTTGCGGGGATACGCCCGGATCGACTTCCGTATGGACGCGGCGGGCGCGCTCTACTGCCTGGAGGCGAATACGCTGCCAGGGTTGACCGAACTGAGCCTCATGCCGCAGGCCGCCGCGGCGCGGGGGCTGTCGTTCGTGCAGTTGTGCGAGCGAATCGTGGCGATCGCGACCAGTCCGGCATAGCGGGCTTCCCTTCGGCGTTCCGGCGGCCGCCGGGCGGTCCGGACGGATGCGTGGCGTGACCGGCTGCGCGCGCGGGTCGTCGCTCGGCGAGTAGTGCGGCGGTAGCAGCCAGGTGCCGGAACGGGCGCATGGCAACCGTGTTACACTACATACGGTCGTTGCCCGCGCGCCTCACGGCTGGCGCGACGACCGTCGCTATCCGACCGCCGACCACGCCCGCCGATGTCTTTCTCCGCCACAGAGGAGTTCGACGAGAGCCCGCGGACCACTCCCGCGGTGCAGTGGTTGATCGGGATCAACGTCCTGATCTACCTCGTGCAGGTCACGCTGGTCGGCACGCCCGACATGGAGCGGTGGCTGGGCTTCGACGCGCGCGACCTCGTCCGCCTGCAGTCGCTGTGGACGATCCTCACGTACATGTTCGTGCACGCGAGCCTGCTCCATCTCCTGGGCAACATGGTGATGCTGTGGGTATTCGGGCCGCGCGTGGAGCGCGCGTGGGGATCGGGCGCGTTCGTCCGGTATTATCTGCTGTGCGGGTTGGGCGGATGGCTCGCGCATCTCCTGATCGCGCGCGACTACACGCTGGTCGGGGCGTCCGCCGCCATCTACGGCGTGATGCTCGCGTATGCCGTCCGGTGGCCGGACGACGAGTTCCTGCTCTGGTTTGTGGTGCCGGTGCGGGCCAAATGGCTGGTCGCAGGGTGTGTGGCGATCGACGTCGTGCTGGGCGCGTCGTCGCTCGACGGCGGAGCGGGCGGTGTCGCGCACTTCGCACATCTGGGCGGACTTCTCGCGGGCTGGCTCTATCTCCACACGCCGCCCGCGGGACTCGACCTGTTGCGGTCGCCGCGGGTCTCGTCGGCGCCCGACGTTCCCGACGAGCCGCCGCGCGCGGTGCCGCGGGGGATGCCGCGACAGCCGCGGGAATCACGCGACCGTCACGACACCGACGAGATCGTCGCGAAGAGCAAGGCCGCGGTGGCAAAGCGGCCGGCACCGGCCCCCGCGCCGCGCCTCGCGCCTCGCGGCCGTCGCGGAGACGACATCAACGCGCTGCTCGACAAGATCTCGCGCCATGGGCTCGACAGCCTGACGAGCGACGAGCGCCGGCTGCTGGAAGAAGCGTCCCGCCGCCTCCGCGGAACGGAATAGCGAGTACCGCTATCGCGTGCCGGCGGTGGCCGTGATGACCGACTTGATCCCGCCGCGGATGTTGAAGTCGCCGACGACCCGCATCCATCGGGGGGCGACACCCGTGACGAGATCGTCGAGGATGCGGTTCACGGCGCGCTCGTAGAAGATCTCATCGTTGCGGAAGCTCCAGAGGTACAACTTGAGACTCTTCAACTCGACGCACTTCTGGTCCGGCACGTAGGTGATCGTGACGATCCCGAAATCAGGGGCGCCGCCCTTGAGGAGCGACAGGTCGGACGTGTCGCCCTCGATGCCCCCAAGCGGGCAGAGCGACGTAAACTCAGGACACGTCATCTCGATTTCGTAGTTCCGCCCCGGGTGGGGGTTCGGAAACGTCTCGAGCAATTCGGCGCGGGGCATGCGGGAAACGTAGCGGGTTTATGGCGGGCCCATGTGCATCGCGCGGCGCCCATAGCCGCCGGATGATCGGCGGCGACGTACCTGCCGCTAACGAAACCCGGCCGCTCGTGGCAAATTCCAGTGCGCGATCACACCGTCACAGCACGCACGTCGCATTGTGCGCGTCACAGCGTGCCACTTTCACTGGTTGGAGGCGTGTCTCATGGTGTCTCGTCTTACCATCGCAACTGTTGCCGCCGTGTTCAGCACAGTCGCATACGCGCAGCAGAAGGTGAACGTCCCCGGCCATGGTGCCGCCAGCCTGTCCGCCGCCACCGTGGCGGTACACAGCACGACGGCCCCCGATGAGCAGGGTATGAAGATGACGGCGACGTTGACGCCGCAGAAAGGTGGAACGATCGCCGGCACGGCGACCGTCGAGCCGGGGACCAGCGCCGGGACAACCGTCGCGACCGTCTCGCTCACCGGCGCGAAGCCGGGCGCGGTGTACCCGTGGCATGTGCACGTCGGCAAGTGCGGGATGACACCGGGCGGCAAGGTGTGGGGAGATGCATCGGCGTACAAGCCGCTCACGGCCGGCAGTGATGGCACGGCCAAGGGGACCGCGACGATCAGCATGGCGGTGCCGGCGTCGGGCGGCTACTACGTCAACATCCACGCATCTCCGTCGGACATGGCGACCATCGTGTCCTGCGGCAATCTCGGGATGTGATGCCGCGATAGGGCCGGAGGGAGTTGGCGGGCGTTCACCTGAACGCCCGCCGCTCGCTCCGCTGTCCTATCCGGTTTGTTCGCGTCCAGTCCCGCGGTGCCAGAGGACCCACACCAGGAGTGCGGCACCGCAGGTCACCCCCATGTCGGCGATGTTGAACGTCCAGAACCGCACGTCGCCCATGCCCACGTCGATGAAATCCACGACCCCGCGGGCAGACCGCAACCGGTCGGCGAGATTGCCGAGCGCGCCGCCCGTGATCAGGGCGAGCGCCACCGATTGCGCGATGTCATTGGGGCTGGCGCGCCGATAGGCGGCGCCCAGCACCGCGAGTGCCACGAGGGCAGCGATCGTGAATCCCCACCGCGAGGCATTGCCGAGGCTCATGCTGAACGCCGCGCCGGGGTTGAAGGCGAGCGTAAAGCGGATGAACGACCCGATCACATCGTGTGGCGAATACGCCGGGGCCAAATGATCGACCGCGATCTGCTTGGTTGCGCAATCGGCGAGGAAGACGCCGGCCAGGATCGGCCAGAAGGTAGCGGTCTTGGGGGACACGGTGGAAAATTAATCACATGATCGGCCCCCGACCGACGACCATCGTCCGATCCGTGCGCCTGTCTGAGCGCCTGGACGCCTCGATCACGATCGCCAGCGAAGCGTTTCAATGGACGGGCAGCTTCAAGTTTCGCGCGGCCTCCAACGTCGTGGCCTCGATTCCCCACCCCGCCGTCATTACGGCGAGCTCCGGGAACTTCGGGCAAGCGATGGCCTACGCCTGCCGGTTGGCGGGAAAGCGGTGCACGGTGGTCATGCCGGCCAACTCTGCGCAGGTCAAGATCGCGGCGGTCCGTGACTACGGTGCGCGCGTAGACCTCGTCGACACGGCGACCGTCCGGCGCGAGCACCGCGTGGCGGAGCTGGCCGCCGCCGACCCCGCCGCGTACGTCGCGAGCGCGTACGACGACCCGCTTGTGATCCAGGGCAACGCGACGCTGGGGCGGGAGCTCGCGGCGATCAACGCGGCGGCGGCCACCGCGGCCAGCGCTGGCGACGGCACGGGCAGCGGGCCGTTCGATGCGATTCTCGCACCGATCGGCGGCGGCGGGCTGTCAGCGGGCGTGCTCTCCGGGCTTCGCGATGCCGGCGACATGACGCCGGTCTGGGGCGTCGAGCCCGCGATCGCGAACGACCTCGTTCGCTCACTCGCCGCGGGCCGGATCGTCGCACAGGACCGGGAGCCGCAAACCATCGCCGACGGCGCCCGGACGCGCAGCGTCGGCGTGCACAACTGGGCGGTGCTGGAGCGTGGGCTCGCCGGTGCGATCGAAGTGTCCGAAGACCAGATCCGCGAGGGTCTCCGCATGTGTTTTCACCTCGCCAATCTCAAAGTCGAGCCAACGGGCGCCATGACGGTGGGGGCTATGCTGGCTGCGGCCCAGCGCTTTCGCGGGCACCACGTCTGCTGCATCGCGAGCGGGGGCAACGTGGATCCGCAGGTCTTCTGGGACATCGCCGGCGAGCCGCCCGGGCACGACACTAGGCTGGCCTCCACGCCGCGCTGACCCGCCGTTTTCAGCCTTCGGCGGCGTGGCCTCTTTTTCGCGATGCGACTGACACCTCCTCGATAGGTGACATGACCGGCACTGGCAATCGGTCCGACGACCGGCCGCGCGGACACCGGCCCTACCCGCACGAGGTACTGACGGCGGGATACCTCGCCGTGACAGGTGCGTTGGGCGCGTTGCTCGGCCATCCGGCGTTGATCTGGCGGAACGTCGTGGCGCACACGATCGGGATCATCGTCATCCTCGTCGTCCTGCCCAGGCTCCCGCAACGCCGATGGGTGGTCGCGGTGCGCGACTGGGGACTCGTGTTCGTCCTGCCGTTCCTGTACGTGGAGGTGGCCCACCTCAACCGCCTCCTGAGCACGGGCTACCACGACAACACGATCCAGTCGGTCGAGATGGCGCTGTTTCACGCGCCGCCCGGCGCCGCGCTACGGCACGTGCTGCCCTGGTGGCCGGTCGACGAGTATCTGCACTTCACGTACGTCGCGTACTACGCTCTGCTGCCCTTGCTCGGCGGCGCGCTCTATTTCACGGGCCGGCGGCGCGAGTTCCGGTACGTGCTGGCGACCGTCCTCGGCACGTTCTACGTGTGCTACATCTGCTTCATCCTGTATCCGGTGGCGGGACCGTGGTATCACACCCCCCATCTGGACACCGCGTCGCTGGGGCGTTTCTTCCCGAACCTCGTTCAGACGGTACTCGAGCGGGCGGCGTCGAAGGGGGCCGCGTTTCCGAGCTCGCATGTCGCCGTCGCGGTCGTGATCTGGCTGCTCGCGTGGCGATTCGCCCGGCGGGTCTTCTGGATCCTGGCCTTGATCGTTCCCGCCCTCGCGTTGGGGACGGTGTACGGCGGGTTTCACTACGCGGTGGACGCCGGGGCGGGGCTGCTCGTGGGCGTGGCGGGATATTTTGCCGCACCCCACGTCCACCGATTCCTCGGCGGCGACATGCCGGAGCCCGGACTCGGCGGCATCGAGGGCGCCAGACCCAGCGTCTCCGCACCAGCAGACGCCAACGTAGCGGAGGCCGCGTAACGATCGGGCGTCTTGCCCGCTTTTGGACGACGGAAGGAGAAACGACAGGGTCGCTCACCGCGTCCCTAGATGTGCCCAATGATTCCGAGCGCCCGATCAGCCGAGATGGCCACCGTGGATGATTTGGAGATGCCCACGGCGGACGGGGCGACCGCGGAATGGCTGCGGCGGTCCGACCGCATTCGTGTGGGCAGCTTGGCGGCGTTCCTGCTGGTGCTGGCGTTCGAGCCGCTGGTCGGCGTGCCTGTGCGCCCCGCTGCCTATGGTGTCATCGGGCTCTGGCTCGGCTGCGCCATCCTTTTCGAGCGCGGACTGCACGGCGTCCGCAGCCGCCGCGCCACCGATGGCTGGCGTACCGCCATGCTGGCCGCCGACATCGCCTTCATCACGTTGGCGCGATACGAGTCGGGGGCGACGCGGTGGTTCGGTGAGTCCGGCTATCTCATCGTCGTCGTCATCGCGGCGGGCGCACTGTCTCTTCGCTCGACGATCCTGCTGACCGCGTTCGCCTCAGCGGCATACGGATCCTTACTGCTCGCCCAGCAGACGGCGCTGGCATCGTCCGGCGCTCGCGCGGGCTATCTCCTCGACCAGCCGGCCGGCCGTGCCAGCGTGGGCGCATGGGCGCTGGGCACCGTGCTGCTCGTGGCGTTCGCCGTCCTAGTGCGCGCGCTCGTCGCGCTGCTCGAGCGAAGCGAGGCCCGGCACCGGATGATGTTCGAGGCCAGCCCGCGCCCCATGTGGGTGTACGACGCGGACACGCTGCGGTTTCTCGCTGTCAACCACGCCGCGATTCGCGACTACGGCTACTCGCGCGAGGAATTCCTGGCGATGGATCTCACCGGGATCCGGCCGCCCGAAGATCACGACGCGATCCGATCGGCGGTGGCGCGCACGACGGACTCGTATCTGCACTCGGGCACCTGGCGGCACCGGCGCCGCGACGGGCGCGACATGGATGTCGAAGTGGCGTCGCACCCGATCCGCGTCGGCGGCCGCCACGCGCGCCTCGTGGTCGTCACCGACGTCACCGAGCGGACGCGTCTCGAGACGCGCCTCCGCGAGACACAGCGCCTGGAGGCACTCGGCAGGCTGGCCGGCGGCGTCGCGCACGAGTTCAACAACCTGTTGGCGGCCGTCCTCGGGCACGCCGAACTGTTGCTGGTCGAGATGCCGGCGGGCAGCGCGCGCCGGGACAGCGCGGAGGAGATCGTGCGCGCGGCCCGCCGCGGATCGGACCTGACTCGCCATATGCTGGCGTTCGGGCGGCGGCAACTACTTCGCCCCGAAGTCGTGGACGTGAACACCGTCGTCCAGGACATCGAGCGGTTGCTGCGCCCGCTGCTGGCGGCGGACGTCCGGGTCTCGCTCACCCTGCCCGGTGAGCCGTGCTGGGCGCGGGTAGACCGCAGCCAGTTCGAGCTTGTGATCATGAATCTCGCCATGAACGCCCGGGACGCGATGCCGAGTGGCGGGGCGCTGACGGTGGAAACGTCGGTGACGTCGCTTGGAGAGGCCGACCGCCATCGCCACCCCATGGCCGCAGTCGTCGCCGGGCGATACGTCCGTCTCACGGTGAGCGACACGGGCACCGGCATCAGTCCCGAGATCGCGGAGCGGATCTTCGAGCCGTTCTTCACGACGAAACCGGTCGGCCGCGGCACGGGGCTCGGACTTTCGACCGTCTACGGCATTGTGAAGCAGTCTGACGGCTACGTGTGGCCCTATAGCGAGCCGGGTCACGGCACCTCGATGCACGTCTACCTGCCGTGCGTCGCGGCGCCCGCGACGGCGGTCGCGCATGCGTCGCGTCTGACACCGGAAGCGCCGATGATCCGCGCGCGCGCCAGCAGCGCGGACGCCAGTCCGGGGGTCACTCGGGGCGCGGGTGGCGCGGGTGAGCCACCGAGCGGCGGCAGTGCGCCACGCGCCCAGCCACACACGGCCCTCGGGACAGCGCCTCCCCTTGTCGAAGCGGAGACGCCGGAGCCGATCACCGTGCTGGTGGCGGATGACGAAGCCGCGCTTCGGACCGCGGCGAGCCGGGTGCTGCGCGCTGGCGGCTACCAGGTGCTCGAAGCGGCGAACGGGGAGCAGGCGCTGGCTCTCGCGTCGGCGTGGCCGGGCCGGGTGGATGTCCTACTGACGGACGTCGTCATGCCCGGGATGGGCGGCGTGGACCTCGTCGCCCGCATCTCGGCGATTGATCCGGCAATCCGGGTGGTCTACATGTCGGGGTATCCGCAGAGCCACCTCGAGGCCATGGGCGGGCTGGCTGGCGGACATGCGTTTATCGACAAACCATTCGGTCTGGACACGCTGCTGGCCGCAGTCCAGGGAGCCCTGGTAGTCGAGGCGTAGCCCAGTCCGGTATACCACCACCGATATAAACACCAGTAGTCGTCAGCCGGGCGGCCCCGTGGGGCTGTCAGCGGGGCAGCGATGTGGCGACGGGCTGGCGGGCCGTCCCGAATTATCTTGCAAGTTTTTGCTGACGCCGCTAATTTCATGGGAGCGAGTGAGGCGCCAAATTGGCGCCGTCGTTGGTACCAGTTCGGCAGTTCGGGACTTGGCCACACGCGGGTCCCGATTCGTTTTTTCCGGGCTGGTCATCACGATTCACTTGCTCGCGCGGCGACAGGCGCCGCGTGAACACTGTCGTCGGCAGGTACGGTACGTCCGGACTCCGACAACATCAATATCATTCAGGAGTACGGCAATGCGTACCACCGGCACGGTGAAGTGGTTCAACGACGCCAAGGGCTTTGGTTTCATCACGCCCGAGGGCGGCCAGAAGGACTGCTTCGTGCACCACTCGGCGATTCAGGGCAGCGGCTTCAAGTCGTTGGCTGAAGGCGAGCGCGTGGAGTTCGACATCGTTCAGGGCCAGAAGGGCCCCGCTGCAGAGAACGTCACAAAGCTCGGGCGATAACGAACGGTTAGCAGTTCGGCAGTAAACACGAGGGCCGGTTGCGGTAATACGCAGCCGGCCCTTTGTGTTTCTCGGCGGATCCCCGCCCGTCGTTCGCTATCCGATCAGCGGTCGTACCGCACGAGCGCCGCGGGGCCGTCGTGCGCCAGGATGCGCACCATGGTGTGCGTGCGCTGGTCGATCCAGAACCGCTCGGTGACATTGCCGGGGAAATCAGCGGCTACGACCCAGCACACGGCCGGCTGCCCGCTGCGCGTCGTGATGCGTTCCACGGCCTCGACGCGCACGTCCAGCGGAGCGACCTGCTCGTCAGCGGGGAAATAGACCGGGATCGAGGCGTGGTATCCGATGGCCAGCGGGAGTGAGCGGAGCAGCAGATCGACCGCGGCCGACGTGTAGGCGGAGTCGGGTACCGGCGACACCGAAATCCGCAGGGGGCGTTCGGGCGCGGAATCGTTGACCACGAGCTGGCTGCGACCGAATGCGAGCGTGACGACGCGGCCACCCTCGAGCAATGCCGTCTGGCGCAGCGGGCGAAGCGAGTGCGCATCGACCCATGTCGTCGTCTCGACGATCACTGAAGACGAATCCCGCTGCTCGAACGCGACTTCGAACGCGTCGCGGCCGTCCGGCTCGACCACACGGCGGACGCGTTGTATCGTCATGCCGATGTCCACGCGGGCCCGGCCGCGACTTTCGTCGCCCGACGAGCGGCGATACACGACCGGCGCCGCGTCCGACTCCCGCGAGATCACCATCGTATCCGTGCCGGGCAGCAGCCAGTGCACATCGAGCACACTGCCCACGGGCCGCATCGCCTGCTCGACTGCGGGCGATGGGGCGGTTCGTGGTGCGGCCTGCGGCGGGGCGTGGCAGCCACTCACGAGCGCAGCGCCGAGCGTCATACCGAACGCGATGCTCCGCCTCATGCTCAGCGTCATGCTCGGTGTCATGCTCGGTGTCATGCTGCGCGCGATGGGAGCCGTGGAGGCAGGGAGAGAATGCATCGGAAGCTCGGTGCGAGCGGGAGGAAGTGAGCGGTCGGTGGCCGCGATCATGCGGCGACGCCGTCGCCGGACACGCGGGCGCGGGACCGGTGTGCCGTGCGGGCCTGTGCGATGCGTGCGCCAAGCTCTCGGAGGAACGCGTCGCGATTCGCCGGAGTGTACGCGAACACGCGAGACGTTCCGCTGCGGCGGATGACGACGAGTGGAGAGGAGCGATTGATGAGGCCCGTGACCCGCGTCTTCCCAGTCGCGTGCCGGAAAATCAGCTGGCGGCGTGTCGTGGGCGACGCTTCCGCGATATCGCGGTACGGAATCCGGCGGATTGGCAGGACGCGCAGCAGCGCGACCTGCAGCGCCTGGTCGCCGAAGCGGACATCCAGCAGGATGGGTGACAACTCACCCGAGCGGATGCCGCGGATCGTCCAGGTGAGCCCGGCGATCACAGCGAAGGGGATGGCGATCGCAGCGGGATGACTCGTCACGGGGCGGGGGCCAGAGAACCGGCGTTCCAGCGACAAAAGAGGCTCGTGGGGGAGACGATTCGGCTGCCCTGAGAGCACAAAACGCGTCCCGAATCGTTGGCGAGCGGCGATTGGCGGGGACAACACAGCCGGGGGGCCGGCTGCGTGTCGCTGCAGCCGGCCCCCGGTGACGCCGATCCGTGCGGCGAATGAACCGCGCGCCTGCTATGGCTCCAGGTACTGGTAGAGCGACACCAGCCGGATGGCACGATAGAATGCGCCGCGATTGTGCAGGGAATAGGTCCCGATTCCGACCGGCTTGCCCTGGGCGTTCACTTCGTGGATCTGTCCCGCGAGTCCGAATCCCACAAGCGTGTTACCGCTCTTGAGGCGCTGGACGGATCCGACCGCATCGGTGAAGATCACCGGATTGGGCTCATACTCCCACACCAGTGTGGCCGTCATCTTCGTCAAGTCGAGCGTGTATTCGGCGGCCCGGGTGTGCGGCGGCGTGTGCCGCAGCCCGTTGTCGTACAACAGAATGTTGCCGTTGTCGAGTACCCGCACACTGTGCTGCCCGCTGAAGAAACCGAGTGGATCCTTGAGGATGGTGAACTGGGTCTGCCGTCCGCCGAGCTGCCACATCCGCGCGCCCGTCTGGTAATTGAGCTTGACGATGGCGCCCATGTGCCGGAACGACACCACGTAGTTGCTGTCCAGATCGAAGGCCAGCGAATTCGAATGATCGAAGTCGTCCGGCGGATCGACACCGGTGGGCTCGATCCAGTCCTGGATCGTGTAGTGGTCCCAGGCGTCCCAGAGGAACTGCACGCTGCCCGCCGGAAACTCGCGGATGACCTGGTGCCCGATGCCCGTGCCGTTGGCCGGCCCGCCCAGCGCCGAAAAATCGAACGGGCGGCTCGTGTAGCCGAAGAAATGCAGGATCGGCGCATTGACTGTGCCGGTCTCGATCAGCTCATGGGAATCCATCTCTTCGCCGGCCGGTGGTGCGTAGGTGGCAATGACCTCGCCGGTCGGCAGAATCTCATCGTAGACCTCGGGGACGTTGTCATCGCCCTGCGATCCGCCATACGCGAGCGTGAAGTGGCCGTTCTTCTGCTGCTTGGACTCCGCGGATCCGGTGCCCGGCGGAAACTCCCGGTACCACCGGACGCGGCCCTTGGAGTCGAAGATGACCATCAGCACACTGTCGCCGGTATAGAGGATCGGCGACACCAGCGTGTAACCCGGGCCGAAGCTGCCCGAGATGTTGAGTACCGCGGTCTGGACGTATGGTGAGAGCGGTCCTGTGGCGAACTGGAACGGCTCGGCGGTCCGGCCGTGCGCGCCGTATATCTCCAACGTATTGGAATACGTCGCGTTCGGGAGCAGGCCGAGGGTGGCGATGCGCCCGGAGTCGCCGGTCAGCGCTACGAATGGCGTGGCGGCCGCGGTGTCGCCCGGTGTCGAGTAGAGCACCCGCGCGGAGTCCGCGTTGGTGGCCGTGAACGTCACGATCGTCGAGAGCGAGTTGAGCGGATTCGCCTGGACGGCATATCCCGTGACGAGTGGCGCGAGCGCAGAGTTGGGGGCCGCGACGCCGGTCGTGTGGTCGTTCGAGCACGCCGCGAGGGCGAAGAGCCCGAGGACCGCGAGCGCGGCGACTGCGGCACGCGCTCGGGGGGCGCGAGACCCATCGGAACGGGTGTGTCGGGTCGGCATTAGAGTAGGGAGCCGGGAGTGGTCGCGTGCTTGCGGTGGCGGCAGTGCGGACGCACGCGGACGATGGACCGGGACAGGCTTGTTACCAATACCGCCTCTTTCCGGCAAAGTGTTGGGCTGGGGCGTTGGGCCAGGCGTGCGCCGGAACCGCGCAAATTGCCACCCCGTGGGCCTGGCGTCGAGTGGGGGAGCCGTATCACAACCGAGCTCACGACCCATCTCACGACCGTCGTTCGCGCCACCCCGGATGCACAAACGATGCACGATGTTGTACGACCATGCGCGACGGGACCGGTTCGGATTGTCAAAATCGTCCCACGGAGTGGGGCCTGCTGTGAATGGCATTCACCCGGGGTAGCCCGCCGCAAATCAGGGGCGAGCGGCACTTTCGCCCGTCTCCGGTTCTTGACAGCACCACCTCGGCCCCCCACGCTTGTCGCCTGTTACATGGCGTGACCTGGCAGTTACAGCCGGGCAACGCCTGGTGTCGGCCGCGTGTCCCCAGACATGCCGTGCCAGCCGGCTCGCTCCGTGCGCGCGCGGGACGCACGGATGCGAGAACCCCGATGTTCCTGCGCGAGGAGGATACGAAGTGCAGAGACTCTTGTTCGTGATGCGGGGAGCGGCGATCGGAGCCGCGCTCCTGGCCGTGGCAATGTGGCCCGCCGCGCGGGCGAACGCGCAGGGGACGCTGCGGCCCCTGACGGGGCGAGTGATTGACGGCGAGGACAAGGCACCGATCCCCGCGGCATCGGTCCAGGTGGTGGGCACCACCCTCGGCACGACCACGACGGACAGCGGCACGTTCTCGGTGCGCGTGCCGCAGGGCGCGGCCACCCTCACGATCCGCCGGATCGGCTTTCGCGCGGTGACCGTGATCGTGGCCGCGGACCAGGGCGACGTGGCGGTCAGCCTCGCGCGCGACATCCTCGAGCTGCAGCAGCAGGTCGTGACGGGCGTCGCGACGAGCGTGGCCTCCGAGAACGCGGCGAACGATGTCGCGGTGGTGACCTCGGCGAACCTCAATCGCGCGCCTGCCCCGACGGTGGAGAACGCGCTGCAGGGCAAAGTGCCGGGCGCCGTGATCCAGCAGAACAACGGCGGCGATCCGGGTGGCGGGATGCAGGTCCAGATCCGCGGCATCACGTCGCTGTTCGCGAACGCGTACCCGCTCTACGTCGTCGACGGCGTGATCGTCAACAACGAGACCGTCAACAGCGGCCTCAACACGATCACCCAATCCAATGGTGGCGCGGGGTCGAACTCGCAGGACCTCAGTCCGAATCGCATCGCCGATCTCAACCCCGAGGACATCGAGACGATCGAAGTCCTCAAGGGTGCGTCGGCGTCCGCGATTTACGGGTCGAAAGCGTCGGCCGGCGTGATCATCATCACGACCAAGAAGGGCACGGCCGGCAAGCCGCGGATCGAGCTGTCGCAGAAAGTCGGCCAGTTCGACATCTCGAACACCTACGGCCTGCGCACATTCCCGACGCTCGCCAGTGCCGTCGCCTGGGGCAACGAATTCGGGTATAACCCGGCCACCATCAAGGCGGAGTACGGCGGGCCGCAGAACTACCAGAGCCAGTTGTTCGGCAACAACCAGTTGGCGTACGAGACCGACGCGAGCATCAGCGGGATCACCGGGAACACCCAGTACTTCCTGTCCGGGCTCGCCAAGTACGACAATGGCACCATGACGAACACCGGGTACAACAAGCAGACCGTCCGGTCCAACATCACGCAGACGCTCTCCAGCAACCTCACGGCAACGGCGAATGTCAATTTCGCGCATGACGTCACGCGTCGCGGGGTGTCGGGCAACGACAACATCGGCGTGAGTCCGTACGACGTCTTCTCGTACACGCCGCAGTTCGTGATGCTCGACCACAAGGTGAACGGCGTGTGGCCGGTGAATCCATTCGGACCCGCGAACCCGTTCGCCGACGCGACCGAGATCCAGACGCCCGAGACGGTCAACCGGTTCATCGGCGGCGGCAACATTGACTGGGAGCCGCTCAAACTGGCGACTCAGACCCTCCACGTGACGTTCATTGGCGGCGCCGACTATACGACCCAGAACGACAATTTCTACGCGCCGCCCGATCTGCAGGTGGAGCAGGAGATCTCCTCAGGGTTACCCGGGGTCGCACAGGATGCATACGCCAACACCACCTACCTGAACTACTCGATCAATCTGGTGCACCACTTCACGGGCCTGTCATTCCTCGACGCGACCACGTCGGTGGGCTTCGTGCGCGAGAAGCGGAGTCTCGACAACGTGCTGGGTGCCGGGCAGGCTATTCTCGCTGGTGCCGGCAACCCCACCTTGGGCTCGGTGCAGACGCTGAAAGACACGGCGGCAGCGGCCAAGGACCAGTCGCTCTATGCGCAGGAGCAGATCATCACGCTTCAGCAGCGGCTGGCGCTCACGGCGGGTGTCACGGCCGAGCGCACGACGAACGACGGCGACATCAACAAGTTCTATGCTTACCCCCACTTCTCGGCGTCGTACCGCGTGCCGCAGTTCGCGGGATTCCTGGACGAACTCAAGTTGCGAGCCGCCTACGGCCAGTCCGGAACGCAGCCGAACTACGGCATCAAATACACGCCGTTGAACGTCACGGTGTCCGGGGGGGTCGTCGGCAACTATTCGGCGTTGAGTATCGGCGACTCACTGATCCGGCCGGAGCAGGAAACCGAGATCGAGACCGGATTCGACGCGACGCTCCTGAAATCGCGGGCGCAACTGAGCTTCACGGTGTACCAGAAACGGATCACCGACCTGCTCCTCCAGAATCAGCCGTCGCCTTCCCTCGGGTTCGACCAGAGTTGGCTCAACGGCGGGGAATTCACCAACCAAGGCGTCGAGATGTCGCTGACGGCGACTCCGGTGCTCCTGCACAACGGCTTCCAGTGGGTGACCACCACGACGTTCTTCCGCAATTACAGCGTGGTCAACTCGCTCCCCGTGCCTGCGTTCGATCTCAATAACGGTGGTGGAGGGAGTCTGGGCACGTTCCGAATCCAGGTCGGCCGGTCCGTCTCACAGATCGTCGGGCAGTCCAACGGCCCCGACGGGCAGCCGATCCAGGCTGGCGACGCGCAGCCGACGTACGTGATGAACTTCAACAACGAGTTCACCTTCCATCGCTTCCACGCCGCGGCGCTCGTCGTCTGGTCGCGTGGCGGTGCGGTCGGCAACTTCACCGACAACCTCTTCGACGACAGCCAGGGCCTCCTGGCCGATTCGGCGCTCAGCGCGAAGCGGAACGCGGAGAACAACGCCAACGGCACGCCGTATCTGGAGCCCGCGACCTTCGTGAAGGTCCGCGAGATGTCGATCAGCTACTCGCTGCCCGACAAGTTCGTGGCCTGGGTGAGCAACGCCGTCAAGATCAAGGACGCCCGTCTCTCAGTGACGGGGCGCGATCTCTTCGCGTGGTTCGCGTACACGGGGCTCGATCCCGAAGTCAACTTCGTCGGCCAAACGCAGATTCAGCGTGGCCAGGACGTGACGCCGTATCCGCCCGCGCGCAGCTTCTTCATTTCCCTCGACCTGGGCCTCTGACCATGACCAACCTCTGCGTCGCTCGTACGCGCCAGCAGCGGGCTGGCCACCCGCGACCGGCAGCCGCGTGGGCAGTGCGCCACGCTGCGCTCGTCATCTCGCCATTGCTCGCTACCTCTGTGCTTGCGTCGTGCAAGGACAGCAACGTTCCATTTCTCACGGCGCCGACACAGGTCGCGGCGACGACCGTCGGCGTCCAGAACGCCGTGACGGGGCTCTTCAGCGCGGCCCGGAACGACATCGGCAACTACGTGACGTTCTTGTCCACGTTCTCGCGTGACGCGGCCAATTTCACCAACACGGAGCCCCGGTACATCACCGAGGGCATGGGTCTCATCCCCATCTCCAATACCGATCAGTTCTTCTCGGCATCGGTGTGGGACATCGAATTCCGGAACGCGAAGTTCGCGAACCAGATTCTGTCGGCGCTCCCGGCGGTAATGCCCGCGTATTCGGCATCGGATGCGGCTGCGATCACGGGCGTGGTCCAGACCATGAAGGCTCTGCAATTCATGATGCTCGCCGAAACGCGAGACACGCTGGGCGTCTCGCCGTACTCGATCGACGTATCCGGCACCACGCCATCGCCCGTCTTCTGCAACAAGGACGTGTGGCGCTACATCGTCGCCCTGCTGGACTCGGCGAACGCCAGCCTGACGACGGCGGGGAGCAACCCGCTGCCGGTCACGCTGCCACCTGGGTTCGCGTCCGTTTCCACGACGGCGGCGCCGAGCACGACGACCGGTGCCTTCGCTGCGTTCAACCGCGCCCTGGCGGCCAAGGCGGGCCTGGAGCTGGCGTATGCCGTCGCCCGCAACGCCGCTGGAACCGCACCCACTCCGACGACATCGGGGACGCCGGACGCCTCGGCACTCGCGCGGGCCGACAGCGCCGCGCACGCTTCGGCGCTCTTCAATCCGGGTGCGCTCACGACGCCGCCGGCCGGAGGATTCACGGACGATGCCTTCGGCGTCTACCACTCGTGGAGTGCGCAATCGGGCGATCAGCTCAACCCCATCAATGGTGAAATCGGCACACTGGCCGTGCTGTGGGACATGGTTGCCGACGTCGATACGGTCAACGACGCGCGGTGGCATGCGAAGTTCGCGGTGAACCCGAACGCGGTGCAGCAGTTGTCGTTCGCCGGAGCGGCTTCACCCTACATCTACGCGTACTATCCGACGGTCGCGACGCCGATTCCGATTGTCCGGAACGAAGAACTGACGCTCGTGGATGCCCAGATCCAGATGGGATTGGGCAACCTGTCGAACGCCATCACACTGATCAACGACGTGCATCAACAGGTGGGCGGTTTCAGCTCACCGCTGGTGATCGCGGCCAACTACGTGGCCGTCCGGAATGCGCTGCTCAAGGAGCAGCGCATCTCGACGATCCTCGAGGGGAGCGAGGACCGCACGATCGCGCTCCGCATGTACGGCATGGCGACGGTGTCCGACACCACGTGGAACGCGACCTCGGGCCCCGATGCGGCCGCGGTCGCGGGTGCCACGTCGGCGCTGGGCGCCAAGCCGACGGATCTCCACACGCTGGTCGATCCTCCGCCATCGACCGAGGCCGATGGGAGGGGAGGCAGCTTCACGCTGGCCTGCACACCGTAGGAGGGTCGCGAGAACGTTCGGCGTACCGAACAGGTCAACGGGGGCCGGTTGCGAGACATGCAACCGGCCCCCGTTGTTTCTGACCATATTTGTCGCGGTAATCCGGCAATCTCACTTGGGGGGATCGTCTTGAACGGGCATTGCAACGGACACAGCCGCCGGCAATTCCGTGGGATTCCCGCTACCGCGGTTGCAGCGATCGCGATGGTCGCGCTGGCTGGGTGCTCGCGCGATCGAGCCCCCGGGGACGCCGCGCAGGCCGGGGTCCATGGGGCGCGAATCGGCGTACCGGCCGCGGGGGATCCCGGGGAATGGACGATGCCGGCCAAGGACTACGCCGGCAGCCGCTACAGCACGCTCGACGACATTACGGCGGACAACGTGGCCCGCATGACGGTCGCGTGGACATTTTCCACGGGCGTGCTGAAAGGCCATGAAGGCGCGCCGCTGGTGATCGGGCCGACGATGTACATCGTGACCCCGTACCCCAACGTCGCGTACGCGCTCGACCTGTCGCGTCCCGGCGCGCCGCTCCGCTGGAAGTTTCGGCCCGAGAACGCCCAGGCTGCAAAGGCGGAAGCGTGTTGCGACGTCGTGAATCGCGGGGCGGCCTATGCCGACAGCACCGTGTTCTACAACCTGCTCGATGGGCATACGGTGGCGGTTGATGCTCGCACGGGCGCCGAGCGGTGGCGGACGCAGGTCGCCGATCCGAGCCACGGCGAGACGATGACCATGGCGCCGCTGGTGGTCCACGGGAAAGTGCTCGTGGGCCCGAGCGGCGGCGAGATGGGCGTGCGCGGTTGGATTGCGGCGCTCGATGCCCGGACCGGCAAGGAGACCTGGCGCGCCTACAATCTGGGCCCGGACGCCGACGTCAAGATCGGCCCGAAGTTCGCGCCGTTCTATGCGGCCGAGCGGGGCACCAATCTCGGGGCGACCAGCTGGCCCAGCGAAACGTGGCGGCACGGCGGCGCGGCGACCTGGGGATGGCTGACGTACGACCCCGATCTCAATCTCGTGTACTACGGCACGAGCAACCCGGGGCCGTGGGACGGCGAGCTGCGCCTTGGCGACAACAAGTATTCGAGTTCGATCCTGGCTCGCGACCCGGACACGGGGGAGCTGCGCTGGGCGTTGCAGGTCACCCCGCACGATGTCTGGGACTACGACGCGGTCAATGAAAGCATCGTCGCCGATCTGCCGATCAACGGAACGCTGCGGAAAGTGCTCGTGCACTTCGACCGGAACGGGTTCGCGTACACGATCGACCGTGCAACGGGAGAGGTCCTGGTCGCGCAATCGTACGTGCCGATGAACTGGGCGGCGGGCGTCGATCTCGCGACCGGCCGCCCGCGCGTGAACCCCGACAAAGTGACGCGGATCGGCAAGACGGTCACGAACATCTGTCCGAGCCTCGAGGGCGGCAAGAACCAGCAGCCCGCCGCGTTCTCTCCGGCGACTGGCTTGTTCTACGTCCCGACCAACAACCTGTGCATGGACTTCACCGGCAGGACCCCCACCTACATCGCGGGGACGCCATACATTGGAGCCGACGCGCCGGAGAGTGGCGGTCCGGGCGGATATCGCGGGGAGTTCATGGCGTGGGACGCGACGACCGGCCGGAAAGTGTGGGGGATCAAGGAGCCGTTCCCCGTGTGGAGTGGTGCGCTCGCCACGGCGGGCAACGTCGTGTTCTATGGCACGCTGGACGGATGGTTCAAGGCGGCCGACGCACGCACCGGCGAGCCGCTCTGGCAGTTCAAGGTGAGCTCTGGGGTCGTGGGCAACCCGATGACGTACCGCGGGCCGGACGGGAAGCAATACGTCGCGATCTACGCCGGCATCGGCGGCGACATGGGCGCGCTGATCGCGGGCGATGTCGCATCGGACGCGCCGTTCGACGTGCGGGAGCGGGGCACGACACTCCCGGACCTCGCGCAGCACACGAGTTTCGGCGGGACCTTGTTCGTCTTCGCACTTGGGAAGTGATCCAATGACGATACGCGTGGTGTGGCTGGCGATCTCGCTCGTGTCGCCGGCGATCGTGACGGGATGCGGGCGTGAGGGGCAGGCGGCTCAGCCGGCAAATGCGCCTGCGCATGCACCGGCTGAGCTCAGAACGGTGCCGGCCACTCCGCCGGCCACCGCGACGGTCACGCCTGTGGCGGGAGCACCGGTCTCCGCGGATCGCGGCCGCCGGAGTGCAGCGCAGGTGTCATCGGGAGGCGCGCCGGAACTGGTGGCGCATCCGGACAACATTCAGGCGGGTCTCCCAGCCCAGCATCCGCTTCGGGCTCTTGCCAATCCGCGCGAGCACGACCCGCGTGCGATCGAGGAGGGCAAGCAACTCTTCGTGTCGTACAACTGTGCGGATTGCCACGGTGGCGAAGGCTCGGGCGGCATGGGGCCGAGCTTGCAGGACGGGCGCTGGCATTTCGGTGGCAGCCCCGGCGAGGTCTATGAGTCGATCAGCGAAGGGCGTCCGGATGGCATGCCGTCGTGGGGCGGCCGGATCAACGACTCGCAGATCTGGGCGCTCGTGGCCTACGTGCGCACGCTGTCATCCGGGAAAGACGTGACCACGCAGACCTTCGAGGGCGCCGGAACGGTGGAGCGCGGCGGCCACTGAAACCGGCCTACTGAAGCCGCCGTGTGGTCACGTCTGAACGGGAACAGGAGCGGGCGGATGTGAGGCGGCTTCCGCGACCGCGGCACGGGCGCGTGCGCGGCGCGCCTGGACCGGCGTCACCTCACCGTCGGGCTTTGGAGCGGCCGCTTCGGCGTTGAGATAGGCGTTCGGGTCATGCCGGGTGGCGCCCTGGGGGAGCAGCTGCATGAACGAGCCGAGATCACGGCGCATGCGATCCTCGTAGAACGAGGGCAGCACGTCGCTCTCGCCGTCGAAGTAGCGGTGGACCGTCTTATCCGTGTCGAGCAGCTTCCGCACCGCCGAGTGATACACGATGCGCCCGTGTCCTTCGCTCGAAATGGCCCGGACCACGTTCATCCAGCGGGGGATCGGCGTCCGGGTCGCCTTGAACCGATGCGCCACCGCGCGCCAGGAGAACGAATAGCGTGTGACGTCGATCACCTGGTCGTAGAACGGCCCCCACTCGTAGTTCTTCGGCTTGACGTTCATCGCCAGGTTGTTGTTCAAGAAGTGGTGCGGGAACGGCAGCACCCGCCCGGCGCGCTGGAGGTCGAGATTGAGCGGCGCCGCGCGGCCGAACGCCGACAGCAGCGAGTACCCGGGGAACGCGCCTGGCGCGAGATCGACGAACCGTTTCGTGAGCTCGAACGGCTCCGGTCCTTCGTCGGTATCCAGCCCGAGTACGAAATTGGTCTGCATGTACGGGATGTAGCGCAGGATCATGTTCACATGGTCCGCGACCTGGCGCACCTTGTCCATCCCCACCACGCGTCCGCTCCGGGTCTTGTTGCCGAGCGCGTACCACGATTCGATGCCGGGCAGCACCGCCTTGAACCCGTTGCGCTGGAGCCTGGGCAGCCGGTCCTCCGACAGGAGTGAGAGGCTGCTCTCGGCAATGAAATCGATCCGCCCCGGCGGGACGGCATCCTCGATCGCGGTCAACGTTTCATCGAACCGGACCCCGAAGTTCGGATCGTGCCATGCCACGCGCGGATGCTTGAACTTTGTCAGCAGGAATCGCAGATCATCGCGCAGCAGGTTGGTGTCGAGTGCCTGATAGTCCACCGTCGAATCGATGCAGAAGCTGCACGTGTACGGGCATCCGAGACTGGCGAGCATTGGCACGATCTTGATCGCGGGCGCCTTGTCCAGCGTCTCCTTGATGAAGCGCCAGCGTGCGCGTACGCTCGGCAACTGCAGCGGCTGGCGGGGCGCGGCGAGGGCAAGCCCGACCGGACGATGCGGCGCGCACTCGCGGAGCACGTCGTCGATGATCGACTGGTCCGTGAATCCGAGGACGTAGTCGAAATACTGGACCGAGTCCTCCGGATAGCAGCGTGCGTGCGGTCCGCCGAGGACGGTGACCGTTCCCCGCTGGCGATACAGCGCGCTCAGCGCGTACGCGAGCTGCGCAGTTTCGCTGAACGCCCCGATGAAGACGATATCCGTCTCGACAGGGAGGGCGGCCGTGAGATCCTCGTAGCCGGTGTAGCAGACGTACGACACGGAATGACCCGCTTCCTCGCACCAGACCGCGATGACCTGAGGCATGATGCTGGCGAGGTTCGCGTTCATTAGACGTGACCAGAGACCATGTGCCGGTCCGTTGGACACCAGGTCAATCACGCCGATCCGCAGTCGTCGCATGAACTCTCCAGGCGTTGGGAGACAGAGATGTACGTTAACGTACGTTCAGAACTGGTGACCTGCCGACACGACCGCTGCGACGAGCGCCAAGCGGGATTGATCCTTGCCGGCGGTGTTCACCGGCGAGGAAACAGGTAGCCCAATGCCAGATGTGGTTTGATTCTACGCTTCGGGCGGCCGGCCGATAGGTGTATGTGGCGAGCGCTTATCCCGTTGGGGCGAGCGCCAGCGGGTGGGTAAGACCCCGAGAACGCCCGGCTGGTCCGCCGGGGATTCGCGAATCCAGCGGCAGCAGCAGCTCGTGGCCTGCTGTGCATGTTCATAAGTGATTATCTGACAATGTGATACCGTATTTGCCGCCCGGCCTGCTCCGCCTGTTGCAAGCTCGGCGTTAACTATCCTCGGCCTGAGACGTCCCATGAGCAAATCCTGCGGCCATTCGCGCCGCACTTTCGGAGCGGTCCAAACCGGGCTCCGCGAGCGACGTCACGCGGCAAATGCCGCACGGTATCAGGAGGTAGTCCAATGCACTTCGAAGCGAAAAGCCGGACCATTGGAGGGGCGATTTGCACAGCGGTAGTGGCCGCCGTCCTGACGGCGTGCAGCTCCGCATCGGGGACCGCGCCCGCAACGCTGAGCGACACCCAGGTCAGCACGGATCTCGCGGCCGGCGCAGCTGTTGCCGCGGCGACGCAGGCGGGCGATTTCGAGACGCAGGAAACGCAGGCCGGTGCGTCGGCCGAGATCATGAAGCCTTTTGCAAATCTCATGGCGCTCGGCAACGCGAACAACAACACGAACAACAACACGAAGCGGATGACGACGCAATCCGCCTGCACCCCGGGCTCGTTCACCGGCACACTGACATTCCCGGCGTCCGATCCTCGCGACACGACGTCGATCTCGCGGACGTGGGAGTTCTTCGCAGCCGGTGTCTGCGAAAACCTCTACGTCGCGGGCACGACCGATTCCATCGTCTTCACGAGCGCGGTGACCGCTGAGCTCAACGGCAAGGCCGGGTTCTGGCACACGCATCATGCGGACAACCGGACGAACTGGGTCACCGGTGCGCCAGCCCTGTCGACTGCCTCTACGCACGTGTGGAACGGTTTCCAGGCGGGCACCGACACATCCACGTTCAGCCGCGACATCTCGGAGACCCGCCAGTACGATGCCACCGCGGCGGACACCGTTGGCAGCGTGACCTTCCCGCACCCGCGGGATGGCGTGATCTACCCAGTGAGCGGTACATATACGCGGTGGGTGAGCGCGGACGTGACGTTCAGCGGCCCGACGAGCGGCAGCAAGCAGGTCGCCCGCCACATCGTCGTGACGTTCAATGGGAACGAGATCGTACCGATCGTTGTGTACGATGTCTCGACTGGCGCGGTCGCGTTGACGTGCCAGCTCGATCTCGGCTCTGGTGAGATCGTGTCCGGCAGTTGCACCGCCTCCTGAGCGAATCGTTCACCGGGGCCGCGCACCGCGCCGCTCCGGAGTTTCACTAGTGCGAGGGCCGGCTGCAGCTTACCGCAGCCGGCCCTTCGCGCGTGCGGCCGCAATGCGCAGCGCGATGCGCAGCGCGACGTGCTCCCATACATTGGGACCGTCCCCAGCATGGCCGGCTTGGCGCGACACGGGAGTGCCGCATACCTTCGGTATGACCTCTATGATCCGAGCGGCCGTCGCGGCCAGCGTCGTGATGTCGTGGGGCGCTGGCACGCAGGCGCAGCAGCCGCATCCGATGACGGCCAGCGACCTGCCGCTCCTCAAGGGAGTGGCCGACCCGCAAATCTCACCGGATGGCCGTTCCGTCGCATACGTCCGCACGACCTTCGACTATCAAGCCGACAAGGTGACATCGGCCATCGTGATCGTGGACGCCGCGTCCGGTGCGATGCGCCATGTGACGTCCGGTGCCGCGCCGCAGTGGTCGCCCGACGGGCGGGCCCTGGCCCTCCGGGATGATGCCGGATCCAACATGGGCATTTGGATCTACGACGTGGCGACAGAGCAGCGCCGCTTCCTCGTTCCCGTGGCGACCACGAACGCGTGGCTGGGAAATCTCGCCGTCAAGAACTATGCGTGGTCACCGGATGGCTCGGCCATTGCGTACGTGGGGGCGGACAGCGTCGCACCGGCGACCCCGCATCCCGCCGGTGATGCCGCAGGGGCGGCAGATGTCGAAGTGTTTTCGCGCATCATGTACAAGACCCGGACGGGATTCACGGACAGCCGCCGGACGCACATCTACGTGGTGCCGGTCACGTGTGGTGGCGCCCCCGCGTGCGCCCCGCGTATCCTGACCCCGGGGTCCTTCGACGAACATTCTCTCGCGTGGTCGCCGGACGGGCACCGGATCGCGTTCGTGAGCGACCGGTCGCCGGATCCGGACAACGCCTACACCAACGATCTGTGGACCGCCGATGTCGCGACGGGGCAGGTCACGCGGCTGACCGACACGCCGAGCGCCGAGTTTTCACCGGCGTGGTCTCCGGATGGGAAGCAGATCGCGTTCCCCGCGTGGCGCCGTCCGCACAACACCAAAGACAGCCCGGCGGAGGATACCCACGTGTGGGCGATGTCCGCCGCGGGCGGCCCGGCGTGGCCAATCGCGCCATCGCTGGATCGCCGGGTGGGGCTGGTGAGCTGGTCGCCGGTGGGCGCGACCGTGTACTTCACGGCGACCGACCACGGGTCGATATCAGTGTATCGCGCGAACGCGACGGGCGGTCCGGCTCAGCGTCTCACCTCGTGCGTGTGCCAGGTGCCACAGTATTCGCTGGATCATGCCGGGCGCTGGATGGCGTACGTCCAGAACGACCTGACGCACCCCGCCGAGGTCTGGATCTCCGGGGCCGATGGGCGCGGGCCACGCCAGTTGACACACGACCAGGACTCCCTGCTCGCGCGCGTCGCGGTGCTGCCGAGCGAATCATTCGAGTTCACGAGCTTCGATGGCACGCCGGTGCAAGCGTGGCTGGTCAAGCCCGCGGGGTTGCAGCCAGGGCAACGGTATCCGCTCATTTTGTCGATCCATGGCGGGCCGCACAGCACGTTCGGCAACACGTTCACGTCCGGCAACCAGATACTCGCCGCGCACGGGTACGGGATCCTCGCGATCAATCCCCGCGGCACCAACGGGTACGGCCAGGCATTCTCGGACGGATCGCTCCTCAACTGGGGCGGTGGTGACTACCACGATCTCATGGCGGGACTCGACACCGTGATCAGCCACAACGCGTGGATCGACACCACGCGGATGGGCGTGACGGGCGGGAGTTATGGCGGGTTCATGACGAACTGGATCATCACCCAGACCCCGCGTTTCCGGGCCGCAGTCTCGCTGTTCAGCGTGAGTAATCTGATCAGCTTCTATGGCACGTCGCTGTACACCGATCTGATCGAAGCGGAGTTCGACGGGCTGCCATGGGACAACTATCCGTTGCTGTGGCAATGGTCGCCCCTGGCGCACGTCGCGCAGGCCCGCACGCCGACGCTGTTCATCCACGGCGATGCGGACAACGACGTGCCGATCGCGCAGGCGGAAGAGATGTACGTGGCGTTGCGCAAGCTGGGCGTGGCCTCGACACTCGCGCTCTATCCCGGGGAGGGCCACGGATTCCATCGCCCGGCGCACAACCTGGACAGCCTGCTTCGGCTCGAAGCGTGGTTCGACCACTATCTCGGGAGCGGCGGGGGACCGAACGCCGCGGGAGGAAGGGAGTAATGAGTGTGTCAGCAAATGGGAAAGCGACGCTGTACCGGTGGGAGTCCATGCCGCGCGAGGTGATTTCGCCGGTGATCGAGCGCCGCCTGGTGACGGGCGAGCGGCTGATGGTGGCGCACGTCTACATCAAGAAGGGGGGCATCGTGCCCCTCCATTCGCACGACAACGAACAGGTCACCTACATCCTCGAGGGCGCGCTCCGGCTGTGGGTAGGCGCGGAGGGATCACCCGAGCAGGCTGTCCACGACGTGCATGCCGGGGAAGTGCTCGTGATCCCTTCCAATCTCCCGCACCGGGCCCAGGCCCTCGAGGACACACTGGACGTCGACGTGTTCTGCCCGCCGCGCCAGGATTGGCTCGACAAAACCGATGGGTACCTGCGGGGCGGGGAGAAGCGTTAGGACACGCCATTCAGATGTCGAGGATGCAGGAGCGAGGGCCGGCTGGAGGTGCAGCCGGCCCTCGCGTTTCGCTTCCTTGGCCGGCGTCTTCGGCTGGAGGTGACGCACGGCCGATAGGTGCCTGCCCAAGATGTGAGGGGTTTAGGACGTCTCGGTTGTCTTGTAGACGCCGCGCCATCGGGCGCGCGGGCGCGAGAATCT